>Ga0114996_10008895_pt1 | contig 11078 bp, 10 predicted proteins | sample ArcticOcean_MG_C_4_FD_87039 | JGI IMG/M metagenome (GOLD analysis project Ga0114996, IMG submission 87039) | Marine microbial communities from western Arctic Ocean - ArcticOcean_MG_CB4_134 | ecosystem: Environmental > Aquatic > Marine > Oceanic | place: Arctic Ocean: Canada Basin | collected... | reverse complement strand
CGAATCACTACCTGGATCAACGACGAAGAGGCCAGGCAGAACCGCGTGGCCGAATTGAGCGACCTGAAGCAGCGCGTTGCCCACGGCGGGGCGACGGCCAAGGCCGCCGAGTATATCCTGTCGCAGTTTGCCAGTCGGAAAACGCCCGTACCGCGACCGCATTTCGTGCCCGCCGATAACATGAGTGCCCATCGCTCCGACGCCTGACCATCGGCAATGCCCCGCGCGAACGACCACCCCAATCTGGAGACTTGCACCCGTGTTGATTGGCGAACCACCTCGTACGCAGGCCGATCTTAACTTTGTTCTGTTCGGCGTGCCCGTGCGGATTCATCCGTTTTTTTGGGTGATTAGCATTCTCTTGGGACTAAATTCTGGCGACGGACAGGATTCTGGCGACGCGACCAGCCTGCTGACGTGGATCGTTGTGATCTTTGTTTCGATCTTGGTTCACGAGTTTGGCCATGCAGTGGCGATTCGCTATTTTGGTTGGAGGCCATGGATCACGCTCTATGCGATGGGCGGATTGGCTTCCCATCACCAAGACCACTCGCCCAACGCTGGCCGACCGAGTGTGCAGATCATTATTTCGCTGGCCGGTCCGGCCGCCGGGTTTGTCTTGGCGGGGATCGTCATCGCGACACTCTATCTCACAGAACACTCGACCGACTTCATGGGAGTCGAGATAGGCACCGGAGATCCCATCTTTAGAGACAAGATTCGGTATCTTGTAATTCAATTGTTATGGGTCAACATCATGTGGGGACTCGTGAATCTGTTACCGGTTTATCCATTGGATGGTGGACAAGTCGCCCGCGAAATATTTACGCTGTTTGGCGCTCGGCAAGGGATTGTCAACTCGCTGAAGTTGTCAGTGATCACGGCAGCGGCGATGGCGGCCGTCGGATTGTTTCATTTTGGGAGTTTCTATATCGCATTGATGTTTGGCTTTCTTGCCTACTCGAGTTATCAAGCACTGCAAGCCTATTCGGGTCGCGGCGGTTATGGCGGGGGACGCCCCTGGTGAGCCGCCAGCGCTCTGACGTCGACAAGTCGTGCGAGCCGGTCGCCCGGGTCGTGATCCTCGGGGCGAGCAATGTCACACGGAGCGTTTCGACGCTGGTGGAAACGCTGGGGATTGTGCTCGGCGGACCGCTGGAGATCATGTTCGCGCTCGGGCATGGTCGTTCCTACGGGATCGACTCCCGTGTGCTGGGGCGTCAGTTGCCGGGAATTACAAATTGCGGCCTATGGGATGCGCTGGCAGTTGCTCCACCACGACCGACCTATGCGCTGATCACGGACATTGGCAACGATATTCTCTACGAGGCCCCCACGTCGCTGATCGGCGATTGGGTCCGGCTGTGTCTTGAACGGCTTGCGGCGGTCGAATCTCGCACGATCGTCACGGCATTGCCGCTGGCGAACCTCGAAACACTCTCGGCGTCCCGATTTCGGCTGTTTCGCACGGTGATATTTCCACGTAGTCGGTTACAACTCGATGACGTCGCCACGGCGGCTGCGAACTTAGATCAGTTGGTCGCAAGATCGGTCTCAGAGCATAATGCGACGCGCGTCGTGCCGCGCCGTGAGTGGTACGGACTAGATCCGATTCATGTCAAAATGCGCGATTGGGCGACTTCGTGGCAAGAAATCTTATCAATTTGGGCATCGGAAGAAAAAAAACTTTTGCCGGCTCGTGGTTCGCTCAAACGATGGCTTTATCTTCGCCGGTTACGTCCAGAGACGTGGCGGATGTGGGGTATTTCGCGGCACTGCGCTCAGCCTTGCGGACGTTTACGCGACGGTTCGACCATCGCGTTGTATTAATCGTTCGCGATGTCAAGCGACAGGAAGATCATCGCGTAAAACGTTGTTTTTCCCGAAGAATAACGCGGATGTCATGTATCGCCATGCAGACTTGTTCTTCAGTTCAAGACAGCTTAACGCGCGCGATACAGCGGTGATTCATTCCGTAGTCGCCCGCGGTGTTGCTGACGACCTAGCGATTTGAAAAAAACGCTTATCGCGATGTGTGAAGGGCGCGATTTGCACGCAATGTCACCATGCCAACGCGTCGATTAGAAAAAAAAATGGCGAGAATCGCAAAATACGTGTTGCGGGATTTTTTTCAATCCGTACAAATACAAAACATGAGTTCCATGGAACGCATGGAATGCGACGCACGACACGATCACTCGGAGTGAAAAAGTCGTGCGGCCGACGAGAAGGAGTCGTTGTTTCGGTTTCTGGTGGGACTTGCTCGACTTGGTTTTCGATTGATTGGGAACTGAGCGAGACGAGCTCGCCGCAGACTTTATTTTGGAGGACGAACTGTGGCCAAGAAGAAAAAAGCTGCGAAGAAGAAAAAGAAGGCTGCCAAGAAGAAGGCAGCGCCGAAGGGAAAGAAGAAGGCAGTGAAAAAGAAGAAGAAGAAGGCAGTGAAGAAGAAGGCTGCCAAGAAGAAGACAAAGAAGAAGGCTGCCAAGAAGAAAAAGGCCAAAAAGAAAACGAAGAAGAAGGCCGTGAAGAAAAAGGCTGCCAAGAAGAAAACCAAGAAAAAGGCCGCCAAGAAAAAGAAGGCCAAGAAAAAGAAAGCCACCAAGAAGCGCCGTTAATGGCACGCCTTGATACGCCCGTCAAACCTGACGGGCGCGTGGTTAGCAATAACGAGAAAGAGCCGGCGAGGGTCTCGTGCCCAAGCCGGCTCTAAGTTTTTTGCGAGAGATCTTTTTCGCTTAATGCGTGTGCTTCTTGCCCGCTAGCTCATCACTGACAGCGTTGGCAGCGGTGGCTCTTCGCCGGTATTCTTTGCCACCTGACGGGCCAGGTTGCTACAGATCTCCTGTAGGTAGGGTGCGGTCGCCGCGTCATCGAAGTTGGCCACGCTATTGCCAAGGTCGCCGTTGATACGGATCTGGATGTTGATCGGCACGTCGCCCAAGAACGTCAAATCGAGTTCGTCGGCCTTGCGCCGCGCGCCACCGCTGCCAAAGATGTCGTAACGCTTGTCACAATCGGGACACTGAAAGTAGCTCATGTTTTCGACCATCCCCAACACGGGAATGTTTACCTTGCCGAACATCCCGATCGCTCGCACGGCGTCCAACAGTGCGACATCTTGCGGCGTACAAACGACCACCGCGCCGGTCAGCGGCAAGATCTGCGAAAGCGATAGCGCCACGTCCCCCGTACCGGGCGGCATGTCGATGATCAGATAATCAAGTTCGCCCCAGTTCGTGTCGCGCAAAAACTGTGTCATCGCGCCGTGCAACATCGGACCGCGCCACACCACGGCTTCACCCGGCGGCACCAACAGTCCCATCGACATGATGGCCAAACCGCTTCGCACGGGCGGTTGAATCTTGTTGTCGATCACCTCCGGTCGCTGCCCATCTTGGACGCCAAGCAGATGCGGAATGCTTGGCCCATAAACGTCGGCGTCGAGCAGTCCCACCTTGCAACCGGCCCCGCTCAGCCCTAGAGCGATGGACGTCGCGATTGTACTTTTGCCGACGCCGCCTTTGCCCGATCCGACCGCGATGACGCTCTTGGCGGCCAAGCCGACCTCGCCCAGTTTCATCGCCGGGCGGGTATGTTCGGTCAGTTCGATAGATACTTCGCCGACGCCCGGCACGCCCTCACGCAGCGCCGCGATGAGCGACTCTCGTGTTTCTTTCCAGAGCGGTTTGCTGTGGGTCGTAAGCTGGAGGGTCAGTGAAAGCTGATCTCCGGAAAGCTCGATATCCCGAGCCTGTGTAGTTTCCAGGACGTTTCGTCCCGATTCGGGATCTTGAAAACCGGTCAGGACCTTGTCGACGGCCGCGCGGTCTAGTGATGTGTCCGACATATCGTCTGTTTCTTTCGATTGGGGTGATTGTCTAAAAAGGCTGTTGTGATGCTTCGTCGCCAAGGGGCTTAGCTTCTCAGGCCGGCCAAAAGACCGATTTCTGGTTGTGGATGTTGCTTAGCATGCCGTGCGGCCAACTCAGCCGCCGGACGCAACTGGCGTGGCGAACAGGTAAAGTACGCGGCACCCGCTTCCAGAGCCGGCCATTTCACGGATTCCAGGCCTCTTCTCGCCACAGCGATCACCAATGCCCGCGGGTATCGTCGCCGTAGTGAGACAATGCCACGCAGTGCCCGCAGGGGATCGCGTCGCTCGATCTCGATGACCAGCACACCGGCTGGCACCGCAGCAAGTTCCGCGTCGCACTCCCGCAACAGGCGGATTTCACGCAATGCAAGGCCAACTCGGTCCAATTCCCGTCGCCAGGCAGTGGCCCAATAGGTGGTCTGTTCGCAGAGAATTACGCTGCCGCCGGCCATCGGGCTGCACCCGGAGAGTCTTACGGGGAACCAACTGTCCAGGCTGCATCCTAAATGTCGCTCGAAAGGCTGGCAACGGGGCAGCCTTGTCGATCTGAGCCGGCGACCTCCCCTGCCCTACCCGATCGATAGCATTTCTCGGTGTTGAGACGTCGACGTCGAGACGTTGACGTTGCGAGGATCGCATCGGGCACAGGGGCAACACTTGCACTTACGCCCCGCCACTGGCATAATTGCGCGAGAAGGATCCGGTTTTTTTGGCGTTCGTCGTCCGCTCTTTTCTTTTTTTAGCGGGTACCGGTTATGACACAGAGTAGTATTCGGACCGTTTCGGGCTATCTGCCCCACATTGACGAAGCTTGCGAGCATGCGAGCGACGTCGGTCTTTCCTATCGCTTTGCGGCGATACTGGAAAGTCGCGACGCGGACACAGGCAGCGCATGTTTTGACGATGCATTATTTTCCGTGTTGGTTGGATTGTTGTTCGACCACATGGCCTCGCAGTCGTGTACGATCGAGACGACTCCCGATCGTGATCGGGTATTTCACTCGTTGGACAGTTACCTCAAGCATCAGCGCTCCCAGTCAAGTGAGCATCGCGAACCGTTTTGGCGGGCGACGCTGTTTGACGGCCAGCGTGCGGTTTGTCTGCTTGAAACAAGTGCGCACGATGCGTCCGCGCATCCGGCGCCGTATGCCAACGGCTTGACGCTCTCGATTTATCGTCGCACGGCCGATGATGCGGACCTACAGGCGTTGTGCCGCGCAGCTTGCTCGCAGGTCGATGCCGAAGTTGGGGCGCACGATCAAGGCCAGAGTCAACCGAAACTCACGTTCTGGCAGCATGTGCGGCAGTATGTCGGGTAATTGATCGCGTGTGGTTTCACGGAGTGTTCGGTGCGTCGTCGTTGTCGACCATGCCGAATTGTACCATGCGCCGATAGAGTCGCGGGCGCGTCATGCCGAGCAGCTTCGCGGCTTTCGTCTTGTTGCCCTTCGCCTGTGCGATGGCCCGCGCGATGAGTTCTTGTTCCAATTCAGCCAATACGTCATCCAGGACGATCGATTCCTCCAGGCGGCGTGGATACTTCGCGGCGTCGGCCGCCAGATGAATCGACTTCGGCAGATCGGCCAGCGTCACCATGGTCCCTTCTGATGTCGCATGCGCCTGAGCGATCATCTCGGACAATTCATCGAGATTTTCCCGCCAGGGATAACCGGCCAAGGCGTCGAGTGCCTCGGGAGTCAGGCCGCTTCGCTGCCGGTTACTCGCGGCGTTTTGCTGTTCGACAAACATCTGGGCCAACAGCGGTAGATCGTCGAGTCGCTCGACCAGCGGCGGCAGATCGATCTGCAGCGTTCCGATCTTAAAGGCCAGATCCTCGCGAAATCGTTTCTGCTCGACCGCTTCTGCCAGTGGCGACCGGGCCGTAGCCAAAATACGCAGACGAAAACCATCGATCGCCAAGAAACCGGCCAGCTCCGTCTGGGCTTCGGCCAAAAGCTGGTCGACATCGAGCACCAGCAATGTGCCGGGCTCGCCCGGATGCTGCTCGCTGGCCCGCCGCATGACCGCGGTCACCGTTGATCGCAAGAGTTCCGCACTAACGACCGATCCCGACAGCGGTGCCAGTGTCGCCCCATAGTCGGCATCTCCAAGCGGCGGGGCCGTCGGCTGATCGTGACGGCGATAATAGATCGCCCGAGCGGCGTGTTCACGGCCACTGCCCGACGGCCCGACGATCACGACGTTGGCATCGCAGCCGGCCGCCGTTTCGATCTGAGAGCGGGCACGGACCATCGCCGGAGTCGCTCCGATCATTCGGTCGATCTGGTATCGCTCGGCCTGCTCTGTGCGAAATTGGCGGATCGCTGCGTGTAGGGCCTGTGTGTCGGGCTCCTCAGCTTGGTGATCGCTGTCGGTCGCCTCTTCGGTCGAGATCAACACGACGACACCAACGCACTGCTTGGCCGTGTCGCCTAAGGGGATAAACTCGGCTCGCCGCTCGGATGCGGCCTCACCCCGAGGTGTCACCGCGACCAGTCCCGTCAGGCGTTGACCTGCGAACGCCTCCGGCGGCGGGCAAATGCCTGTGCCGATGGCCGCCGCGCCGGAGTCTTCTGGTGTCGAGTGATAGTCGCATCGCTGCCCACACAGTTCGTCAGCCGAGAGTCCAGTCCATCGCTCGAACGCCTCGTTGCAGAAAACCATTACTCGATCATCGTCCAGCACCACCAGCGGCTGATCACAGCCGGCCAGCAGCCGGCCAAGCATCGTCAATTGGCTGCGTGGTCGGGCCATAGAATGGGTAAATGACTAAATGACGAATGTCGAATGACGAAGCGGTATCGACCAGCCTATGCGATGGTTTGGCGTGGGACAATGGTTTGGGGGGTGTTAGGATGGGGCGTACGGTCAGCGTGTCGTAGTCAGCAGAGACGAGAAGATTGTTATGGACGAACGATTTTGGGACCAAATGGCGTCGCATTACGAGACGGAAATCTTCAGCGCGCTGGCCAGTGATCGAGATGGAGTGTTCGCGGAGCGATTTAACAAACACACTCGGCGAGGTGATACGGTCTGTGATTTTGGCTGCGGCGTTGGGCGTTTTGTCCCGTTGGCAGCTTGTCGGGCGAAGAAGGTGTATGCGGTTGACTTTTCGCAGGACCTGCTGGACGTGGCCCAGGGTGAACATGGGCAGGTGAAGAACGTTGAATTTCAACGCCGAGATCTGACAGCCGGCCGGCCACGGATCTGTAAAGCCGACGTCGGGTTGTGCGTCAACGTGTTGATTATGCCCGAACGGGAGCGACGCGACGCGATTTTGGCCAACGTGCGTCGCAACCTGCAGCCGGGCGGCCTATTGTTGCTCGTGACCCCGTCGCTCGAGACGGCTCTGCTAACGTATCATCGGATCATCGAATGGCACTTGCGTGAGGGAGACTCCTATCGCGACGCGGCTCGCTCGGCCGCCGAATCAGCCCGGGACGAAGTGGCGTCGATCGCCGAGGGGATTTTCAAGATTCAAGGGACGCCGACCAAGCACTTTTTGCGAGAGGAAGCCCACCTGATGCTTCACGAGCACCGCTTTGAACCGATCGAAACAGTCAAGATACAATACGCCTGGCAAGACGACTTGGCTGATGCGCCCCGCTGGATGCAGCAGCCGTATCCGTGGGAGTGGTTGTTTGTGGCGCGGCGAGTATAGATGATGGTGCGGTTCCATGTTGCAGCGATATCTACTCATCTGGCTATGTCTCCTGTCGGCCGTGGCGTTTTATTGGACCCAGTGGGTCGGTGACACGTCGTCCGAGTCGCCGTGGGTCCGCGACCCGTTCTCTGCTTCCAAGCCGTATCTCGGCGCGATGATTGCGGTCACCATGTTCGCCTTGGGCTGGATGTTGCCGCGCGATGAAGTGCGTCAGGTGCTCACGCGCTGGCGGGCCGTCTTGGGCGGTACGACGGTGCAGTACCTGACGATGCCGCTGCTGGCATTTTTGGTCGTGAAACTCTTCGTACTGACCGGTCCGGCGATGATTGGCGTGATCATGGTGGGATGTGTTCCGGGTGCGATGGCGTCCAACGTGCTGACGCTCAATGCGCGCGGTAATACAAGCTATTCGGTGAGCCTGACCACGCTGGCCACGATGCTGTCGCCGCTGGTCGTGCCGCTTGCGCTATGGTTTACGCTGGGCAAGAACAATTCGCCGGACCCGATCGATGCCGCGCTTAGGTTACTGTGGACGATTGTCTTGCCGGTGGTGATAGGCAACTTGATTAGTCGACGATTCGACGAGCGTTTTCAGCCAGTCGCCCGGCGGATCGGAGCGATCATCGCCAATCTGGTCATCCTATGGATTATCGCCGTCGTCGTGGGGCTAAATCGTGAACGTCTGGCGCAATCGGTCGCGTCAATTGTCGTGCCGCTGTTGCTGATCAACGTAGGTGGGTATCTGATTGGCTATCGAGCCGCCAAGCGAATGGGACTTCCTGAGCCAATGCGGCGGGCGCTCACACTCGAGATTGGCATGCAGAACGCCGGCGTGGGAACACTCTTGGCGATCGAACTTTTCCCGGACCAGCCCGAGGCGGCGATTGCCCCGGCGATGTACACGTTTGGCTGTATGCTCACCGGCACAGCACTGGCCCGGTGGTGGGCCATGCGGAGTGATCGGCAGGAGTCGGCAGCGGATACGTCGTAGCTCGCCAGTTCGCTCGCTTACTGTTCCATCAACACGACAGCCGGATCTTGCGCGATGGCAACTCGCGTCGGCAGATATGCCGCCAGGGCAGCGATCAGCGGTGCCCCGATGATGGTTGCGGCCAGCAGGGCATAGTTGAGTGAGAAATACTCAGCCGCGACGTTCATCGTGTTGCTAATTCCCTGGGCCACGCCGTAACCCAATCCACAACCAATCAGTCCGCCAAAACCGCCGACCAGCAGCGACTTGCCCAGAAACAGCGCCGCGATGCTTCCTTCACCGCGTCCCAAAGCCCGTAACAGACCGATCTCGGTGCGTCGCTCTCGGACGTTGACCCAGGTCATCAGTCCGACAAACGCACAACAGGCGGTGATCACGAGCGGGGTAACGATCCAGAATAGCCCGGTCATGCTGCTTTGGGTCTGGCCGCGCGTCTTTTCCAGACCGGCAACGATTTGCTGCTGTTCCTCTTCTTCTTTGTCGAGCAACGACTGGCGGTCCTTCTTGTACTTGGAGGCCGACTCCTTATAGAATTTTTTCACCGCATCGCGCTGTTTCGCACGGGCGATCGCCTTGCCTTGCCACTCGGTGACCTTGGCCTCGGGCAGCACCTTTTCGAGTTGTTCGCTGATCTCGGCCAAGCGGTCGATCGTCTTACACTTGCACCCCAACGCGAGAATCTCGGTGATCTTGCCGGGCTTGTCGAGCACCGCCTGGGCATCGCGCAGATTCATGGCGATCATCACATCGTTGTGATCGCCTTTCTGTGGCAGGATGCGGGCGACCTCAAACGACTTGCCTTCGATCGTGATTTTCTCGCCCGCGATCGGTTTGCCATCTTTGTCCTTGTGTCGAGCCTTGTAGAATACCGGTTTGCCGTTCTCCGATCGTTTGATCGCAGCTTCGTAACCCAAATAGACCTGTCCGACCGGGATCTTGAAGCCCATCGGTGGCTTCTTCTCGATGTGTGTCTGAACGGTCTCGGGCGCGAACCCGACCAGCAGACGAGTACGGCCTTCCCATTTTATTTTCTGTTTGAGCGACGCGACCAGATGGACGACTTTGGTCAGTTCCGGCGACTTGGCAAGGCGCTGGATGTATTCCTCAGGCATGTCGACCGCTTTGAACTCAGTGAACAGCGAGGTCATGTCGGTATCCCGATGCACGATCCGTAGATTGAATCCCAGATCGCGCATGATTCGTTTGGTTTCTTTCTCCAACTTGGCCATCTTGGCGTCGGCCTCTTTTTGCATCTGCTTGAGTTTGCCGGCCGTCTTCTGGTGCATCTGCGCAAGCTCTTCTTTCGACCGCGCTGTTTCCTCGGTGACGAGGGCGGTCGTCTCGGCACTGTATCCTCCGACGATCGTCGGGCCAGCAACAAACAGAGTCGCCGCCACGGCCACGGCCAACAGCGCGAGTAGGAAGTTCATCTTTCGATGCGTGATTTCAGCGATCAGCAGTCGGGTGGTGCTCATGGTCGATGCCTTTGAGGAGGGAAATTACCTCCGGATTCTAACATTTTCCCCGCCGAACTGGTATCTCGCCCCGGCCGGCCTAATCCTCGGTCATATCGGCCGCCGTGTCGTCGACATGATGACGGGGCTCACGAAGCCATAGCGTCAGCACGGCGGCGGTGGCAATCACGGCCGCGCCGCATAGCAGCACCAAGTCAAAACCGACCCATTCGACCAGCAATCCCACCAGCGGCGAGAGACAAAACGGCAACGCCAGGCACAGGCTCAGCGTGCTCAAATAACGTGGGTGATCCCGAGGAGCGGCGATCTCAAGCGTGTAATTCATCGACATCCTGAGCGTCAGTGGTGTCAATCCGATCAGCAAGAAGACGCCCGAGTAAAAAAACCGTCCCTCGCTGACCGGCAGGTGCGTCAGCATGACCGCCGCCACAGGGGCCAACGACGCGACGAAGAGCATCACAGTCAAAACGCCACGCGTCCCTCGCCGATCGGCCACAGGGCCCGCCAGCAGGCTACACAGCCCAGTGCCGATATTCTGCACGACGACCCACCGCATCAGATGCTCGAGATTCAATCCGAGTCGCTCGTGGGCGATCGCCTGATAATGTGGAAACAACATCAGGATCGTCGACATCAGCATCGCCACCACACACAACAGGCGAAAGTTGGCGTCGTCGCGGACTGTTTGCCACGCGGCAACCAGCGGGTGGGGACGATCTGTTGTCGCTTCGTGGCCATAGTTATCGGCCGGCTCGTTGAGCAGTCCCACGATTGCAGCCGCGGCGACAAAGGCGATTCCGGTGAAGCCAAAGATGTAGACAAACCCACCGTCGGGAAGTCGCAACCAGTCGTCCAGCAGCCACCAAGCAAACAGACACGCGAGTAATGCGCCAATGGTCGTCGAAAGCAACATCAGCCGGCCGCGACGGTTGGCCCGGATTAGCTTGCCTTGGAGGGTATTGAGCGAAAGCTGATAGAGTCCGACGACGGCGAAAAACGCCGCATAGATCGCTAGGAACACCGCCGGCATCCAGGATGCACTGGCGGCACCCTCCCACGCCCAAATGCCGG
>Ga0114996_10008894_pt1 | contig 11080 bp, 10 predicted proteins | sample ArcticOcean_MG_C_4_FD_87039 | JGI IMG/M metagenome (GOLD analysis project Ga0114996, IMG submission 87039) | Marine microbial communities from western Arctic Ocean - ArcticOcean_MG_CB4_134 | ecosystem: Environmental > Aquatic > Marine > Oceanic | place: Arctic Ocean: Canada Basin | collected... | reverse complement strand
TGGAAAATTTTTAGGTTATTTCACTGATCCACTTTTGAGTACAAAACAAGCTGTTTGGGGGGATTCTACACAAAATTATGCCATATCATGTGGACACAAAAAAGAGAATGTGATAATTACTGGAAGTCCACGACATGACAAATTTTTTAATTATAGTTCTAAACCCAATAAAAAAGGGATTATTCTTTTTGCAACTACCGGATGGGCTGGAGTTGCTACTGAAACTTCTACTGTTAGATCCATGATGCAATTTGAGAATTTTGTTAAAACTGTGTTTGATGTTATGAAAAAATTTCCAGAAAAACAATTAATCATTAAACCTCACCCACATTCGGAGAACTTAGTTAACGCATTATCTATCTTTAAAAAACTAGATCCAAAAATTCAAGTTCTCCCTAATGCAAATCTAACCGAGCTGATTGATTCATCAGAGATTGTTATAACCTTCACTAATTCCACAATTGCTCTGGAATCTATAATCTTGGGCAAACCAACCATGTCTTTGCAAATTGAAAATTGGGCCAAAGATGAGGAAATTGCAAAAATGAATGCTGTATATTCAATATACGAAGAGAATGAAATTGAAGAAGGAATTAAAAAATTACTTTATGATGAAGATTTTAAAAAGGAACTTCAGGCAAATGCCAAAAATTTCTTAAATCAATATATGAAATTTCAAGGTGAATCATCAAGAAAACTTGCTGAAGAATTGAATAATTTTTAAATTAAAAAACTAATTTGTATTTATTGTATAGGGTCTAACTATCCACATTTTTTTATTTTCTTTTGCCTTCTTTTTTTCATTATTTGATATTAATTCTTCTTCTAACTTTTCACCTTGTCTTATTCCAATAATCTTTTGTTTCTTAGAAATTTTATTTGCCATCGTTGAAATTTCATAATTTTTCATTTTTGGGATAAAGATTTCTCCACGGTTTACATGTTCTAGACAATTTAAAATGAAATCTACAGCTTCATCTACATGGAAAAAATATCTCTTCATAGATGGGTCTGTAACTGAGATGGGCAAATTTTTCTTTTTTTCCTCTTCCCAAACTTCAAAAACATTTCCACGAGTTTCAATAATATTTCCTAATCTGACAGTTGCAAACTTTGTAAGATGAAATAGATGCTCTCCTGCCCAACTGATTAATTGCTCACCTAATTGTTTTGTTGTACCATATAATGTAGATGCTTCAACTGCTTTATCTGTACTGATATTGATGAACTTTTTTGGTTTATCTTTCATTGCCATTTTTATCAAATTAATTGTGCCATTGATATTTGCATCAACCGTCTCAATTGGATTAAATTCTGAAATTTCAATATTTTTTATTGCCGCCAAATGAAAAACTAAATCCACTTCATTTCCTGCCATGGAGACTCTATCTTTATCTAAAATATTTCCTAAGAGTAAGCGTAACCTTGAATCATCAACTTCTTTACCTAATCTAAAAAGCATATGTTCATCGATATCTAATACTCTTACACTTTTTACTGAGTATTCTAAAATTTTTTTTGTTAATTTGGAACCTAGACTACCAGCTCCTCCTGTTATGAGTATGGTTTTTCCTTTTAACTCTCCTGCAATTCTTCCTTTATCTTGTTTTCTCTTTTTCATTTCTAATAGTAAAATTTTTAATCAAATTAATAATGTTACGTATCATTATAACGAGAAAATAGAGAACTTTATCAAGTAACGGAATTTCATATACTCATGAACTCTAGTCTCAGTCACAAAAAATTGCCAAAAATCTTTAGAAATCTTAGATTGATCAACCCCGACAAAAAAGTTGTTTATTGTAAAAAATGTGTCTTATCAAATCAAAGACCTAGAACAATGTTTAATGAAGAAGGTATTTGTGCTCCCTGCTTGTATACAGAATTTAAAAAAACTGGAATTGATTGGGATAAAAGGGAAAAAGAATTAGAAAATCTATGTGGTAAACACAGAAGTAAAGATGGTTCTTGGGATGTTGTTGTTCCAGGCAGTGGTGGAAAAGACAGTGCCTATGTTTCATTAATGTTGAAAGAAAAGTATGGAATGAATCCATTAACTGTTACATGGGCATCCTCTCTTTATACTGAGATTGGAAGGAAAAATTTTGATGCTTTTATAAGCTCTGGATTTGACAATATTCTTGGAACTCCTAATGGAGAAATTCATAGAAAACTAAGTAAAATCACTTTTACTGAATTTGGAGATAATTTTTTACCCTTTGCCTATGGACAAATATGTTTCCCAATTCAGACTGCAGTTAGATATAAGATTCCCTTAATTTTCTTTGGAGAAGATGGTGATGTAGAATATGGAGGTAGTTTTGATAGATTTGACAAACCAAACCTTGACTTTCAATACACAATTAAAACAAAATTCACTTCATTACCTCCAGAATATTGGAAGTCATTTGGAATAAAAAATTATGATCTAAAAAAATACAGTTTACCTTCATTAAAAGAAATCAAAGCAAATAAAATAGAAGCGCATTATTTTAGTTACTATAATTTTTGGGATCCTCAAGAACACTATGATATCTCAAAACAAAAAACTGGGTTTAAAGAAAATCCTGAGGGACGTTCTGAGGGAACTTATACTGATTATGCAAGTCTTGATGATAAAACAGATGGTTTTCATTACTATATGGCGTTCATAAAATTTGGAATTGGTCGTGCAACAGCTGATGCGGCTAATCAAATCAGAAATGGAGTAATTACAAGAGATGAGGGAGTAGATTTAGTACATCAATATGATGATGAATTTCCTACACGGTACTTGAAAGAATTTCTTGAATATATGGAAATGGATATGAATTCTCTTAACAAAACAATTGATAAATTCCGTAGAGCAATTATATGGAAAAAAACTAGTGGACAATGGAAATTACGACAACAAGTGGCAAAACTGAAGTGAATAAAGCTGGTGCGATTTATTTAAACTTGATATAAAATTGGACAAGATGTACATGAAAGAAAATAAATGGAAACTTCCTTTATACAAAATCTATTCAGATGATGAAGATGTCAATTTAGTTACAAAAATTATAAAAAGAGGAGAAAGATGGGCAATAGGTCCAGAAATTGAAGAATTTGAAAATGAAATTAAAAATTATGTCGGTGTTGATTATTGTTTGACACTGAATTCTGGAACATCTGCTCTTCATGCACTCCTACTAGCATATGATATAGGAAAAAATGATGAAGTGATCGTTCCCTCTTTTTCATTTATTTCTACTGCAAATTCTGTACTCTTTGTTGATGGCATTCCAAAATTTTCAGACATTGAAGACGATACTCTTGGTCTTGATCCAAATCTAGTCTCAAATAATATCACGGCAAAAACAAAAGCAATTATTCCAATGGATTATGCAGGATTACCTTGTAAAATACACGACTTAAAGAAAATATCTCAAGAAAATAATGTTGTCTTAATTGAAGATGCAGCTGAAGCTTTAGGATCATCAATCAATGGAAAAAAAACTGGTTCTGTTGGAGATTCTAGTATCTTCAGTTTCTGTGGAAATAAAGTTTTAACCACTGGAGAAGGAGGAGCAGCAGTAACTAATTCTAAAGAAATTTTTGAAAAATTAAAACTTATTCGATCCCATGGAATAATTGATACAAAAAATTATTTTGAAAATCCACAAATAGCAAATTATGAAATATTGGGATATAATTGGCGAATGTCAACAATTACTGCAGCCCTTGGAATCTCTCAAATTCAAAAATTAGATAGGTTAATCAAATTACGAAAAGAAAATGCAAAATATATTACTGAAAGGATATCGAAATTTCAAGAAATTACTCCTCCTAACGTACCAGAAGGCCATGAACACATATACCAAATGTATACTATTCGATTAAAAAATCAAAAACTAAGAGATGGTTTGCATGACTTTCTAATTAAAAAACGAATATTTTCAAAAATATACTTCTCTCCAATTCACACAACTAGTTTTTACAAAAGGAAATTCCCGACTGATAATACATTATTACCTATTACAGAGAAAATTTCCGAAGAGGTCCTTACTCTTCCTATGTACCCTAACATGACTAATGAAGAAAAAAACCTCCTAATTGACTCTATTTCGGAATTTTTTGAAAAAGAATGAAATCATACAAAATATTAGCAATTATTCCAGCCAGAGGTGGTTCCAAAGGGATTAGGAGAAAAAATCTTCAAAAATTATCAGGTAAACCATTAATTGCCCACACAATTATCGCTGCTAAAAAAACAAAATCCATAAACAAAATCATCGTTAGTACAGATGATAAAGAGATTGGAAAAATCTCAAAAAATAATGGTGCCGAAGTACCTTTTTTGAGACCAAAACAAATCTCGAAGGATACTTCATCTATAATTGAAGTAATCAAGCATGCGTTAAAATTTTTACAGGAAAATCAATCTTACGTCCCTGATATCATTATTTTGTTACAACCAACTTCCCCATTAAGAACTAGTCAATTAATCACTAAAACAATTAACACCTTAAAAAAATCTAAAGCCACATCAGTAATCACTGTTTCAAAAATTACTAAACACCCATATGCATCATATTGGTTAAAAAATGATTTTCTTAAACCCTTTGAAAAAAACTCTGCAAAATATTCAAGAAGACAGGAATTTCCAGATTTATTTTTCCCAACCGGTGCTGTTTATACATTCTGGTATGATACTCTAAAAAAATTTAATTCACTTCATGGTCCTAAAATTAAACCCATTGTTGTACATGATGAAGATATTGATATTGATAATCTCCGAGATTTATTTTTTGCAGAAATGATGTTAAAAAACTGGAAAAAATATAAAAAAAATTTAGTCTGACACTATAGTATAATTTTGAACACAATTTTTACAAACATTATTTTTTTGATAATCTCCAGTCTTATGAATTTCTCTTAGCTCTTTCATCTTATCATTATTCCATATTTCTTCTAGAGAATTTTTTTTCCAGTTTCCTATAATAAGATCTACTGCATAAAAACTACAACATGGTAACGTATCTCCATTACTTCGTAAAGTAAGTCGTTTAAATGGTTCTGAACAATGAAACTTTTCTGGAATTGGGGAACGTTTTAAAATAATATCCTCACCCCTTTTTTCATCCTCAAAACGTCCTTCACCAAATGGATTTTGTAAGTGTTGAATACCAATACTATCTACCTTATCCTTCCAATTACTTACAAATTCATCGTATTCATGAAAATTAATCTTACTTGTAACAAACGTCAATCTAATTTTTGGAAGCTTTTTGTTCATCTCCTTTCTAATATCTAAGAAATCATGAATATTTTGAACTGTTACGTCTAGATTTCCACCAACACGAATTTTATCATATGTCTCGTTTGTAACAGCATCTAAGGATACATTGATTTTAGTTAGACCTGCTTCAATTAATTTTTTTGACATTTGTTTTGTTAGTAAAGTGCCATTGGTTGTGATTAATACATCAAGAATACCTGCATCAACAGCATATTTGATAAACTGATCTATATCTTGACGAATTAATGGTTCATTAATGTAACATAATCTAATGGATTTTGTTCCAATAGATACGGCTTCATCAATAACTTTTTTGTAATCTTCAAATGTAAACCAATCTTCTTTTTTTTCTGCGGTATCTTCCACTGCCCATGTACACATTGGACAACGTAAATTACAAGAATAATTAAGCTCAAATTCAAGATGTGGAGGAAATTCTGATTCTTTCTCTATCTTACAATACTTTTCCCAGTCTTCCCTGTATTGTGTCCATTGCTCATATCCTTTGATATTGATAAAATCTTGTTCATAATTATTATCAAAATAAAGATTTTCAGAAAGACCGCCGTCAAAACTCTTAGTTTCCAAATTTTCTCAATATTAAATGAAATTCTAATTATATAATTAAAAGGATCCAATGATACTACTTTCTAATGTCTTCTGAAACTCTAATTAGTTTAAGTAAATATTCTAACTCATTATAATCAAAACTCACATTATTATCAAAAAAGTTTTTTGTTTTATCAGATGTTATGTGAACTTCAATTATTTCAGCTCCTAAAATAACAGCAGTTAATGGAGCCATAAAACTCGGGCTGTGATTAGAATAACCATCAAAATCTCTAATATTTTTAAAATCAATTTCTTTAAAACTAGACGGATATTTGGGTACACAATATAACCAGGAAATTTGTTTGTTAGAGAAAAATTTTGAATTCTTTGGAGTTATTTCACTACTGATAATAACCTGTTTTCCAGTATCTAGAACTTTTTTTATCAAGTTTGATTCTTTGTCTTCTAGAAGAGATATGCCATCAGCATGTCTAATTTTGTATCTCTTAACATACGAATCTAAAAAATCAACTGCCTCGTCATACATTGGAGTACAAAACCATTCAATACCAGAATCTAATGCAATTTTGTTTACTTGTTCAACATTATCTGAATTTACTGAACAAGTAAGTAACTTTTCTTTATCTGGATGGTCTGCTATTTCTTTTTCTGAAAATGCTTGTAATTTTACTGCATCACATCCAGCATTTTTTGATTTTTTAATCATTTCTTCTAATAACTCAAAACTTCCATTCCAATTTACACCGATTTCTGAAACAACAAAAACCATGTAGTAATCCTACATTCTAGTTATTTATGCTCTATGTTTTTAAGATAGAATTAAAAAATTATCATAAAGAAAAAAACAATGAAACAAAAAATTTCTATTACTACTGGTACTCGCTCTGAATATGGAATTCTCCGAGAATTAATTAAAGAAATATCAAAAAGCAAGAAACTAGAATTATATTTACTAGTAACTGGAATGCATCTCTCAAAAAAATTTGGATATACAATTAATGAGATAAAAAAAGATAAAATTCCTATTCATGCAAAAATAAAGATGATCCCATCTGGAAATACTCCATATGATATGTCCGTATCTTTAGGAAAAGGCATTATAGGTTTTTCTAAAATTTTTAAAAAAATAAAACCAGATCTTAATGTCGTTTTGGGAGATCGTGATGAAGCATTAGCCTCAGCTTTATCTGCATCTCACATGAATATTCCAAATGCACACATACATGGTGGAGAAATATCTCAAGGAATAGATGAGTATAATCGACATGCTATAACAAAAATATCAAATATCCACTTTGCTGCAACCAAAAAAAGTAAAGAAAGAATAATCAAAATGGGTGAAAATAGAAGAAACGTAATTCTTACAGGGTCACCTTCTATTGATGAAATAAAAATGTCAAAAATTTCTTCAAAACACGAGTTAGAGAAAAAATATCTAGTTGATCTTGATAAGCCTCTTTTCTTACTTATTCAGCATCCTGTTACAACTGAATTTGAGAAAAGTGATTTACAAATAAAAATGACACTTGATGCACTATCAAAATTAAAAAATCAAACAATTGCAATTCTACCTAACTCTGATGCAGGAAACGAACAAATTATTAATCAATTAAGAATTTTCTCTAAAAAATGTAGTTTTCTAAAAGTATTTCCAAATTTACCACGAAATGATTATTTGGGATTTCTGAAATATTGTTCTGCGTTAATTGGTAATTCCAGTAGCGGTCTTATAGAGGGTAGTTATCTTCATACTCCTGTAATTAATATTGGAATTAGACAACTTGGAAGAGAAAAAGATGTAAATGTTATAGATGTTCCAATCTTCTCAAAATCCCTAATTTTTAATGCTTTAAAAAAATCTCTTAAGAAAAAAAATAAAAAAATAAAAAACTCATCAATTTATGGTACTGGTAATGCTAGTAAAAAAATTGTACAATATCTAGAAACTATTCCAATTAACCCACAAATGATTCAGAAAAAATTAGTCTATTAGTCAATGTTATAACATAACTACGGAAAGATTATTACATAATTAATTTAAAAATTTTATAGAAAAATAATCATGGATAAAAAACAATGGACAAAGCCTATAATTAAACATGGAAAACTTACAAAATACAATTACGTTGTTCAATATCCAGAAAATCTAATGATGGGAAAAAATTTTGATATAGGTACTTTTGTGTACATTAATGCGCATTATGGGGTTGAAATCCAAGATAATGTACAAATTGGTTCACATTGTGCTATCTATTCACACTCTACTATAGATGATAAAAAAGGTGATGTTATATTAAAAAAAAATTGTAAAATAGGAACACATTCTACTATAATGCCAAATGTCACAATTGGAGAGAATTCTATAATTGCTGCTTATTCGTTTGTGACAAAGAATGTCCCAAAAAACCAGATTTGGTCAGGAATTCCTGCAAAGAAATTAAAGAGTATTTGAATTCTAACTTATACAACTTTTTAGAATAAGAAATATTTTATCATGATTATTAATAATTTTTATTCTGTTAAATTATGCTAGACTTTTTTAGTGAGACAAAAATAAAATACTGCTTTAACAATATTTGATAACAAGAATGAATATGCTAATCCTACCACTCCTAGGAATTGTCCTAGAATGAATACTCCTGAAATTAATACTATTGTTGATACGATATTTATGATAACAACATAATTGCTTTTTTCATGGGCAAGAAATTTTGAGTTATACAATCCGCTAATTGTTACAGGTATTATTGTTAATGAAATCAACGGAATTAACTCAACTGATTCGTCATATTCTGAAAAAAAGATTGGAAGTACCTGGGGAACAACTAATATCCCAATTAATGCCAGAACAAAAGAAAATCCTACAGTAATAATCTTAATTTTGGTAGTGTTTACTCCACTAGAATCTTCTGGAATAGTATATTTTCTCACAATTTCAGGTATTAGTGTTAATACCATCAGAACTTGGATTGCTAAATAATAATTTCCAAGTATTACAAACCCAAACATTGGTCCAATAATTAATCTATCAACTTGATTATTTAGAACTACGCTAAGATCTATGAAAAAATTATTGGTGACAAATTTCCATTTAGTTTTTAAAAGTTGAAAGCTTATACTATGTTTCTTAAATCCTGAATAAATTTGAATTAGAAATGGCATAAATGATAATCCGATACCGATTAACACTCCCTCCGGTCCAATCACATAATATAGAACCAATGCTAAAATAACAAACAAAATTTTCTGGAATGTAAAATAAATAGAATATTCTCTATATCTTTTTCTTCCTAATAATTCTGAAACAGAAAGATTGTAAATCACTGCTCCTAAAACATAAATTGATAATCCAATGTTTGTAAATGCAATATACAAAACTATTCCAGAAATAATACTTGCTGTTATAGAAAGAAGGTAAATTGTAGACTCAATTTTGATTTTCTTTGCAACTAAAACTGTAATTGCAGCAGGTCCACCAATAAAAGATATTGATGTAGCCACACTCGCAATTGAAATGTAAAAAGCTAGTTCACCATAATTTTCAGCACCCATTAACGCTGCCAAATAAATCCAAAATATCGCTGCAATTCCTGAACCTGCTATGCTAGCAACCCCAATTGTACTGATATCTTTTAATCCCTTGATATTTCTAAAATCTTCCATTTAATTAAAAGAGGATTTCTGTTACTTGATAAAGTTCTCTATTTTGTGGTTATAATAAGACGTAACATTATTGTACTCTGTTTAAAAAAATAATCTATGTTTAAAGGAAAAAAAATTCTAATTACAGGTGGTACTGGTTCATTAGGCACAGCATTAACAAAGAAACTATTATCATTAGATGTTGACCAAATCAGAATTTTTAGTAGAAATGAGTTTAAACAAGTTTCCATGGAATCAAACCTGCCAGATAAACGTCTAAGATTTTTAATTGGTGATGTACGTGATAAGGATAGATTAGTTAGGGCACTTGAAGATGTTGATATTGTTTTTCATGCAGCTGCGTTAAAACACGTTACAAAAGTAGAGTACAATCCATTTGAAGCGATAAAGACCAACGTTCAAGGTTCACAAAATGTTATTGATGCGTGTATTGAAAATAATGTTGAAAGAGCAATATGTATAGGAACAGACAAAGCAGTTTCACCATTAAACACTTACGGTGCAACCAAATTACTAATGGAAAAATTATTTATTACAGCAAGACGATATTCTAATCCAAAATATCATCCAACAAAATTCTTTGCAGTAAGGTATGGAAATGTTTTTGCTAGTAGTGGTTCAGTGATTCCAAAATTTATCGAACAAATAAATGCAAATAAAAAAATCACAATCACGGATACTGAAATGACTAGATTCAGTATAACAATGAATCAAGCGCTAGATTTTATTTTAAAAGCAACTGAAAAAGGACAAGGGACAGAAATATTTATTCCAAAACTTAAGTCATATTCTTTACTAGATTTAAAGGAAGCACTTTTTGATATGTTAGAAAATACTGGTGAAGAAATTATTGGTATAAGACCTGGAGAAAAACTACATGAAATATTAATTAATTCAGAAGAAGTTCGTTGTAGTTACGAAATAGATGATATGTATGTGATTTTACTTCCTGAAATTATGAAAACATATCCCAAAGCTAAAAAAATTGAAAATATGAAAGAATATTCATCAAGTACTACGGACAAAATTTTAAAAGATGACTTAAAACAGCTTATAAAAAATTTAATTGATACTAAATAGATTGAAATTATAGATATATTAAAAAATAATATATAAAAAATGAAACTTACATTTTTCCAGTCTTCTGCAGTAATGATAGAAACCAAATGTGTGAAAATCCTTTGTGATCCTTGGTTAGTAGATGGTGAATTATATGGCGCATGGAATCATTATCCTCCTATAGATTTTCAACCAAAAAATTTTAACGACGTTGATTTTATTTATCTCAGTCACATTCACCAGGATCATTTTAGCAAAAAGACTCTTTCAAAATTGAATAAACACATACCAGTAATTATTCATAAGTATGAAAATAAAATTTTAAGAGAAAATATTAAAGGAATGGGATTCGAAGTCAAAGAGCTTAATCATAACGATAGAACCCATTTAAAAAATCAAGTTTTTATCAATATTTTAGCCGCGGATAATTGCGATCCATCAATATGTTACAAATATTTTGGATGTGCTCCCTTGGAGTCAAAATATGGTTCAACATCAATTGATACAATGTCTGTTATTGATGAT
>Ga0114996_10008891_pt1 | contig 11081 bp, 7 predicted proteins | sample ArcticOcean_MG_C_4_FD_87039 | JGI IMG/M metagenome (GOLD analysis project Ga0114996, IMG submission 87039) | Marine microbial communities from western Arctic Ocean - ArcticOcean_MG_CB4_134 | ecosystem: Environmental > Aquatic > Marine > Oceanic | place: Arctic Ocean: Canada Basin | collected... | reverse complement strand
CCTGCTCCGACGGCCGCGCAGACAAGTCGGTCTCGGCGGCGGCTTTTGCTACTGAGGAGATGGGGTTCGACTCCGGCAGTGACGGCGGCTTCTTCGGCGGCGAGATGGCAGTCGCGCCCGGTGGGCCGGACTTCTTCGACTTCCCCGAAATGGAGTCCGCGAAGACGGTCACAGTCGAACGCATCGTAGAGGTCGAAGGCGAGGTCGCCACACAGTCGACCTCTGGCGGCTCAAGAGAGCCGGACGATAGCTCGTTGCCTTCAGTGGCGGTTCAGGACCGCATCATCGTCCGCACCGTAGATGCTGGCCTGGTGGTGAAAGATATTCCCGCAGCCATTGACGCTATCGAAGGCATCGCCGACTCGTTCGGCGGCTGGGTGATCAACTCCTCTCGCGGCTCCCACAACTTCGCGTTCGTCTCTTTCCGCGTCCCGGCCGACCAGCTGGACGTCGCAATGGATCTCGTCCGTGACCTGGCCGAAGAGGTCGAGTCCGAGAACACCTCCTCCAGGGACGTAACCGACCAGTACGTCGACCTGACGGCTCGCCTGCGCAACCAGCAGGCTACTGAGACGGCTCTGCTGGGGCTATTGAACCGGGCTGAAACGGTAGAAGAAGCCCTGAACGTGCAGAAGGAACTGTCGAAGGTCGGCGAAGAGATTGAACGGCTACAGGGCCAGATAAAGCTAATCGAAGAGACGTCCGCCTTCTCGCTGGTGAACGTTTCCCTGCGCCGGGCTCCTGGCGACATGACCGTCGACGCCGGTGAGGACATTGCCGGTGCGGTGGGCGAGCCGATGCGCTTCAAGGCGTCGTTCATGCCCCCCGAAGATGCCGAAGACTTTCTTGTTACCTGGGACTTCGGTGACGGCTCGGAACCCGTCAGGATCAACCGCACCGCTCCCACGCAGGACGAGGGCGAGCGGGTGACGGCCACCATTACCCATCGCTACGGCGACGACGAGGACTCTCCCTACATTGCCGAGGTGACCATTGAGAGCGTCAACAACGGCAGAGCAGAACTGGTCGAGGGCAGCGACATCGTGGAAGTGACCATCTCACAACTTCCTCGAATTGAGGTTTTCGCCGGTCAGAGCCAGATGGTCGAGTCCGGTGAGACGGTCAAGTTCTCCGGCTCGTTTACCCGCCCGTCGGAGTTGACCGACGTTTCGTTTACCTGGGACTTCGGCGATGGCTCTGAGCTGGTCGAGGGCACGCTGGCAGCCGGTGTCACCGCCGCGCTTGCCGAGCATGACTACAGCGACGACAGGCCCGCGCCTTACCGGGCGACGCTGACGGTGATTGGCCAGAGCGAAGCTGGCGAGGTCGAGTCGCAGAGCATCGTCATGATCCAGGTCGTCGAAGCCCCCGGCTACACGCTCGGCGGCTGGAGCGCGGGCGATAGCTGGAAGACGGTAGTTCGGACGTTGTCTGGAATCGGCCAGGTGCTGGTCACCATCGCGTTCTGGGTCGGCGTGCTCAGCCCGCTGTGGCTGGTGCTCATCGGGGCGGTAATCTGGCGCAGGCGCAGCAACGCTCCTGTGATCTAGAGCGCCCTGGCGCACTCGGCTAAACTTTAGGGCGGCCCCCAACGCATGGGAGCCGCCCTTTCCATGTCCGACTTTTCACAAACAGACGCAGAAATAACCAGGCACTTCACCGCCACGGGCTTCGTGGTCGAGGGCGACTCGGTGCTGCTGCATTGGCATCGCAAGGTGAAGGCCTGGCTGCCTCCTGGCGGCCACGTCGAGCCCAACGAAGACCCGGTACAGGCCGTACTGAGAGAGATTCTGGAAGAGACCGGGCTGCACACCGAAGTCGTGGGGGACGCTCCGGACCTGGGCCTGGATTACCCCGAGCAGGTCGCGCCGCCGTTCACCATCATGATCGAGGACATCCACGACCCGGTGGACGGCTTTCACCGTCACATCGACATGATCTACTTCTGCCGTCCCTCCGGTCCTGTAGGGCCGTTAAATACCGGCTGGCGCTGGGTCACCCGGCGCGACCTGGCCGATGGCGTCGCCCTGGAAGGGTACGGCGGTGAATCGGAGCCGCCGCCCGAAGACGTGCGACGCCTCGCCGAGCGCGCGTTCCAGGCCCTTGAGGGCGCCGGGTAAGGGCTAGCTTTCTGAGTTGCCTGAGGCTCGCCGAATCGCCGCCTGGGCCGCTGCCAGCCTGGCCACCGGCACCCGGTATGGCGAACAGCTTACGTAGTCCAGGCCCGCTCGTTCGAAAAAGTCGATGGACTCGGGGTCGCCGCCGTGCTCACCGCAGACACCGGCTTCAAGGACGCGTCCAGACCTTTTCGCCGCCGCCATGCCCGTTTTGACCAGCCCGCCCACGCCTTGCTGGTCGAGTGTTTGGAACGGGTCGCGCTGTAAGACTCCCGTTTCCAGGTAGCGGACGAGAAACTTCCCCTCGGCGTCGTCCCGGCTGAACCCGAACGTCATCTGGGTGAGATCGTTTGTGCCGAAGCTGAAGAACTCTGCCGACTCGGCTATCTCGTCCGCCAGCAGGGCCGCCCTCGGCGTCTCTATCATCGCCCCGATGCTGGGCGCGAACGGCTCGTCGCCCGGCCTAGTTGCGTCTCTTAGGGCCTCTTCCAAAATAGCCCGAACGGCATTCATCTCCCCGGCGTCCGAGACCAGTGGAACCATGACTTCTGGCCTGGGCGACATGCCCCTGGCCTTGAGGGCCCGCACGGCATCGGTCAGCGCCAGCACCTGCATTTTGAATATCTCCGGGTGGACGATGCCCAGCCGACACCCTCTCAGGCCCAGCATGGGGTTTGCCTCCCTTAGCTCGTCTACAGCGGCCAGCAGCTCTTCGCGTTCGGCTATGTCCTGCCGCGATGCGTGCTGTTCCCGCATTTCGTGCAGTTCGTCGAGCAACTCTTCGTGCGAGGGGAGGAATTCGTGCAGCGGCGGGTCGAGCAGGCGGATGACGACCGGCATGCCGTCCATCGCGGTGAGGATCTCCTCGAAGTCGTCGGACTGGATTCCTTGCAGTTCCTTTAACACCTGCCGGTAGCGCCAGGCGTTCAATTCGTCCTCGGGCCACTTGGAGTACGCACTGGCCGCCAGGATCATCTGTCTGACGAGGTCCAACCGCTCCGGCTCGAAGAACATGTGCTCGGTACGGCACAGGCCAACGCCGTCCGCGCCGAACTCCCTGGACAGCGCCGCCTCGGGCCCGGCGTCGGCGTTGGCCCGCACACCCAGTCGCCGGAACTCGTCCGCCCAGCCAAGCAGCCTGGCGAGATGGTGCTCTTCACCGACCCGAGCCTCAACAGTCGATAGAGTTCCTATGAACACCTCGCCCGTGCCACCGTCGATGCTTATCTCATCGCCCGCTTTCACTGTCTTTCCGGCGCACCGGACCTGTCCCAGGTCGGCCCTTACTTCGAGCGACTCGGCGCCCACTATGCAGGGCTTTCCCAGGCCCCTGACAACCACCGCTGCGTGGCTGGTAGCGCCTCCCCTGGCGGTCAGCACCCCGGCGGCGGCGATGATTCCGTGCACGTCCTCCGCGCTCGTCACCGGCCTGACCAGTACGACTCGTTGCCCCTCTGCTGTCAGCTTGACCGCCCCGTCGGCGCTCAAGGCGACGACTCCGGTTACGCCCCCTGGCGACGCGCCCAGGCCAACAGTCAGCAGGCGGCCGTTGTCCCTGGCCTGGGCCGCGTCTGTCTCGTCCAGGCGGGGCAATAGCAACTGGTACACCTGGTCCGCCGGGACGCTGAGCAGCGCCTGCTCGCGCGACAGGATGCCCTCGTCGCACATCTCCACGGCAATGCGGACGGCGGCGCGGGCGCTCCGTTTAGCTTCGCGAGTTTGCAAAATGAACGACTGGCGGCGCTCGACGGTGAACTCTATGTCCTGCGCGTCCCCGTAGTGGGCCTCAATGCGCGCCGCCACGTCGAGAATCTCTTTATGCACGTCGGGCATGGCCTCTGCCATCGACTCCAGCGGCAATGGCGTTGCCGACCCGGCAACGACGTCCTCGCCCTGGGCGCGGGTGAGGTACTCGCCGAAAATGCGCTTCTCCCCGGTGGCCGGGTCGCGCGTGAACAGCACGCCGGAGCAGCTTTCATCGTCCACGTTGCCGTAGACCATCGCCACTATGTTCACGGCAGTACCGAGATCGTCCGGTATGCCTTCGTGCGCCCGGTAGTCCTTCGCCCGGCGAGTGTTCCAGCTTTCGAAGACAGCCATGACCGCCTGTTTCAACTGGTCTCGCGGGTCGAATGGGATGGGCCGCAGGGCCTCGGCCTGTATTACCGAGGACAGGTGTTCGAGTAGCTCTCGGGCGTCGGCTGGCTCTAGCTCTTCTATGCGGTGGGAACCGGCCGACGCGAGAGAGTCTGCCTTTACGGCCTCAATTGGTTCCCGACTGACGCCGAACACCACCTCGGCGAACATCTCCATGAAGCGCCGTTGCACATCGAGGGCGAAGCCGGGCCCGTAGTTGTGCGCAAGTGCGCCGACCACCTCGTCGTTGATGCCGAGATTTAGCACCGTGTCCATCATTCCCGGCATGGAGACGGCGGCGCCCGAGCGTACCGAGACCAGCAACGGGATTTCGCCGTGACCAAAGGTCCGGCCCGACTCGCGTTCCAGCAGGGACAGCGCGTCGTCGATTTGGGCCCACATGCTCTCTGGGGGCTCGCCCGTACTGAGGTAGTGGCGGCAGGCCTCGGTGGTGATGGTGAAGCCGGGAGGCACCGGGAGGCCGAGGCGAGCGAGGTTGGCAAGCTCCGCGCCTTTTCCGCCAAGCAAATCCCGACCCGGACCGTCGGGCTCGGAGAACGGGTAGACCCAGCGCTGCTCCGATGTACTCATCCCGTTTTCGTTAGAGGAGTCCATAAGACGGTCGCAATGTTAACGAACCGCCGGGCTCCGGACAATCGGTAATTTTAGTATCTGACAGATTCGTCCGGGGACCGGTTGCCACAGGCCTTGAGCCTCCGGTCGGCCGGGAGTTAACCTATAGGCCGTTCACACCAATGACTACCCCACTTACCAGACCCCCCGCATACGATCACGCCGCCGCCGAGGCCAAGTGGCAGGCTCGCTGGACCGAGTCCGGCCTGCATCGCGTATTGGACGACGACCCGAGACCGAAGTGGTACGAACTGACCATGTACCCGTACCCGTCGGGCGACCTGCATATCGGCCACTGGTATGCCATGTCACCGGCCGACGCCCATGCTCGCTTCCAGCGCATGCAGGGGTACAACGTCATGCACCCGATGGGCTTCGACGCATTCGGTCTCCCGGCCGAAAACGCAGCAATAAAACGCGGCATCCACCCGGCCGAATGGACCGTGGCGAACATGGCCAACATGCGCCGCCAGCTGCGGTCTATGGGCACGGTGTACGACTGGGACAGGGAAGTAGTGACCTGCGAGCCCGAGTACTACAAGTGGAACCAGTGGTTCTTCCTCCAGTTCCTAAAAAATGACCTCGCTTACCAGTCCTACGCACCGGCCAACTGGTGCCCCACCGACCACACCGTGCTGGCCAACGAGCAGGTGGTGGACGGCAAATGCGAGCGCTGCGGTGACGAGGTTATTCAGCGCGACCTGAACCAGTGGTTCTTCCGCATAACCAGGTACGCAGAAGAGCTGCTCGACACCTCCAAGATCGACTGGCCGCACAAAATAAACGTCATGCAGACGAACTGGATCGGCCGCAGCACGGGCATGGAGATCGAGTTCGACATCTCCCATCTAGGTCTCGCCGACAAGGCGATAAAGACCTTTACAACTCGCATCGACACCACCTTCGGCGTCACGTTCGTCGTGCTTGCGCCCGAGCATCCGTTGGTGAAAGAGATAACGACAGACAAGCAGCGCTCAGAGGTCGAGGCCTACGCCGAGCGCGCCCGTAAGCAGAGCGAGATTGAGCGCCTGGCCGTCGACAAGCCCAAGACCGGCGTTGCAACAGGCGCACACTGCGTCAACCCGCTCACCGGCGAGCGCGTGCCCATACTGGTCGGCGACTACGTTTTGCTCAGCTACGGCACCGGCATCGTCATGGGCGTACCGGCGCACGACGAGCGCGACTTCGTGTTCGCAAAAACCTACGACCTGCCCATTAGAGTCGTGGTTGCGCCGCCTGAATGGGATGGCAGCGAGCTTGACGCCGCCTACACAGCACAGGGCACGCAGGTGAACTCCGGCGAGTTCGACGGCCTGCCCAGCGAGCAGGGTAAAGAGCGTATTGCCGAGCACATCGAGGCCAACGGCTGGGGTTCACGCACGGTCAACTACCGCATGCGTGACTGGCTCATTTCGCGGCAGCGCTACTGGGGCACGCCCATCCCCATCATCTACTGCGACGAGTGCGGCACCGTGCCCGTGCCCGAGGCCGACCTGCCCGTGTTGCTGCCGGACGACGCCGAGTTCCGCCCCACCGGCGAGTCGCCCCTGGCGCTGCACGAGGGCTTCGTCAACGTTCCCTGCCCCCTGTGCGACGGACCGGCCAAGCGCGAGACCGACACCATGGACACCTTCGTGGACTCGTCGTGGTACTACCTGCGCTATGCCAGCCCCAACTACGCGGACGGGCCGTTCGACCCGGCGGCGATTAAGCAGTGGGAGCCGGTCAACCAGTACACCGGCGGGGCAGAGCACGCGGTCATGCACCTGCTGTACTCGCGCTTCTTCGTGCGGGCATTGCGTGACCTGGGCCTGTTGGCCTTCGACGAGCCCTTCACCCGGCTGTACAACCAGGGCCACATAACCCACGCTGGCGCGCGCATGAGCAAGTCGCGCGGCAACGTGGTGTCGCCCGACGACTACGTGGCGCAGGCCGGTGCCGACGCCATCCGCTGCTACCTCATGTTCCTCGGGCCCTGGGACCAGGGCGGCGACTGGAACGACGGCGGCATAGGCGGCATGGGTCGCTGGCTGGGCCGCGTGTGGAGCCACAGCACCCGCGACGCTGGCGTACTGGACGAGACTCCCGTGTCTGCGGACTCTGTCCGGGACCTGGACCGGGCCGTGCATAAGACCGTGCGCAAGGTCGCCGAAGACCTGGGCGCGTTCAAGTTCAACACCTCGCTGGCGGCGCTCATGGAACTGACCAACGCCATGACCGCAGCGTGGGCCAAAGGCGACATCTCTTCGGCGGCCTGGCGATCCGCCAGCGACCGGCTCACGCTAATGTTGGCCCCGATGGCACCCCACATTACGGAGGAGATGTGGGAACGCGCCGGGAACCCCTACTCGGTCCACTCCCAAGACTGGCCCAAGTGGGACCCCGAGCTAGCGGCCGACGAGGTGATAACGCTCGTCGTGCAGGTGAACGGCAAAGTACGGGACAAGATCGAGGCCCCGGCCGACATCGCCGAAGACGCCGCCAAAGAACTGGCGCTAGCGTCCGAAAAAGTGCTAGCGCACACGGGCGGCAAAACCGTCGTAAAAGTAATTTACGTCCCCGGCCGCCTGGTCAACATCGTCGCGCGTTAGCGCGGGTTGGCCGTTTGGACCCGGCCTAGGGAACAGAGACGACCTCCGCCTGCGCCGAGGGTTCAGGTACCGGCAGCCCGTCTTCGATAAGGCCGTCGATGTGCATTCGGATAGCCGTAGCCATCTCCTGCTCGGCGCGGTGCCTTGTTTTACCGGTAGCCACACAACCGGGCAGGTCGGGGGCGTAAGCGGAGAAATTACGCTCGGCTTTTTCCAGAACTATTAGGTAGTTCCTCATCGGTGACTCCTGGGAATCTGCGCTTGCTTCATTGCACTGTTCAGAGTGCCCGGTGCAAGGTCGTGACTGGGATGCCCGGCAATGGTCACACGACCCGATTTCGAGGGGTGTTTGAACTGCCGATGGCTCCCACGGGGAGCGACTAAAAACCACCCATCGCCTTCGATCAACTTTATCAGGTCTCGAATCTTCAAATTCGTTTACGCAATCACCCGGAAGTCGTAGCTGAGCTTGTTGTAGTCGCCCTCGGCGAAGCGGCTCGCTCGCAGGGCGTGGATCTCCACGAAGCTCGACTTGCCGTCGAGGATTAGCTCGGCCATGCAGATGCCAATGGCGGGGGCCAGCTTGAAGCCGTGGCCGGAGAACCCGGTGGCCACATACAACCCGTCGATGCCGTCTATCCGGTCGACGATGGGGTGCGTGTCCGGCGTGGACGTGTACAGCCCGGCGTACCCGGTGAAGAACTCCCCGTCGGCTATGTCGGGGATGCGCCGAGCCAGGCGCAGCCACACCTCTTCCAGGTAGTCCATGGACGGCTTCTGGTTGTAGCCGTCGGGGTCGGTGGAGTGCTCGCGGTTGCCGTTGCCCACCAGCGTCAGGTCGCTTCCCTCTGGCCGGAAGTACGTCAGGTTCGATACGTCCACCCCGCCAGGGTGCGTCGGGATCACCGAAGTGTCCCGGCGAATTAGGAACACCTCGTGCCGGGTGCACTCCAGTGGCAAATCGATGCCCAGTTCGGCGAAGACCTGCGGCGACCACGGACCGGTGGCCAGCACGACAACGTCGGTCTCGTAGCGCTCGGTCGCCGTCTCGACTGCGACGACCCTGTCGCCCTCCACGACGATTTTTGTAGCGGGCGATTCCAGCACCACGTCTGCCCCCAGTTCGCGAGCACGCGCCGCGTAGGCCATGGCCGTGCCGGAGGGGTCGCCGTGGCCGGACTGCGGCTCCCAGGCGACCACTTCGTCGTCGGAGAACTCGAAGGCGGGGGCAAGTTCTTTCGCCGTTTTAAGGTCGATCATCTCGGTGTCGATGCCCAGCGCCTGTTCCAGCGCCACGTTGTGGTGCAGCCCCTCGGCGGCCTCCGGCCCGGCTATGGCCATGAACCCGGTCTCGATGAACTGCGGGCTCTCGCCGCCGACCATCTCGTCGAAGTGCAAAAAGTAGGGGAAGCTCTTCCACGAAAGCTCGGCGCTGACAGACGTCGAATAGTGCATGCGGATGAGCCCGGACGAGCGCCCGGTGGACCCGGAGCCGAGCGTGTCGCGCTCCAGCATGACCGGAGCCGCCACGCCCCTTAGTACAAGGTTGTAGACGATGCTCGTGCCAATCACGCCGCCGCCCACTACTACTGCCTCGGTCCGTTTTGCCATCTGATGTTCCTCGCGCCGTATCAGCGTCGCCAATATAATAAGGGCGCGCAATCTAAACCTCATCAACTGGAGCAACAGAACTTGAACTTCAAAGTAGCAGTGCTGCCCGGCGACGGTGTCGGGCCCGAGGTTACCACCGAGGCGGTCAAGGTAATGGAGGCCGTCGGTGCCAAATTCGGCCACGGGTTCGACCTGGTCTCGGGGGCCATCGGTGGTAACGCCATCGACGACTACGACACCGCGTTGCCCGACGAGACGATTTCTGCCTGCAAGTCGGCCAACGCCATCCTCTTCGGAGCCGTCGGAGGGCCGAAGTGGGACGACGCCCGCGCGAAAACCAGGCCCGAGGACGGCATCCTCGCCATGCGCAAGCAGATGGGGCTGTACGCCAACATCCGGCCGGTGAAGGCGTACGAGACGCTGCTAGGCGCCAGCCCGCTCAGGCGCGAGCTATTGGTGGATGTGGACATGGTCATCGTCCGCGAACTGACCGGCGGCCTCTACTTCGCCAAACCAAAGCGTCGCTGGAGCACGGCGACTGGCCGTCGCGCGGTGGACACCCTGCGATACACCGAGAATGAGATTGTGCGCATCCTGGAAGTGGCGTTCGACCTCGCTCAGGGACGACGCAACAAGGTCACGTCCATAGACAAGTTCAACGTGCTGGAAACGGGTCGCCTGTGGCGGGAGATCGCGACTGAAGTGGGCGAGCGCTACCCCGACGTCGAACTCGACCACATGCTGGTGGACAACGCCGCCATGCAGATGGTGCGCAACCCGGCCCAGTTCGATGTGGTCGTCGCCGAGAACACGTTCGGCGACATCCTATCGGACGAGGCGTCTGTGCTGACCGGGTCCATGGGCATGTTGCCCTCGGCCAGCCTGGCCGGTGCGCCTGGCACTAAAGCGAAGCGCGGCCGGGTCAGCCTGTACGAGCCCATCCACGGCAGCGCCCCCGACATTGCGGGGCAGGGGGTCGCCAACCCCATCGCCGCCATCCTCAGCATGGCCATGATGCTGCGGCTGTCATTGGGTCTGCCGTCAGAAGCAGACGCTGTGGAAGCGGCCGTAGACGGCGCGCTGGCCGAGGGGTTCCGCACGCCGGACATCGCAGCAGACGGCGGCAATATCGTGCCGACGCAGGAGATGGGCGCCGTTATCGCCGGGGCGATTTAAATAGGGGCAGGCTTGTGCTTCCCGCCGGGCTCGTCATGGCTTCTTCGGCTTACGCCTCATCGCTTTGGCAATCAACCAATCCTGGCAGGTTTGCCTGCCTTTAGGATGGCCTTCCATTCGGCTGCTCGCACGGGCGAGACCGACAGGCGGGATGTCTTTACCAGCGCCATCTCGGACAGGTCCGGGGTCGCCTTAATCTGCGTTAGCGACACCGGCTCGGTCATGTCGGACTCGGCCTTAATGTCCACCATGTACCAGATCGGCTTTTCCGGCGTGCTCTTGGGGTCAGGGTGCTCGGAGCCAGGGTCCCACGCGGTGTCGTCGGGGTAGGATTCCCTTGCCACCGTCGCTGTCCCCACTACCGAAGGAGGCTTGGACATGGAGTGGTAGAACAGGATGCCGTCTCCCACCTTCATCGCATGCATGTTGTTGCGGGCGGCGTAGTTTCGCACACCGTCCCACTCCGCCGTCATGTCGTCTTCACCCTTGAGGTCGTCAAACGAATAGGCGGACGGCTCGGACTTCATCAACCAGTAATTGGGCATTAGCCGACCTTATGGTCGGCTGTATAGTGTGTCAACTCTGCAAGAGGCACGGGATTGGAGACGCATTTGGACGACATAGCAAAGCTCATGGACAGGGTGGACCCGGCCGAGGTTCTGGAACTGGCCAGCGCCCTGGTCGCCATACCCACGGTGAACACCGGCGCAATGCCAACCGGCAACGAGACGGCCGCGTGCGAATTCATAGCGAGCTGGCTCGCGAGCTTCGGCGTTGCGTCTGAAACGCTGGAGTCGGCACCGGGCCGGGGCAACCT
>Ga0114996_10008886_pt1 | contig 11085 bp, 10 predicted proteins | sample ArcticOcean_MG_C_4_FD_87039 | JGI IMG/M metagenome (GOLD analysis project Ga0114996, IMG submission 87039) | Marine microbial communities from western Arctic Ocean - ArcticOcean_MG_CB4_134 | ecosystem: Environmental > Aquatic > Marine > Oceanic | place: Arctic Ocean: Canada Basin | collected... | reverse complement strand
TTGGGGCCGAAGAGATTGGAGCGAAGGATGTAATAGAGGGCGGGCACTCCATCCTTCCAGTTGATCTTCTTCCCCTCTGCGTACGAGCGTCCGTTGTAACTGATCGGAAGCTCGTAAATGCGAGCCTGCGCCTGAGCCAAGCGGGCGGTCACCTCCGGCTCGAAACCGAAACGGTTTGCCGACAGAGGTAATCCCTTCAGGAGATCCGCATGAACGACCTTGTAGCAGGTCTCCATGTCCGTGAGGTTGAGGTCCGTGAGCATGTTGCTCAGCAACGTCAGGAAGCGATTCCCCATCATGTGCCAGAAGAACAGTACCCGGTGAGGTCCGCCGAGAAAGCGTGACCCGTACACGGCATCGGCCTTCCCGGCCAAGATCGGCTGCATGAGTGTCGGCAGTTCGTGCGGATCGTACTCCAGATCGGCATCCTGGATCGCAATAATATCGCCGGTGGCTCGCTCGAATCCGGCCCGTAGCGCGGCACCCTTGCCCTGATTTAACTCCTGGAACACCAGGATATCGATCACCCCTTCGTCCCGTAGACGCGAAAGCAAGTCGCGTGTGCCGTCCGTGGATCCATCGTCTACCACGATCACCTCGAGGTGCAGGCGGACCGCCCGTACCTGCCTTAGAAGGATCTCGACACTCCGGATCTCGTTGTAGGCGGGGATGACCACCGAGAGCCTCACCCGGTCCCAAGCAAGATCAGCATGCCTTCTCCCGTCCATTCCCCGGAAGCTCGTCATGTCATGCGACTCGCATCCTCGAAGGTCCCGCCTCGGAAACCGGCTCAAGAGCGGCGAAGACCGTGACTTCGATGTCTATCATAGGGCTGATCAGACCTCGATCCCGTACCGGTTGAGCTTACGGTAAAGTGTGGAGGGATCGATGCCGAGAACCTCCGCCGCCTTCGACTTGTTCCCCCCCTCGGCCGTAAGGACCCATTCGATGTACGCCCTTTCGATCACTTCCATGGAAGGATTCGGGGGTGGTTCATTCGTGACCAACGGTTTCACATCGATGGCGCGTACAACCTCCGGCAGGTGGTCCACAGCGATTTCCGAATCGGACGCTACGACGACGGCCCGTTCCAAAGCGTTCTCGAGTTCTCGAACGTTTCCGGGCCAGTCATAGGAACACAACACCGCCAACGCATCCTCCCCAAGCATTTTTACTCCGTTCTGCTCCGCAAACGAATCGAGAAAGAGGTGGGCTAGGAGGGGGATATCGTCCTTTCTTTCACGGAGCGGGGGCAGATGTAGCGCGATGACGTTGAGCCGATAATAGACGTCACTCCGGAACGACCCGCTTCGGATTTTCTCATTCAAGTCGCTGTTGGTGGCGGCCAAAATCCGAACGTCGACCTCCCGAACCTCGGTCGAACCAACGGGGATGACCTCCCGTTCCTGCAGAGCCCGGAGGAGCCTGACCTGGGTCGCAGGGGTCATTTCTCCAACCTCGTCGAGAAAAAGGGTGCCCCCGTTTGCCGCCTCGAAGAGCCCAACTTTGTCCTGGACAGCACCTGTAAACGCTCCCTTCACATGCCCGAAGAGCTCGCTCTCGAGCAGCCCCTCGGGAAGCGCCCCACAGTTCAAGGAGAAGAAGTTGCCCTCGGCCCGGCCGCTGAGCCTGTGGATGTAGCGAGCCAGAACCTCCTTTCCGGATCCGCTCTCCCCCGTGATCAGTACGGTCGACTCCGTCGGGGCCACCGTTTCCGCCAATTTTAGGACATCGACGAAGCTCCGGTTTTTCCCCGTCGGCCGGTCGCTCGCCGACGTAGACCGTCGGCGGATCTCCTTCTTGAGGGCCTTGTTCTCGGCCCGTAGTTCCCTCGCCTCCGCGGCCCTGCGGCAAATGGCCAGGAGCTCTTCGTTGGCGAATGGCTTTTGGAGGTAGTAGTACGCTCCCTCGTTGACCGCCTGCACCGCTGTCTGAAGCGAGGCCTGGGCGGTCATTAATATGACGGCGGTCTCGGGATCGATCTCGTGCGCCTTCGCCATCACCTCGAGGCCGGTCAGCCCGGGCATTCGAATGTCGGTCAGCACGATGTCCGGAGAGGCCCCGGGAAGCATGTCGATGGCCTCTCGTCCACTGAGCGCCGCCACCACATCGTAACCGTTGCCCCGAAGCAGGATGCGAAGCGTTTCGAGGATCCCCGACTCGTCATCCACCAGGAGAATCCTTCTCCCTGTGCTCATACGGCCACCGGCTGCTTCGTCGCGGAAGTCACGTCCGTGCCCGGCAACAGGACCACGAACCGAGTTCCACCGGCCGGCACCTCCTCAACATACACGGCGCCACCGTGTGCCTCGACGGCGCGATGTACGACCGCCAGGCCGAGACCACTCCCGCCCTTACGGGTGGTAAAAAATGGGGCGAAGATACGCCCGACATCCTCGGGTGGAATCCCCGGTCCGGAATCCTGAACGCTCAAACGCACGGGCTGGGACACGTTGGTTCCAGGAGTCGGGTCCTCGCCGTAGCGATGCTCGATGGAGATCCGAACCGTACCCTGGGGGCCGCTGAACTGAACCCCATTGAGGATCAAGTTGGAGACCAGGCGATGGAGGAGATCCGAGTCCCCCGGTAGAATCAGACGGCCTTCGAGGCCCCGCTCCTCTATGCGAATCCCTTCGCCAAAGTCCGGATGCTGTTTCACCAACGCGATGGCGTCCCGGACCACCCGAGAGAAATCCACTCTGGCCGGTGCGCCGAGGCGCATCACCGAGAAATCCAGAAATTCGGTGAGCAGCCGGCTCAGTCGATCCGACTCCGCCAAAACAAGCCGCTGGAGGAACGCACGATCCTCGGCAGGAAGCGTGGGGCTGTCGAATTGTTCTACTGCGCTCCGGATCGAAGCCAACGGATTCTTGATTTCGTGGGCCAGCGAAGCACCCAGTTCAGCCACGGCCTCGAGCCGTTCGTTTCTGCGATTCAGCGACTCGATCCGCTCCAGATCGGTGATATCCTGAAAGATGGCCGTGACGGATGGGCCTTCTCCCTCGCGACTCTCAAGCACCGTCGTGCTGATGCCCAGCACCAGATCCCCCGTCGGCCTCTTGACGGACGTCGTTTTGCGGGCAACCGGCCCGAGCCCGTCAAGGCTCCGGCGGAGCGCTTCAGAAAGCCCCGGCGCCACCTCCTCCACCACGTCCAAAATGGGGGCGCCATGCCATTGATCGAGGCTCAGATTCAAGAATCCTTCGCCGGCTGTGTTGATGTACCCGAGTCTCCCACCATCGACGATCGTGAGCACACCCGTCGAGATGTTTGTGAGAATGTCCCCCGTATCGAGCCGCAAGCGGACGAGTTCGGACTGCACTTCTTCGAACGCGAGCCAGGTCCTCTGGACACGGTCCCCCGCCCAACCCGTGATGAGAGCGACAACAACGAAGAGCCCGATCTGGAGGCCAACCGTATTCAGGGGTAAGGCCTCTGGACGGCCCCATACGAGACCCGCGAGGTAAAGAATGGAGGAGAGGGCGCCGATGAGCACGCCGCCCGGCAAAGGTAATAGAAGAGCTCCCTCTGTGATCACCAGAATATAGAGGGGGGTGAAGGACATTTCGGTGCCGGACGATGTGATGGAGATGACCGTCGTGACAAGCGCCGCGTCGAAGAGGACCTGGGCGTACATGAAGTTCCGGCCTTGCGGGCGGCCTCGCAGTTCGGTGTGCCACAACGAACCGAGGGTGGCGCCTAATGTGACCAAGAACAGCAGCGTCGCAATGCGCGTTGCCTGGGGGGAAGCGGAGAACCAGGCCACCATCATGCCGACGAGAATCCCAGTCGCCAGCGTCATTCGGCCTACGTACACCCAACGGAGGAGTCGGCTTCTGCCGACCTCGTGCCTCTTTGACGTCTCCGGCCTCAAACCGCACTCCAGTCAGGATGCGTGGATCACAACTTGGGAAGCCTATCCCACGCTATTACTCGGAATGGCACAGTGCAACTGTTCTGTGTGGCGTTTTGCAAAAAATCCTCAGAGCTCCGGCCGCGGGATAACCCGGACCTCACCGAGGAGCGTGTAGGCCGAACCCCAAAGCCGCCCAACCGGCCGGAGTCCCTCGCTGTCCACGAAGGCCGATCCCTCCACGATCTTAAGCTCGGGATCCAGACGAACCCCCCTCACCTCGCCGAGCACCAATCCGCCGGAATCGCCCAAGTCCACATGCCTGTGGAGTTCACATTCAAGGACCGCAGGACAATCCGCAACGTACGGCGCGTCGACCGTCTCCGCTTCTGCCACGGACAGTCCGGCGAAGGCGAACTCATCACCTTCCGGAGGTAAGCCGGCCGCCGTCCGGTTCATCACATCGAGCTGGGCCTCTGTGACGACATTCACACAGAAGGCACCTTGGTCGAGGATGTTGCGGAGTGAGTCCTTGGCCACTCCTCCCCGGGTCCCGATGGATAAGCTCACGAGCATGGGCGAGGACGCCACCGCCGAGAAGAAGCTGAAAGGAGCCACATTGGGAACACCTGATGCGCCCCGGGTCGAAACCCAGCCGATCGGCCGCGGAACGACGAGCGACGTGAGAAGCTGGTATCGTTCACGGCCATCGACGGCGTCGGTATGAATTACTCTATGCTGGAGGTGCCCTTCCAGGTCGCTGGCCAACCTACTGTACCGTCAGCAACTGACCGGCGTAGATGCGACTGCCTCGGATCTCATTGGCGGCCCTGAGCTTGGGTACGGTCGTCCCGTGGCGGCGGGCGATGGTCCAGAGTGAATCACCTTCCCGCACCATATACCGTGAGGCAGCCGAGACTCCGTTCCCGGATCGGGCGGAAGCCAACACACTACTGACGTAACGCGCGTAGGGCTCCGGGAATACGGCCACATGAAAGTGAGACGGCTGCCGTTCCCTGGTTGCCTCCAACACTCCGGCGGTTTCCAGGTAGAGGAGTGTACTCTCCAACCAGTGCCGGCACACGGAGTTCAAACTCGTCCGAAAATCAACCGCCATACCCGTCGGATGGACGGAAAGGGTTGAGGCGTTACGGGGCTGTTCGCTCAGAGGACGGGTCAGGCTCGTGACGACCAACTCCTCTCCACATGCCTGGTGGTATTGCGCGCCCAAACGTTCGATGAAGAGCTTCACCTCTGGCCGGCCGTACGGAAAAGACACGTCGTGGAGTACGAAGTCCCGACCACTCCTCACACGGACAAGGTAACCCGCCTCGACAAACCGTTGAATTTGTACGGATGTCTGCAGGAAGGTGAAGCCGTAGTCCTCCGCACGCACATAGGCTCGGTTGACGGAGGCCTCGGAGCCCCGAAGCGCCTGCCCGTGGACCTGGCCAATACCTAGCGCTAGGAACACCGAAAGCCCAATCAGCAGCGTCATTCGTCGCACCATCGCTACCCTCTCGAAGTCGGAGTCGTGTTCCAGAAGGTCGTTCAAACAGCCTTCAACCTATCTGTAAACATATGTATCGCGAAACACAAGGTTCCCGTTACGCCCCTCACCCCTTGGCATCGGAGTAGTTGGCCGCAACGACATCCCAATTCACCACATTCCACCACGCTGAAAGGTAGTCGGGCCTCCGGTTCTGATAGTTCAGGTAATAAGCGTGCTCCCAGACATCCACGCCGAGAATAGGGATCAACCCCTCGGAGATCGGGTTGTCTTGATTCGCGGTCGCGGACGCCGCGAGGTCCCCGGAGGGTCCGACCGTCAGCCAGCCCCAGCCCGAACCGAACTGCTTCCCGGCGGTCGCGCCGAGAGAGGTCTTGAGGTCATCGAACGATCCGAAGGCACCGTCAATGGCCTCCGCCAGCTCTCCGGAGGGTGCATCAGGACCCCCAGGGGCTATGATCGCCCAGAACAACGTATGGTTGACGTAGCCGCCTCCGTTGTTTCGAACCGCGGTACGAATGGCCTCGGGAAGGTGGGCCAGCTCCGCGAGGAGCTGCTCGCCCGAATGACTGTGTAAGTCGGGATGCCCTTCGAGAGCAGCGTTCAAATTGTTGGTGTAGCCCTGATGGTGCTTCCCGTGGTGGATCTCCATCGTACGTGCGTCGATGTGTGGCTCCAGGGCGTTATGGTCAAATCCCAGGGCGGGCAGTTCGAACGGATATCCCATCGTCGTCTCTCCTATGATCGGCGGGTTGCTTGATACGTTTTCCGGGCGCCGCGATGGTACCGCGGTCGGACGGTGAACCGGATTGTACCGTACTTCGATTCCCCTTCGCAAATAAGAAGGCTATTGAAGGAGTACAGTGGGCCGCGAGCCGTGCTAAAGCACGGGTGCCACCCCGTGCTAAAGCACGGGTACCCCGGATGCCACTGCCCTAGCTCCTAGGCGGAGCGACGACGCCATAACATTCGCTACGCTAGGAGCTCCAACAACGGGGGCACCGCGCGCAGCGTGGTCGGGGCAGTGCCACCGCAACCCTTCAACATGTAAGGTCATGCCCCAACTGGTGGTGGGCGCGACCCGCTGTACTCCTTCAATGGCCTTCTTGTGGAACACACAGTAAAATTTACGCGATCTCCTGAACGTCACTCTTCACCCACTACAATCCATGGCACGGGACGATTTCGGTCGATCGCAACGGATCCTCCTGGTGGATTGCGATGCGTTCTATGTTCAGGTGGCGAGGCTCGAGGATCCCGAGGGTGCCGGGAAAGTGGACTTACTCCTCGTCGGCGGCTCCCAAACAGGACGTGGCGTCGTCACATCCGCATCCTACGGCGCGCGCCGGTTCGGAGTTCGATCCGCGATGCCGACTGCACAAGCCCTCCGCTTGTGCCCAGACGCTAAGGTCGTGGGCGTGCCGCGGCGGGCATGCAGTCAGAAGAGCCGTGAGATCAAATCTTGCCTGGACACGCTCGCACCCGTCGTGCAGGCCGCATCGATCGACGAGTTCTACTTGGACCTCACCGGCACCGAACGTCTCTTCGGCGAATCCTTGGAAGTGACGGCCCGCCGCATGCGTGAAGCCGTCCTCGAGGCGACCCGAATTTCGGTGTCCATCGGAGGTGGAACGCGGCGAATGATCGCTAAGCTCGCCTCCAGTCGGGCCAAACCCGGAGGCGTGCAGATCGTCCCGGCGGGACACGAGGCAGAATTCATGAAGGGGCTGGACCTCGCCGACATCCCGGGAGTGGGCCCGGCGCTCGTCGAGGCGCTGCGAAGACGGGGGCTGGTTCGGATCGAAGAGGCACTGGAGGTCCAGCAGGCATGGCTCGAACGGTGGTTCGGGGCCCATCGGGGGCGCTGGCTCCACCGCCGCATGCGAGGACTGGACCCATCAAGGGTGGATCCACGGGAGCCCCGCAAGTCCATCAGTTCCGAGCGTACGTTTTTCCAGGATTTGAAGTCGGATGAAGACCTGGAGCGCGTGTTGTTACGCCTCTGTAGGTCGGTCACTCACACACTCCGCAGGGCCGGTCTTCGGGCCCGAACCATCACCGTCAAGCTCCGGGACGGAGACTTCAGGACGCGTTCACGCTCACGGACGGTGGCCGAGCCACTTGAAACCGACGGCGCCACTTACCGGATCGCCCGTGAACTCTTGGCTGAACTGAGAGCCCGACGCAGGACCCCCGCGCGACTCCTTGGCGTGGGCCTAACCAACCTTGGGTCGGGCGACGATCCCGTGCAATTCGGATTGTTCGAGGAGGAGGATCGCCTGGAGGGCCACCGAGAACGGACCCTCGGCCACGTCGTGGACGGTCTACGCGAGCGTTTCGGAGACCACGCGGTCCTGCCCGGCCGCATCATCGGTGACTGACACGAGTCGGGCTAGGTAACGCCCGCCAGGGCCACTCCAGATTACCTCCGTGTTCCACCCAGCGAGGCGGGCCCTCGTGTCCAGCGTGTCGGGATCGACGAACAACTGGGGAAAGATGTCGCCCGCGTGTTCTCCGACAGAGAGCTGGTAGTGTAACTCACCGATGTAGCGATCGTCGTCCTCGAGACCCTCGTCCCCGTCCCAGTCTACGGCATCACGCAAATCGGTGGAATCCAGGATGAGATTCCCCTGCGGCTCGAGCACCTTGGCCGCAGCCGCGAGCAACCGATCGAGACCAGAGAGGGTCTCAGCGATCATCGAGCCGTTCATGAGCAGGATCACCGTGTCGTAGAGAATCGCTGCGGGTAACTCGAAGAGGGTCCCCTCCCTGACGTCCTCCACCCCCCGCTCGCGCATGATCCGGACGGCTTCCGGGATCACGTCCAATGCGGTGACCTCGTGGCCCCGCTCCTGAAGCACCAGGGCATGGGCACCCGCGCCCGCCCCGATGTCGAGGACTCGGGGGCCGCACTGGCGGAGTGCGATCGACTCCCACTCCTCGAACGCCTCCTCTTTGCGAAAAAAAAACGATGGGTGGATTTCCTCCGAAGGGCCGAAGTCGTTTCGAACCGTCACCGCGTCGTCCTCTCCGCGATCATGGAAGGCCGCCAAAGCCGACCCGAGTGGAGACCAAGAACCGCTCACACAAAGTGGGGGTGGCTGCTCGGACGTCACACCTTACCGGTGATCTTCCAGGGCTTTCTCTCGAAGTAGTCGTCCGTCAACTCCTTGATCTTGCCCGAAAGCAGAACCAAAGCGATCAAGTTGGGGAGGATCACGATCCCGAGAGCGACATCTCCCAATTCCCATACGAGATTCAGAGCCACCAACGCGCCCACGTAGTGCATGATCAGGTAGACGACTTTGTAGGGGAAGACGGCTTTCTCGCCAAAGAGGTAGATCGCACAGCGGTCCCCGTAGTAGCTCCACGCTATGGCAGTAGAGATGCCGAAGAGGAAGACCGAAAGGATCACGATGTAATGACCCCAATCGCCGAGAGGCGACAGTCCCCGTCGGAAGGCATTCGTCGTGAGAGGTGCTCCACTCTCGACTGCCATTCCCCAAAGCGACGTATAGACCGTACCGTCGTCCCCTACGGCTTCGCCTCCAGCGGGAAACACCGAACCGGTGAACGTCTGCGTTCTGGCCTCGTCCGTGAAGAGCGCATCGACTGCCGCTTCGTGCCACGCTACGAGAGCGGCACCCCCTGCAACGTGCGCTCCGTCTTGAATTTGGATCTCGGCGGGCGGATCGACGTCTTCATATCCCGCCCCTGCGTCTCCGGAAACCCAACTTAGATCACCACCTTCGAGCGTGATTTCGGTGGGGAAACGCTCATCGTATACACCCGTCATTACGATCACAAGCGCCGTCATGGTGACGATCACGAGCGTGTCGATGAAGGGCCCGAGAAGTGCAACCACGGCCTCGGAGACGGGCTCTCCCGTCTTCGCGGCTGCGTGGGCGATGGGTGCGGAACCCTGACCCGCCTCATTGGAGAAGAGGCCTCGATTGACACCCCAGATCATGGTGACGAGGATGGCGCCCACCCCAGTACCGGCCACTCCGGCAGTGGGATTGAATGCCTCGCTGAAGATGGTGGCGAACGCCGGGAGCACGTCTCCCAGGTTCATGAAAACGATGAGCAGGGCGGACAGCACATAAACCGCGGCCATGAACGGAGCCAGAATGCTCGTGATGCGACCGATACGGGTTATTCCCCCCAATATCACCGAGGCCACGATCGTGACCGTGATCGCACCCGTGATCCATACGGGAATACCGAACGCGGTCCCCGCCGTATCGGCCACCGTGTTGGCCTGAATGGCATTCCCCGTGAAGAACGCCGTGAACCCCAGCATCCCGGCGAAGAAAATGGCCATCCACTTCCAGTTCGCCCCCAGCCCGTGCTCGATGTAATACATGGGCCCGCCCGAGACTGTGCCCACCACCTTGTCCGCGTCTTGGTGCACCGAGCGGTAATGCATGGACAGCACGACCTCGGCATATTTGGTGGCCATTCCGAGGATCGCGGTCAGCCACATCCAGACCAAAGCACCGGGGCCTCCCCAATGAATGGCCAACGCGACGCCGGCAATGTTGCCTATGCCGACTGTGGCCGAAAGCGCGGTCGAAAGTGCTTGAAAGTGCGAGACGTCGCCGGTGCTTTCGGGGTCATCGTAACGGCCGGTGGCAACCGCGACGCCATGGCCGAAATGCCGCAGCTGGATAAACCCGAGGCGCAGCGTAAGGAACGCGCCCGCCCCGATGAGGGCGATAACCACGAGGGGAATGGTCGAGTCCCCCACAGGAATCCCCGCCTCCCATACGAATACCCGGATGGCGGTGACGACGTTTTCGAGAGTTTCCATTACGCATCCTTAGGAGGCTGTTGAAGGGCCTTCTAGAATTCGAAAGCGAGGAAGATCGTGTGGGCGGGTCGCCCGGGCAAGGCGATCCGAAGGACCTCGGGTTACTCCGACAACATCCTTCCGAGGGGACGCCCACCGAGCAGGTGAAGATGGACGTGAAAGACTTCCTGGCCCGCGTGGGCCCGACAGTTCAGGATTAGCCTGTAACCTGCCTCGTCGATCCCCGCTTCCTCAGCGAGCCTGGCGGCCACCCGGATCATGCGGCCAAGCGCCGGCTCGTCCGCTTCGGTCACGTCGGCGACGGTGGGCACCGGCTTGTTGGGGACGACGAGAATGTGGGTGGGCGCCTGGGGTTGGACATCCCGAAACGCCGTCACCAACTCGTCTTGATAGACGAGATCGGCGGGAATTTCCCTGCGGATGATCTGCGCGAAAACCGTGTCCGTCATCTTTAACACCGTCCCGCGTAGGTGTGGCTCGGCGGGCGGCTCAGCGTGATCAGGCCGTCGAGGCAGTTGATGGAATCGCCGCGGGCTACCCCCGCTGGCTACCCCACCGCGTTGATCATGTCGAAGATGGGCAGATACATGGCTACGATCATACCGCCGACTACGACTCCGAGTACGACGATCATGATCGGCTCCATGGCGGCCAGGAGCACTTCGACCGCCGCGTCGACCTCATCGTCGTAGAAGTCGGCGATCTTCGTCAGCATGTTGTCCAAGCCTCCTGTCTGCTCACCCACATTGATCATCTGAACGACCATCGGCGGGAACACGCCCGACTCCTTGAGGGGTCTGACGTGCCCCCAGATGTGGTACCACTTCCTATGTTAGGCTTTGAGGCATCTGCGGTCCAAGAAGTTGGGGCATTCTAAGGAACCAAGGTGATGGTTTTATCGTCTCTGGA
>Ga0114996_10008885_pt1 | contig 11085 bp, 8 predicted proteins | sample ArcticOcean_MG_C_4_FD_87039 | JGI IMG/M metagenome (GOLD analysis project Ga0114996, IMG submission 87039) | Marine microbial communities from western Arctic Ocean - ArcticOcean_MG_CB4_134 | ecosystem: Environmental > Aquatic > Marine > Oceanic | place: Arctic Ocean: Canada Basin | collected... | reverse complement strand
TCCCGGTCCCGGGCGTTACGCGTACAGATCCAGCTGGCCGCCGCCGAGGATGTACAGTCCCGCAGGACCCATCCCGTTTTCTGGCAGAAACTCCGCCGCAAATCTGAAACCTTCTGGCGATTCGTCTTCCGCAAGTAGCACTGCGGCGTCAACGAGATCAGGAATTCGCTCGTCCGCCCACATCTTTTCCTGAGTCGTCGTGCCGGACAGTGTGAGCCGCACACTCCATGGCGCACTCAGAACTTCTGCGGGCTCGACGATCACGTCTCCACTTGAGGTGTCCAGAGGCGCTGCGCCTTCTACAACCGCGGGCATGGGCTCGTAGTCCGGTCTGGCTATCACATGAACGTGCGCGTGGTCCTGGCTCTGGTGAGCGATGCGCCCGAAATTGGATATGGCACGGAAGCCATCAGGCGTGACGTCATCTGGGACGTTATCGATCGTCAGCTCGCGCCCGAGCGCGAGCGCGTACGGGAGCAGGGGAACGTACAACTCCCGATCTCCCCAGAACTGTTCCTGTGAGGGGTGTCCCGGCGGAACCACAAGGGCCATCACTCTCAGCCAGGTCAGGCGATTGCGAAACGCGAGCGGTCCGTCGGCATCTATCTCTGAGCGGTTCTCTGACTCGATCCCGCCCGGAGCCAGGTATCTGGCCGGTTCATCTCCTGAAGAAATCTTGCAAAACACGCACCCGTCGCGTAACGGATATTTGTGCTCGGGCGTGTCTGAACTCAATTAACGGCGACCCCGGCCACGCGTTCCGGGAGAGCGTCGTGTTCGCGGGCGCGCTGCACCGCGGTTTCTGTAGTCCGGGGCCTCTAGATATCGCTCGCTCACCATCAGACCGTCACGCAATCGGGACATGATCGAAGTCGAGAACGAGGCTCCTCTAGGGTCTCCATCATCCTGGTCCGGGTCTGTGAGTTTCACCTGACTCGTGATTACCGTGGGAAGAGCCGAGTTGTAGCGATGAACAATGATTTGATACAGCTTTTCCTCCGCCCACGCCGTGGAGCTGTGAGCGCCGAGGTCGTCCAGGATCAGAAGCTCCGAGTTTCTTATCTGCTCAAACAACCTGTCATAACTGACACGACTGTCCGGGTTGAACGCCTGCCTGAAATCGTCCAGCAGGTCGGGCACGATTGCGAACGTTACCGGGAGTCTGAGGGATATTCGTAACCCGGCGATGGCGACCGCCAGGTGGGTCTTTCCGGCGCCGGTTGGACCGGCAAGATACAGCCAGCGGTCCGGGTGTTCAGCAAAAGCCTTTGCCGTGCCGATTGCGTCTTTCAGGACCGATTGTTGTGAGCGTGTCGCTCCGGCTCCGCCCTTTGGATCGAACGAGTCAAAGGTCATCGACTCAAGCATCCGTGCGGGGATGTTGCCTACGGAGGACTTCAGACTGCTTGAGGGAGCCATGATTTCACGCACGGTTGAAAGTTCCGGATCAAGGAGACGTGTGCGCATGCGGTCGCTGAGTGATCCGCTATCCAGACCGGAAGTCACAACGGTAGGGCGACGGGAGTTGTAACGGCTTGTCAGGATCTGGTCCATCTTTTCTTCGGCCCAGGCCGTCATGTTTCCGGCGCCAAGATCATCGAGCACAAGCAACGGTGCGTTCATGACCTGCTGGAATAGCCCTTCATGCTCCGACCAATCGCCTGACTCTCCGCCCGGAAAATTAGATGGGCGCAGTTGGTCAAGCAACTGTGGCGCAGAAATGAAAAATACGGGCTTCCCGTCTTCAACGCATCGATTTGCTATGGCTGCTGCGAGGTGCGTCTTACCCGAGCCGGACGGACCGAGGATGACCAGCCAGCCCTCCGGGTTTTCCGAATAAGCCCTTGCCGCTTCCAGCGCCGGGGTGTACGTCGCCGGGTCAGCAAAACCGTCGCGTCCCTGCGGGAGGGCGGTGTCAAACCGCAACCGTTCAAGCGGCCCCAAGTTGGCGTATCGTTTCAGCCGTTCGCCCTGGCGATCGTTCCAGCTTTGTTCCTGGCATTCACACGGCGCCATCTTGCCGAACGCGGGACTACCCATCGGTTCCCCGACGCGGATCCAGCGCACGTCGTCGCAGATATCGCATTTGGGCTGTTCGTCAGCGGTTGCCCCTGGCTCGCTGGGCGGCGAGGTAGCGTTCGAGGTACTCGTCTGAGCGAGTCTCGTCAGGATCCGATCCAGGCTTTCCATCCTGCCTGCCTTCATCCGACCATCCTCTAAGGACGGCGGCCACATAGTTCCAGCTTCTGGCGTTGGCCCGTGCCGCCGTGGATATGGCTTCACGGATCCATTGTTCCGGGTAAGTGTCCAGGGCGTCACGCAACGTGTCCCCAACCGCCGGCGTCAACGTTCCGATGTTGTGCTCGTAATCAGCGAACACTGACGGTTGTGAGCCTGCATCCGCGGGCGTCGGGTACGTTTCGCCGGCGCCAGAGGGAGCATCCCTGTTCCACTCCGGAAATGACGATTCGACGGCCCTTACGACGGCATCTGAATTCAGAAAATAGAGCATCTTGCCGCCGTCAACCTGGACTCTCAGCAGCGTACCACGGCGTGTCGCTTTTGCCAGTGCTTTTGACACTCGTTCTTCAAGTTGCGGGCCAGATGCGTGGAGCATCGCCGCCGTTGTGCGGTCTGAGAGCAGATCTCCCGCAACAATAGAGGCTGGAAATAACCGGCGTTGGTGCAGGAACCAGATCGTCCTGAGGGTCACCTTCAACTCGTCGAGATCGTCGATCTCTTCCAGCAGGCTGGACAGCAGGGGATTGGGGACAGGTGTGGACTTGTAACCTGCAGGAAATCCGGGCGCAACGTTATGCGCTTGTTCGTCCCTTGCTTCAGATCCGGGATCGCTCATCCCGGGCTAAGGCCGGGAATCGGCGAGGCGCCTGGAGTCGTCCTGGAAGCTTCCCCATTCATCCCTGACTGCAAGCTCCACGCTTCCAGTCGGGCCGTTTCGGTGCTTGGCGACAATTAGCTCTGCCAGGCCGCGAGGGTAGATCAGGCCCGGATTGTCACGCACCCATTCATCCTCTGTTGTGAACTTTTCTTCGCGGTGAATAAAGATCACAACGTCTGCGTCCTGCTCGATAGATCCACTTTCACGCAGGTCGGACAGCATCGGACGGTGTGACTGGCGGTGTTCGATCGCTCGACTCAACTGGGACAGAGCCAGCACCGGAACATTCAGGTCACGGGCCATGCCCTTGATGGTGCGGGAGATCTCGCTGACCTCCTGCGCCCGGTTATTCTCGCTGCGCCTGCTGTTGCCCCGGATCAACTGCATATAGTCGATCATAACGAAATCGAGTCCGTGTTCGATTTGTAATCTACGTGCCTTGGAACGCATCTCGCCGACTGATTGGATCGGCGTGTCGTCGATGAAAATAGAGAGGTCAGACAGGACACCGACCGAGTAGTACACCCGGGCCTGCTCTTCATCGCTCAACAAGCGCATGCGCAGGCTGTGCATATTGACCCGCGCTTCTGCCGACAACAATCTGAGGGCTATCTGCTCTTTACCCATCTCAAGGGAAAATATGCCGACCGTCGCGCCTGCGCCAATTCCCGCCCCGGTAGCAGAATTCCGGGCGATGTTTAGGCCCAGCATGCTTTTGCCGACGCTCGGCCTGGCGGCGAGAACGATCATGTCAGACCGGCTCATGCCGCCGAGTAGATCGTCCAGGTCTTTGAATCCCGTGCCGATAGGCCGGCCTTCAAGGCCATCCAGGTCGGTCAGCGGCGATGTCTGCACCAGGAATGGGTCAAGCGTCTCGCTGAGGGGGACAAAATCTCTTGTCGGGGCGCTGGCCCGGATCTGGAACAGCGCGTCCTCTGCGCGACTCAGCGCCGCGTCAACGTCCGCGTCCTCCTCGTACCCGATCTCTGAAATATCGGCCGCAGCGCGGATGAGCTTGCGCATGGTGGACGTGCGCTTGACGATCTGGCCGTAGTGCACGACGTGCTGCGAGGTCGGCAGGATCTCGACAAGGTGGCCGAGGTACGCGGTGCCGCCTACATCGGCCAGCCTCTCGGTGCGCTCAAGTTCATGCGCCACCGAGATCTGGTCGATCGCTTCCTGGCGTTGGAACAGCTCAAAACAAGCTTCGTAACACCAGCGATTCCGCTCACGGTAGAAGTCGTCCGGCTCGAGGAACGATGTCACCCGCGTCAACGCTTCGGTGTCTACGAGCAAGGAGCCGATTACGGCCTCTTCAGACTCTATGTCGTGGGGGGGAAGCCTGTCCGCCTGCAATTTTCTTAGTCCTCTTTGGAGCTCTCCGCGTCGTCTTCGGAGTCGTCATCACCTTCTTCGACCTCGCCGCGTTCCTTGGCCTCGCGTGCAAGTCGGCGTGCCTCAAATTCTTCAAGCAGCGACATCTCGCCGGTGCCATCTCCGCCAACGCCCTCAACCATGGCCGCTTCCATCGCCTTCGCCTCTGCGCCGCCGTCGACAGAAACGACGTTCAAAACGACCTGGCCCTCTACGCCTTCAAAGTAGCGGATAGGAACGAGGTACTCGCCGAGCATTCGGACCGGGGTCTCGAACCGAATTCCCCGCCGGTCTACGGCCACATTTGAAATCTCGGTCAACTTTTCGGCCAGCATGGTGTTCGTGACCGAGCCGTAAAGTCGGCCTTTGGGTCCTGATCGAACAAGAATTTCGACAGGCTCTTCGCCTAGCTTCGAGGCGATTTCTCGCCACTCTTCGGCCTCTTTCACGCGGCGGACTTCGGCGTCTCGCCTGAGGCTCTCAACCCTCTTCAGCTCCCCGGCCGTTGCCAGCGTGGCAAGGTCACGGGGCAGGAGGAAGTTTCGGGCGTAACCGTTCTTCACGTCCTTGATGTCACCAGCGCGAGCGTTTGGCGGGACATCCTGCAAGAAAATGACTTTCATATGGTCCTCCGTGCCTCCGGAACTGCCTGAAATCAGGGTTCTTATGGAAGGCTGAATCAGGTGTGACCCGGCGGCGGAAGGTCCGGAGCGCGGTCGGTCACCTGGATGCTGCGACTCAGTTGCCGGGTCACGAACCCGTTAAGAGGGCCGTCCGGCGTAGACGAACAACGATCATAGACCCGAGGCAGCTTCCGGGGCAACGGGCTAAAGGCGGATTCATCGAACGATCGAGACAATCGTAGAACTAACGGCGGTAGCTCTTTTCCCGAGCGACCGTCTACATGACGAGCTAGAAATAAATACCGGGACGGCGCAAACGCCGTCCCGGTATTCCAATCTTTATGGTGGTTCGCGTTAGCCGATTACGCCGGCACCGCGAAGTTCGGCGATCTTCTCGTCGCTCATGCCAAGCAGGTCGCCCATGATCTCTTCGTTGTGCTGACCAATTGTGGGAGTTGAGCCGACGGGCACGTCGCTCCGGCTGAACTTCACGATCTTGCCGGTGACGTGGATCTTGCCGGCGATCGGATCGTCAACCTCGACCAGAACCTCGCGCTCCCTTAAGTGCTCGCTCATGGCTGCGCGCGGGATGTCGTTTACAGGAGCGCACGGAATGGACGCTTCGTTGAGCGTCTTTTCGGCGTCGTCCATCGTTCGCTCGCCGAACCATGCGATCAGCGCGGCCTCTAACTCGCCGCTTTCCTCTGCCCGGCCGGTCCGGTCCTGCCAGCGCGGGTCCTCTTTCCACTCCGGGTGGCCGATGGTGTCCGCCAGCCGTGGGAAGATGTTGTCGCTGGACGCGCCGGCCAGGTAAACGTGGCCGTCGGTCGTCTTGTAAGAGTTCGTCACGCCGTCGCCGTTGCCCTGGCGTTCCGGGATGATCCCGGCTCCGAGGAATGCCGTGAGTGGGATTTCACACGTGGTGAACCCGGTGTCTGCGAGACAGACGTCGATCGCCTGGCCCTCGCCGGAGAACTGTCGTTCGTACAACGCGCCAAGTGCGCCGATGGTGGCGTGAAGGGACGTGATGCGGTCGATCAACGGGAAAGGCTGGACCGTCGGGTCGCCCTCTGGCGGTCCGGTCAGGGACATCAAGCCGCTCATCGCCTGGCCGATCGGGTCAAAACCAACGCGGTCCCTGAACGGCCCGTACTGGCCGTACGCGGAAACGTTGACCATCACGATCCGTTTGTTCAGCTTTTTCAGGTCCTCATACCCGAAACCCATCTTTGCGATGGTGCCGGGGCGGAAGTTCTGGATCAGGACGTCTGAGACCTTCACGAGGTCACGGAGGACCTCTTTGCCCTCCTCGGTCCGGAGGTTTATCGAGAGGCTGCGCTTACCCGAGTTGTACTGCACCCAGTAAGCGGACTGCCCGCGCACCCGTGGGCCGTTGGAGCGACTTTCATCACCCTTAATGGCTTCCACTTTGATCACATCAGCGCCCAGCCGGGCGAACATCAGCCCGCAGCGTGGGCCCGCCTGATAGCGGCCGAGGTCAAGGACCCGGACGCCGTCCAGTGCGCCTTTTGCCTGAGTGCCATTGCCGATGGTCATTAATTCTCCTCCAGAGGGATCCCTGCGAATGCCCGGTGATCCCAGAAATCAGGTTGGTCGGTTTCCGGTGATGAGTGCGGGGATCATACATCCGGTGCGGTGGTGGCGCACATTCACCAAATCTGCCCTGACCACAGCGCCAGATGTCCAGATGTATTGATGTGACGAATGTCGGCCACAGATCACATGTCCGCCGATCAACACCGCAAATGAATTTGGCCAGCAGATCTCAGGCAAGGCCGGAGAGTGAATCGCCTCCACAAACATAAACCCCGTAAAAAAGCAGATAAAACGAACGGGGCGCTTGCAGTCACTACCCTCCCGGTGACGTGATAAGCCGCAATTTTGGTGGCCGGATCACACCAATGACCGTCTATGGCCTTCCAATGGAATATGCGGATGGCAGAAGAGCGGATTATCTATGGAAACCTCTGATGGTGAGTACCGTTGAATCGGTCGCCGGTATCTCGGAGCGCAATGCGGTCTCTGCCGAGCAGATGCGCGGCACCAGCTCAACCGTGGAGCAAGCGATGAATGGCATTGCTGCCGTGACGGAACAGACTACGGCCTCAGCTCAAGAGGCAGCTGCCGGAGCGGAAGAGATGAGCGCCCAGGTTGAAGAGGTGGTCGCCTCGTCTGAAACTCTTGCGGACATGGCGCAGGGCTTGAAAGAGGCCGTCGGAGCCTTCCGAATCGGTTCCGGTGATGGCGAAAAACTAGCCGGGGCGAGCCCTGCGTAAGGCTTAGCGCTCGAAAACGTTAGCAAAAAGACGGCCGGACTTCCCGGGATCGCGCACATCGTGTGCCCCGGGACGGTCCGGCCGTCTTTTATTTGTCGTCCTGTTTCAGGACCGTGGGCCTAGCCCGTGCCCTTGCGATCGATGAAGGATGAGAAGCCTTCAAGTACCGGGGTCGGGGCCAGTTTTTCCTTTTGTTCGTCAAGTTCTTCTTCGAACTGCGCCCGCCAGCTTCGGCCGATGTTGCCGTCGATCAAGCGCTTCGCTCCCTGCACCATGCGCTGGTCGTTCTTGGCGATGTCCTGGGCGATCTCTACCGCTTTTGTAAGCACCTGATCCTGCGGGACGAGGTGGTTCAGGAGTCCCGCTGCCAGCGCCTCGTCTGGCTCGACCACACGACCCGTGAACAGGTACTCGCGTGCCATAGGCAATCCGACTATCGTCGGCAGCAGCCAGGTGTTGTTGATGCGGCCGTATGTGACCGCCAGGAAGCGGAATCTGGTCTGGTCACATCCGACACGGATGTCGAACGATGTCGAGAGCACGCCGCCGCCGCCATAGCAGAGGCCGTTTAACGCGCCGATGCGCGGCTTGCGGCCTGTGGCGAAACGCCAGGAATGCTCGGGGAAGTCGCTCGAGGGCGCCGGCACGTCTTGTGCCGCGAGCCGCGCCATCTCTTTGATGTCCGCGCCCGCCGAGAAAGCGCGGTCACCGGCGCCCGTCACGACGATTACCGATGTCTCGTCGTCCTGGTCAAGTTTATCAATGGTGGCGTACAGCTCGGTGAAGAGCTGCTGACTGAGGGCGTTCAGCGCGTGCGGACGGTTAAGGGTCACGATGGCTACGGTGCCGTCGTGTTCAAGCAGGATTGGATTCTCGTCTGACAAGTCTGATTGGCTCCTCTGTGTTCTGGTGGATCCGGGAATTCGCCCGGTTCGGCCTCTCCAGTAGATGGGCCGGGGCACAATGAGGTGACTCTGGATGCCCGATTATGTATCGGCGTCCGATACGGGTCAACGCGGGAGCCCTTTTGCCGGAGGCTCCATCGTCCGGTATCCTCATGGCCCGCCAGCGCATTCAAATTCACGGGGCCTGATTCGGACCCCCACGACAGCCGCCAAATCGCCTCACACTTCACGGAGGAAATCACAGTGCCGTTCGACCCCATTTTCAAGGCTCCGATCTCAGAGATGGCGGTCACGCCGAACCTGATCGACCGCGACGAAGCGTCGAAGGACTTCGAGTGGACCGACATGTATTCGGAGCTGGACTGGCTGCCGGACGGAGGCCTGAACAAGGCGTACGAGGCGATCGACCGTCACGTCGCCCACGGCCATGGCGACAAGGTAGCCATGATCTGGGCCGGCAAAAACGGCGAGGAAGAGACCTACACTTTCGCCGAGATGAAGGCCCAGACAAATCGCTGGGCCAATGTCGTGACGGATCTGGGTCTGGGACGCGGCGATCGCGTTTTCATATTCATGGACCGGTTGCCCGAGCTCTACTTCGCGTTCTTCGGCACGCTGAAGGCGGGCGGCGTCGTTGGCCCGCTGTTCTCGGCGTTTGGCCCTGAGCCAGTTCGTGACCGGCTGCAGGACTCCGGCGCAATGATCTTCCTGACCCAGCCGGAACTGCGTGAGAAGATCAGCGGCATCCTGCCGGAGTGCCCGGACGTCAAGCACATCATCGTCGTCAACAAGGACAGTCGGTCCAGCGATTATCTGGCCGACGGCGACCTTTCGTACGAAGAGTTGATGTCGGACGCATCGGATGACTTCGGGATCGTCTCCACGTCGATGTACGACTACTCGATCATGCACTACACCTCCGGCACCACCGGCAAGCCAAAGGGAGCGGTGCACCGCCACCTGGCCGCGGTCCAGCAGTACGCCACCGGCAAATGGGCTCTCGATCTGCATTTCGACGACATCTACTTCTGCACCGCAGACCCGGGATGGGTCACGGGCACGTCGTACGGGATGATGGCGCCGTGGACGAACGGCGTGACGAACCTGATCTATGAAGGCGGCTTCAGCGCCAACAACTGGTACGACACGATCGACAAGTACAAGGTCACCGTCTGGTACACCGCACCGACCGCCATCCGCATGCTGATGCGCGCCGGAGAAGAGCCGGTCAAGAACCACGACCTATCGTCGCTGCGGTTTATCGCATCGGTTGGGGAGCCACTCAACCCGGAGGCGGTCGTCTGGGGCAACGAGATGTTCAACCAGGCCATCCACGACAACTGGTGGCAGACCGAGACCGGCGCAATCATGTGCGCAAACTACGCCTCGATGGAGGTCCGCCCCGGCTCGATGGGCAAGCCGATCCCGGGCGTCGAGATGGGCATCCTGGACGCCGAGTACAACCTGCTCCCCGCTGGCGAAGACGGCCTGCTGGCAGTGAAGCCGGGCTGGCCGTCCCAGTTCCATGCCTACTGGAACAACTCGGAGATGTACAACTCCAAGTACAAGAAGGGCTGGTACATCACCGGCGACCAGGCGCAGATGGACGAGGACGGCTACTTCTGGTTCCAGGGTCGATCCGATGATGTGATTAACACGGCTGGACACCTTGTCGGACCATTTGAAGTGGAGAGCGCACTGATCGAGCACCCGGACGTCGTAGAGGCGGGGGTGATCGGCGTGCCGGACGACATCGCAATGGAGGTCGTGAAGGCATTCGTGGCGACCCGGCCGGGCGTGGAACAGACAGACGCTCTACGACGCGACATCATGCGATTCGTCCGGACCAAGCTATCGGCGGCGGTCGCGCCACGCCAGATGGAGTTCATCGATTCGCTGCCAAAGACCCGCTCCGGCAAGATCATGCGCCGGCTTCTGAAAGCACGAGAACTGGGGCTGCCCGAGGGCGATATCTCAACGCTGGAAGACGATTAGGACGTATGGCGGTTACGCCGAGTAACACGTCGTTAACGCGCAAACACGTAATTCCCACGCCAATATCGTCATTCCCTCGAAGGAGGGAATCCAGGAAACGCAGTGATAACCATCAGGTCGGTGTGATCCCGGTAGCGGCCTACTGGATTCCCGACTACTCGGGAATGACGGAGTTATTGGCGTTGTGTGGTGAACGGTAGGCCCATGGTTGTAGGGGCGGGCAGCGGGCCCGCCCGAGGGCGGATACCAATCCGCCCCTACACGGTAGCTGCACATCAACCCATGCTGAGGCTCTCGAAGTATGTCTCGGACGAAGACGCTCGTTTAGTGGCATCGGGCGGGGCAAGCGCCGCCCCTACGGTTCTGAAGTGGAGACCCTTCTACCGACAAGACCCTGCGCCTTCGCACACGATGACCGTCCGCAATAAATCGCGGATCGATACAAAAACACGTCATTCCCACCCAGGTGGGAATCCAGAAAACGCCGTGCATACCATCAGGTCGGTGTGACCCCGGTAGCGGCCCACTGGATTCCCGACTACTCGTGAATGACGGTGATACTCAGGGTGCCGGCGATCCCCCGATAATCGCCAAACCAACCAAACCCCGCACGCGGGTCGTATCTCATCGCATGAGGATGTGCCGACGACGCCCGCAACCGTTAGCCTGTCCGCCATGCAGGCCCCCCCCCCCTACAAGCCCGAGGCCAAACGTTCACGATCCTGGCTCATCCGCGCCTTCACGGTCGTTCTGGCGGTCGCGCTCATTTTCGTGGCGCCAATCGCCCTGAATAAAGCCGTTCACGTGTTCGTGGCGGTGATAACCGACGTCTCACCGTACGCGCTCGATATAGGTTTTGTCGGCGTCTACCCGGGAGTCGAAGTTCACGACTCGATGGGCGGCTGGCAGTTGGCCCTGTTCCGCTACTCCGGCGGCCTCGTCGCTGGCGCGGCGATGGTGTACCTCTACGTGCGGTGGTACTGGGGTTGGTC
>Ga0114996_10008884_pt1 | contig 11087 bp, 8 predicted proteins | sample ArcticOcean_MG_C_4_FD_87039 | JGI IMG/M metagenome (GOLD analysis project Ga0114996, IMG submission 87039) | Marine microbial communities from western Arctic Ocean - ArcticOcean_MG_CB4_134 | ecosystem: Environmental > Aquatic > Marine > Oceanic | place: Arctic Ocean: Canada Basin | collected... | reverse complement strand
TACTCATAACAGGTGGCGCTCCTGAAAAAACCAATTCCCAAGCAGATTAGCATAAGTCGTGGACAATTTCTAACTTTGAAGGAAAGTTGTTCCACGTGAAACATATTTAGAATAATCTAATTAGAAGTAATATTGTTCCACGTGGAACAGCTAGTGAATTATGTGCCGGAGAGAACATTTTAGCTGGAATTTCGCTTAAAAACCATGATTTTAGAATGTGAACTACTTGAACGTTTAAAAAAAATCTCATCGACGGGCGAAAGCCCAAGGGAATCAAGAAAATCAAACTGAAAGGAGTTTTCACGACTGGTCTGCAAAATCAAACTGCCACCTGGGTGTAAAAGACTTGCCCCTAGTTGCAAGCTGAGGTGTGGTTCAAGTACATGCCGCAGGGTTACAAAATCATATTTTCCTACAAACGCTGGAAAATCCTCCGCTCGTCCATGCACGCATTGAATTTTTGATAACCCAATGGAATGAATAGCTGTTTTAAGAAAATTAGCCCTTTTTCGTTGGCTCTCGATGAGCATAATCTCTAATTTCGGGAGAATGATCTTAACTGGTATACCAGGAAAACCGGCTCCACTCCCAACGTCTACCAACGACCCTGTTGATGCAATAGCCCGAGTATATTGAAGGGACTCATAAATGTGTTTGTTTGCAACGGATAGCGCGTCGGATTCTGCGGTCAGGTTGATTTTTGCATTCCACCTTTCCCATTCTGTCAAATAAAGAAGTAGGTCTTCGGCTGCTGATTCTGAAAAAACACTTGAATCCAGTTCGATTGAACTATCTTTCAGGAGCTCAACTAAATGATTTTTCATAACAAAAAACGGTTTCTCTAAGGGGAAATAATTAACCTAGAGAACCAAGGACCCTGCGGAATTCTTCGGTTAAAAGGGGAAGGACCTCCAAAACATCTCCAACTATCCCATAATCGGCCACCGAGAAGATGGGGGCATTGGCATCTTTATTTATTGCGACAATGCATTTGGCTGCAGACATTCCGGCAAGATGTTGTACCGCACCCGAAATACCACACGCTATATATAAATCGGGTTGAACGGTTCGCCCTGTCTGCCCTATCTGGTTAGAATAATTTCTCCATCCATTATCCACCACGGGCCGGCTGGCACCTACAGCACCCTGAAGTACCTGGGCTAAGTCTTCCAAGAGTTTGAAGTTTTCTGGCTGCTGCATGCCCAACCCTCCTGAAACGATGACCCGTGCTTCTGTAACGTCCAGCGTATTCCCTGCCTCCCTTACCACGTCTCGAACCTTGAGAACCAACCGATCATCGGGAATCTTAATATCAAGCAACTCAACTTTTCCTGTCCGAGAAGTGTCCGGACCTGGGCCTCGAAATATGTTTTGCCGCAAAGTTAAAATATGGGGGCCTGAACCTTGCAAAATTAGATGGGAAAGAGCTTTACCAGCGTAGACCGGACGTCGAACCATAGGTTTTCCTTGCTCCCCGACCTCGATAGCAACACAATCCGTCGCCAAACCAACATTTAGTCGAGCGGACAAAGAAGCCGCAAGTTCCTTTCCATGGGTTGTTGCCGAAAAAAAAATCGCATATGGTTTCTCTGCGGTAAGCTGAGATTCAATAGCCTCAAGCGCCTGATCTAAAGAAACTATTCGAAAACGGGGGTTCTGGAAAATTCGCACATGGTCCGCACCCCAATGTATCAGACGATCTGCCTGAGAATTTTCTAATCCAAGACATAAAACATCAACCGTACCATCTAAAGAGTTTGCTAAAAGCCGAGCGGCATGAATTAATTCAAAAACAAACGGTTTAATACCATTCTCACCTGATTCAACGATCACTAAAATTTTATTAGCCGTGTTCATATGTTATGCGAACTCGAAATCTGAGATGACATCAAAACCGATAAAAATCGAATAGGAAAAACAACCCTTAATCCAAAGAGAAGCCAACCGTCAGCAAGGAACAAACAAAGACCCGGTCTTCTTTGCCATAACATTATTAGCCTGTTTGGGCCAATAATATTCGGGACAGAGACTATTTTTTTAAGGAGCTCAGTATTTACCAGGAGGGCGGAAAATAGGTAAGTCAAGTATCCACTCGATATCCCATACCTCACCCACTGTGCCAAGACCAAGTAAAAAGACATACAGAATGAGAATGCCGAGCCCAATTTCGCCCTTGTACTTATAACCAAAGCGTTTGACCCGCTGGAATGGCTGGAAAGATTTTTCGTGATCAGGTTTGGTGGTTTCCATAAAATTGGATTACATCTTCCTACGGTTTATAATCAAAAATATATCTCGCACCAGTTTACACTACTTTTTCTTGTTCTCGTAAAATCTTTACCAATTCCACAACCGCATCGTTAGTAGGTCCGTTAATTATTTTCCCTTTGTCTCGTCGATCAGGAAGGCGTAATCCCGTTTCAATAAAAGTGCCCGTTGGGGCACGCCTTTCATTTGGCACAAAACTTAGTTTGTTAGCATTAATAATTTCTATTTCCTTTTTTTTTGAAGCTATAATTCCTTTGAGGGAAGGCAGGCGGGGTTCGTTTAATCCCTTCTGGCAGGTGAAAAGAGCAGGTAATGGTGATTCTATAATCTCGGAACCTCTTTCAATTTGTCTAGTGGCCACCGCCATGTTCCAATCATCCGCAAATTCCAGTCGGGTCACAACCGTTATACAAGGAATTTGCAGATAAACCGCAAGAGCCGGTCCAATTTGCGCCATGTCATCATCGACTGCCTGCCTACCACAGAAAATAAGATCGAACCCTAAGAAAGTAGCCGCCTTGCCCAACAAGTAAGCCCTGGTCAAAGAGTTAACTTCGTCAAACAAGGGATCCAACAAGTGTACAGCCCGATCCGCGCCCATTGCCAAACCAACTCGAAGTGTATCTCGAAAACATTCAGGCCCAAGACTGACAAGAATAATTTCTGTATCTGGTTTACGTTCGCGAATCCTCAACGCTTCTTCGACTGCAAATTCATCATAAGGGTTCAATACCCTTGCCAAACCAGCCCCATCGACCTTTTGGTCTTTCAGATCAATTCGTGCGGCCGTGTCTATAACTTGCTTAACGCAAACTAGAATACGCATAATATTTTAACAAATAATCTAATTTTAAAAGTTTTGTGCTTACCAAATGATATGAAATTGATTAAATAAAAAAATTATTACAAAAAAATAATTGTTAAACTTGGACTTAACGTTTACAACAAAAATAAATTTAAATTTCGGTTGCAAAAACATCCCGACTTAATTACTATGCCGTGAATCCAGCAAAAAAACCCAGAAAAAAATCCGCAAAAAAGGAAGAAATAGTGATTATTTCAGACTCCGATTTCTGGGGAAAATGCCTCGCCAAAATAAAAAAAGAAATCTCCGATGAAAATTACTCAACCTGGTTTGTACCAATCCGTCTGCATTCCATAACAAAAGATAAGTTAATCTTAACCGTACCAAATACTTTTTACAAAGATTGTTTACTTCAAAACTACCATGAAATTATAACATCTGCCGTGACTTTCTTTGCTGAATCATCCGTCGAGATTACCTTACAAATAGAAGCCAATCCATCAGAGCCGCTACAGAAGAAAATAATGTCCCCAAGCCTGCAGCACAGCGATAGTAATCAGGAAAAAACTTTTATTACCCCAAATAATACGATTAACCCTAAATATAATTTTGAAAACTTTATAGTGGGTTCTAGTAATCAGTTTGCGCATGCTGCAGCCTTATCCGTAGCCAACAATCCAAAGGTCACTTACAATCCTCTATTCGTATATGGAGGAGTTGGTTTAGGAAAAACTCACTTATTACATGCTATGGGTAATGTTATTATAAAAAAAGATCCTAGTGCAAGGGTTCACTATCTCTCGGCCGAAAGTTTTACTGTAGATCTCATTGAATCTTTGAAACGAGATGACATGCGTAACTTCCGAGGACGATATCGCCCACTAGATGTCCTTTTTGTAGACGATATTCAGTTCCTAGCGGGGAAAGAAAGAACCCAAGAGGAGTTTTTTTACACATTTAATACCCTTTACGAATCACACAAACAAGTCATTCTTTCAAGCGATAGCTATCCTAAGGATATGCGCAACATTGAAGAAAGGCTTCGGTCTCGATTTGAGTCAGGATTAGTTGCTGACATAGAACCACCGGATCTTGAAACAAAGATCGCGATAATCTACAAAAAAGGAGAAGAACATAATAAAGAAATTCCTGCAGACGTTGCTTCCTTCATAGCTAGCAATATAAAAACAAATGTTAGGGAATTAGAAGGACTGCTTCTGCGTGTTATTGCATATGCCTCATTTACCCATCGACCAATTGATCTAGGATTGGCCCAAGAAGTCCTAAGGGAATTTATATTTGATAAGAATAAGTATTTTAATATAGTCACAATAATGACCGCAACAGCATCGCACTTCGAGATAAAAGTATCGGATTTAAAATCTAAAAACCGCTCCCGACGAATATCCATTCCTCGTCAAATAGCTATGTATTTATGCCGAGAACATACTAAGCTTTCTCTCCCAGATATTGGGCGTCATTTTGGCGGCAAAGATCACACCACCGTCATTTTTGCACACAAAAAATGTACTCGTTTAATCAATGAAAATGATGACTTAAAAAAAACCGTCAAAACTATCACCGCTAATATTGAGAGTGGAAAAACCCTGAGAAACGTAGCTAAAAAGAGTGAATAAACTCTAAGAATTAAGGTATACTGTCGTAGTAACAGGAACCCCTTCCACAACGCTAAAATTTCAGTTTTTCACTAACCGTTTTAAAAAGGAATTTCAAAAACTATTTCAAACGCTTGCAAAGTTTTCCACATATTCACAAGCCCTACTATTACTACTAGACTTATTAATTACTCTTTTAAATTATATTTAAAGTAAACCAAAAACCATTTTCTTAGATGACTCAACCACAAAAAACATACGACTCCACCAACATAAAAATTTTAGAAGGGCTGGAAGCAGTAAGAAAACGACCAGCAATGTATATAGGGGGCACTAGCGTTGCGGGTCTAAACCATCTCGTTTTTGAGTTAGTAGATAATAGTGTTGATGAAGCAATAGCAGGGTATTGTTCTGAAGTAGAAGTTACAATTCATATTGATAATAGTGTAACCGTATCAGACAACGGTCGCGGGATACCTGTAGATATGCATCCCGACAGAAAAATTTCAGCTGCAGAAGTAGTGATGACGGTGCTTCATGCAGGGGGAAAATTTGATAAAGACTCATACCAGGTATCAGCAGGGCTTCATGGAGTAGGTGTTTCAGTTGTTAATGCGTTGTCAGCAAATCTTTCCTTGGAAATAAGACGTGATGGACAGATCTATAGTCAAAAATATAAAAAAGGAAAACCAGTAACACTTCTCGACAAGACTGGGAAGAGCGAGACGACAGGGACAAAAATAACGTTTTCACCTGATCCTACAATTTTTACCGAATTAAGTTTTGGTTATGATGCTCTTTCTAATCGACTAAGAGAACTCTCGTTTTTAAATAAGGGATTAAGAATACACTTTCATGATGAACGAGATGGAAAAGACAATGAATTTTTTTATGAGGGCGGGATAGTTTCTTTTTTAAAACATCTCAGTGAAAATAAAAAAGTTTTGCATTCGGAGCCTATATATATCGAGCGGGAAAAAGAAGATAGCCGTTTGGAGTTAGCGTTGGTTTACAACGATGGATATAACGAGGAGATTTTTACTTTTGTAAACAACGTTAATACTCGAGATGGAGGGACACATCTAAGCGGGTTTCGCTCGGCACTTACCCGAACAATTAATAGCTATGCAGTTCAAAAAAAGATGCTTAAAAATGGTGATATTAGCCTTACAGGAGAGGACGTAAGGGAGGGCTTAATTGCCGTGTTAAGCATAAAAATACCTGAGCCACAATTTGAAGGACAGACCAAAGGAAAATTGGGAAATACAGAAGTAAAAGGCATGGTAGAGCAAATAGTCAACGATCAACTTGGAAGGCTATTTGAAGAACAGCCAATTATAGCTAAAGCGATTGTGTCCAAAGCTATAAGTGCTGCTATAGCTAGGGAAGCAGCCAAAAAAGCAAAAGATTTAGTTAGACGAAAAAACGCTTTAGAGATAAGTGCTCTGCCTGGAAAGTTAGCGGACTGCTCTGAAAAAGACCCTTCTCTTTGTGAGGTGTATATTGTGGAAGGAGATTCAGCAGGTGGCTCGGCAAAACAAGGAAGAGACCGCAGGTTTCAAGCTATTTTGCCCATTAAAGGAAAAATCCTGAATGTAGAAAAAGCTCGCGACGATAAAATGCTTGCCAGCGACGAAATCAGAACGCTCATAACCGCATTGGGAACAGGCATCAAATCGGACTTTGAACTCGAAAAACTTCGCTACCATAAAGTAATAATTATGACCGACGCCGATGTTGACGGGGCTCATATTAGGACCCTTCTCCTTACCTTCTTTTATCGACAAATGGAAGCTCTTATCAAAGCAGGGAATCTGTTCATCGCACAGCCGCCTCTGTTTAAAATAAAAAAAGGGAAAAAAGAGAAATACCTAAAAGATGAGAAAAGCTTATTTCAATTTTTGGTTGAGGAGGGAACAGAGGCCATGGAGATTAAGGCCAACGGAAATGGCGGAAAGACATATTCCGGAAAAGATCTCATCGAGTTGGTGAATCATTTGGTTCGTTACGAAGATTATTTTGGTCGGGTCGTAAAAAATAATATCCCAAAAAGGGTTTTAAATGGTTTAGTAAAACTCAAGGTCAACAGTAAATGTTTTCAATCGGTCGAAAAACTCATTGAGGTCACGGTAGGCTTGTTTGAAGAGTTAATTAACGAAGAAAATAAGAAAGCAATAGATTATAACGGCAAAGCACTAAATCTACCCATCCAATTCCTGAAGGGGAGTGAGGTTAAGTGGGATGTGGAAAACAAGTTAAAACGGTTCAAGTTGGAACTTGATAAAACCAACCAAGAAAACATCGTAGCGAAAACAACTCACGAGCAAAAGAAAATTAACCTAAACTCAAAGGTCAAAGATGTTTCTCTACAGGTAAGTTTTGATTCTGAAAACGATCTTTATGAACTGATCATATTAGGCCAAGACCAAGGTAGGGAGTTTAAAATTGTGTTCAACGCGGAGTTTATGGATTCTATAATTATGCAAAAAATTCTTGAGGTATACGAACCACTGCGAAGGATAGATCACCCGCCCTTTCAACTAACTAGTGGAACAGAGATGATAAATGCGGAATCTAAGCATGACCTTTTAGAAAGTGTTTTGAAAGCGGCTAAAAAAGGACTATCCATTCAGCGTTATAAGGGTCTAGGTGAGATGAATCCTCAGCAACTTTGGGAAACGACCATGGACCCTGAACACCGGGTCCTTCTACAAGTGCGAGCAGAAAACTTGTATGAGTCCGATGAATTGTTTACCAAACTTATGGGAGATGAAGTAGAACCAAGAAGAAAATTCATCCAAGATAACGCGTTAGAAGTACAAAACATCGATATTTAACCGCATAGTTATTGCAGTTTTTACAGAAGTAGAGAATTAAAGATAGGCGAAGATAAAAGAATTAAGGGGAAAAATGCCGGAAACCGTTAATCCGATTAGCATAAATGATGAGATGAGGACGTCCTATCTCGATTATGCAATGAGTGTAATCATTGGGCGTGCGTTGCCTGATATTCGAGATGGATTAAAGCCAGTTCATCGTCGCATCCTATATGCGATGCAGGTGGTGAGTAATACCCATAATAAACCATATAAAAAATCTGCTCGTATTGTGGGTGATGTAATAGGTAAATATCATCCGCACGGCGATACCGCAGTATATGACACCATTGTACGAATGGCTCAGAACTTTTCTCAAAGATATCCGGTGGTTGATGGTCAGGGGAACTTTGGGTCCATAGACGGTGATTCAGCCGCCGCAATGAGGTACACCGAAATTCGAATGTCGGCAATTACTCAGGAGCTTCTTCATGACTTGGAAAAAGATACGGTTCGGTTTGATCCTAACTATGATGAGTCTCTAACGGAGCCATCGGTTTTACCGGCATCTTTTCCACATCTTCTGGCTAATGGCGCATCTGGAATTGCGGTTGGGATGGCAACGAATATTCCACCGCATAACCTTGGGGAGATAATCGATGCTGCTATTTATTTGATTGCGAATTCTGAATGCGCCATCCAAGACTTGATCGAGCTCGTACCAGGTCCTGATTTCCCAACCAGCGGCATTATTAACGGGACATCGGGAATTCGGTCTGCTTACCTTAAAGGGCGAGGAATCGTTAAAGTTCGGGGACGCGTGAATATTGAAGCCATGGAGAAGGGGGATCGGGAGCGTATCGTCATTCAAGAACTTCCTTATCAGGTAAATAAAGCACGTCTTGTAGAAAAAATTGCTGAACTTGTCAGAGAAAAACGATTAGAAGGAATTTCAGATCTTCGGGATGAATCAGACCGTGAGGGGATTCGCGTGGTTTTGGAGTTGAAAAAGGGAACAATCGCCCAAGTGGTATTAAATACCCTTTATAAAAACACTCAACTCCAAGATACTTTTGGAATTATTATGCTGGCATTGGTGAATCAGCAGCCCAAGGTTCTTAACCTGAAAGAAATGCTTCACCACTTCGTTATGTTTCGCAAGGAGGTGGTAACCCGGCGAACCGAATTTGATTTAAAAAAGGCCCGGGAAAAAGAACATATATATTTAGGTCTAAAAATAGCGATCGATAATATGGATGCGGTAGTAGCTTTAATACGGGCGGCAACAGACCCGGCAGAAGCGCTTTCCCGACTGGTTGAAAACTTTTCACTTACGGAGATTCAAGGTAAGGCGATCCTAGAAATGCGTCTCCAGCGTTTAACAGGGCTGGAAAGACAAAAAATAGTTGATGAATTAAAAGTTATTGTAAAATTAATTAAAGAGCTAAAAAATATTTTAGCCAACGATGACGTAAAGCTACAGATCATCCGCACCGAACTGATCGAAATAAAAGAAAAATATAGTGATGATCGCCGCACAGAAATTGTTCCCAGCGAAATAGATGATATAGACGCTGAAGATATGATTGCCGATGAAGATGTGGTGGTCAGTTATTCACGCGGTGGTTACATCAAGCGACAAAGCACAGACAACTATCGCTCTCAGCGCCGGGGTGGTAAAGGAATTAAAGGAATGAAGGTCAACGAAGAAGATGTTGTGGCAAACATTTTCATTGCGTCGACCCTGGATAGTCTTATGGTGTTTACGAGTCTTGGTAGGGTGCACTGGCTCAAAGTGTATACAATTCCTGATGTGCTTCGTACATCCAAGGGTAAATCGATAGCGAACCTACTGCCCCTTAAAGCCGATGAAAGTATCGCGGGTATTCTTTCTGTCAAAAAATTTGAGGAAGGGAAAAATGTTTTGCTTATTACCGAAAAAGGGGTGGTTAAGAAAACATCCCTGATGGCGTATAGCAAACCCCGCCAAGGGGGAATAATCGGATTGACAGTAGATAAAGACGATAGAGTTATAGCAGCCGGTATAACAGACGGCTCGCAGGATATCCTAATGGTAACGAAAAATGGATTTTCGATTCGTTTTTCAGAAGAGGAAGTTCGATCCATTGGAAGAACGGGTCGTGGCGTACGTGGCATTCGTTTAAAAGAGGGTGACTTCGTTGCAGGAGCTTGTGTCGTAAAACCAGGAACGACAATTTTGACAGCAACCGACAGGGGTTATGGAAAGAGAACGCAATTAGATGAATATCCGGTCCAGGGGCGTGGCGGTATGGGAGTCATAACGATTAAGTGTAATGAGAAAATAGGGCTAGTCGTCGGCGTAGAACAGGTGGTAGAAACAGATGAGATTCTTGTAATTACTTCTGATGGTAATATTGTCCGCATGCGTGTCGATGAAATATCCGTAATAGGTCGTAACACTCAGGGTGTCCGCGTTGTTAGTTTGAAAAATGATAATCGTGTGGTTTGTATTGAGAAGTTGATGGAAGAATCGGAAACATAAATCCGAAAGAAATCTCCTAGCATCCCTCGCTTGATTCCTATTGTTTAATTTCAATTGTTGATATTCTATTTTTATGAAAGTTTTTTTTAAATTTTTTCTTCCCGTTTTATTCATTATTGCCTTGCTGGCGTGTGAAAATAGCCAAGGAGCCCGATTGATCCTTAAAGCTAATAATGAATGGGTTAATGGTCGCAATCATAGTGCAGTTGAAGGGTTTAAATCCGTCCTAAAAAAATACCCGTCGGGTCAATTAGCGGAAGAGGCCTTATTTCGCTTGGGGGAAATTTATCATTTCAGTTTAAATAATAGCGCTCAGGCAATTAGTTATTTTCAGGAGGTTATGGAGCTCAAAAAAAACGGTTCGTTTGGTTCAGAGGCTCAAAAATATATTGCCGAGATTATGGAATTTACGTTTAAAGATTATGATCAGGCAATTATTGAATACCAGAAATTAATCGATATGTTCGATGATTCACAAGAAAATTCAGCTTCTCAGTATCGTATTGCGTCCATATATATTAAAAAACAAAACCATGATCAAGCCCTGGCCGAATTTGAAGTTCTTCTTGAAAAATATCCAAAGAGTACTTGGGTTGAGGAGACCCAATTTAAAATATTGGAAACCTTGTACACTTTGAACCGTTGCTTAGAGGTTCCAAAACATTATAAAAAAGTTATGGCCTCCTACCCAGGCAGTAAATATCGTAATGAAATGAAATTTGTTGTGGCTTCCTGCCTCGAGGAAAAAGGAATGCTGAAAGAAGCCTACGATGAGTTTCAGGCACTGAAAACGCATTACACTCATCCAGTTTTACTTGAAATGAAGCTAGAAGATCTCGAAAAAAGAATTGATAAGTAATGATCAAGAATTGCTATAAATGTTGAAAGTCGGAGCTTAAAGGAAACTTGACATTTTCATAGCACTGGATAACTATTAAAAAATACAGGGAGGGATGGCCGAGTGGTTTAAGGCGGCGGTCTTGAAAACCGTTGTACGAAAGTACCGTGGGTTCGAATCCTACTCCCTCCGCCATTTTTTGACAACAGATCGATCGGCG
>Ga0114996_10008883_pt1 | contig 11088 bp, 5 predicted proteins | sample ArcticOcean_MG_C_4_FD_87039 | JGI IMG/M metagenome (GOLD analysis project Ga0114996, IMG submission 87039) | Marine microbial communities from western Arctic Ocean - ArcticOcean_MG_CB4_134 | ecosystem: Environmental > Aquatic > Marine > Oceanic | place: Arctic Ocean: Canada Basin | collected... | reverse complement strand
TCTACCAGTTGTCTGCTAAGGCAATGCTGGGTAGCCACGCACCAATGGATAAGAGCTGAAAGCATCTAAGCTCGAAGTCAACCTGAAGACGAGGTATCTCAGAGCTCCGATAAAAGATCGGTTCGATAGACTGCGGGTGTAAGCACCAAGGATTCGTCCGAGGTGTTCAGCCCAGCAGCACTAATCGCTCGAGCATCTTCTTATTTTCCACACACACCTGTGTGGGCCTCTGTCCAATGGAAATGTCGATTCAAATTCGAAAAGAGGAGTTGTACACGGCCATAGCGGAGGGGTCTACCCGGTCCCATTCCGAACCCGGAAGTCAAGCCCTCCTGCGTCTTTTCCTGTACTGTGGTACGAGAGTCCACGGGAACGTTAGTCGCTGTGTCTCTTTCACTCCTCTTTCACCGGATCTCGGCCGGCCTTCGGGCCGGCCGGGGTCCACTTTTCACCCCCGCATCTCTTTTTCCTCGGGCCGTCAGGCTCGATGAGTGATTTGAATGCCAGTTGATTGCATCGGCACGGCTAAGAGAGGGTGGCGACGGCGGCTGTCCGAAGAGGGTGACTTGACGTCGCCCGGAAGCCGATTCGGAGACCATCTGATCACAGGATTCACTTCAAAGCAGGGAGGGTCGGAATGGGACTGAAGGCAACGGATCTGCTCGGCACAGGCCAGGTCGGCGTACACGTCGCGATGGTTGGCCGTGTTCTCTTCGCACCCCTGCACCTCACCGAGAAGGATGTCGAATCGCTGGAGGAGACCCTCGGCATGGAAGTCGCTCAATTGTCGATTGGTGGGAGCGCACTCGTCGGTGCGCTGATCGCCGGCAACACGAACGGCATCGCGGTGGCGGACATCGCGACGGAGGAAGACCTCGACCGACTGACCTCATTCGGTGATGTCGTCGTCATGGAGAGTGGCGTCAATGCCGCGGGAAATCTCCTCCTCGTGAATGAGAATGGTGTCATCGCCAGCCCAGTCCTTCCCGAAGACGGTCTCGCAGTTCTCTCCGAGACACTCAAGGTCGAATGCAAAGCGGTTACAATCGCCGGCAACCACACGCCCGGAAGCGTCGCGGTCTGCAACAACAAGGGCGTACTTCTGCACCCAGATGTGACCGAGGCGGAAGTTGAGATCATCGAGAATATTCTGGACGTTCCCGCGATGGTTGGAACGGTCAACTTCGGCTCACCCTATGTCGGCTCAGGTTGCATCGCAACGGATCATGGTGCCTGGACGGGTTCGCAGACTGCGGGCCCGGAGCTCAATCGAATCGAAGATGCGCTCGATCTCATCTGAGACTCTCAGCTGTCGGTTTCCCGACACCTCGTTTCCTCACGGTAAGGTGACTCGGATTCTGCTGCCGCTCTGAGGGAATTTCCAGAAAAGGTGGTGTGATTTCTGCCGATTCGATCGGTCAATGGCCCTCCTTGAAGGGCAATGAGAGTCGGCGGGTTCACCTGCGAATGTTCAAGTGCGGAATCGGATGGCACAGTGCCATGGGCGAACTGCTCTACTCAGGTAAAGTGAAGCAGGTCTGGAGCACCGATGACCCCGATGTCATCGAGTTCCGTTATACAGACCAGATCTCAGTCTTCGATCAGATCATCCCCTCACTCATCCCACGCAAGGGCGAAAGCCTGAATCGCGCCTCTTGTCATTGGTTCACATTGGTCGAGGCGGCTGGCATCTGCGAGACCCACGTGATCGAGATGAACGCGCCCGACCGGGTGCTCGCAAGGCGATTCAATGTGATTCGAGAACCCGGAATGATTCCCAGAGACATGGAGAATGTGTTCGTCCCGCTCGAGGTCATCTGCCGCCACTATCTCGCAGGAGGCGGCTGGCGCCGCTACGAGCGAGGGGATGTCGGCGCCGAGGAATTCGGATTTGAACCCGGGACCGTACTCAAGGCCGGTGTGAAACTGCCGACGCCCTATCTTGAAGTCTCGACGAAATTCGAGAAATTCGACCGACTGCTCGATCGCCAAGAAGCGTTGGAGATCTCAAACATCACGGAGGAGGAATTCGATGCCATCCTCGAGATCGTGCTCAAGGTCGATGCAATCATCGAGCAAGAGGCCGCCAAGCGCGGCCTCATCCACGTCGATGGAAAGAAGGAATTCGCTCTCGGAATTGGCCGAACGCCCGTGCTTGTAGATTCATTCGGAACCCTGGATGAAGACCGTTGGTGGGATGCGGAGGCCTACGCGAAGGGCGAGATCGTCCAACTCTCCAAAGAATCCGTCCGCGTGCACTATCTGCAAACCGGGCACCACACCGGGCTCAAGGCCGCCCGTGACGCAGGAACCGAAGAACCTCCGATTCCCGCATTGCCCCAGAATATTATCAATCAGACCGCAGAACTCTATGCCAGCATGTTCGAACGCCTCACGGGAATGGACTTCTGAGTTCACCGTCAAACTGATACCCCCAGCCCATTCTTCAAGGGTATGCGACCGAGTGTCCCGCCTGGGTTTTCATCATCCCCAACACTTCAGGAGCAACAAACCACTGCGCCTGTTGCCCAGCCCCAAATGGCTCCCCAGATGGCACCCCAGGTGCAACAACCCTCACATCAACCACGAATGCACTATGTTCCGAACCAACGACCGAACACTCCCTTCCACCAGCCCGCCTCCCCGGGTTTCTCCTCGGCCACTTGGATTGGATCCGTGATTCTCATCATCAGCATTCTCGGCCTGATTCTGAATTCGGTCGGTACGCCTTACACCTCCACCTATACCCCGGATGGATTCTTCACCTGTGATGACGGCGAAACGATCATTCAGGATGAGGTCGGTGATGGAGACTGGGGCTGCGATAATGGGGAGGATGAGGATGCGGCCGCATACTCCAAGATCGAATTCTGGACCCATGCCGACAAGGATGATATCGAGGATCAGTTCAGAAGCGTCGAGGATCGCACGGATGCCTATCTCGTTCTGTACGAGACCCCTGCAACGTGTTTCACCCTCGGAATCATCACTGGGATCCTGCTGATTGCCCTTGATTTTTCACCGACTGTTCAGGGTGTGAAAAGCATCCTGCGTCTGATTCTGCTCGCCTCCACATCCTTGATTGGCCTCTTTTTGCTCATCTCCGGAACATCATGGTTCGGGCGGTATCTCACCTACATCATGTCCGTCGACGGAGATATCAATTTCCATCTGTCCGTGATGCCGTACTACTTCACCATCACAGGGGTGCTGCTCGCTCTATGGCCGTTGAAACCGATCATTCAGGATGCATCATTCCTCACCAATAACGCTCTGCGGGATGACCGTACATTGTGCTTCGGCCTGTTCCGCCTGGCAAAGCGGACGCTGTTCGCTTCGGCATTATGCCTCATCTTGGTACCGCTTCTACCTGTATTCTCGTTTAATTCCACTTCTCCTGCAGGCGATGAGACCGCCTACTTCGGCCCCCTTGAAATGGAGGCACAATATGACTATCTCTCGGAACACTACGATGGAGATCGTGAGCCCGCTGAGGATGAAGAGGCGGGCTGGCGGGTGATAAATAACTGGGGGAAGACGCATTGGTTGACCTGGCTGATCATGTGGAGTTCTCTGGGTTTCCTAGCCGTTTCTCTGTTCACTGCAAATCCGGGTACAATCGGCCGTGTGAGTGAGAACATCTTCCAGATTCATGGTTTGTTGATCATTCCTGTGATCACAGGCATCGTATTCACCATCATCATGTACGTGAGTATTCCACAGATGGAGTCTTCGTATTTTGATTACAGCGTCGCATTCAACTGGTTCATGCCCCTCGCCTACCTCTATCTATTGATTATCTGGTTTTCAGATCAATTGCCGAAGACACTGCTGCCGTGGATTCAAACGATGCAGGCGGCACAGATGCAGGCTGGACCGATGCAGGCTGGACAGATGGGAGCTGGACAGATGCCACCCGCGCAGGAACAGATTCCTGCAGGCGTAGCCCAGCTTCCGTACGACCCGAGTCGGCGGTTCTGATTCGCGAACCTCTCAGGTATGCGAGCGCATCAGGACGCCCAGACCGCGCTTCTCCGCGTTCTTCAGAATAATCAACAGATGGCGAACAACATCGCGTACACCGCCATCGAAACGCTCGTTTCTCGCGACCTTCCATGTGGATCTCTGAAGGCTTTCCCGCAGTGTGTTCACCTCTTTGGCGGATAACCAACCATGCAGGTGAAGTCCACCGAATCCGATGCTCAACTCATCGTGTCCACGAACTTCCGCTCGCAACCCAACGTCGAGTTGATCGAGGAGTTCCGTCATGCGCTCACCGTCCTCGGCTGGAATGTGATTCTCGCGCAGGTAGGTGATGGCATTGCCCTCTAACGTGGGGAAGCGCCCCAGGCGCTCCATCGAGATGCCGCGATCCAGTGGCTCTGCAGGGGAACCATCCGCCTGCTTGGCGCGGTATGTGACGAAGAGAATCGTCGCATCATCCCAAGGAAGACCCGCGCGCCCATGGGTGATGTCCGCGCCTTCGGAGACAAGCCTCTTCCCCATTCGAGGATGGTTGGCAGCCAAATTGTCAAATCCCTCTTCAGACCCAGTTCTCGCGGCATCGAGGATGTCTGCGAGGGTCCCGAGCGATTCGCCTTCAATCGGGTCGAAGGTGTGGAAGGGGGTTGTCGACCCCTGATCGATCTCAGTCACTCAATCCCCCCCAATCTGGTCGCGGCGTTTGCGCAGTCGGTCAAGCCGCGCCTCAAAATCATCCATCGAAATCGGTCTCTCCTCGATGACCTCAATCTCGTCATCCACCCCCTCGTCGGAGCCAGGTTCGCTCACGGTTGGTACCGCTGTGCTCTCTGATTTACCATCCTCAAAGTGGATGTCCTCGTCCAGCTCGTCGCCATCGCCCACCGTGCCCCTTGAAGTCGAGTTTCGCCGTGTGGTCAACCCCCGCTTGGAGACCTCCTTTCGTTGGACCGATCTCTTTGCGCTGTCGGGGCGAATCAGACCGAGCAGGCCCATGACGCCGAACACGAAGACGATTCCACCGATCAAGAAGGCGTAATCGAGTCCCTCGGTGGTCGGTGAGATCCCATCCGTGAGAATCACCAGGCCGCTGTCGTCGCTCGAATTATCATCCTCATCCCAAGGGGCTTCACAAGCGAGGACTAGATCGAGCGTCACACCATCGTCCAGCGGCGGGCGATCGATCAGAACCTGGGGTGCGAATTCACCACTGACCTCGACCCGATGATCCGCCTCCCAGGACCCTGCGCTGAGATGAATCCCGCAAACGATGCCAGTGAGTTTGGAGTGATTCGTGCGGGTGATCGAGACGACGATATGCTGAGTGCCGGCACCCTCGCGAAGTTCAACGGCAGTGATGCCGAGATTCCAAGCCGTGTCGCGCACCATGACGACTCTCTCTCCCTCGGAGATCAGACCTCCGTTGCCATCGAACAGACTCGCGCGCAGCGTGTGCAGGCCCGGTGCAGGGTTCCATCCTGCACTGGACAGATTAATCGAATCGAGTGTCGTGTTTGCAGCGAGATGGCCGGAGACATGGTCAATCACCACCCCGGTCTCATCGCGAAGAATCGCCGTCCAATCGATCGCATCCGTACCACCCAGAATCGTGCAGGTCGCCAAAGGCGAGGAACTGAGTAAACCCACAGTGCAAGTCCCCATTCGTGAGGGGGGCTGACGAACTCGGGCCCAGTATTCGAGTTCGACACCGTCGACGAGAAGGGACCCATCTTCATCCGCGGTCGGCACGGTCCACAACCACCCGCCATCCGATGTCTGGGTCAGGCTCGATTCAGACAATTGGACGTCGTTGACCCCCCAACCGGGGTGGAATCCCAGCTCCAACGAATCACCGGAGGTGCCGAAGAGGACAGGGCTCGTTGCCCAACCCCTCTCGCTCTGGGTGAGGGTCAGCGTGGCCTCTCTCTGCGTCCCGGTCTCATCGATGGTCCGCAGGGTGATACTGGTTCCGTAGCCCGAGTCATTGCTCGGCGGAATCGCAGAAATCGGGACTCCAGCGCTTTCGCCGACACCCAGGCTGACCTGGTCCGGACCTTCCATGGTCCAACCCTCAGGCAAGCCGAGGACTGAGATGCCGATTGAGGTGGGCGCATTTCCGAGGTTGGACAGCATCGCTAGTGGAAGACCGCCGGTCGACGAAATTGCCCAAGCCTCTGTAGACTCAAGACTGTAATCATGCCAGGCGGCAACACGCAGTGGAAGCGTCGTCTGACCCATGCCGCTGCCATCATCATTCTTCGCACGCAATGTGAGTTCCACGGTATGACCAGAGATCGCCCCTTCGGGAGGGGTAATCTGACAGGTGAAATTCGCTCGCTCACCGGGGTTCAGGCTCGGCAGATTCTCGCTCACGTTGATGATCCAACCACCGACATCGACCCAGCCACTGATGAACGGCGCGGCGGGAGCGTTGCCCCGCTGCTCGACGATGAGTGTGATATTGGCGCCGTTGCGGTCAATGTCAAGGTCCGCACCGCCCGCCAGCACCCACCATCCAGGGACGTGGCGGGTCCGGACATGGAGGACGAAGGGTGCGATTGAGACATCGTCGCTCAGCCCATCGAAACTGATGGTGGCGATGGTCCCCTCCCAAGCCGAGGTGGAGGTGTTCACCCCAATCGAGATGCTCACGGTGGAATTCACAGGCACACTGCCAGACGCCCCACCCCAGGCCGACCAGCCCTCACCATCGTCCTCTCCGGTGGACTGAACAGTGATCGACGGATTCAGAATGATGTCATCGCCAAGATTGCCCTCGTTCATCACCTCAAGAGCCAGATCGAGAATTTCACCGGGATCCGCATCGATCGTGTCCCCGCTGCTCAGGTTCATACCCTCATGACTGAGCACCATTCCCCAGCGGTGGTCCTGACGCGCCTCGATCAGCAGGGTCACGGTAGAAGCCACACCGATATCCCCCTGAGATTTCATCTCAAATGACAGAAGGAGACCCACGGTCGCAGGCATCTCTTCTGGAAGGGTGAGTGTGACGGGAACACTGCGCAATTCCCCTGGCCCGAGTGGATACATCGGGGTGAGGGCGACCACGAGACCGGGATCGCCAGAGAAGTTGGCATTGGGCAGCACAGACCAACTGATGTCGTAGACGTCGGGCCCATTGCCGGGATTCGTCAGCTTGAGCATCAGCGTATCCTCGACCCCGACATCCATTCGATGGGGTTGTGAGGCGGGCGAGGTGATTTCCAACGTCGCGCGATGAATCTGAAGCACCTGGATCGAGAACGCGAGTGTATGTCCTGAGTGATTCGCCTCCTCAACACTCCACTGATGGAGCATCGGTGGTGCGGCGAAGGGCAAATCGAGCGTGAGCACGCCCGTGACGCGAGCACCGGGGTTGCCCGAGGCGCGCAGTGTCGTGCCATCGATTGAGAGCGCGCCACTCGAACTCCATGACCAGCCGGCCATGATCATGCCCGCCGCCGCCATGTCCCATTCGACATCGCTGACACCCGCGGGCAATTGAATCTCGACATCCCAGATCCGATCGTCGGCCGGCACGGAACGGATGTGAGGGGGCAGGACCTGAACCTCATTCGCGACAAAGGTCAGATCAATCGTTCGACAATCCTCGTCAACCCCCTGGCCGATGCACATCGTGAGTTGTGTAGAGACATTCTCGCCGAGAGTGGTCCCGGCGGGAACATCGAGCCGGGCGGTGAGTTCTCGAATCTCGCTCGCGGCGAGAATCAATGGGTTGACCACCGCACCACTGGAATCATGGAGGGTGAGTTCGTTCCCCCAAGGTGTGCCATTCCAGGCCAGTGAGACTGTTTCCGGTGCATTCCCGAGGTTCTCGACCAAGACCCAGGCTGCCGCAGGCGTATCGGGGATTCCTACCCCTGTCGAAACGCCTGTACCGTCGGCCCCGCGCACGGAGAGTCCGCGGGTCCGTTCAGCCTCGATCGCGAGAATCGCCGTCTGGGTCACATTCGTATCGGAGTCCAAGGTGAGGGTGATTACGATGAAGCCTGCATCGGTGCCGAGCGCTTCGGCCGGCGCGCTGATGCGAAGATTCGGTGTCCACGTCGCACCGACCGCAATCTGGACACCGCTGGAACCCTCGGGGTCTAGATCCTCCAACGTCCAGTTGGTCGGTAGCCCGGCGGCTTCCAGAGTCATCGTCCAATATCCCGGCAAGCGACCGGTCGATGTCACCAGAACCTCGACGTCGGAAGCGCTGCCCGGTGGCACGCGCAGCGGATCTGTCGGAACACTGATCGTGACGTTGTATGGTGCGATGATCGTCAGTGTCTCCGATGTCTCATCGTTGTCTGTTCGGGTCTGTGTGACGTTATGGTGTTCATCCAGCCTCAGGGTGAACTCGTGTTCGCCAAGCCCCCCTGACCAGTCGAAGGAGAAGGATGCCCCATTGCCATTTCCAGTGGGGGATACGGGATCCAGAATCCCCTCGCGGAAGGTGTGGACCAAGGCCCCATCCACATACATGCGCGCAAACGTGTCAACCGTCGTCGAAGCCGTCCCCGCATTCTCAAAATAACCGGTCACCGTGACGATGTCGCCGGGGTCGGGCGTGCTCGGGTTGAAGGTAATCGCACGCCCATCTTCGTAGGGTTGGATATCCGCTCCCGCCTGCGAGATCAGCATATCCCCGACCAGCAGGTCCAGCGCACCGTCACCGTCGAGGTCGACGAGTACATGATCTGCCCAGGTGCGGTGCGGCAGTTCAAGGCCCGCCACCCACTCGGCATTGATTGAGGAACGTGAGCCGGTTTCGCCATCCAGAGCATAGAGGGTGCGGCCGTAGGTGGTGAGGATCTCAAGGTTGCCCGTGCCGTCGATGTCCATCGCGGTCGGCGCGGACACGGCAATCTCATCGTTCGGATTGCCAGAGGTTCCTTCGATGCTCTGGTCCCAATCGAGGAAGACGCTCTGCGTGACCTCATTGTAGTCATTGCAGCCGACCACGCCATGCCAAGACAGGCCATCACGGTACCAGGTATTCCAGCAGATGCGATCGGTGATGCCATTTTCATCGGAATCAATCAGCACCGGCGGCGCATCCGCATAACCGTTGGAGGCGGAGAAGGAGAAGATTTCGTTCGCGTCGACCACATCCAGGCCGAGGAATGCCGCCCCGTCGGTACTGCCGGCCCCGTCAACATCCGTCGGGATCGTCACAATCATCTCCGGCGCGGGATCGGTATCCAATTGCGTGATGATGGGCCCGGGCAGTCGCACGTGGGGAGCATAGGTGCCTCCATCTGAGTTGCCGAGGGATTCGGAGTACTGGATCTGACCGTTTGAAGCCGCGAGTCGCCACACCCACATGTTGCCATTGTTGGCATCAATCGTCGTCAACAGAATCGCCGAGGAGACCGCATCGATTGCCGCCCAGGCCGGGTCAGAGGCATGCGTGCCCTGATCCAGGGTGACCGTCCATTGAGGCGAGGGCGTGCCAGAGGTCGGCAGGGGGAGCGCGAGCACGTTCGGTTCATCGTTCGCATCATCCATCAGAACGAGGATGAGTTCGGGACTTCCATCGAGTAGGAGATCGGCGAGCAGCGGTTGTGCGACCGGGCGATGACAGGTGCTGCAGGTCCTGTCCGCGGCCAATTCGAAGGTCGCATGGCTCCAGCGCCACATCCGTTCGGTTTCGTGGCTACCGCCCGGCTTCCACCCAGTGACATCACATTCGATGTCGGGCGACCACAGTTCCACCGTCGCGACACCATTGGCGTCGTAGACGACCAACACCTCGAGTCTACCATCTTCATCGAGGTCGAGAAGGATGGGTGTCGCCTTGACCTCAACGTCGATCACCCCGATGTCCACCTCCCACATCTTGGCGCTGGAATCACCGTCGACGATGCGCAGGAAGGCGTGCGGGTTGCCTCCCACATCCTGCTGGTGGACGAAAATCGCTGACAGACTATCTCGGGCGCAGGAATCCAGTTCCAGTCCGCCGGTGTCGATATTGTTGGAGAAATTCCCCACCGAGACGCCCAGAGTCTCCACGCCGGTGTCCTGCTCCGGGTAATGCCGCCAATTCAGGACGGGATCCGTGATGCTGAGCAACTCACCCGCATCCGGTTCGCTTGGGGAATGGGCCGGAACGGCCGATTCATGACCTGGGGTCCGGCCGAATTGAGGCCAGGCGATGCCGCCATCGATCCAGGGCTCAGTATCTCTGCCGGCGGCATCGGAGGACTCAGGTGGGGATACCAGAGAGAGGGGGGCGAGGGTCTGACCCAGCAGAAGCAGAATGACTCCCACCATCACCAGGGGGAATCGCTGCGTTGGATGCGCTACGCTCGCCATCGATAGGCATCCCCGCCGAACGCTTCTTGAACGTTCGTGCGCCGGGGTCCTTCATGGGTCACATAGTGACCCAGAACGATACTCTCCACATTCCTTGGATTGCGAAGCGTTCATAGAGGGGTCTTCGGTCGGCGAGACGTCTTGGACGACCTCTCCTCCGGAGGCGGCAGCCGATGAGGGACGGGGGGCTTACGGGCCTTCCGTCCTTGGGCTGCCACCTTCTTCGGGGAGTGAAGCCGAGGAGGCACCCGAAATGTACAGTCTTGAACTGATTGAGGATACGATTCGCATCCCTGCGGAATACATCGAGAAGGGCAAGTCCCTGTCCGAGCACGTCGACCGTCTTGCACACGATGCATTCGAGGGTCGCTTCGATGATGATGGAAACTACATCCTGCTCACCTTCGACCACGAACTCCAGGGCCGTGGCCGAATCATCCACGGCGATGGCGCGATCTATCAGAAGGTCCGATTCAAGGCCCTGCTCTTCACCATGGACGGCAATGAGATCGTCGACGGTGCGGTCAGCGAGGTGCACGAGTTCGGCGCCTTCGTGCGCATCGGCCCGATGGAGGCCCTGCTGCACAAGAGTCAGATTCTCGACGAGCAGATCGACATCAACATCGGTCTACGCCGCATCGAGGGCCGACAATCCGGCAAGTTCCTCGCAGAGGGTACCCCCGTTCGCGCGCGCATCGTGTCCCTCTCCCTGAACCCGCACGATCCCCGCTCGAGCAAGATTGGCCTCACCTGCAAGCAGACCGCGCTCGGAGCACACGACTGGCT
>Ga0114996_10008881_pt1 | contig 11089 bp, 8 predicted proteins | sample ArcticOcean_MG_C_4_FD_87039 | JGI IMG/M metagenome (GOLD analysis project Ga0114996, IMG submission 87039) | Marine microbial communities from western Arctic Ocean - ArcticOcean_MG_CB4_134 | ecosystem: Environmental > Aquatic > Marine > Oceanic | place: Arctic Ocean: Canada Basin | collected... | reverse complement strand
TTATTAGTCCATTTCACATTCTTTACAGTTGCTTTTGCAGTATTATGCCAAGGATCAGATGCATATATTTTCGCTTTTCCATATGGACGGTCGTGATTTACTTGTTTATTTGATTGCCAAGAAATTGCGCCAGTATAAATAACCGACATACTTTCTCCATTACATTCCACAACTACATTTGTTTCTTTATTTAATGGTAATTCAACTGGTGGGTCCATTCCACAATTTCCACACGTTTGATCTCCAGAACGAATATGCATACGTGTTGATTTAGAATGAAACCAAATTCCGGGCATTCTATCGCCAGGGTTGCAACAATTATTTCCGGTTAATGTGACATGAAGAATATTACTCCACCCATCAATTCTACCGGTAGGCATTATTGTGAATTCTAAGCGATAATCTTTATCAATGTTTATTGTCTTTACCAAATTATTTCTTGAAACTGTTAACCAGTCTTTACCAACAATCATTATAGAATTTTCTGCTGGAACACTTGGAAAGGTTGGGGCAGGTATCGGTAAATTTACAGGCGGCTTACATGTGGGCGTCACCACGGGCTTTGCTGGTGCAGGCTTTGCTGGCGCGGCCTTTGCTGGCACGGCCTTTGCTGCCGCGCGTGCAACCGGCGCGGGGGCGGGTTGTGGGGCGGCAGCTTGTGGGGGGGCAGGTTGTGGGACCACGGGTTTAGGCACGGGTTTAGGTGGTACAGGTTGCCATGTTCCACCAGCATTAGAACATTGCGACGCATTTCCACGTGACCGACATAAGTTAGGATCATTTCTATATTGTTCGCCAAGATTTCTGGCAATTGTATTCGTATTACAATTAGTGCACTTGTCAAACCCTTCTCTTATACCAACAAAACCTTCCTTTTGTTTTGTAAAATGACTACATACATAAGGTTTTTTAGCATTAAAATTTTTGGGAGGACCAGCAGCATTCCATGAACCACTTGAATATTGCTCACAATAATGTTCTCCATTTCCATAGTTTTTTGATTCGCTATTTGCCCAATTACTATAACCCTTATCTTTAAGAGTTTTTCCATCAGGCCATCTCCAAACATTTTCTTTGTTTTTATTACTACATCCAATCCATTTTGGATAATGCATTAAATCCTTGACAAAATTATTCTCATTTCCGCTACTTATAACAGCTAAAGTTGTTTTTTTACTAGAATCCGCATCTTTACATTTTTGTGCAGCAGCAGCCCAAGTTAATTCTTCTCCTTCTGCCCTATAACATCTTTTTTGTTCTTTTGGTTCAATTTGGAAACCATCAGCACAATCATAGTGTTTTTTTACTGGATTAAATAATTTATCATAATCTAGTTTATCTAATGCAAGAATACTAATAAGTTTTTTATCAGTGTGCTTCTTAAACCAATTTTGTCTTTCATCGTTCCACTGATATAATTGATTATCGGTGCCAAGACTCATTAATTTATCATTCCATGGTGTAATTGAAATTAATGCTTCTGTTGGTTGTCCAACTCTTTTCCATTGTCCTAAAAGTTTTCCACTGCTGTTAATTTCAGCATCAACCAACATTTCAAGTCTATCATTCTTATCAACAATATATAAATTATGTTTATACTCTGCCATACTTTTAACAACTTTGACTGCAGCCCAGTGCCACGATGGTCTATCAAGGGATTTGCTTTTAAAGGGAGTATTTTGTCTTCCATCCGCTATACCAGACCATCTAAAAATTGATGTTTTGTTGGTGGAAAATAAATTATTTTTCCATACTCCAATATTATTCATCCATTCTGCCGGTAAATTTGTCACCAATTTCCATAATCCTGATTTTAATCCGGTGGTTTCCCAGCGATATAATCTATGATCATAATTACCAACACCTAAAAGCGTTTTATTCCAATATGCTAAATCACGAACACAACAACTCTTACCAGCTATTTCTTTCCATTCTTTATTATAATTCTCAAACTTGTATAATTTATAATCATCGCCTATCCCAATCAACATATCTTCATAACCTGATAATATTTTTCCTTTATTGTCAAACCTGTGGTCCAAAAGTTTGCTTGGTTCTACCCCTTCTTTTACTGAATCACGTATTGTAAAAAAATAACATATAACAAAAGCAATAACTATCGCTAAAAGAATAAAATTAAATTTCATATATATATATTTTATATATATAAAGTTTTTTAATGAGTTTTTTCTATTCCAGTATCTGGTTTTTGGTCATAATCCCAACTATTATATGACTTAGGAACATTATCATTTATATTGCTTATACTAGAATTCATTTTTACGGCGGCGCCCGCCTTAGCACCCTTTGGTAGAGCGTATTTTTCGCTTGAAACTTGTGGAAATTCAGGCTTTTTAAATACCGGGAATCCTTTGTATTCAACATGTTTTGGCTTTTCTGATACTTCAGGACTGTTCTCTTTTGACGGAATCACATGTTTTATGGTTGTTTCCTTTGCAGCATTTTTTATATGATCACCAAGAATTAAGTTGATATCCACAGGCGATCTCTTATTAATCTTTTGCCAATTAAATAAATCCATACTTAATTTACCCATGTCTAATTTATCTACAGCAACCAAATTTTGACCACGCAATTTTGTTTTTTTTGTTTGAAATTGAAGCTTACTTATATTTTCTTCTAATTCTTTTATTTTTTTCATTAATTCAGGCTTTATATCCTTCTTTTTTTTATTTAATTGAGGTCGGTTTTTGTGTTTTGCAACAATATTCTCCCCTTTCTCTTCTTCAGCAGGTGGCGAAAGTACCTCTTCTGGCTCAGCAGGTGGCGAAAGTACCTCTTCTGGCTCAGCAGGTGGCGAAAGTACCTCTTCTGGCTCAGCAGGTGGCGAAAGTACCTTTTCTGGCTCAGCAGGTGGCGAAAGTACCTTTTCTGGCTCAGCAGGTGGCGAAAGTACTTCTGTTGGCGACGGCGGTGGAACGGGAGTAGGTTGCCAAGTTCCGCCAGCATCCCTACATTGTCCAGCATCTACACGACTCCGACAGAATCCAGCGGGATCATCTTTATATTCTTCGCCGAGATTTTGTCCAATTGTATTACAATTTGTGCACTTATCAAACCCTTCTCTAAATCCAATATAATTACGTACTATTAAATATAAAAAGAATAATATTAATAATATTAATAAAATGAAGTTCATATATATTAATATTCATAAAATAATATATGGACACTATTATTAAAATGTATTTAATCCATTTAATGTATTTGGTAAATTTTCCGGACCACGACCAGGCGGATAAGTAGTCATTTGTTCTATTTTTTTTATATCATCAGATGGAGTATCATCGGCCTCAACAAGGAATCTTTTAAATACAGCCTTTTTTCTATTTCTTGGCATATTTATTTTTAAATTAACAGGTTTTCTATCAGAATCTAAGGTATATTCTAATTTTTTATTTTCATCTTTTAATTTATCTTGTATAACCATTAATTTACTTACAATTTTTGGATCGGACCATGGGTCAAAAACTGTTGCTTTTCCTTGATAACCAAGAATACCCCTTTTACCTAACAAACCTGCTATCCCTTTCAAACCTTTTGGTCCTTTTGGTCCTACTACACCCTTGCGTCCTTTGGGACCCTTATTATACGATGACCGCTTTGGAGCATCTTTACCCTTTGGACCCCTCTTCCCAATCAGACCACGAACACCTCGTTCGCCCAAAAGTCCCATTTGACCTCTTAATCCAGGTACTCCTACCGGTGCTTTTTTTTCAAATGATGGCGGTTTTGGCGGCGGCGGCGCTCCCTTAATGCATTTTCTTCGGTTTTCGCCTAAGAAAGAACCATCATGACATTTTTTACATTCTAAACCATTTTGTTCTTTACAATTTTCGATAGGTATTAAATTGCAATTTCTTTTATTTTGTGATAATTGATAACCAGGCTTACATTCAACACACATATATTGACCACTGTATAATATTTGTTTATTACAGTTTGCAGGAGGTTCAGGTAATTTTGTACCAACATATATATGACTTGCATTATTAAAACATTTTCTATTATTATTAGATATTGTTATTCCCTCAGTATTCATATGTGTTTTCAAAGTTAAATTTCCATAAAAATCTACATTTCGCGTCTTAATTGGGTCGGCAAAAAATGTACCACCTGGCGGTTGTTTTGGATAAACCATTATTTCAACCGCACCTTTTATTTTATCAATATCTTTATTGGAAATATTAAATTTTAATTCAGAGTCTCCAAATTTAACATGTAATTCTTCTGTACCATTTTGATGTGTTATACCCCATTTGCTTATCTTATATTGTTGTCCTGTGAAATTGGCCACACAAGGAACATCATCATAAGTTTTTGAAGAATAAAATTTATCAAGACTATTTGTCCAACCCTGTCCAGATGACCACGAAAAATACAATTCTGCATATCCGTTCTTCTCTCCAAAATATATATATATAGGATAAATTTTTCCTTTTTGCAAATCAATTGTTCCCGTTCTTGCTCTCATTGGATGAAGCTGTCCATTATCGACAACCTTAGTTTTATCAATATAAACAACAGAAGAATCATCTGAATTTGTTTTGAAGTAATATTTTCCCGTTTTTGGAGGAGAAAAGAAACCCCAAATTTTATAACTATAATATGCACCTTCATCTAATAAATGAATACTTTTCAATTGCTTAACATTGCCAATTTTTGGCGCAGTATTAAAGAAATTCAAATTATCAGCCCAGTAACCCTTGTATTTTTGTGCATTTAACATGCCATTGAACCCCATTAATGTATCTCCAGGGTGTGGTTCAGAAAATGATTGTATTACTTTTTCGGGGTCAATAATATCAAACTGTTGATTAGCACCACCATGACATTTATATTGTATAAGATTTGACGAAGCTAGAAGAGTCAAGCATTTACCTGAATTATTATCCTGTGGTTTATTTGGAATTTTTTGAAAGACATGCATGGGTTTAAAAGTATTTCCAACCTGATAAAATCTTTGATTAAATTGATTATTTGTATTTTGTTTGCAAGAAACAGTTTGAACAACGACACTATCGGCGCGCGACCCACCAGCAACATCTACACAATAACCCGCCCTACTTTTTAATTCATAAGTTTTTGGGTCGTATGAAAATTGTTGGTTTGCCTTTCCTGTGCAAATTTTTTCTGTAATTTGTCCTGTTGTGGGAGCTTCCAAACACAATTTTGAACTTTTGGTTCTTATTGACTTATTGGTAAAGCCTGGAGGAGAATTTTTTTGGAATTGGAAGCGAGTTACACAATGCCCTTTTGAATTTAACTTACACATTGAAAATTTTGTTTTGTTTTCACAATTAGATTTCGCGGAGGATATGTTTCCGGCAATATCACAACCTGCTGAACAACTTTTACCTGCACCTGTTCCATGAGCACATTTTGGATCATTTGTTAAATCTTTACACGACGAGCACATTGAAAAATTAACTTTGCCATCGCTATATGAACAACCTCTTTTTCCAGCCTGGCTTTTACATTTATTTTTACATGTTGTATTATCAAACTTGTTTTTAATAGACATCATACATCCTTGTGAACAGGATAAAAATTGATTGCTCCCTGTATTTACATCATTACAACAATATCCCTTTGCTTTACAATTTCTGGCGCAACATGCGAGTGGATCTTTATCATTTGCACATTGAGTACCTGCTGCTGCTTGGGTCCCATGACACCATTTAAAATTCCCCTTGCGCACATTATCATTATCAAAATTAGAAGGAGAATGTTTCTGCGTCCAATCGCAACCACAAGCTGCCGCTCCTTTCCAAAAATCATTTGTTGTTTCTTCCCTGAATCCTTCCGCCCCTCCCCCCATTTCATTAAATTTTTTATAACAATAATAAATAATTAAAATTATTGTTGTGAATAAAAGAATGATGTTAAGTTTCATATTATATATAAATATAAAACTTTTGAAAATCAACTAAATTACTTACAGCCTAAGAAGTTTTTTATAATATTTTGGTCAAATTTAACAAATCCTTCTTGATTAGTGAATTTTTCCTTTGAAAATTTCTTTGGTTCAGCTGGTCCACCTCTCAAGAAACATTTGGATAATTTTCCCGTTTTACTTGCTTCCCAATGAATTACCTTACAACTCTGTTCGGTATCACAATATTTTTTACAGACCTCTTCATCTACACCAAACGCATAAGGAACTACGATTTTTCCTTTTGCAGCAGTAACAGTACCTTTAGACCCGGATTGTGTTGTCCCAGAAGATGATTTCTGTTCGTATGCGGGAAAAATGGATTTTGTTTTGGTTGAACCTATTTGGGGTGCTGCACTTACCCTTTCCCATACATCTAATCCTGGTTTTATTGCCCTTTGTCCAGATGGACACCCTCCTGCTTTGAAAAAAGTAGCCGTCTTACCATCATATTGGATATACTGACAATTTGGCGTTTTATCGCAAATAGCAGATATTTCTTGCCAATAATTTTTTGTAGATCTTGGAATTTGTACAGCCCCTAAAAGACTGGGATTTCCAGATCTTGTACATGTTTCATCAACAGTTAAACACTTCCACTTTGTTGATTGGGGTTTTGGTTCAGTATGTATACAAGTTGGCTCTTTCCTGTAACATAAATAGTCCGAACCCGTACATGCCATCCCATGTGATGTTGGCCAATTATCACTTTTATGGAAAGTAGTATTTCCACTGTAAGTAGAAGTAGGTGTCCCCAAATCAACACCTTTGCATTTTTTATCGTTAGAACACGCGGCGACAGCAGCGGTAGGTGACATATATCCCTTACTTACACTTGTTGTTGCTTTTGAATTTACCTTAAAACGGCAACAACCACCACCTACATATTTCATATTATGCAAATTAGGGGTTTGGTAAAGATGGTGGTGGGCCTTGTTTCGATAATAGCCACCCCAGTATCCACGGTTATAATACCCATAGTACCTGTTATAGTAACCATAACCATAACCATAATAATAGTTGTAATAATTGTTCCAGTAGTTATAATAGTGCCGCACGTATTCTTGGACATAATGTCCTTCTTTAAATCCTCCACCTATTAACCAAAATAGAAAAATTAATAATAATAATCCTACTAAACTTTTATTTAATAAATTCATATATATAACCTTCTTAAAAAAAATTATTTTATATAGTTGAAATTATTAAATTCTTCTAAGTTAGTTAAGTCTTCTTTTTTATCTCTTGCCGGATTCAATTCTAAATCTTCATTTATTATCTCACTTGACTGAAACAAACTTTTAATATCGCCTTCACCAAGATGACCCATACTAATATTTAAATTAATTGGTGGATTTTTTTTACCTTTTAATTCTTTATTTTTATTTTCAATTTTGTGATATATATTTTTTAAGGCCTTAACAATTCCTTTTGTCCCCCATGGATTTACGGTGGTTGTTGTCCCCATCGCTCCAATTCTTCCCTTATGTCCCACTGGCCCAGTAGAGCCTATATTTCCGGGCGGACCGTTTGGACCATAGCCACCTTTCAGACCTTGTGGACCACGAACCCCCAAATCATCTTTTTGAGCATTTTTCCCTTTTACTCCCAAAATACCTTTTATACCTCGTACTCCAGTGAGACCCCGGGCGCCCCTCCTACCTTGACGCCCCACCACACCTTTTTCTGGGAAAGGTTTTCTAATACAAGCCTTTTTATCTTCACTAAGTTTGTATCCATCTACACAATTTTGACATAAATATCCACGTTGTGTTTGGCACCAATTTATCGGTTGAATCTCATCGCATTTTCTTTTATCTGATGATGGCCACCATTTCTGCTGACATTTGTAACAATGAATTTTTCTTTGGTCAATACAATAATCAATAGGGGTCACCAAACATCTATTTTTTTCCTTTGATAACTGAAATCCTACCCCACAACCACTGCATTGAATTCCTACTTGTTTTTGGCAATTGGAAATAGGTTTCACAACACATTTATTATTTGAAACCAAATAACCCTTTTGGCAAGCAAAACATCTTTGTCCAGATTGATTAACACAATTGAGTATAGGTTTATAATTTCTTTCCATACAAGTTCCACAGTGGTACGGGTGTGTCCCGCACATCCCGGACCCGAACCTTTTGCACTGGGTCGGCGTTCTGAGACATCTATTTCCTTGAGGATCACCACAAAGTCGCTGTCCTTGTCCGCGTTGTTCGCATTTTTTTTTATCTTCTGGGGAAGGTCCAACATAAGTTTTATTTTTTACTTCATGGTGCTTGGTTGGGGAAAAATTTGAGGTCATGGGAGCTTTTGGTTTTGCCGCGCCCCCACCACCGCAAACGGCGGGGTGCCTCGAATCGCACGAGCCCGCACTGCAGCCCAAACCCGTATTCCAATACAGGTTGTTATTATTATCATTGGGGGAGGTCCTCTGCACGAAGCAACCCGGCGGCAGCCACGACCAGGTGCCAGTATAAGATGTCCCATTTTCTCCGCCCGCCCAATTATTCGACGTGGCTCCCTGCACCGTTCTAATCCTCTATAAGCCACCAGAACCTTTCAAAAACTTGGCCGCCGTCAGGCATTCCTCCCTTTTTGTAATTCGTGTTTTCCCATCCCCTTGGCAAGTTTTGCCGCGTGCCGCCAAAGAATATCCCCCCACCGCCGCGCCCGCCGCTGCTGCTTTTGGTGCCGGTGGAGGAGGTGGCGGGGGTGGCGGAGGCGGTGGAGGCGGTGGAGGCGGTGGTGGTGGTGGTGGTGGTGGTGGCGGACGTGGAGGATTCAAACACACACAAGCCTTTGGCGCATGTGTGGATGAAAACCCCCTGCCGCCTCCGTCAGATATCCTCCAATATTGTTTATAATTGGGACCACCTCCGTCTCCTGGTTTTAATTTATATCCTGCGGGACATTTTGCAAATGTGCACCGACCGGGACCAGCCCCGACACTTGAATGTGAATTCCCTTTATTCCAAAAATGTCCAGATTTACAAGGTTGTTTACCCGGATGAACTGCTCCTCCCATTCTAGAATATCCATCGGCCGACGTGGGAACACTTACCGGCGTATATGGTTTCCATGGTCCGAGTGGAACCCGCGTTCCTTCCTGACCAGCAACACACGCCCCTTCTCTAAATCCTTCTTTCAAGATTCTTTTTTTAATAAGGTATATAAATAATAATATTAATGCTATTCCTAAAATAATATACATTTGATATATATCAATAATAAATTAATAAGAAAAGTTTTGCCTTTTTATTAATCTACAAATAAATTATCTATACCTTCCTCCATAAATTGTAATTGATGTAAAATTTTCTTAGTTTCTTGTGGGTCTTCTCTTCCGTCCGGACCAACAGGTCCTCTTTCACCTCTTATTCCTTTTTGTCCAATATCGCCCCTTTCTCCTCTTGAACCTTCCGGACCTCGCGGGCCTTGAGGTCCAGGACCAAGTGAAACTTTACCGGGAACACCAGGTGGACCTTGATAACCCCGCTGACCCCACCACCCCCAATATCCGCGAGGACCTGTCCAACCAGTTGGACCATATATTAATCCTTCTGTTCTGTCATATTGGAATAGGCAATAAAAAATTAAAAAAGTTAAAATTAAAAACAATAATTTATTATTGTAATTCATATAATATATATAAATAATTTAATAATTAATTTGGTTATATGCTGTGAATGGTTCCTTTTTAATAATCTTTTGAATATCTTTTTTTGAGGCTGTTCCAGGATTTATTAATCTTAATTTATTATAAATTGTTTCTAAATCGTATTTTAAACGATTCCCAGTGTTAATCAATATTCCTTCGGAACCTGGAAAACCATCGGGACCCCTTTGACCTCTATCACCAACATCACCCTTCTCTCCACGAGGTCCTTTTAAACCATAATCACCTACATCACCTCTCGCTTCTCCCGAATCGCCTGGCACACCTTTTAGTCCTACGGGTCCCATAAAACCCGTTAATCCCGTTGGACCTCTGGGTCCAATTTCTCCACGCGGACATTGCTTTATATTACAGATTCTTATTTGAACATCTTGATTATTTGCCCAATTACCACATTTTCCATTATTTTCTCTTGCTCTTTTTTGCTCACCCCCTCCACATGATTCTGTGCATTCGCCCCATTCACCCCATTTTGACCACTGACATTCACTTATACCTTCTCTTTCTCTTTTTGAAAAATAAAATATTATAAATAATAGTAAAATAATTATAATTAAATTGCGCTTCATATATATATAAAACTAATTTTTAATTATAATCTGGATTATTAAAAGGTTCTAACTTTTCACCACTTCCAAAGTTTAATAAATTTTTGTAAATATTTGTTAAGAATTGATTATTTTCTTGAGCTAAACTCATTACTTTTCCTTCAGGTCCGCGAAATCCCGCTTCTCCTCTGGGTCCTGTTAACCCGATTTTTCCTTTTGACCCTACATTTCCAACATCTCCACGATTTCCTTGATAACCCGAACTTCTTATTGGGTCACCTTGTGGTCCGCGGTCGCCTGTTGGACCTCTTAATCCTCTATAACCAACGGGTCCTTTTTGTCCCGTTTCACCTCTTGGGCATTGTTGTTGATTACAAGGACGTTTTTCTGATTCCATAAATACTACTTTATCTGCGTTAAAACAATAACCATTATTTGACATGTATCTGTATTGTTCGCCGCCCGCACAAGCTCTATTGCAGGGAGACCAATCAGACCAAGGTCTTCTTTCGCACTTTGGGAGATTCTTTTTACCCGAAAGAGGTGGGGCGGCCGGATCACCACTTTCCTCCTCCGTTTCTGATGAGGCTTTTTTTTCTCCCCCTCTACAAACGGCGGGGTTTGTGGACCGGCACCCACCGTCGCGTTCTCGCTTCCCGCTCAAGCATCCATGCGGGTGCCGATTCCAATACGCGGTCGCGTGCGAGGGCTTGCTGTTTGTGAAGCAACCCTTAGGATGGATGGTCCAGGGGGCGGACGTGGCCGAAGTATAAGCCCCGCCGGACCTCAAGACCCCGGAATTTGCCAAAGACTTGACCGCCACCAGGCATTCCTCTTTTGTTGTAATTGGTGTTTTCCCCGCCCCTTGGCAAGTTAAAACAGAACCATCAGCAGCCCCCG
>Ga0114996_10008878_pt1 | contig 11093 bp, 6 predicted proteins | sample ArcticOcean_MG_C_4_FD_87039 | JGI IMG/M metagenome (GOLD analysis project Ga0114996, IMG submission 87039) | Marine microbial communities from western Arctic Ocean - ArcticOcean_MG_CB4_134 | ecosystem: Environmental > Aquatic > Marine > Oceanic | place: Arctic Ocean: Canada Basin | collected... | reverse complement strand
CAAGGTCTGTTCAGTCTGAGAGAGGCCCATTTCCGTTTCGCTCAATCCCGCGCAGGACCCGACTGACCGGAGAGCCGTATGCGGGAAAACCGCACGTACGGTTCGGAGGGAGGGGGAGCCGAAATCAATCGGTCCTCCCTACCCCTATCATTAGCCGGCCTGACCGGTACTACTGGATTCAGTCAGACGGTCGAAATCAGCAAGAGGGACAGTCATCAATGGCGAAGCACGCTCCGGGATTTCTGGCAATTGTCGATGACGCGAAGACCCGCATTAAGGAGTGCTCTGTGCATGACGTGCGGGCATGGCTCGATGCGGGTGAGTCGTTTCACCTCATCGATGTACGGGAAGAGAGCGAATGGGCTGCCGGCCATCTGCCGAACGCCGTGCACCTGGGCAAAGGCGTCATCGAGCGGGACGTCGAGTCTGCGATCTCCGACCACTCCGCGAAGCTGGTGCTGTATTGCGGTGGCGGATACCGCTCCGCTCTGGCAGCCGACAACCTGCAGCGCATGGGTTATGGCCGTGTGATCTCAATGGACGGCGGCGTTCGCGGCTGGAAAGAGGCCGGACTTGAGATCGTGACCGACGAGTGACCCGCACGTTTCCGCTCGACCCGACATCGATCAGTTCCAGAAACCGTACGTCCCGTTCGGCAAGCCTCCGGGCGACGAGGCTAACCTCATAACTCTTTGCAACTTGTTGCTGAGGTAGCCGCGTACCAGGCGAACGGTTGCCCGCGATAATGTCCGCTCCTCAGATGTCTCCGACTTCAAATCGTGTTGACGTCGTGCGGGCTCGTCGATCCGGAGCGTAGTACTCCCAGACCTGAGCACCGGGCACGGCGACTCGGACTGGCATCGTGGCTCGCAGCCGATACTGGATCTGGAGTTTCTGATTCGGCTTGAGGCTGATCAGGTAGAGGATCGCCTGTCGTTGCGTTCGGTCGTATCGCTCGATCACGCCGTCCTGTTTCAGCCTTTCAAGATCATCAGCCACGATCTCGAAGCCGCCGGGCACCGGCAGGTCGAGCATGACCATCGGCGCGATGTCGTCTGTGCGGTTGGCAATTGTCGCCGTTGCACTGATTTGATCGTCAACCTGAACAGTCTCACGGTCGTAAGTGAGCTCGATCGCGAAAGGCGACTCCTCGTCTCGCGTCTCTTCAACGTCGGGGACATGGTATCGAAGTCGGACCTGGTAGCCGGTACCCGTGTCCGATGATTCGGTCAGTCGAAGTTGATAGTCAGTATCGGCCAACAGGCGATAGTCGCGGCGCTGGATGACGTCGAACTGCTCGGGCGTGATCTCGATCGATTCCGCTTGCCCGTCCATGCTGACGACAAGACTTCGTTCGACCGATTCCGACTCCACATCAGCCGCGGACACCAGTGCTTTCAGAGCCAATACCGTCGATTGCGTCGCGCCCCACGTTCCATGACTGGTCCGTTTCGAAACCAGCCAGTCGATCGCGCCGCGAGTAGTTCCGGCAGCCTGGTCGAGTTCGATCAGAACAAGTGCCGCGAGCGCGGTGGTTTCAACATTTCCCCCGTCCCCCGTCCCATGGAACAGCGTGCGACCGGTGCGTTTCCAGTAGTACTGTCGAGTTCGTTCGGTTTCTGGATCAATGACCGGTATGGCCATGCCTGCCAGTCGTTCCGCGTATTGTCCAAGAACGGGATTGTCGGGATCAATCGCGGCAATCGCCCAGGTCACCATGGCAAGGACGTACGGATCTTCAATCACATCGGGTTCATAAGACAGCAGCCCGTCGAGCGTCGGGCGTGCGACGGCGGCATTCACGTTCGCCCCAGCGAAGACTGCGCGAGCGATGAAGGCCGAGTGGCATAGTCCGTGATGTTTCTGAGATTGATACCACTGGTTGTAGACACCGCCCAGACTCCACGATCCATCCTGCTCCCGCTTACGAAGAAGCCAGCTGCGAGTTCGATCGATCATCCGCTGGTCGACCTCATGCACCTGAGCCATATCTTCAAATTCCATTAACCCGTAGGCCGTCAGCGTGGCCTCGCCGGGATCATCGCCGTAGAGCGAGAATCCACCTGAAGACACTTCGAATCCGATCAGCCGCTGGTACCCGACATGAATGTACTGTCGAGCCTTCGCCTCAAGCTCTGGAATGCTCTGTCCGCTGCGGCGGAGATAGTCGAGCACCAGCACGTTCGGGTAGGTCGTCGAAGATGTCTGTTCAAAGCAGCCGTGGGGCATCTGAAACAGACCGTCGAGTCCTTCGACCAGTTGACTGAAACTGGATGGATAAAACTTGACGGTCGCCAGGCCGCTTCCCGGAATCGCATTCGCTGGAACAGCAATCGGAATATCGGTCGGTTGATCGAGTGTGCCATTAACAACATCCTCGACCATCCGACCTCCTGGCACGACTTCGATCATGCGACGGATTCCGTCGGCGACGTCGCCGGATCGTGCCGTGATTTCCAGCGGATGGCGGCCCACTCGGGTCAGTTCAAGATCGACATGCAGCGATCGAACTTCGTTCTGCTCGAGGTTCAAGGTCAGCGTTTCGACCTGATTACCGAGTCGCTCAAACCAGTCGGCAGCTTTCACATCCAGCGTGACGGTCTGAGGAACGTCCAGGTAGTTGTAAACGACCAGGGGGACTCCAACGCGATCATTGAGTGTTAACGTCGCCGGAACGTCGACATCAACGAAAAACGGCTGGAAGACCTTCAATGCCGACTCAGCGCCTCCCAGTTGTCCTTCGGTGGAAACTACACTGCTGGTGATTCTCCATGTTGTAATGGAATCGGCCAAAGGGTCGATTTCGAGTGTTGCCACACCGTTGTCATCTGTGATCAGCTCCGGCCGCCACACGAGTGTCTCCGGGAACCACTCGCGGACTCGCAGCGGAGCTTCGCTCGCCGGACGTTTCTGCGGTTCTTCATTCGGCGCGGCTGCTGCTGGGGCCGCGTCCCCAGATCCTGCCGCACCCGTCGGTGGCGGCGCGCCGTCCATCGTGTCGGTCCCACCAGCCGCTCCCCAGTTCGCTTCTGAGTCGGTCACTACCACTTCACCCGCAGATCTGCTGAGGGTCACGCCAAGCAGCGAGGCCATGAACAGAGTCGCCCCCGCAACACTGGCGCCGACAAAAATGACGGACGGCCATTTGGGAAGCCACACAACGGTTGTTACCCATGCCGCCAGGCCGAAAAGTAAACCCAGACAGACCCAGGTCACGGTGAGGTTGTACAGCCACTCACTTCGATACGCTGCAACTTCGTAGACCCGGCCCGGAAGCGTTCGGCCTGCCAGCGAGTGAATAAACGATGACGTTGAGCCAATCGCGCCGGGCGTGAACTCGTTACTGGTGTCGATTTCGTCAAACGCCGGTGAATCTCGCCCGGTGAATGCCTCCGGAATAGCACTTTTGCTATCGGTGACTTTACTGGCTCGGGCGAACAGTGCCGTCTCGAAGTCGTCCCCCGGTCCGTTGAACGGAGACCAGGGATAGAACGTGGCGATTGGCTCCAGATTCTTCTGTTCGACGAGGAAGAACGCCTCCTCCATGCCAGGGTGTCGACCGGTCAGGCTGTAAACGGCTTCATCGACCATCGACACACTCACCGCGCCCGGCACGGGTTTTCCGTTGGAGTCGGTAATGGCAAACTGCACCTTCGCACTTGAGCCCGGTTGATACTCTTCCTGGTCAAGTGATGTGGCGATCTGTAGTTGCTGAGGCTGACCGATGTACAACAATCGGGACTTGCGTATTGGCAGGCCCTGTCGTTCAAACCGGTAAGCGATCAATTCGAGTGTTCCGAATACGTACGGTGGAATGTCGACAACCAGTTGCCCTTTGCTGTCTGCCATCTCAATCGTTTCAGTCAGCAGGGTCTGACCGTCTTTCAGCAGGTCGACGAATACGGGTTCGACGCCGTGTCCCAATGCGGTCAACGTGAGCGAGTCGCCTCCTGCATACACAGCCTTGTCCGTGCGGATCAGGAAGTCGTGCTGCCCGGCAAGACTGTCGAGCAGGATCCGGCGGCGACCGCGTAATCCGTCGGCATCAGTGGCGAAGACGTTGATGCCAACGCGATCCTCACCGGGCACAATAGAGTACGTTGCCATTCCAAGTTCGTCGGTCTTCAATTCAGATTCTCCGCGTCCTGAAACGGACATCTTTACCTGAGCCGGTCGCCCGTCTGCGTAGCGGGCAAGAATGAAGATCCTGTTCGGAACGCCGCGTACAACAGTCTTCGATTCCGAAAAAACATCCAGCCGAATGGGGAACGTTGTTACCTGACGCGAGACGAGTGTTGAGTGTTTCTGGCCCGCGCCATCAGTGATGGTGGCAACGAGTTCGAAACTGGCGACCGCGGGGTTCCCTTCAGAACCAGTATGCCAGGGTCGACCGAAGAGTATGTCTGGAATATCGAATTCGAATTCAACATTGCCCTGCTCATCCAGTTCGCCCTGCGTCTTGTGAATCGTGAAGCGTTCTGTATCAACCGACTGGACCTGAATGTCGAACTGGCCCTTGTGTACGGGTTGACCGAAGAAGTAACTCGCCTGCAGCGACCCCCGAACAGTCTGGCCAGGCGCGTAGAAGCTGCGGTCCAGATCGATACCCGTCTTGAACTTCGGCAGGACATACTTCTCGACCTTGATACTGTGAGAACTGCGAATACCTTCCAGGTCGCAGACGATCTCGTAGCGGCCAGGATCGATCTCTGTGATCAGTTGACAGTCGGCCGACGCGATCCCGAATTTGCTGGTCTTGTCCTCCTGCCGAAAGATGATGTTGCCTTTCGGATTCATCACCGAGAATGTCACCGGACTGTCAGCGACTGGTTTCAGGTCGGGACGCCGTAGAGCCAGCGATCGAAGATGGACCATCTGCCCAGGTTGGTAGATTGGCTTGTCGGACGAGAGCATCAGCTTCCACGATCGGATCAGTTCGATCGGTGCAACCAGCCGCTCGATCGCCCCGCCGGTATCGGCTTCAACCTCCAGCTCGTAATCACCCGGTTCCCATTCCGGCATGTCCAGCACTGGACTACCAGTTCCCTGCGCATTCGTAGTGAAAGTGGCCAGTTCAACGCGGTGGTTTGACGACGAGTCGTACAGAGCCAGACTCACCGGAATGTCCGCGGCCGGTTGGCCTTTGTCGAATGCTCGCACCCGGATGGAAGCGGCTGCACCGCTGAGCAATCGTTCCTGGCCGAGGATCCGCAAGTCGAAGGTTGGCGGCTTGATGGAGTAGAACCACAGATGGGTGGCTCCCAGCACGATGGCGGCAACAGCGAATACCGACAAAGCTCTAACGGTGAATCGCATCCGACGTGTGCGTGAGGTATCTGGATTCATCGCAGTCTCCTCGACCTTACGTAGAGTTTTCTGGATAAGTGCTTCCGACGCTTCCAGAGGCGGAACTCCGGTCAGAAACGTCTGTCGCTCACGAGCTTGCTTGAGTGCCACCCGGCAGATCTCACACTGCTCAATATGCCGTTCAATGCGTCCATGATCCTCGGGTGCAAGAACTCCGAGGACATAGTCGTCGACCCAATCGAGCACGTGGCCCGAAGAGCCCGGCACTTCCGGATGGCTGGCGTCAGGAGTCGGCATCGGTCGCATCCGCCTCACGAGGTTTCATTGAATGTTCGGTCCGACGATTCATGCGAGGTTCCAGATACCGCCGCAGGCTGGCGAGTCCATGGTGCATATGTGGACGCGCTGTGGATTCCGAACACCCGACCGCCCTGGCGATCTCGGCAAACGACAGACCGTTCCAGATCCGCATCACAACAACCATTCGCTGCTTCGGAGTCAGATGGGTCAACGCGTGCTCAACCAGTACCGATGTCTCCGCCGCAATCGCATCGTCCAGCGGCGAGAGATCTCGTACATCCGGAATCAAGTCGTCCTCGATCGAGACATTCACAGGCTGAACTTTGCGAAACTCCGTTCGACATCGGTTGCGAGCAATTGCGAACAGCCAGGGCCGGAAACTCTGCCCGTCTTCGGGTTTCTTAGCAGCTCGAAACGTCCGCCGATGCTGCCAGACAGCCACAAACACCTCCTGAAACATGTCCTCGGCAACATCGCGATTCACCAGCATTCGTTGCAGGAACGTCAGCAGCGGACTGGCATATCGGCGCACGAGCGGCTCAAGACAGTCACGGTTGCCAGCCGCAACAGCCTGCATCAATCCATCGTCGGTATTCAGCTCAGTTTCCATTCGCAACCGCTGTTGGATTCACGTTGCGGAGGTGAATAGTCGTCCCGCTCCCGTTTCGTTGAGACGATTCCCGAAGAACTCGAAAGTTTCCAGGATCTTTCGCAACCAATCTCAATCGTGGACGGATCACTCACCTGGTATAACGGCATGGGGCAGGCGACGACTGGAGTCGCACTCCGGAGCGGGAAACTGAAGGCGTCCGAGACACTGATTCCTGCGGGATCAATCGACGTATAGGAACTCGTCGAGATTGAAAAGTACGAGGCAGAAATCGGCCAGACGATCTGAGAACTCGCCGTGAGGATCATCCAGGAACTCTCGTCCTGCCTCCATTTCCTTGCGGCCTGGAAAGCGGGACAATGCCAGTCGGTAGGCCCGTTCGACGATCAGTGTGCTGCTTCGGTTTGTTACCTCGGTCATTAGTCGATTTGCCAACGCTTGAGCCTGCCGGTCCAGCAGAGGACTGTTCAACAACATTAAGGCCTGGCCTGCATGTGAGCTTTCCGTTCGTTGACCGCAGGAGACCGTCGTGTCCGGAGCATCAAAACTCTCTAAGAACGGTGGGCGGTTGTTGCGCTTGACGAACAGGTAGATTGTACGTTGGTGGTGACGCGAGACATCAGGATCCGCTTGCCAGGTGCCTTTGTATTGCAACCTCGCGATTTCGGGCGGTAACGGCAAACGCACACCCGGTCCGCCCATTGACTGATTCAGGTTGCCTGGCACGGTGAGTACGGTATCTCGGATGACTTCCGCTTCCAGCCGACGGCGATTGGCACGCCAGAGCAGCTTGTTGTCGGGATCCGCCGGGTTTCGCGATACAGAACTTTGCCGATAAGTCGCAGAGAGAACCATAAGACGGTGCAGATGCTTCACGCTCCAGTCCGCGCGGGCGAATTCCACCGTCAGCCAGTCAAGCAGCTCCGGGTGAGAGGCCGTGCCTCCCATTGCTCCAAAGTCGTTTGGTGTGGAGACGATGCCACTCCCGAAATGATGCTGCCACAGCCGATTGACGAACACGCGCGCGGTCAGGGGATGGTCGGAACGCGTCAGCCATTCGGCCAGTGCTGCACGGCGACCTGGTGACTCACCACCAGTTCCAATCGCTGTAGGTCGGCGGCGAAACGTCAAACCTGAGGACTGACGAGATGAATTGAAGATGTGCGGAACTGCTGGCTCAACTTTGTTGAGACGTTGATGAGGTTCGCCGCGGTCCAGAACGAATGTCTCAGGAACTTCCTGGTTACCATCCCGGACGGCCATGATCGACGGCACTGTTTTCTGCTTAGTGGAATCGGATTCCGCACTCACAGGTACGAGTGGTATATCGATGGCTTGCGTCGCGGCGAAGAACGCCTGCATCTGGTAGTAATCTTCCTGCTTGATTGGATCGAACTCGTGGTCGTGACAACGAGCGCATCCGAATGTCAGCCCCAGGAATGCTGAGCCCACGCCGTCCACAATTTCTGTCAGGACTTCCTGTCGGTTCTTTGCTTCATCCTGCATGCCTGCATTCAGACGCAGTGGCCCGAGCCGATGCAGCCCCAGCGCGGCCAGTGCATCGCGGTCGCCGGGGTACAGTTCATCGGCAGCGATTTGTTCTCGTACGAATCGGTCGAATGGCTTATCGGAATTCAACGCTTCGATGACCCAGTCTCGGTATCGCCATGCGTGTGGACGCGGGTCGTCGTATTCAAAGCCATCGCTGTCCGCATAACGCACGACATCCAGCCAGTGCTGAGCCCACCGCTGACCATAGTCCGGTGAAGCCAATAGCTGATCGACAAGCCTCTCGTAAGAACCGGGCAAGTCGTCTGCCAGAAACGCATCCATTTGCTCGGGCGTCGGCGGAAGGCCGATCAAATCAAAGTAGATGCGACGAGCCTGGACCTGTCGGTCGGCCTGCGGTGATGGCTCAAGACCTGCCTGTTCGAGTTGCGCGAGCACGAACGCATCGACAGGCGTCCGTATCCACTCCCGGTATTGGACGATTGGCACGTCGGGTCGCACGGGAGGCCGAAAAGCCCATTCACGATCATCGTCTGTCGACACAGGTTCATCGGCACAGGCCGCCGCCGGAATCAAGGAGGCGCACCACGCCAGCGTAAGAAGAAATCGAAAGCAATTCTGTGAAGCCATCGTGGAGAAAGTACCCTGGGGTGGTTCCATTTCTACTTCGCATAGCATACTCACTGTCTGCTCTATTGAGACAGGCCGCCAATGACCGTGAAAAGAACAGCTCTCTGCCCCGGACAAATTCCCACGTGGAACCGTCGTGAGTTTCTCACGCGCGGTGGGTTGGGGTTTGGCTCACTGGCTTTGGCCTCGCTGTTGAACGGTGATGCAGCCGCAGTCGATTCTCCTGTGAATCCTCTGGCGCCGCGTCGGCCGCACTTTCCGCCGCAGGCCACGTCCGTGATCTTTCTGTTTATGGCCGGAGGACCAAGCCAGGTCGACACGTTCGATCCAAAATCTTTGCTGCGGAAATTGCACGGCCAGCCGACTCCCGCCAGTTTTGGTCAGGTGCGAACTCAACGCGTGACCGAGCAGGCGTTACTGCTGGGCTCGCAGCGGTCATTCCGTCGGCATGGCGAATCCGGCCTGGTGATGTCGAACCTGTTCCCGCATCTGGCCGAGTGTGCTGACACGATCTCTGTTGTCCGCTCCATGCACGCCGACAGCATCGTGCACTCGGCTGCGCTCTATCAGATGAACAGCGGACGCACTCTGATGGGACATCCTTCACTGGGATCGTGGTTAACCTATGGCCTGGGCAGCGAAAGCGAGAACCTGCCGTCGTACGTCGTGATGCTGGATCCCGACGGTGGCCTGGTGGGCGGACCGCCGTGCTGGGGAGCTGGTTATTTCACTCCGGAGTACCAGGGCACACTGTTGCGAGCCACTGGACCGCCGATCCTGAATCTCAAGCCGACCGGACGCACGCTGACGAGGCAAAAGCGGGCCTTTGATCTGCTGCAGAAGTTGAACCGCCTCAATCGCGATGACCACGATCCGGTTCTGGAAGCGCGAGCCGCAACCTATGAACTGGCGTTTCGCATGCAGAGCCACGCCCCAGAGGCCGTGGACCTGTCGAGCGAAACGCAGGAGACACAATCGCTGTATGGGATTGACAGTCAACAGACGGCCGAGTTTGGCCGACGGTGTTTGCTGGCTCGGCGGCTTGTTGAACGAGGCGTGCGATTCGTTCAACTTTATATGGGCGGCGGCCCGGGAAATCTGACGTGGGACGGTCACAGTGACATTGAGGAAAACCATCGACGCATGGCGGGCCAATCCGATCAGCCGGTCGCCGGCTTGCTAAAGGACCTGCAGCGACGGGGTCTGCTGGAACGGACTCTTGTCATCTGGGGCGGTGAGTTTGGGCGGACGCCGATGTCTCAAGGCAAAACGGGTCGCGATCACAGCCCGTTCGGGTTTTCCATGTGGCTGGCCGGTGGTGGAATTCAAGGCGGACGCACTGTCGGTGCCACCGACGAAATCGGCCTGAGGGCGATTGAGCGTCCTTGCCACGTTCGCGATCTGCACGCGACCATTCTCCAGCAGCTGGGGCTGGATCAGGATGTGCTGACTGTCCTGCACAATGGTCGCGAGGAACGCCTGACCGACATTGGTGGTAAGGCCATACACGAGTTGCTTTAGGGCGGCTCGCGCGTGCTGGTATTCAACCACGAGGGGAATCAACTGGATCTCAGTTTTCAGATGTACGCGGTTCGATCAAACCAGCTCCGTGATCTTCTCCTGGTCGTCGAGAAGATATCTCGGCCGACCGGAGTGATCCGGAAAGGTGACGGATGGAGCCAGCATTTCGCTCGGCAAAGAGCGAGTGGGGTTCAGCGGTGCCATAACCGGGGTCGGCTCCATTGGAGCGATGATTGGCAAGCGAGAGCTCCAGGCACACGTGAACTTCGGGGGGCTCTCCGCGTCGGTGTCCATTAGCGAAGGAAGGATTCGAGGAACGTTGGGGCCGATCGGCTACTCGACAGACAGCCCGCAGATAGCTCCAGTCAATAAGTGGAATCTTGATCCGAATGCGGGAGCCAACAAGATCTCCAACACTGCCTCACACTTGGGCAATCAGGTGAAGAAGCTCTTCTCCTTCTGATGCTCCAGGGTGGCACGGCAGGGTGCTCAACGAGCGTCGTAGCGTCGCCCAGACAATCCCGTAGGGTTGTCTGGGTGCCGAAGGCACAAGAGCACAATGCCGCCCAATGCGTGAAGGCCGAGAACCGGGTGATTCCTCTTGTGGCGTAGCCATTTAGACAACTCTGAGCGAGTTGTCTAAGCGCCCGGTCCGGGAGTTACAAATCATTGTGAGTCGAACCCAATCCCGTTTCTCTGAAGCTCGTTGTTCAAAACGGGCAAGTCCCAGCGTCGTATGCCGCTGTGTCCCCGTTCGAGAGTGAAGACCACCAGATCATCGGTTGCGGTCATCCATGACACCGCTTTGCGGGTCGGCAGATCGAGGAGTTTTTCGTTCGCTTCGGAATTCAAGTCCCACAGTGAGGTTGTTCCATCACGCCCGGCGATCAACAGGAACTGTCCACCGCCGGTGAACGCAAGACCGGTCACTTCGTCTGCCTGGGTCGGAAAGGACGGCAGCGTTGCAGCGGAATCGATGGCTCGCATCTCGACGGTCCCGTCTGACCGGCCGATCGCGACGATGCCGGATGCATCCGACACCGCAAGGGCGGACACGCGGACTGAGCCGCCAGGTCCAATGTTGTAATTCCACGTGTGCGCCACTTTGCGAGGGGCGTGATCCCAAAACGTGGGTGTTGGGGAATCGGGAAAATATCGAGACTCCCTTCCGGTTGATGGTTGAAGTCGGACCGGGAAAGGAGTCTCGATGGAAATT
>Ga0114996_10008876_pt1 | contig 11094 bp, 20 predicted proteins | sample ArcticOcean_MG_C_4_FD_87039 | JGI IMG/M metagenome (GOLD analysis project Ga0114996, IMG submission 87039) | Marine microbial communities from western Arctic Ocean - ArcticOcean_MG_CB4_134 | ecosystem: Environmental > Aquatic > Marine > Oceanic | place: Arctic Ocean: Canada Basin | collected... | reverse complement strand
CCTCTTCGCACAATCATTTCCATTTCCACCTCGCCATTCTGGTCAATAGTGAGAATGGGAAGATCCGGATTCAGCACCACCACATCCGCATCAGCCGTGATATCTTTGGCGTAAATCGTTCCCGGCTTCGAGGCTTTGATATAAACCCGTTTATGGGCCTCACCACCATTCAGTTGGAGGTTGACCTGTTTGAGGTTGAGGATGATTTCAGTAACATCTTCAACCACTCCCGGAATGGAAGAAAACTCGTGAAAGATTCCCTCAAACTTTACGGCCACAATGGCGGCTCCTTCAATCGAAGACAACAGCATTCTTCTTAAAGAGTTGCCAATGGTCACTCCGTAACCACGTTCGAACGGACCCGCGCTGAGCTTGCCGTAATATTCCGATTTGTTTTTCTTATCGAATTCTAATCGCTTGGGTTTAACAATTCCCTGAGCTGTGAACATGAAACCTCCGACCTCTTAATTAGGGTCTTAACAGTTTTTAATTAGTTTGATGAAACGAACCGGCCACAGTTAACGTGAATAGAGCTCAACGATCAACTGTTCCTCAATCGGCATGGTTACATGCTCTCTTGTAGGTAAGGCCTGGACCACACCCTGCTTACTATCTGCATCAAATACCAACCAATCCGGCAGGGTTTTTCCCTTAATATTCTCTATCGCGTTTTTCACTGGAGCTTTTTTCAGCTTATTGGGGTTCGGAGCTATCGTATCTCCCTGTCCAAGTATATAGGATGGAATGTCCACCTTTTTCCCATTAACGGTAAAATGGTTGTGCGTAACCAGTTGGCGAGCCGCGCTCCTGGAAGGGGCTAACCCCATCCTGAAAACAACGTTATCCATCCGCAACTCCAAGTTTTGCAGAAGGTTTTCTCCGGTGATGCCTTTTTTCTTATCTGCCGCATGGAAGTAATTGCGGAATTGTTTTTCCAGCAAACCATAAATGCGCTTTACCTTTTGTTTTTCACGAAGCTGAACCCCGTATTCAGAGAACTTCTTTCTGCCCTGACCATGTTGACCGGGGGGATATGGCCGTTTTTCAATAGCGCACTTCGCCGTCTCGCAACGGGAGCCTTTTAAAAATAATTTTATGCCTTCTCGCCGACAAAGTCGGCAAACAGAACCTGTATACCTGGCCAAATTTAGCTTCTCCTTTCGGTTTTACGCAATTATACCCTGCGACGTTTTCTAGGACGGCACCCATTGTGAGGAATTGGAGTCTTATCACGAATGACAAGGATTTCCATTCCCGCGGCCTGTAAGGATCGTATTGCAGACTCTCGTCCCGATCCGGGCCCTTTAATGTGAACCTCCAATTTTTTCATTCCCATATCCCGAGCCTTGACAGCGGCTTTGTCTGCGGCCACTTGCGCGGCAAACGGGGTGCTTTTTCTTGAGCCCTTAAAGCCCTGGGCACCGGCACTCGACCAAGACACCACATTCCCGGACATGTCCGAAATGGTGATAATAGTATTGTTGAACGTAGCCCGAACATGAGCCACTCCGACTTCGGGTGCTGTCTTTTGCTTTTTTTTACCAACTTTTTCTTTTTTGTCCATACATTTCCGTCCTTATTTTTTTGATCGTGCGCCCACGGTTTTCTTGGGCCCTTTTCGGGTTCTGCCGTTAGTGTGTGTCCGTTGCCCTCGGACCGGCAACCCTCTGCGGTGGCGAAGCCCCCTGTAGGCGCCAATATCCATTAGGCGCTTTATGTTCATGGCGACATTACGCCTCAAGTCCCCTTCCACTTCATGATCTTTATCGATGATGTTACGGATTCGGGTCACCTCTTCTTCGGTCAGGTCTTTCATCCTTACCTCTTCCCCAACTTGGGCTTTTTTCAGGATGTCCCGAGAAATGGTAGGACCCACTCCATATATGTAGGTCAAGGCAATTCTCGCCTGTTTGTCTCTGGGAATATCTACACCCGCTATTCTCGCCACTGCTTCTCCTTTAGGAAATTAACCCTGTCGTTGCTTATGCTTCGGGTTCTCACAAATAACCCGCACGACTCCACGACGGCGAATCACTTTGCATTTACTACAAATCGGTTTGACTGATGCCCTGACCTTCATGTTTCTGTCCTCGATTATTTATATCGATAGGTAATCCGTCCCCGGGTCAGGTCATAAGGTGAAAGCTGGACCTTAACTTTGTCTCCTGACAGGATGCGGATAAAATGCATACGCATTTTCCCGGATATATGGGCCAGCACCTTATGGCCATTTTCTAATTCCACCCGGAACATCGCGTTCGGCAATGGTTCGAGTATGGTGCCTTCAACCTCTATGGCATCTTCTTTTGACATCCGTCACTGCACCATTTCGCAAACGCGGGAAAAAATTTCTTCTACGGACCCTCTTGCGGTTACCGTTTTCAAGTTTCTCTGCTTTTTATAAAACTCCTTTAAAGGAGCTGTAGACTCCTGATAAACCTCCAAGCGCTTCAAGATCGTTTCCTTATTGTCATCCTGTCTCTGGGCCAAAGAACCACCGCAACCATCGCAAACCCCTTGCACTTTTGGGGGCCGGGATTCCTCATGAAACATGGTCCCGCAATCCGGGCAGGTGCTTCTTCCGGTTAACCGGTTTATCACCTCGTCAGCATTGACTTCCAGATTCACCACCGTATCGATGGCAAGGTTCATATCCGTCAATGTTTCCGAAAGTTTCTCGGCCTGAATCATGGTTCGAGGGAACCCATCCAGAATAAACCCTGTCTCACAATCGGCCTGCTTAATACGTTCCTTGATCAAGCCGATAACCACATCATCCGGAACCAGCTTGCCAGAATCCATAAACGATTTAGCCTGAACGCCCAACTCCGTATTGTCCTTAACCGCCTGTCTTAAAATATCTCCGGTGGATATCTGCGGGATCCGAAATTTCTCTTTCAGCATTTTGGCCTGGGTGCCTTTTCCGGCTCCTGGCGGACCTAAAAGAATCAATCTCATTCATCAGCCTCTTCGGCTTTTCAATCGTCCCTTTTTCACAAAACCATCGTAATTTCTCATGACCAAGTGGGACTCAATTTGTTGCATGGTATCCAACGAAACACCCACAACAATCAATAGGCTTGTTCCACCAAAGTAAAACGGGATGTTAAAGTATTTTATCAAATAATCAGGCAAAATACAGATTAAAGAAAGATACACTGCCCCATAAAACGTGATCCTCGAAAGGATCGTATCGATGTAATCGGAAGTTTTAGCTCCCGGTCTGATTCCCGGAACATAACCGCCGTGCTTTTTCAAATTGTCTGCCACATCAACCGGGTTGAAAATGACAGCCGTATAAAAATAGCAAAAGAAGAATATAGCTCCACAAAAAATCAGGCTGTACACGATGGTTCCGGGGGTCAACATTGCCGAAACCGTCAGCATCCACGGATGACTGATAAACTGGGCAATGGTCGCCGGAAACATAATGATGGATGAAGCAAAAATCGGTGGGATAACCCCCGATGTATTGACCTTCAAAGGCAAATGCGTTGCCTGGCCACCCATCATTTTACGACCTACCACTCGCTTCGCATATTGGATCGGAATCCTGCGCTGCCCTCCCTCCGTAAAAACAATGATGCCGATCACTACGATCATCACCACTAAAAGGAACAACATAACGAGCACTGACATTTCGCCGGTTCCCATCAAATCCAGGGACTGAAAAATTGCTGCTGGAGTTCCAGCAACGATTCCGGAAAAAATTATCAGGGAAATTCCATTCCCAATACCCCGTTCGGTAATCTGCTCACCGAGCCACATCAAAAAACAGGTTCCAGCGGTCAGGGTCAGAACCGTCATCATGCGGAACGACCAACCCGGTTCGTGGACAACGAGGCCCCCGCCCGGGCTTTTCATGGCTTCCAGTCCCACAGCAATCCCGGAACCCTGGACCAAGCTAAGCACCACTGTTCCATACCGGGTGTACTGGGTAATTTTTTTCTGTCCCTGCTCCCCCTCCTTTTTCAACCTTGCCAGGGTGGGAGAAACGACCGTCATCAACTGTATGATGATCGATGAACTGATATAGGGCATGATGCCCAAGGCAAAAATCGTCAACCGGCTCAAAGCACCACCGGAGAACATATCGAAAAAACCCAGGATGGTACCACTAGCCCTGGCAAAAAGTTCTGCCAACGCTACAGCGTTGATCCCCGGAGTCGGGATATGTGCGCCAATCCGATAGACCACAATAAGCGAAAGCGTAAAAAGAATCCGCTTCTTCAGCTCGGGTACACGAAAGATGTTGCCAAAACTATCAGCGCCGCTCATTTATAGGTTTACAACCTTTCCACCGGATTTCTCAATTTTTTCCTGCGCCGAGCCGCTGAATTTATGCGCGTGAACATTCAACGATTCTTTCAGTTCGCCGCATCCCAGAATTTTCACCGCTCCGGTTTTTTTTATCAGACCCTTTTCCTTCATCACTTCCGGGGTCACCGGGTCGGCTCCGGCACAACGAGCCAAATCGCTCACATTGACAATCTCAAAATGTTTCTTAAAGATGTTGGTAAAACCACGCTTGGGCAATCTTCTTTGAAGCGGCATCTGCCCGCCTTCAAACCAGGGGTGAGGACTTCCACCTGACCGGCACTTCTGTCCCTTCTGGCCTTTACCGGAAGTTTTTCCGGTTCCAGAGCCAATGCCACGGCCTATCCGCTTTCTATTTTTTCTGCCCCCGGCAGGTCCCACCAAATTTGATAATTGCAACATTCCTAATCCTCAGTAAAATTCAGGGCGCATTATTTTCCGCGCATGTGGGCACATTCTTTAGCATCACGCAGATCCATCAACCCCCGAATAGTCGCTTTGACCACGTTATGCGGGTTATTGGTGCGCAAACATTTAGTCAATACATCACGGATTCCAACTGCTTCCAGCACCGCCCGGACAGCACCACCCGCTATCAAACCAGTACCTTTTGAAGCCGGCCTCATCAACACCCGACCCGCTCCATAAGCGCCTATCACCTCATGGGGAATAGAAGAACCCTCCAGACTCACCGACACCAGGCTCTTTTTGGCTTTTTCCACACCTTTGCGTATTGCCTCAGGAACTTCATTTGCCTTGCCCAGACCCCAGCCCACCTTGCCATCCCGGTTGCCAACTACTACCAGGGCACTGAAACTAAAACGGCGCCCACCTTTCACAACCTTGGCTACACGGTTGATTTTGACAACTTTATCAACAAAATCTGTAGGTTTTTCCGGCTCCCGTTGTCGCAACACTTCCTCCTGCTTAATAAATTAAAATTTTATTCCTTTTTCCCGAACCGCATCGGCCAAAGCCTTGATACGCCCGGCATATAGAAATCCGTTTCGGTCATAATGAACTTCTTTAATACCCTTGGCCGCCGCCGCTTCCCCGATCAGTGAACCGACCAGCGTTGCCGCTTTAAGGTTCCCCCCGGTCTTCATCTGCTCTTTGAAGTTTTTCGAAAGCGATGACATGGTAACAAGGGTTCTACCTTCGTTGTCATCCACAATTTGAGCGTATATATGTTTGGTACTTCGAAATACCGTCAATCGGGGCCGGCTCTTTTCTTTCTGTACTTTGAGCCTAACCCTTCTTTTCCTTTGCAGTCGAAGTCGTTCTCGTTCAGAGGTTTTCATGAAATTATCCTTTACCTACAGCCGTTTTACCGGCTTTCCTGCGAATTCGTTCCGTAGAGTACATGACTCCTTTTCCCTTATAAGGTTCTGGCGGACGAAATCCGCGAATCTCCGCAGCGGTCTGCCCTACCACTTCCTTATTAGCTCCTTTTATCACGATCGTGTTTTTCTTAGAGTCCACATCAAACTCAATACCTTCAGGCGCCGGGTAGTCAATCGCATGCGAATGCCCAAGGTTTAAAACCAAGCCTTTCCCCTTGAGAGCGACTTTAAAACCCACCCCCACAATATTGAGTTGCTTGGCATAGCCCTCTGTAACACCCACAACCATATTATTGATCAGCGTGCGTGTTAGCCCATGAAGGGACCGATCCAGTCTTCCATCGGTTGGCCGGGTCACTTTCACTTCACCATCCTGAAGTTCAATCTTCATGTTGGGATGCAAATCGCGTTGCAACTTCCCCTTGGGTCCTTTGACCGCCACGTTAGACCCATTGATCTTCAGCTCCACACCAGAGGGAACTTTGATCGGCTGTTTTCCAATTCGAGACATAATTAACACTTCTAGTAAAACCCAGGTTTCTCTATCCCAACCTCGGACTCAAAACCTAGGATCGGTTTCAATTAAATATTTTTCCCGCCAGGAAAAAGCCAGCCCCACAAAAGTGGGTTTTACCAGACGTGACCTAGCACTTCTCCACCGACCCCTTTTTCTCTACATTCATGGTCGGTCATCACCCCCGAAGAGGTAGACAGGATGGTAAGCCCGAGTCCATTAAGAACTTTAGGAATCTCGTCACGTTTAACATAGTTTCGCCGCCCGGGTTTACTGATCCGCTTAATCCCCCGAATCACCGGCTTATCATTTTGGTATTTCAAATATACCCGGATGATACCCTGCAAGTTATCCTGGTAAATACGGAAACTTTTGATATACCCCTCTTCAAGCAATATTTCCACGATACGTGCTTTCATTTTTGAACCGGGGACATCAATCCGCAGATGTCCAACCATCAACCCGTTTCGTATCCGGGTAAATAGGTCGGCGATAGGATCGGTCATCATATCGAAACTAAACTCCCAAAAAAATAATTGTATTAAACTACCAACTTGCCTTGGTGACACCTGGGATCTCACCGCGCAAGGCTCTTTCCCGAAAACAAATCCGGCATATGCCGAATTTACGGATAAATGCCCGCGGCCTGCCGCAAATGTTGCACCGGCTATATTGGCGTACCTTGAATTTCTGTTGCCGCTTCTGCTTGGCGACGAGTGCTTTCTTTGCCATATTTCTTTACTTTCTAAGCGGAAGACCCATATGGGTCAATAAACATCGGCCCTGCTCATCATTTTGAGCCGTAGTAGTAATCGTGATATTCATTCCCTTGATCTTTTCAATTTTATCAAATTCGATCTCAGGAAAAATTAACTGCTCTTTAAGTCCAATCGTATAATTACCCCGTCCATCGAACGCCTTGGGAGGCAACCCTCTAAAGTCACGGACCCTGGGAAGTGCGAACGATACCAACCGTTCATAAAACTCATACATCCTGTTCCCTCGCAAGGTTACCTTTAAACCGATGGGCACTCCTTCGCGTAATTTAAAATTGGAAATGGATTTTTTGGCTTTAGTGACAATGGGCAGTTGCCCGGTAATCACCTTCAACTGCTCGATTCCAGATTCGATCAATTTGGAGTTCTGCAATGCCTCTCCCAACCCCATATTGACGGTAATCTTTGTTATTTTAGGAACCTGCATCACATTATCCAGCCCCAACTCCTTCTGGATGACTGCTTGATGCTTTTCAAAATAAGCTTTTTTAAAATTTGGCATATTACACCCTATCCAACACATCGCCGGTTTTTACACAAACGCGGACTCGTTTCCCATCTTCCAGCTTCTTCATCTTGGTTCGCACACCTTTACCCACCTTGTCGCTGACCAATAGAACATTGGAAATATGAATCTTGCTTTCCATCTCAATAATTCCGGGTTGCCGACTCTTGCCATCGCCCTTCATATGGCGTTTAACCATATTAAGTTTTTCGATGGTCACCCTCAGCTCTCCCGGGAATATGGCAAGCACCTTGCCTTTTTTCCCTTTTTCCTTGCCGGAAATCACCTGGACGATATCGTCTTTTTTCAGATGAAGCTTATAAGGAGCCCTCTTCACTAAAGCACCTCCGGAGCAAGCGAACGAATTTTCATATAGCGTTTAGCACGCAGTTCGCGACCGACCGGACCAAAAATACGGGTTCCCACCGGCTCTTGATTATCCCCGATCAGGACTGCGGCATTATTATCAAACTTGATATAGGTTCCATTTGAGCGGCGGATCTCTTTTCGGGTTCTCACCACCACAGCCTTTTTCACTTCACCTTTTTTAATAGTGCTTTGTGGATCAACTTCCTTGACCGCAACCACGATGATGTCACCAATCCGGGCATAACGACGACGGGAACCACCAAGCACCTTGATACACTGAACTACTTTAGCTCCGGAATTGTCTGCCACATCTAAAACGGTTCGCAATTGAATCATGACGCTTTATCCTCGCCTTTCTTGATGATTGCGATCAAACGCCAGCGCTTGGTTTTACTCAAGGGCCGGGTTTCGCGGATGCTAATCAAATCACCGGGACAGCATTCATTCTTTTCATCGTGGGCACTGTATTTTCGGGTGCTCTTCACTACCTTTTTAAATTTAGGGTGAACGAATTTCCGTTCCACTTTCACGACCACGGTTTTATCCATCTTGTTACTCACCACAAGACCCATCAGGGTTTTTCTTTTTGTCGTTTTCTGCAAAACCTTTTCCTATTCCTGTTTAATTGGGCCCACTGCAAAACCCAAATTTATTTATCAGAACTTGCTTTATTTTCTTGCTTCAAAGAACTTTCATCAGAAGTCCGGTTTTCACGCTGGACAGTTTTCAACCGGGCAATATCCCTTCGAAGACCCCGGAGTCGACTGGGATTTTCTATTTTTCCCGTAGCCAACTGGAACCTCAGGTTAAATATTTCCTGACTAAAATCGACTATTTTATCTTCCCGTTCTTTTTCGGAAAGGCCTCTAATTTCTTCGACTTTCATATTATATTTATCACTTTTGTAACAGATCTTTATTTATTCGATAATTTTCTCTATGGCAATTCGCAGGCCTTTTGGACTACTATTCGTGCCCAAAATTTATAAGGTCTGCTCATGGCCAAAAGCAATTTTAGGACACACCTTAAATAGCACTCTTGACAACAAACCGGGTGGAAACCGACAACTTGTGCGCCGCCAGACGAAACGCCTCTTTGGCAACTTCTTCTGTCACACCCTCCATTTCGTAAAGCATTCGGCCCGGCTTGACAACGGCCACCCAGAATTCCGGGTTGCCCTTACCCTTACCCATTCTTGTTTCCAATGGCTTTTTGGAAACCGGCTTGTCAGGGAAAATCCTCAACCAGATTTTACCTCCACGCTTGATATACCGGGTCATGGCAATACGGGCGGCCTCAATCTGGCGGTTAGTGATACGACCACACTCTAAAGCCTGCAGACCATAAGTGCCAAAATCTATTGAACCTCCGCGGTAGGCCACACCACGCATTCTTCCTTTTTGCCGTTTTCTATACTTAACTCTTTTAGGCATCAACATGATGCATTATCTCCAATAAACATTTATGACCGGCGAAACCTGCGCTTAAGTCTACCCCGGTCAGGCTTTTTCTTTCCCGGCAGATTCCCGAGGCTTTTCAGCCTCCTTAACGGGAAGGATATCTCCCTTGTAAATCCATACCTTCACCCCAATAATGCCGAAGGTGGTACTGGATCTCGCCGTTCCATAATCGATATCCGCCCTCAAGGTGTGCAGGGGAACCCTGCCCTCCCGATACCATTCACTGCGGGCGATTTCTGCACCACCGAGACGACCCGATACCCGGATTTTGATTCCCTTGGCTCCGAACCTCAGTGCCGAGATCACACTCTTTTTCATTGCCCGGCGAAACGAGACCCTTTTTTCCAATTGCAGGGCGATATTCTGAGCGATTAAAGGCGCATCCAGTTCTGCACGACGCACCTCTTTGATGTTGAGATTAACCTGCTTTCCGGACATAACTTTCTGTAGTTCTTCCTTCAGCCTGTCCACCTCAAGACCCTTTTTCCCGATAATGATTCCCGGACGCGCAGTATGAATATTGACCCTCACGCGGTTTGCCGAACGCTCAATCTCTACCTTGGAGATTCCCGCATGAGCCAGCGTCTTGAAAATATGCTTTCTCAGAGCCATATCCTCAATCAACTGCTCGGAATACCCTTTCTTGGCATACCAGTTAGATATCCAAGTCTTGTTGTATCCCAGCCTGAACCCGTACGGGTGAACTTTTTGACCCACGCTTTTATCTCCTTAAGATTCTTTTTCTTCCAGTATCAAAGTGATATGACTGGTCTTCTTTTGAATCATGGTTGACGTTCCCCTGGCTCGCGGCATATTCCGCTTCCAAGTCACGCCCCCATCCACCCGGACGCTTTTCACAACTAAATCATCTACATCGAGAACCTTATGGTTCTCCTCCGCATTAGCAATCGCGGATTTCAGCAGTTTTTGAAGCACTCCCGCCGCACGCTTGCGGGTAAACGCAAGGATATTGATCGCATCGTTCACATTTTTTCCGCAAATTAAATCTGCAACCAACCGCGCCTTGCGCGGTGCAGTCCTTGTATGTCTGAGTAAAGCTCTAACTTCCATGATATCCCTGTTAAAAATCTACTTGGTCACTGCTTTTTTGGTTTTGCCTCCGTGCGACCTGAATGTACGCGTGGGAGAAAACTCACCCAACTTATGGCCTACCATGTTCTCCGATATGAAAATCGGGAAGGACTTTTTACCATTGTGCACTGATATAGTATGGCCGACAAAATCCGGAGTAATGGTGGACCGACGCGACCACGTCTTACACACCCTCCTGTCATTCTTCTGGTTCATCTCCTCGATTTTTTTCATCAAATGCAAATCGACAAACGGACCTTTTTTTAGTGATCGAGCCATACCAAAACCTCAGTTTACAAATTATTTATGGGGGTCTCTAAAAATCGAAAATTTTACGAGCTTGCAATTTACCTCTATTTAATAAGCAGGGGCGGCGCAAACACCGATTTTTAAAGTTGCCCTTTATTTTTTCTTTTTACGGCTAAGAATAAATTTATTCGATAATTTTTTGACCTTGCGGGTCTTCAACCCTTTAGCGATCTGCCCCCAGGGACTACACGGATGTCGACCGCCCGAAGACCGGCCCTCTCCACCACCCATAGGGTGATCTACCGGGTTCATTGCCACCGCACGACCCCGTGGCCGGACTCCCATCCATCTCACACGCCCGGCCTTGCCAATAGAAATATTTTCATGATCCGCATTACCAACAGTGCCGATCGTTGCTCGGCAGTTCTTATGAATCAACCGCACTTCCCCTGATTTAAGCTTGAGCGTT
>Ga0114996_10008875_pt1 | contig 11094 bp, 9 predicted proteins | sample ArcticOcean_MG_C_4_FD_87039 | JGI IMG/M metagenome (GOLD analysis project Ga0114996, IMG submission 87039) | Marine microbial communities from western Arctic Ocean - ArcticOcean_MG_CB4_134 | ecosystem: Environmental > Aquatic > Marine > Oceanic | place: Arctic Ocean: Canada Basin | collected... | reverse complement strand
TAGGTGCGCCCTGGGGGAAGCGGATGTAGGCGCTGCGAGACACCAGCGAATAATGGGTGACGAAAGGGATGACCGTCGTCGAGAGGCACGGTATGCCCGACTTCTCGATCTGTCCGTGTACCAGCCCGACCGACTGGTGACACATACTTCAACCGGCCACCAGCAGTACGGCGTCCACTCCTTCCTCGTGGAGCTGCTTTGCGATCTGCGTACCGACTTCATCGCGCATGCGCTCCACCGGGGGGCAGAACCCCATGATGCCGTAGTGAGTCGAAGCCACCTTGCCGATCCGCCCAACTTCGCTGAACTCGCGCAGGCGGTCGATGGGGAACACGCAATTGATGTCCTCGTTGGCAGGAACCGTGTCGACGTGGGCGTGGGAAGCCATCAGCTCCGTCGAGTCGACGTCTCCAGGGATCTCCCTGATCGTCGGGTCGCCCAGGGGCTCGAGCAGGTCGAAGGCCTCTTGCGACCGAAGATGAACACCGGCGCTACTGACGAGCGCGATCGTGCACTCCTCGATCGGCTTGTCCAGCGGCGTCCAGTACAGTTCCTCATTGGGTAAGAAATGACCGCCTTCGTGGCTCTTTGCCAGGCTGGCCGACCAGTCATTGATCCGCTGCTCGTAATAGTCGAGTTTCGCTTTCGAGATTGAGTCCACTGGCCTCTTTCTCGCTCATGCCGAACTGCCCGAAATGAGCGTTTCGTTTTCGAGTTCAACACGGCCGGGTGACCACGCCGATGTCCGAGCGTATGCCGATAAGACGTGTTAGGCACGCTGCCTGAAAGCGTATTAGTTAGAGTATCGAATGATAAGGTCCTCTAACGATATGGCTAGGAATCGACCCAGAACAACATCGGACGACGACATCACGATCGTGGCCACCCGTGGCCTCGTGCGGCTGTCTCGGCAGGTCGAGATCAAACTCAGTGAGTTCCAGTTGTCCGTGTCACAGTTCCGAGTGCTCGACCGGTTGTACGGCGGGAGCGCGGCGGGGCGCAGTCTGGCCGAGTGGCTTGCGGTCAAGCCTCCGAGTATTACGGCATTGGTCGATGGGCTGGTGTCGCGGGGGCTGGTTCGGCGGACCGGAGACCCGACCGACCGACGCCGCGTGACCCACGAACTCACCAGCGAAGGCCGGGCACTGCACGCCGAGGCGCTCAGCGCACTGGCGGCGCGTCTGTCGCACCTTCACTCATTCGTCGCCGACGAAGTTGACGACGCCATCGAGGTCCTCGCCACGTGGAATCAGGCAATTGAGATGGCCCGCGAGGCCAAGCAATTGACCCTTGAAGACGAAGGTAATCCCAAGTGACCAACGCGTTCGAGTCGGTGGTCGACCCGAGCAATTTTGAAGCGCCGCGGGCCATCATCCACGGCCGTCAGGGTGAGTCATGGATTCGTCGCACTCTGCCACTCGTGCTCGCTCATCGGACGATGTTTCTCGTCGCGATCATCGGAGCGTTCACCGCACTCGTCGTGCAGGTACAGATCCCATACGTCATCGGCCTAGCCATCGATCGAGCACTCATCACCCGCTCGGACCCGTTGCGGGGCTTCATCGTGATCGTGTTCGCGCTCGGACTTCTCAGGTGGGTGATCAACCTCGTCTCACGGACGATGCTGTTGAAGACTGCGTACCGGATCGAGTTCGACCTGCGCAACATCATCTATCAGCACCTGACCCAGCTGTCCTTCTCTTTCTATGACCGGGTGCAATCTGGTGAGCTAATGGCGCGCTCGAACTCCGATGTTCGATCGGTGCAGATGTATTTGGCGACCGCTCCCGTGATCCTGGCCCAGTGCGCAGTAGCCGTAGTCATCTTCATCCAGATGTTGTTCGTCAACCCCCTGCTGGCCGTGGTCACCATGGCCACGATGCCGCTCATCGGCGTTTGCGGCGTGCAAGTGCGCAAACGACTGTTCCCCATCTCCTGGCTCGAGCAATCGCTCCTCGCCGAAGTAGCAACCATCGTCGACGAGAACATCAACGGCATCCGCGTGGTGAAGTCCTTCGCGGCCGAAGGCCAACAGGTCCACCAGCTTAATTACGCGGCGCGTCGAGCTCGCTGGGCCGCAGTGCAAGATTCCGACATCCGAGCTCGCTGGACGCCGATCCTCGAGGGCCTGCCGCGGCTCGGACAGGCCCTTCTGCTCCTTGTCGGTGGATGGATGGCATACCAAGGGTCGGTATCGGTGGGCATGCTCATCACCTTCAACGCCTACATAATGATGCTGCAACCACCGTTTCGACAGCTTGGCATGTTGATCATGATCGGGCAGCGAGCCAAGGCCTCGGCCCAGCGCATATTCGCCATCATCGATGCTGAACCCGACATTTTCGATCGGCCCGATGCCACAGACCTCGTCGACTGTTGTGGCAAAGTGCAATTCGACGACGTGTCGTTCAGCTACGGAGACAGCAGCAAGAAGATCCTCGACGGGTTCACCCTCGCTCTGGAAGCGGGCGAAACCATCGCTCTCGTGGGCCGGACCGGCAGTGGTAAGTCCACCGTCATCCGGTTGTTGGCACGCTTCTACGACGTCGACACCGGTGCCATCCACGTCGATGGCGTCGACACGCGACAGGCGACCGTCGCAAGCTTGCGCCGTCAGGTCGGAATCGTTGTCGACGAACCGTTCCTCTTCTCGATCTCGATCCGCGACAACATCGCCTTCGGCCGGCCCGACGCCGCTATCGACGAGGTCGTCGCGGCCGCAACCGCTGCCCAGGCAGACGACTTCATACGCGAACTGCCCTACGGATACGACACCATCGTCGGAGAGCGCGGCTACACGCTGTCCGGCGGACAACGCCAACGAATCGCCATAGCGCGCACCCTCCTGCTCGATCCGCCGATAATCGTGCTCGACGACGCGATGTCAGCCATCGACGCACATGTCGAGCAGCGAATCCATACCGCGCTGAAAGAGGCAACCAAGGATCGGACAACCATCATCGTGGGCCACCGAGTGGCCACGATCAGACTTGCCGATCGTGTCGCGGTGATGGAGGGTGGTCGGATCATCGCCACCGGGACGCATGAGGAGCTTCTCGCCATCGAGCCGATCTACAGCGAGATCCTCGCCGCGGTGGGCGCCGCCGCCGATTGCGAGGCTGCCTCGTGATCGGCGGCACCAGCCAAGGCGGAGGGTTCTGGGGACCGGCTGGGCTCGCCGGGGGTTCCATCGGCAAAGGCGGCAGGCCCAGAGTGACAACCGACGGCAAGGGCTTTGCTGAGACTCCGTCCGAACTACGTGACGGAGTGCTCAAGCTCCTGGGGACCGAGCCGGACTGGGACATACCGACAACACCCTTCTCGCACCAGCCCGGCGACCAGCGGCCGCTCACCATTCGGCGCATCTTGAATATGCCGAAGCTCGTGCTCGTAGGCGTGTTCCTCGTGATCGTCGTGGAAGCCGCTTCGCTTCAGGCCGGCCCTGCACTCATCCAGATCGGCCTCGACCGCGGCGTGCTCGACCGCCGGCCGGAATGGCTCATCGCTGCCGGGATCCTTTCGATCATCGCCGTTCTGGTGACAATGGCCGCAAGCACAGTGAGGGGCGCCTGGACCGGCCGCATCGCAGCCCGAGCGATGTATCACCTGCGCCGGCGCGTGTTCGTGCACCTGCAACGGCTGTCAATGGACTTCTACACCACCGAGAAGGCGGGCGTGATCCTCACCCGGATGATGAGCGACATCGAGGCCCTTCAAAATCTGCTCCAAAACGGCTATACCCAGTTCGCCACGCAACTACTGACGATGGCCATCCTCACCGTGATCCTTCTCACCTACAACATCGAGCTCGGGCTGATCACGATCCTGTTGGTGATGCCTGCCCTGCTCGGGCTGTCGGCCTGGTTCCGTCATGCCTCCGATCGCGGCTACCTGCGGGTCCGCAACGGCATCGCCGGCGTCCTCGGTGACCTGTCCGAGACGCTGCAGGGGATCCGCGTGGTCGCAGCCCACAATCGCCAAGAGCAGAATGTCGTGCACCACCGCAACGTCGTCGGTGAGTACCGCGAGGCAAACGAATACACCGCTCGGATCGCGGGAATCTACGGGCCCAGCACCGAGTTCATCGGTCTGTTCGGTCAGGCATTGGTCCTGCTCATCGGGGGCTCGATGGTTCTTCGGGACGAGCTGAGCGTCGGTGAACTCACTGCGTTCGTGCTGTACATCAGTGCCTTCTTCCAACCCATCCAGCAGATGGTTCAGACCTACAACGTCTATCAGTCGGGAAAGGCGGCTCTGGGCAAGCTCAAAGATCTCCTCGCCACCGAACCCTCGGTTGCGGAGTCACCCACCGCTCATCCCCTTCCGCCGATCAGCGGCGGCATAGTGCTCGAAGACGTCACCTTCGGCTATGTCCCGGACCGCCCCGTTCTCCATCACGTCGATCTGCGCATCCAAGCAGGTGAGACAGTGGCGCTCGTCGGGCCGACCGGTGCGGGCAAGTCCACGATCGCCAAGTTGATCCCCCGCTTTTACGACCCTACATCCGGCCGGGTGACGATCGACGGCCACGACATAAGAGACGTGCAGTTCACGTCGCTACGCAGCCAACTCGGCATTGTGCCCCAGGAGCCGTTCCTCTTCGCCGGCACGATTCGCGACAACGTCGTTTTTGCTCACCTCGACGCCAGCGAACACGAGGTCCTTGAGGCGGTTGAGATCGTCGGCCTCGGACCACTCATCGAATCATTGCCCGACGGCCTCGACACACCCGTCCACGAACGCGGCGTCTCGTTGTCGGCTGGTGAGCGGCAGCTGCTCGCTCTGGCGAGGACCTTCGTAGCGCGCCCGCGGGTCCTGGTTCTCGACGAAGCGACGTCGAACCTCGATCTGAAGTCAGAACGCCAGGTGGAAGCCGCGCTCGACCGTATCCTCGAGGGCCGCACCGCCATCATCGTCGCTCACCGCCTCACCACCGCCATGCGTGCAGATCGTGTGGTCGTCATCGACAACGGGGTGGTCGTGGAGGAGGGCTCCCACGACCTGCTACTGGCGAAGGGCGGGTCCTACTCGAGCATGTTCGCGGTGTGGGCCGAGCACGCCCTTCAATGAGTGGATATGTCCCTGCCCATGTCATCTAGGGGCCACGTTAATCGGCCCGAAGGAGCTCTAGCCGAGATATGAGTGCGATTCTGCTCGCGGTTGGCGACATCGGACCCCTACGTGAAGACGCGGAGATCCTGTTCGACCCGACCCGCGAGCTGCTGCAAGCGGCGGACATCACGTTCGGCCAGCTCGAGAAGAGTCTCAGCGACCGAGGCTCCCAACAGCTCTACCTCAACAAATCGCTCGGACGCACTCATCCACGCGTCGCAGGCGTGCTCGCGGATGCCGGGTTCGACGTACTGTCGTTCGCTTCCAACCATGCGCTCGGCTTCAGCAGCGAGGGTCTCACCGACACCATCGACAACCTGACCACCCGCGGCATACAGGTGATTGGCGCCGGACTCAACATCGACGCCGCTCGGCGGCCTGCGGTCTTCGATGTCGATGGGATGACCGTCGGGTTCCTCGCCTACTGCTCGGTGGTGCCCCGCGGTTTCGAAGCCGGACCCGACAAGGCTGGCGTGGCGCCGGTGCGAGCGAGAACTTTCTACGAACAGCGCGACTGGCAGCCCGGTACGCCTCCTCGCATCATCACCCAGGCGTACACCGAGGACGTGGCCGCCCTCCAAGAGGACATTCGTGCGCTTCGGCCGAATGTGGACGTGCTCGTCGTCTCGCACCACTGGGGCATTCACTACGTTCCCGCCGTCATCGCCGAGTATCAGTTCGAGGTGGGCCACGCCTCGATCGATGCGGGTGCCGACATCGTGCTCGGCCACCATCCCCACATACTGAAGGGAATCGAGGTCTATGAAGGAAAACCGATTCTGTACAGCATCGGTAGCTTCGCACTCGAGCACCCGGCCAAGGACGTTGCGGGCACCGAGCTGGCTGAGTTGATCAAGCAGTACAACCTGATCATCGACCCGCTATGGGAGCGCTACGCGTTCCCGGTGGATTCACAGAAGACGGTGGTCGTGAAGCTCACGCTGGATCGTGGACGCATCGAACGCGTCGCCTTGTTGCCGGCATGGATCAATCCCCAGGCACAGGCCGAGCTGGTGAGTGCGGACGATCCCCGCAGCAACGACGTCCTTGCCTATCTCGAGTGGCTATGCGACTACTACAAGTTCGATACGAGTTTTGCCCGCGAGGGCGACGAGATCGTGCTCTGTCTATGAAACCGACGGAACCGGACACGACCACCGGAGTCGTCCTCTACTGGAAACCTGGTTGAACGGCCTGTCTCGGGGTCAAGTCGTACCTCGCGATCCGTGCGATCGAATTCGACGCAGTGGACATCACCGCTGACCCGACAGGGCTCGACCGTCTGGTCGCACTTGGAGCCAGGACCGCACCGGTCGTCGCCATTGGCAACGATTGGATCGGCGGCGCTACCTTCGACCGACTCGACGACTTCTTCCGAACGGCCGGTGGTTCCGCTGGCCACTCCCCGAGCGACGCCCGCCCCGGAGCGGCCGTGGGAAACGTGTTCTGCGACGATGACGAAGGAATCCTCGACGAAGAACAGTTGGTCGCTCGACTCGACACCCTGCTCGAGAAGACCATCGCCTACATCTACAAGCTGCCCCTCGACATCTTGGATCGGCCGCTGCCGGTACGCGGCGACGAGGGCCGCACCGTGAGGGGCCTCGCGTTCCACACGGCCCAGGTCGCACGTGATCCGGTGCGTGCGGCCGAAGGCGTCCCGATCGTCAAATCGATGCACGAGTACGACCCACCCGCCGACCTGCAGACTCCCGACGACCTGGCGAGAACCGCCGGGCTCGTGCGTGAGCAGTTGCGGACCTGGTGGTCGACTGCACCCAAGCCGCCCGACTACGGAGTCGTCGACTATTTTCAGGGTCCATACACGTTCCACGGGCTACTCGAACGCTCTGCTTGGCACGTCGCAACGCATCTCCGACAACTTGCGTGGATACTCGTCGACGCTGACATCGATCCAGTTGCCGGATTGAGCGCGGCAGACAGTCTCTGTCTCCCGATCCCGCCTGTCGTGTGGAAATGACCGCCAGTTCTCTTCGATCCTTACGAAACCCCAACTTTCGCCTCTACTTGACGGGCCAGGGCTTGTCGCAGATCGGTACCTGGTTCCAGTTGACAACTGAGATGTGGGTGATCTTCGAGCTCACCGGGAGCGGCAAGGCTCTCGGTGTCCACTCGATTCTGCGCTTCGGTCCCCTGATGCTCGTCGGTATCCCGGGAACCCTGTTCAGCGGGCGCTTCGACAGACGAAAGTTCCTCATCGCGACGTCGAGCTTCTACGGTCTCGTGACGCTGACGATGGCAATCGTTGGGTGGACCTGGTCGGTCAGCCTGCCTCTCATCTACATCGGTGTATTTATCCAGGGAGTCCTGTTCTCCCTCTACAACCCGGTAAGACGGGCGTTCATCCGCGACCTCACCAACGACGCGAACATGTCAAACTCGATGAGCCTCAACTCAAGTATGGAGGTGCTGACGCGCACGATAGGACCGGCTCTCGCCGGCATCATGATCGTGACAATCGGTGCACCATGGTGCTTCGCCCTCAACGCGCTGAGCTTCTCGGCATTCGTGACTGCGTTGGTGCTCATGGACACGACGAAGCTGCGTCCCGCTCAACGAATGAACCGCGAGTCGGGCCAGATCCGCGCCGGCTTCCGCTACGCCTGGAGCAATCGACGTATCCGTCGGACACTCGCCATGACCACAGTGGTCTTCGTGTTCATCTGGAACTGGCAGGTGATCCTTCCGGTCTACGCATCCGAGGAGTTGGGTGGCGATGCTTCGCTGTACGGTCTGCTAGTCGCCCTGCTCGGCCTCGGCGCGTTCATCGGCACCCTGGTGGTTGCCCGCCTGACCACCATCACCGGACGGTACTTCCGCATCGTCAGCGCCTTCTTGGCCGTCGCTCTCCTGATCACGGCGACCGCGCCCTCGCTGGCCTTCGCTGTACTCGGCTTGGCCCTCATCGGCGCGGCAGGAACGGCCTTTCAGATCGGCGCCATAACCCGCTTGCAGCTCGAGTGCGACGATCTGATGAGCACACGGGTACTCGCCCTGTCTTCTGTGACGAGCACCGGGGCCAAGCCAGTGATGGGAATCCTCGCGGGGTCGATCATGGACTCGGCCGACTCGCGTGTCGCGTTCGGCGTCGGGGCGGCTGCTGCCGCATGTCTCCTGCTATTTCTCACCCTCAGCCGCCTGCCACCCGCCGTCGCTGCCCCGACAGAGAGCCCTAGTCCCGCTCCATCGAGCGCCGCATCCGACACCGGCTCTAGCGACGAGCGGCTGCCCAACGATGAAAGCGTTGCATGACGACGCATGAGATCACATGATGATCGGTAGCGTCGGCACGAATTGCAATGGACAATTCTATCCGTGCGACACCAGCGGTATTAAGAGGAAAATCACCGATCGATGACCGACCAGCCGACTGCTCAGCTCGCTGATTTCACCATCACCTGGCACCCAGATTCCGGGGCTTCGTCTGCATCGCGCCGGGCCAAACTGGCTCTACTCGACACGTTCGGAGTAGCGCTGGCCGGGGCGGCCGAGGATTCGAGCAAAATCGCCGCGGGTATCGCAAGACGTGAAGGAGCGACCGGGCAGGCTGCGGTAATCGGTCATGGCTGGCGCGGCTCTGCGTCGTTCGCCGCATTCGTGAATGGCGTGTCCGGACATGCCCACGACTACGACGCATCGGCCACGGTCAAGACAACGGGACATCCCCTGGTTTGTGTTGTGCCAGCAGCGCTCGCCGTGGCCGAAGAGGTCCAAGCCTCCGGACAAGAGCTCCTCGAAGCGATAATCGTCGGTTTTGAGATCGTGTCTCGAATGGGGCGGTCTGCGGGGGGCGATCGGGGCGATCACTACACGAGGGGCTTCCACGGGTCGTCGGTATTCGGTGTCTTCGGAGCGACGGCGGCCGCCAGTCGACTCTTGGGGCTCGACCTCGATGCCGCCTGTCGGGCCTTCGGGATAGCGGCTTCCGGGCCCAAGGGTGTGCGTGTCAACTACGGCACAATGACCAAGCCCTTACACGCGGGGGAAGCAAGCCGCGCGGGCGTCATCGCCGCGCTTTTGGCGAAAGACGGGTTCACTGCCGCAACGGACGCTATCGAGGCGCGCCTGGGCTGGGCATCGGCAGTGATTGCCGATTCTTTCGATCCATCGAAGTTGACCACCGACCTCGGTGACGTATTGGCAATAGAACAGGGAGTGAACTTCAAGCGCTTTCCATCGTGCGGCGCGACTCACGCTCCGATTCGAGCCACACTTCGAGTGATGTCGGAGAACGGTCTGCGTCCCGAAGACATCGAAGAGATGGAGATCTCGATTCTGCAGGATGTTCTCGCCAAGACCCTCACCTTCGCCTGGCCGACGAGTCCGTTGGAGGGCAAGTTCTGCGCGCCCTATGTCGTTGCGGCGGCATGGGCCGATGGCCGGGTAGGCGTTGACACGTTCACCGACGCCAAGCTCCGACAACTCGACGTCTACCGCGACCGCGTCAAGATACGAAAGCTCGAGGGTCGTCCTCCAGTGACCGTGTGCGCTCGGACGCTCGATGGTCGCGAGTTCAGCTGTCAGGAGCCCGGGAACTACTTCGACGATGAGGTGGGTGGTCGGGCTTTGTCGCTGAGCGATCTCAGCGAAGAGGAGTTACGCCAGAAGTTCCGAGAGAATGTGGCGATTGCTCAACCACCAGAACGAGCCGATGCCTTGATCGAGCAACTGGATGATCTCGAAAGTGCATCCTCACTGCAAAAGTTGACAGATCTTCTGCTCTGACGAGTCAAGGAGACGATCGAAAGAACCTATGCGCTTCGGTCTGACAATCACGACAAACGACCGTCCAGAGATGGATGCCCGCGAACGGGTCGAGAGCCACCTCGAGCGAGCCTTGTGCGCACGAGATGCCGGTTTCGACACCATCGCCGTCGGCAACCGCTACTCATTCGGGCCCGCCGTGCACGACCACCGGGGCGAGTCCCTGGAGACATGGCGATATCAGCCTCTCTTGCTGCTCTCCTACATCGCTGCCCACCTGGGATCCGACGTCAACTATGCGACAGCAGTCCTCGTTTCAACTGCCCTTCATCCCGTTCAACTGGCCGAAGATATCGCAACCCTCGATTCCTTCTGTGCGGGAAGACTTAGCGTGGGAATCGGGCTCGGCTGGCTTCCCTATGAGCTCGAGGCATTCAATGTCGAGCGATCAACCCATAGGCGGCGTTTCGAGGAAATACTCAAGTTGACAAGTGATTTGCTGACGAAGGATTCAGTCACATTCGACGGCGAGTTCTTCAAGGTCTCCGAAGCGCGTCTGGTCGCGCGCGCCGTCCAACAACCGAGGCCGCCCATCTGGGTCGGTGCCTCGGAGGATCCTGCCGTACTCCGAGCAGCACGACTAGGCGATACGTGGTCCATGTCCGGGCACACGCCGGTGCACGAGCTCGTCCGTCAACAGACGATCTATCGCGACGAGCTCTCGAGACTCGGTCGGCCGCTGCCGGAAACGCGCCCCATCAATCGGGTCGTGTACATCGCAGAAGACCGAGAAACCGCCTTCCGAGAAGCGCTACCGAACTTCATCGCCCAGTATCGGAAGCGCGGCGCGGTTGGTTGGTTCAGCTCACCCGACGAAATGCAGCGAGCACTAGCCGCTGGTGAAATGCACTGGATCGTCGGCGATCCCCAGGACTGCTTCGAGCAGTTGAGCGCAATCGAGGAATCCGTCGGCGCCAATCTCGCGATATTCACGATGCCGCAGAAGACCACCATCGAGAAGTGGCGACACACGATCAGCCTGCTTGGAGAAGAAGTACTCCCGAGACTTCAGTCCTCTTCGGTTGACGACTGAACGGACCGCTCTCAGCCGGCGGCGATCCGCGTGCTGATGTGAGGCGGCGGAGTGAAGTCGTAGAGCTTGGCGACGTTGTCGCATACGACTTTCGCCCTCGTCTCCTCTGACAAGTCGTCAAGATCGCGCGCCAGCACGTGCTGCGTGTGGGGCCATGTCGAATC
>Ga0114996_10008873_pt1 | contig 11095 bp, 11 predicted proteins | sample ArcticOcean_MG_C_4_FD_87039 | JGI IMG/M metagenome (GOLD analysis project Ga0114996, IMG submission 87039) | Marine microbial communities from western Arctic Ocean - ArcticOcean_MG_CB4_134 | ecosystem: Environmental > Aquatic > Marine > Oceanic | place: Arctic Ocean: Canada Basin | collected... | reverse complement strand
CTGCCCTGTTCGTAAGCCAGATCTTCTAATTGTTCGTAGTAAGAAAGGACGTCGGGTAAGTCGTGGCACTGAAGAAATCCACAGCTGCTACATTTATAGATGGCGCTTGTTTGTCCGTAGTGCGCATCGGTTATGGCGAACGAATCGCTGGTTAAATCCTGTTCAATGTTTGAGGACCATTGGAGGTTTGTAGCGGAACTGCAGATACGGCACTTTTCAGACTCTTGCATTGCTGGGAAAGCTACCACCGGAGTCGGTTGGTCTTAAATCCGGTCATGCCCTCTTGCAGAATCAACCCGAACAATAGTGGCAGAAAGATAAGGGCTGGAAATATATACCGGAGATCAATCCTAAACGAAGAAACATCCAGTAGGGTAATGATAAAACCTCGGGAAGCTATGATCAGGAGAATGAACAGTATCCAGCGGTTATAATGTCGTGTTTTTACCATGGGTTTAAATGCAAGGTAACGAACCAGAAGGACCAAGATCGCAGTACCACCAAAAAAGAGGTGAAATTGCCCATGATGAACCCAAAGCCAGGCCTGAACAGCGTCCTGGGCGGCAAAGTCGTTTAGCCCTCCTTTCAATTCATCTACAGTGACTCGCAGCAAGGTTCCTTCCTTGTCCCGGTCCTGCTCCTGGCCGAGTTTCAATAAGCGGTTCGCGTCCATGCTGACTGTGTTACCCTCTTCAGTTCGGAACACGATTTTCACGCCCCAATCAGGGTAATCGGCTTTTGGCAGTGAAATTTCAAACCCTGACTTTTGCGGCGGACTATTGCTCTCGTAGGCCGCAGCTACGTCTGGCCTGTCGTAGATGTTGGTTGTTGAATCGAGCAAAACACCGTTGTGATCCAGTACTTCGATGCTGGTTATTTGCTTTCCTTCGAGGAAGGCCCAACCACGGATCCGTTGAACTTTTCGATAAGCCAGATGGTGACGACGGTTGGCAACCTCATCAAACACGTCGAGTGTGCTAAACACATTGTGGCGGGGAAAGTAGATGCGTATATCATTATCTTTAAGTGGCTTGTATCCATAACCAGCGATGTGAAGCAGGCCTGTGGGCAATCGAGGCAGATAGTCAGAGACTTGGGGATCGAGGTAACTGGTTAAAACGAAACGTTTCTCAAGTCTGCCTGACTTGAAGGCCTGTTTCAGTTCATTGTCGATTTTGCTGTAGAATTTGTGTGCTGCCAATGCATCGCCGTGAATCCCCTCTTCCATCGCTGCTTCCCGCAGGGCAAAGAAAAAGGCGCTCCCGGCGATTTCTTCCGGATCCTTCGTTAGCGAAACAGTGGCCGCAGCCCAGCGAGGACCCACCCGGTCGGACAGCGCTTCCCGAATTGAGGCTAGGGTCGGACTTACGCTATAGGCCTTTTCCAGCGACTCCTGCTCTATGGTCACCCACGGTTTTGGGTTCTCGGGCTTTATTTGCATGAGACGCTTGTATAGCGTTTTGAAAGAAACTCCTGAAAACTCATGCGCGATGAAAAGTCCATGGGTACTGTAGTTAACGGTGCGAATAGCCAGATTGGTCACTGCGATAGGTCCGGCGAGCCCCAGGAATATCCATAACAGTTGCTTTGCTACCGTTTTATGTGTCGGAAGCTCTTGTTTTAATAACCAAAAAATAAAAACAAACCCCACCAGCATTAGCGCAATCACGATGGCTTCTTCGCGTGTATGCCAAAGCAGAGCCGAAGTAACGCCCGCCGGTATCAGTTGATGCCAGCGAACATTCATCAATTGACGATTCGCAAACGGAATAAGCTGGGCCACCAGGATCAATAGAAGGGAGGCGTAAAAACATTCTCGCAATGTTCTGTTGGCCAACAAGAGCCAACCCGGATGATGAATAATGAGTATAAAACTGATACCGGCGGAGGTCGCGTTCAGACCGTTTTTTCGAAACCGGTTTATAAGGAAAAAGGCGCTACCGCATAACAAAAGTTCTTGTACGATCCGTAGCGGTATTTCCGATTGGTTGACCAACCCCAGGATTAGAGGCCATACGGGAGGTCTTAGAAAGGAATAGGCGTTGTATTCGGCCCACCAATACCAGGATTTCGCCAACAATACGTAGTTGAGGTCGTCGGCCGGCCGGTAGAAAGGTTCAATTTCATCACCTAAAACGAGCCAGTATTTAAATAAAAAACCGACTGCTGCGAGGTAGTAAAAAGTGCGTTTGGACTTGAGGAACTGCCAGGGTGATCTTTGGAACATGGAGTCAGGTGCAGGTATGAAATTTTATGGAGACATATTTTTACTGTTTTTCCAATACTTTCCAAATAGGCTTGCCCGTTCTCGTTTACCGATTGAGATATCGACTTTTGTTATGTTTCGAATTTCTGAAGATCCTTTGGATGTTAGCGCTCTTTCAGTGGGTCTCGAGCACCCTAAAGGAGGAGCTTTTGTTACTTTTGAGGGGCGTGTGCGCAATCACAGCGAGGGTAAATCCGTCGAGACGCTTGATTATCAGGCCTATAAACCTCTGGCTGAGGCAGAAGGCGCAAAGATCATTGAAGAAGCAGTCGAGCGCTTTGATTTGTTGGTCTGTGTCTGTGTTCACCGTGTCGGTCATCTTGAAATTGGCGGCCTTGCTGTATGGGTGGGCGTCACGGCTGCCCATCGGGCGGAAGCGTTTGAAAGCTGCCGTTTTGTGATCGATGAGGTGAAGAAACGAGTCCCCATATGGAAAAAAGAAAAACTCAATTCTGGTGAGAGCCACTGGGTTGCATGCCACGATGAAAGTGCCTCTGGTCCGACCTGATGGGCCTTTAGAAGGCCTCTATATTGGTTCTTTGGGAATTTTCAGCTTACAGAAAGTCTTCGTTCTTGCTTTGTGAAATTCGCTTTGCTTGTTTCCAGCCTCAATTTCAAACACGAGTTAGAAAATGTCTGAAGAATCATCTGATATCGGTCTCATTGGCCTCGCAGTAATGGGTCAAAACCTGGCCCTTAACATAGCCGACCACAATTTTAAAATTTCGGTCTACAACCGCACTACATCGAAGATGGAGTCATTTGTGGCGGACAATCCTGATACTCCGGGTGGGGTGGTTGGATGCGAAACTCTCGAGGAATTTGTAAACTCTCTGCAGAGCCCTCGTAAGATCATCATAATGGTCCAAGCTGGCGGTCCGACCGATGCGGTAATCAACGGATTGATTCCGCTGCTCGACCAGGGCGACATCATCATTGATGGCGGTAACTCCAAGTGGACAGATACGATACGCCGCGAAAAGGAATTGAAAGGGAAAGGCCTGCGTTTCGTGGGTTCTGGTGTATCCGGAGGGGAGGAAGGTGCTCGCTTTGGTCCATCGCTGATGCCTGGCGGAGACCCTGAGTCCTGGGAGCATCTGCAACCGATCTGGCAGGCTATCGCAGCCAAGGTAGATGCTGAAACCGGAAAACCACTTGAAGGTGCTGAACCCGGAAAGCCCATCGAAGGGGGATTTCCCTGTTCCGCTTACATCGGTCCCGATGGCGCCGGGCACTACGTAAAGATGGTTCACAACGGTATCGAGTATGGCGACATGCAGATGATTTGTGAGGCTTACTTCCTCATGAAAAACCTTTTAGGCATGGCCGCAGCTGATATCGGAAAAGTCTTCGCCGAATGGAATGAAGGACTCCTCGACTCTTTCCTTATCGAAATCACCGCCGACATTCTTCAGGAAAACGATCCAGTAACCGGACAGGCGTTTGTAGATATCGTTCTCGATACTGCCGGCCAGAAAGGAACGGGTAAATGGACTTCGGTTAATGCGCTTGATATGGGCGTGCCTGCACCAACGGTTGCTGAAGCTGTCTTTGCTCGTTGTCTGAGTGCGGTGAAAGAAGAGCGTGTTTCTGCTTCTCAAATTCTCACGGGTCCTGAGCCCTCATTTGATGGAGATAAAGATGAATTTATTAAAGCCATCCACGACGCACTGTATTGCTCTAAAATTTGTTCGTACGCCCAGGGCTTCCAATTGATGCGCGAGGCTCAGAATGAGTACGACTGGACATTAAACTTTGGTGAGATTGCCCAGATTTGGCGCGGCGGCTGTATCATTCGTGCTCGTTTCTTACAGAAGATCACCGAGGCTTACGCCTTAGATGCCGAGCTAGCCAACCTGCTTCTCGATCCGTACTTTCGGGGTGAAATCGAATCATCCCAGACGAATTGGCGTAAGGTTGTCGCAGCTGCGAGCGTGAATGGTATTCCAATTCCTACCTTCGCTTCTGCCCTTGCTTACTACGACGGTTATCGCCAGGCGCGGCTCTCAGCCAATTTGTTGCAATCTCAACGCGATTATTTCGGCGCACACACCTACGAACGTACAGATCAGCCACGTGGCAAGTTTTACCACCTGGATTGGCCAAAGGACCCACGGCCGCAATACGATATTTAACGAAACTAGACTGCTCTCTTATCCGGGGCCTCTGGCCATTTAAAACTGGAGAGCCCCAACTCCTTGTTGGCCGGGGCTTTCTTAGGGGCACTATTTTCCCAGAATCGCAAGAATCGGGTGGAATCTCTAGGGGCTGATTTGTTAAAGTAATTGGCAGTGAAACAGTACGAACAGATCGAGTTACTAATCCAGCACCTGGGAGATCATTTCCAGGATCAACCTTCCTTGGAGGAATTGGCCCAGCGCGCTGGCTTGAGCCCTGAGCACTTCCAACGAGTGTTTAAAAAATGGGTGGGTATTTCTCCCAAGCAATTCTTGAAGTACCTTACCCTTGAATACGCTAAATCACGCCTAGATGAGAATCAATCCGTCCTGGATTCGGCGTTGGATTGTGGATTGTCGGGGCCGGGGCGTTTGCATGATTTGTTTGTAAGCATGGAATCGATTACGCCCGGTGAGTATAAAGCCGGTGGAGAAGGTTTAACCATTGAGTTTGGCATGTACCCAACTCCGTTCGGAATCGTGGTGCTGGCGGTTTGCGATCGTGGACTTTGTGGATCTTTCTTTTTACCTCAACCGAGTGAGCAGTTGGCGACAGAAGCGATCGAAGAGTATTGGCCGTTAGCGCGTACCGAAAGAAACGATACCAGGGCCGCGTCTTTTGCCCAACAATTGTTCAAGGCTCCTTCATCTCCGGAGAGGAAACTTCCGCTCTTTGTAAGAGGCACCACGTTTCAGGTACAGGTGTGGAAAGCGTTGCTGGAAATTCCTTCTGGTTCCCTGTGCTCCTATTCGGATTTGGCTGAATCTATTGGTCGACCATCCGCCACACGAGCAGTTGCTAGCGCCGTGGGTGATAACCCAATTTCCTGGCTTATCCCCTGTCATCGGGTGATTCGTAAAGGCGGTAATTTGGGCGGTTATCGTTGGGGTTTGCCACGGAAGAAAGTGATGCTTGCCTGGGAAGCGAGTCAGGTTTCTGCCGATCGGGATTCGGGTGTTTGACGGATCTGAGATGTCGAGCTTGACGACGGATTGTTGAGGGCGCGCACGTTTGTGCGTAACTGAGACAAGCAGGACGGAACACTCGTCATCTCAGGCCGAGCATGTGAGCATAAAGATTACTATTGCTTTCAATTTGTTCCTGGAGCTTGTCGGTTCTTTTCTCCTCAATTGTTATGCTCACATGCGGTCAAATGGTCGAATTAGAGGTAATCCTTCTGGCTAAGCCAAACAGCGAAGAACGGATTGGCGACCTGATAATTTTTGCGGTACTTGTAGACGATGCGTCTTTCCAACAGGCGGTTTACCGCCTTGGTGATCGAACTGGATTGAGCCACTCCGCTGGTTTCCTTAAACAGTTTGGAGTGAATCGATTGTCCACCGGTCTTTACTAGACTGACCAGGCAACGCCGTTGAACATCAGTGAGCTCAGAAACCGTATCTTCATAACTGATTTGTTCTAAGGTAAAGATCCGTTCCAACGCTTTGGTGATAGTGCTTTTGTCTACGACGTCTCCCGGTTCGCTCGCTTCCCACAAGGCCCAACAGAGTTGTTGCACATCACCGGTAATTTGAATCCCCAGGTCTGCGATAGCTTGAAACAGGTTCGGGTCGGTTGATCGGTTGCCGCTTTCGAAGTGTTTTCTTAAAAATGATTCAAACTGCTCAATGTATAGGGGTTCCAGCTCCAGGGTAATGGCGCTTTTGAAGAAGGCACTGTCAGGATCATTGAAAATAGTGCGCATCTTGTTTCGGATACTTCCTGAGAATACATAGGGCAGGTCGCCGTGGTGTTGGATCTTTCCGCGCATTAGGGCCAGAGCCTTTTGAGGGTCTTCCACTCTTAAAACATCTTGGAATTCATCAAATACCACGACTAACGGTTCACGTTTGTGGCCTTCCAGCAATTGATCGAGGACGTCTTCCAGGGTTTGCATGGATTGGGACCGATCGACTGAGAGTCCTACGGAAGGTGTTCCGGTTAGAGGGTCGAAGCTCACGGAGGGTCTTAGTTTGGCGAAAAGTTGGATGGCTCGTTGAAAAAATCCCTCTGCATGCCCCAGTTTTATGTACGCACGCCCTATTCTTTCACCGATCTCAGCCACGGAATTTACCGCAAGAAGGTCCACGTATAGCAAGTGCGTTCCGGTTAATGCATTGGCTGTTCGGAGAATAATCGAGGTTTTGCCGACCCGGCGCTGGCCGATCACAGCTACGTTATTCCCGCTGCGAATGGATTGGGTTAGCAAGTCTTCCTGTTCCGGCCGGGGACAATAGTCTTCGCCGTCTACAACTCTTCCGAATGTGAATGGGTTTTTCATTGTTACGCCGATTAGCGTAACGCTGAATAGCGTACAATCAAGCTAAAAAACTACGCCAATTGGGGTAACTCTGATTGGCGTATATTTATCGAAAACACCCATTTAGCTAGGAAACAAGGTTGGTGCAGGTCCCGGTTGATTCGAATTCGGCAATGTTCGATAGGGTCGTATCTGCGATATTTCCAAGTGCGGTATCGGTGAAAAAGGCTTGATGCCCGGTGATGAAAACATTCGGGAAAGTGGTCAGACGCATGAAAAGGTCATCTTGGACGATTTCGGAGGAAAGATCTTCGAAAAACAGATTGTCCTCCTCTTCGTAAACATCGATGCCGAAGTAGCCGAGTTTGCCAGACTTGAGCGCGCGAAATGCGGCGGCCGTATCAATTAAGGCTCCGCGGCTCGTGTTGATGATGGTTACTCCCTGTTTCATTTTCGAAAGCGTTTCATCGTTGACCAGGTGTTTGGTGGCTGGAAGCAATGGGCAGTGAAGCGAAATAATATCGCACATGGACCAGAGAGTATCGAGGTCTTCATATTGGACACCCCAGTTGATCAACTCGTCATTCTTACACATGTCGAAAGCGTAGACTTTGCAACTGAAGCCGAGAAACAGTTTGGCAACGAGGGCACCGATCTTTCCGGTGCCGATAATACCGACTGTTTTTCCAAACACTTCATGCCCCACCATGCCTTCGAGGGAGAAGTTACCTTCCCGGACACGATTGTGTGAGCGATGTGTTGTCCGGTAGAGCGCCATAAGGATTGCAATGACATGCTCTGAAACGGCATGGGGTGAATAAGCCGGAACTCGAACCAGCGTAAATCCAAAATCACGGGCTGCTTCAAGGTCCACGTTATTGTAGCCAGCGCAGCGCATTGCGATGAGTCGGGTTTGCCCCTGAGCCAACAAAGCGAGGGTATTGCGGTTCAGTTTATCATTCACGAATGCGCAGACACATTCGCAATCGGTGGCCAGCTGAGCCGTCTCCTCTCGCAGGAGATTTTCGTAGTAAACCAGCTCATGGCCTGTGGCCGCGTTGGCTTTGTCGAAGTACTTCTGATCATACTTGCGGGTGCTGAAAACGGCGACCTTCATATTAGCAATCAGATGTTTCACTTGAATCCTTTCAAGCGAATAGCAGAAGTATTAAGAAGATTTAACATCCTCGGCAAAAAAACTTGGTTTTCGCTGGGTGTCGCGCTAGCTTCCGCCTCTTAATCTCAAGCAATTTATTATGGTAAACAACACTATCCCCAAACTCTTAAGTGCTTGGCTGTTCATGGCAGGAGTAAACGCCGCTTTGGCCAGCGCAGACTGGACAGAGATCGCCGAGGCGGACCTCAAGCTCATGGGAAACTATGTGGGCGAATGGTATGAGGCACCGGACAAGTCTTATCAGCAAATTAACCCGACGCTTTCTGCTCAGGTTATCAACGTCGACGTCGGAGTCTACGATGTGAAGTTCGTCCAGAATCTCGATCGACGGGCGGATCCCTACTACCAAGCCAAGGGAGCGCACTTGTTTGAAGAGGTCATCAGCTTCGGAAAGAACGGTTGGGTTTTTGAGGTCGATGAGAAAGGCCTTCACGGGCATGGCACTGTTTATGGCAAAGTAGCCAAGTTTCGGTTGAAGCGCGTTGAACTCGAGTCGCCGACCCTGGGTAAAAAAGCCCCCAAGGGCGCGAAAGTGCTTTTTGATGGGTCTGATATGAACGCTTGGGTGCACACCGACGGGCGCCCCATGACCTGGACTTTGACCGAGGAGGGTTATATGGAAATCAACCCCAGCAAGTACCATAGGGGTGCAAAACCACCGATCGGTGGTCCCATCATGACCAAGGATACGTTTAAAGACGTTCGCTATCACATGGAGTTTCGCTACCCCGTTGAACCTGGACTCAGTGGCCAAGCTCGAGGCAACAGCGGCTTATTCTTTCAGGGCAGTGATACGGCCATAGCTTTCGAGATTCAGATTCTAAACAGCTATGGCTTAGGTGGTTACTGGAATGAATGCGGAGGCCTTTATCGTATGATCGCGCCGAAAGTGAATGCCGCCCGCCCGCCCCTTCAATGGCAGACCTACGATGTGGTATACAACGCAGCTCGCTTCAAGGACGGCGAGTTGGTGAAGCGCCCCCGGATTACCGTACGGCACAACGGAGTTCTCATCCATAACGACCAGGAGCTTTTCCACGCGACTCAGCACTTTGAAGCCAACAGAACCAACTTACCCCCTAAAGAACCTGGACCCATTATGCTGCAGGATCACAGCAATCGCATTCAGTTCCGCAATATCTGGGTGGAGGAGCTGTAAAGGCCTTCATTATTAGGATAAGGGTTCGTATCGAGCTTGTAGGAGCAAGCTTGCTCGCGACCTTGTATTTTACCTGTCGCCAAACATGGCTCAAATGTGTCTTGGCCGAGTCGGCTTGTGACCCGCTACCATGCTTGACAAATATATACATGAGTATATACAAAATGGCATGAAAACAGTAAGAACCTTTAAGAACGGCAATAGCCAGGCGGTCAGGATTCCTAAAGCGTTTCGGTTTAAAGATGATGAAGAATTGGTCATCCGCCGGGAGGGCAATGCTGTGATACTGGAATCAAAAGACCAATGGCCGGAAAAACTCTTATCGATTTTTGGGGAAGGGAAAGATTCGCTACCCAGAGAACCTCAACCTGCTCTTTCGAAGATCAAGAACCCATTTGAATGAAGTATTTGCTGGATACCGACACCATTAGTTACCTCTTTCAGGGAAGGGAAACCGTGGTATCAACCTTCGTCAGATGCGACCGTCCAGTGTAGCTATCAGTGCCATTTCAGTGGCGGAATTGAGGCTTGGAGCACGTCGGAAAGGGGCCAAAAAAATCAACAACTGGCTCGATGTATTTTTCGAAAACGTAACCGTGTTGCCGTTCGACCAAGCTGCTGCGGAAGCGTTTGGCCAGACGGCGAATAAACTTCTGAGAGCTGGAACTCCTATTGGTCAGAATGATACTATGATCGCGTCGCAGGCTTTGGCGAATAATCTGTCTGTAGTGACTCACAACCAAAAACACTTCTCAAGAATCTCTGGCTTGAAAACTGAGGATTGGTTCTAGATCACAGCAACCGCATCCAATTCCGCAATATCCGGGTAGAAGAACTCTAAGTTGTAGAAACTCTCTGCCTAAAGTGTTCTGGACTGCCGTTGTACTTTTAACAGGCATTTCTAAGTCAGTCCACTCTCCAGGTCTTCAAATACTTTCTCCGCGGGGATTGAAGGCCGGGGATCGTTCAAAGACTCACCGATTGCTTGTTTCAATACGTCAAGGCGCGTTTGTTTTACTTCATTTTGGGTTTCCCAAACCCGCAATGCTTCACGAATAACTTCGCTGTTGGAGGTATAAGTTCCCGCACTCACTTTGTCTCGAACCAGCTTCGCATAGTGAGAGGGGATGGTGATACTGAGTTTTTCTGTTGATGCCATCTTTTCCTGTTTAGTGCAGTAAGTGGCATAAAGTAAGATTTTATACTACTTTATTGATTGTGAATGCGCCAGATCGCTCATTCACAATGCCCCATCATGCTTCAAGAGTACAGCAACCGAATCCAGTTCCGCAATATCTGGGTGGAAGGGTTTTAATTGTAGAAACTTTTCGATCGCGCGCAAAGTTCCACAATAAATTGCCAGTCTTTGTCCTTCAAGCTCCGGTGATAAGTGTCACTTGACACATGACGCTGAATGCTGTGTAATTATCTAAAAATGATAATGAGCTTCAAGCATCGCGGATTAAAGCAGTTCTACGAACATGGAACTACGCGCGGGCTAAGTGCTGATTATGTTCCAAAAATTGGAAGAATTCTTTTAATCCTCGATGCTTCTGAAGACGTTAACGCACTTAACTTACCAGGGTTTAGGCTGCACTCCTTGAAAGGTGATTTAAAGGGCTTTTGGTCGATAAGTGTTTCAGGAAACTGGCGAATAATTTTTCGCTTTGAAGATGGCGACGCTTACGACGTCAAATTGATTGATTATCATTAGAGAAGATTAAGAAAGGAAAATTAAGATATGAATATGTATAATCCACCACATCCCGGCTCACTCGTTAAGCACGAGTGCCTTGAAGCGTTGGGACTGAACGTTACAGAAGGAGCCAGTGTTCTTGGTGTGTCTCGGCAGGCACTGAGCAATATCGTTAACGAAAAAGCGGGTATATCGCCTGAAATGGCAATCCGTCTCGAAAAGGCTTTTGGCGGCACAGCCGAGACTTGGCTACGCATGCAAATGAATTTCGATATTTGGCATGCGAAGCAGCGTGCTGACGATATTCACGTAGAACGTTACGAGATGGTCTGACGAGAATGGCACTCGGTTAAGCGGTT
>Ga0114996_10008872_pt1 | contig 11095 bp, 13 predicted proteins | sample ArcticOcean_MG_C_4_FD_87039 | JGI IMG/M metagenome (GOLD analysis project Ga0114996, IMG submission 87039) | Marine microbial communities from western Arctic Ocean - ArcticOcean_MG_CB4_134 | ecosystem: Environmental > Aquatic > Marine > Oceanic | place: Arctic Ocean: Canada Basin | collected... | reverse complement strand
TTGCACCAGCCGCCCCAGTTGCACCTTGACTCCCTGTAGAACCTTTTGCACCTGCCGAGCCATTTGTACCATTAGAGCCTGCCGCCCCAGTAGCTCCAGTATTTCCTGTATCTCCCTTAGCACCAGCGCTTCCATTACTTCCATCAGTACCATCAGAACCTGCACTTCCTGTAGCTCCTGTAGGTCCAGCTACTGTGCTATTCGCTCCTGTAGCTCCAACGCTACCTGTGTTTCCCGTAGTGCCTTTAGCACCAGTAGCGCCATTGCTACCATTTGAACCTGCTGAGCCAGTTGAACCCTTTGCTCCAGTACTCCCAGTATCACCTTTGGGTCCAGGAGTCAAAGATATAGTATCTACATCTGCTATGATAGCATCTACTTTTATCATTAATTGTTTTATCAAAGCCATTTCTAATGAATCAGTATGACCAGCTGAAAGCTTTTCTAGGAGAGCTAAATCTTTAGTTGTCTGTGATTCAGAAATAGATTCTAAAGCCTTACCTTTGATTGCCGAAAATTTTGTTGGTCTTGCCATATTGTCTCCTAGAAATCTGAATCTACTTTAAATGTTATATAAAACTGCCCTCTTCCATATTTAGTAGATGTAGATGCACTATTATTTTTCATAACAGGTACTATTATATCTCCTCTAGTAACTGCCTGAGTTGAAGCAGACTCTACTTTAACAAACCTACCAGCAGTGGCACTAGTTGAAACTTCTGTGCCAACAGTACTAATAGCTATTCCTGTTTGTGAGTTACCATATGTAGGGTCACCCTTCAATATACGAAAATAATAAGTAGCGCTAGAATTGAAAACCCCATGCCATCCCCAACTGTGTATTGTCCCAGATATGGGAACAACAATGGGCATACCATAAGATTTTAATGAACTAGTAGCATGAGCATAATCCCAATTATCTGGGACTGCAGTTGTCCAAGCTTTATTCCAGTTATAATAATTAGCCCCATAAGAACTACTGCAACTATACCATTTTTGAGCTGAAGCATACCATTGAGATGAGAAAGCAAGAGTTGTAAAATTACTTATGGTACTACCAGTATGAAGACCATCTTCTCCACCTATTATGAAACTAGTAAAGTCACCTTCACCTGCTCTGACATCACCAAACCGAACATCAGAAGTGTCCTGCAAATCTTGGTTCATAAGATGGACTTCAGTAGCACCTTGACCTGTATTAATAGTAGTACAAGTTAATGGACTCGAAAATGTCTTAGCACCAGCAATAGTCTGTGTGCCAGTAGTTAATGGTTGTGAACAAGGATTAGAACCAGTTACATCAGCATTATTTGCAACACCTGTTGCTGTGCTATAACCCTGAACAACAACGAAGTCGTGAACATCGTTACCAGTCGGAATAGTTGTTGCACCATTTGATACTGAACCTATTGTAAGACCAAGATTAGCTCTAGCACTTGATGCAGTAGATGCACCAGTCCCACCATTTGCTACTGATAGGTCTATGCCGTTCCAATTAGAATTACTAATTGTGGATAATGTAGCCAAAGAACCTTGACTAGATATTGTCCCAGCTTGTGCAGTTGTTGCTTGATTTAAAGTAGGAAAATCGGCAGTTGGGCTACTGGCGTGTAATACTTTTCTCCAAACAGCCATTTCTTAAACCCGATTCGCTGCAACTGCTTGAGTTTCAGGCGCATAGCCAACGAATTCTCCAGTTTTGTCTTCGTGTTTATTAAGAACCTTTTGAATCTTCTGTTTTAGATGATATATGTTATCAACATCTTTGCCAGTTAATGAAGCCGAATTGATTAGTTGCAATACAACAAACGCCTCCAACGGTTCAAGTTTAAGCATATATGAAGGAACAAAATCCTCTTGAGACTTTTGTTTTTCAGCCATTTTTTTCTCCTGTGTTATTTAAGATACTCTAATATATGGTGTCCCACTATCATCGTCACTATCAACGTGTATACTGCCAATAGGAGCAAATTTATCAGAACCAGCCGATGTCGATACCGAACATAATGCTATTTGATGAATGTTTGCAGTGTTACTATAATTAGAAATGTCATCTGGTACATTGTCAACTTCATTCAAACCAGCATCAACTTCACCTACTGAAAAATGACCAGTTCCTGCATCATACCACATCGCGGCATCTCTAGCGGCAGTTGATGCAACACCACCATTACCAGCAACTGCTGCTCCACCTCTTTCAAATATGATACCAGCATCAGTCCAAGAAACAGCACCTGCTCTCAGCTTAATCATCGCATCAGTAATACTAACAGTTTCAACTGTAGAATTAACAACGGTACTTGTACCCGATACACTTAAATTCCCAGATAAAGTTAAATTAGCTGCAAGCGCAGTTCCTGTAAAAGTTGGGGACGCTGACAAGACATTATTTCCACTCCCTGTTGTTGCTGTTGTTCCAGTTCCACCCCTATTAACTGCTATTACACTTTCTACGGTTATAGCTAAGTCACCGTCAATCTCTACCCCTTGAGCCGGAAATGCCGCTGTCCCAGTAAATGAAGGACTTCCAGACAGTACATTGCTTCCTGTACCCGTTTTTGCTGTTGCACCAGTTCCTCCCTTGCCTACAGGAATAGCTGTAGCATTCCAACCACCACTTGAAATAGTTCCTGTGGTTACAATACTTGAAGCTCCAACTGAACTAGCGTTTGCATAAGCCGCCGCTGTATAACCACTAAGACTAGTAAGACCGATTTCACCCGCAACTGCTGTTATCGTGGCAGTATTACCACTATTTGTTACCCCAACGCCAGTTGCACCTAATATGGAGAAATCAGCACTTCCAGAAGCATCTGACATTTTAGAGCCAGACCCTGAGTCTGTAACGATTGTTACTCCTGTTATATCACCATCAGCAGAAGAAGTACCAGCGCCTATTAAGGTTCTTATTTCTCCTGCAGTAACACCACTAGCTAGTGTAGGTGTTCCTCCGCCAGAGAATATTCCAGGTTCAGCATATGATGTCCAACTTGAATCATTATCAAAAGCACTAAGATTCACATCTTCACAAGCCATTACCTTTTGAACATCATCATCAAGATATACAAGCTTATCGGTTGTAGGTACAAGGTCTGCCGTCCCATCCGCCAATTCAGTTAAATCTAATGTTACAGTTAATGCTCCTGAACCACCACCACCAGATAAACCAGCACCTGCTGTGACTCCAGTAACATCTCCTGAAGTAGCAGCAGACCATTGTGGAGCAGTCGCACCACTATTCATTGCAAGAACTTGATTAGCTGTTCCTTTTGCAAGTTTTGCTAATGCCGTTGTACTACTTGCGTAGAGAATATCTCCTGCCGTAAATCCTGTTAATGTTGTTCCACCTCTTGAATATCCCACTGCGTCAGAAAGAGTTGAACCTGCAGCAGTCACTGTAATAGCAGCTGAACCATCAAAGTTTACACCATTAATAGCTCTTGCTGTAGCTAAAGTTGTTGCTGTTCCAGCTAGTCCTACTGCTATATTAGCTGTCCCGTCAAAGGATGTGCCTCCAATAGTTCTAGCAGTTGCTAAAGCCGTAGTAGTTCCTGATAAGCCGACTGCAATATTTGCAGTTCCATCGAATGAGGTTCCACCTATCGTTCTAGCAGTAGCTAATGCAGTAGCAGTAGCCGCGAGACCAGATGTACCTTGGTTTAGTGTTGGGAAATCTGCCGTTGGCGAATTTTCGTGTAGTAGTTTTCTCCATATAGCCATTTTAAAACTCCTTTTATTTCATGATATTATTAAGTTTAGCCTGAAGTTTAAGTTTACATTTTAAAGCTAATTCTAAATGTCTACCTAAGTGATTAGTTTCTTCTATCATTTTAATTATATAACCTAACTCGTCAAGCCCTAATAGGTGTTGTACACCCTGTTGTTGTTCTCCAAATTTTTCTGAAGAATTCTTTGTTTGATTCACTATTAAACTCATTAAATAGCAACATAAAAATCTGTGCCACTAAAGTACATTCCACCTGCTACGGGTGAAGGCGCAGAAGAAAATTCTTTTAACACAACAACGCCTTCTGCATTAATAGTAAATTGCGTATCGTTAGCTTTCTTAAATACATATGCTGATATACCATCTAATCCAAAGTCTCCCCTTACTCCAAGTTGACTTGAAGACAATGACATAGCAGTTCCATCTCCATTCCCATCAAACACTTGTTTAAACGATGAAGAAACTCCTTCACCAGATGTAGAACCAGCTAAGGTCATAAGGTCTTTATATGATGTATTTATTGCTCTTCCCGTTAAACTAGCCATTAAGCAGCCTCCCAATTAGTTGTTAGATTTGAAAAAGTGTGTGAAGCACTAAGCAAGTTCCAAATTCCTATCCAAGTAGTTGTGGTATCAAATACTGAAGGAGTTGATGTCGGGAATTGGACATTAAATACGTTTGAGCCTAAACCAGTAGTCGTAGTAAATGTATTAGTTGGGTTACTAGTTGTTGTTGTAAATGTTGTAGGCATTATCCTTCCGTAATTGATGCTTGTTTATTCAATGATTCTCTAGGTGTATACTGATTTAATTCGTATCCACCCATTTCGTTTATTAATTCTTGTAGGCTATGTGACCTCATATCTGGCTTATCTCTAATGATTGAAAATGCTTCTTCTGGTGTATATTTATTTAAACCTATAGCACTATAACCACTTATGTTCGTTCTTACATATTTATTACACGCTTCTTGAAAGCTATACGCCCTCGTACCATCGCCATTAATGGTATTCATTCTTTCTTCTAATGTCATACTATTCGGGGTAGCCATTTATCTTAGAGCATAAGGACTTACTGGAAAAGTCATTATATTCCTCCGTTTATTACTTTCACTATCTGCTAATTTACTATAAAATTCTTTTATATAATATTCCTTTTTAGCGATGTCGCCTTTTCTATCTTCAAGCATAGCCTGAACATAATCAACACAGGCTAAAGTTAACATTCTATTCAGATTTACATGAGATGTTTCATCGGGGTCAGCGACCTCAGTTGTAACTGGCATCGCTCCCGCACCTGTAAGTTCATTAGGCTCAATATCAACAAAGGGTTCTATGAAAGCTGTTCCTTGGAACATTAAACCTTCAGCAATAGTCTCATTTGGATATATTAATTTTGCTTCAGAAGAAAATTCAGGTACTCTTATTACACCTTCAGCAGCACTACTACTATAGGCGACTTGATAAAGCTGAATCTGCCGTCCACTAATATAAAAAGCCCAACTATTCTCTACGTTTTTACTCATTCTGGGTCATTGTCCTTTGTTATAGTAGGTTGATGAACAATTCTTCTAATTCTTTTATACTGCTTATCTTGAGTATCTAAAACTGATATGCTCATTACCTTAATAAGGTTAGCAGGAATTGGATAATCTCTAGTTCCATCAGTAATAGCCGTAGACCAAGTTCCTATATTCTCATTATATGTAGATTGAATAAGATGTATAGAATCCTTTATCCAAGCAATAACAAGACCTGTCTCATTGGTACCAGTCCTTTCCATTATTTCTTGAACTGTCATTACGCTTCTAGTCCCCACATAATATCTACTTTACAAAGCTTACCAGCAGTTGAGTATATTTTTATAGTATTACCACCTGCTGCAAAAGGTCTAAGCATACAAGCATCTCCTACCTGTTTTAAGTAAGATAGTCTAACACCACCTATTTCAACATAACAATCACAAACGCCATCATCATCGACTGCTTCTTTAATTTTGACTATTAAAAAATCAACACCTGTTAAAGTTAAATCAGAAATTGTATCTAAGTGAACTGAAGTACCAGCCGTAGTTGGATATTCGGTATATCCAACACCTGTTTTTAATGCGCCACAATCAATTTCTTTACCTCCTCCAACAGTCTTATCTATATCGCTATGGACAAGGCGTGTACTTGAAGTTCCATCAGCTGCTCCTAATTGTTCTATTGGCGTTGCTGATGCTGCGTATTGTATATAAAATCTGTCTGCCATGTCTTACTCCTTATTGTAAGGCTTGTTGAGTTAATGCTCTAGATGTCGTTCTTTCATTGTTTTGTATGAATTTTTGTATCTCTGCTGTAGCCCATTGGTAATATTTAGATGATTCTTTTTCGTATAATGATGCTTGTGACATCATAGCTTGAATCTCCTGTGATATTTTTGCTATTTCACCTTGTTGTTTTCCTAGTTCTGCTTGGAATCTTGATAGCTTACTACCATACTCTTGACTACTCTTATTTAGATTCTGTGTGAAGTTACCAACTTCTTTGTTTACTTCCTGTTGATATTTATTTAAATCTGATTGATATTTTTGCATTAATACCGATTGCTCTGCTTGTTCAAAAGTAGCGTTTTGAATTGACTTATTAATTTCAGATTGAAAATTAGTATTATCTGAATTAAAAGCATTTAAAGAACTTTGTAATCTTGCTTGAAAATCTTGCACTTTTGTAGATGCTTCAGCCGACCAAGATTGAATCTCTGATTGATTTGAATTAACTACTTGCCCTACGTCAGCTTGATATTTTTGAAGTTCATTGCCAAATTTCTGAAGTTGTCTATTCTCATTAGCGTCTAATAACTGAGCCTCTTGTGTGTACGTTTGCACAGTAGCTTGGAATAAAGCATTTTCTTTATTAAAAATGGCTTGTGATTCTTGCATTTTTGCTTGGTATTCATTTACTTGAGTAGCAATCATTTGATTTCTAGCACTAACCATTTCAGGGTCTTCATTAGCTAAATCAGTAGTCATACTAGCAAAATCTAACGAAGGTGAAGGAGGTGGCGTGAAAGACGGGGTTGCACTCGTCCAATCTTCGATGCTATTAGATGCAATAGAGGAGCAACAGGAGAAGACGGAAAATCCCAAGTAATAGTTGGGAAATCCGCTAATTGCAAACTAGGAGCAACATAGGACGGTGCAACCCACGCAGATGTATCTAATGTAGTTTTATCAATTGATGGGGCTGATGGAGGAGCGGTTGTAACAACTAAATTATCGCCAAAACTAGGCTCTGATATTATACTAGGTAATGCAATGCTAGTCCAGTCTACAACCTTAGTTAGCGTTTTTACTCCGAATTCTTTTGAAACTGCTGAATATATAACAGCATTTCTTAGTTCACTATCGTCATCAAGTTGTGAATAATCTACATATAAAATTTGAGCGGTATAACCACCTACACTCGTAGGCGCGGGATATACGCTATATTCATTTGCTCCATCCTCAGTATATTTAGGATGTTTATTTGTTGGGTAATATAAACTAGTAGTGTCACCAGACTCTACCATGCCTCTATATTTTTGTTCTATTTTTGCGCAGTGATGCCCTCCCCTTGTTACCGCTAGTATACTATCGGTCTTAGGGACTGTTACAGGATTAGATGAATCAGCAGTTGTCTTTTGTGCATAAGCCCACATATAATTTTTAGGTATACTTGAGCAAACAAATCTTTGAGCAGATTCTATGAATTCTGTATCGGCAGTCGTTGTTCCTACTAGACTCTCAATTTCACCTGAGATGGCAGTTAGTCCCATATCATTCCCTCGCTAAAAATGTAGGGAGTGTGGAAGTCAGTGACTCCCTACATTCTTTAGTTGTTATTTCCAGATAGCGTGTGCTTCAGGCATTTGAAATTCCATACCTGCTTCAGTAAGAATCATATCGACTCTCTTATCCGTACCAGTGTTCTCTAAACTTTGAACACCAACATAGATTGAAGTATCACGACTCACGCCATTACCGACCAATGGACGATATTTAACGTGCTTCATGTTTACACCAAGCATCTTGACATTAGTACCATCAAGCATAATGTGACGAGCAATATTCATGTCGCCATATAATGTTGAGATACGAGAGATATCAACGCCAAAGGACTTAGACTTTCCTGACATAGCAAAGTCTGCACTTCCCATGGAACCGCCAACTGAACCAGCTGCGCCACCTGCGCCTGCTGCCGTACCATCATATCCACCGGGTTGTACGTTTGCAATATTGTTGGAAAAGTAACCGCTCAACTTATGCAACCAATTGTATACTTCTGTTGAACAGAAGAACACAGTCGCTTGTGAATCATTATAGCGAGGGTCTACCAACTTAGAAAGGTCATCAAGAAAATCATCTTGAGTCTTTGTTGCGATTGGCAATTGGAATACGTTTCCATTATTCTGAATGTAGTCAACTGCACCTTGAGTGTAGTTGTAGCTACCAGAAGTAAGCTGAGAACCAAAGAGAAGTGATTGCTCAATATCCCATTTGTGTTCAATCAACTTATCACGCCAGATTCTAGCCCACTCGTTAGCTTCGTACTTCAAAATAGTAGCACGGGCTGTGTTTGTCATACCGAATTCAGTACGCCAAATCTGAGTTTGCCCATAACCTGTGGAGAATGGTTGGTCGTTCCATGTTTTGTTTATTAATGTAGAACCTTCTTCATATGCGTTACCAACGACATAACTACGACACTTTTCTAGAGTATCGGAAATAGATTCATTATATACATCTCGTACTGGGGTGTTGGTTGCAAAGTTAGCCAAAGCAGGAGCGGAAGAAATACAATTCTTCACTATCGCTACTTTAATACGAACACATTCAGCAAACCTAGCCTCAACATATTCTGTTACGTCAGGTTTACTTGCATGAAAATCGCCTACTGCGAAATCAGCCCCGTCAGTACCTAAAGTAGCTCCATCATCAGCGAGGATTTGTAACCAGCCTTTAACGGGAACATAGGTATCATCAAGTTGATACAACATATAGTCATCAACATCAACCGCTAAAGCACCAGCTGAACCAGTTACTCCACCATCTGTGGTACCAGACATAGGTACTTTGAGTACTTGTTTTGGTAAGAAAAACTCAGGGGCAGTCCCTGCGCTTCCTACTGCGATTGCGCCACTCGATTGACCTTGCACATTCTGAATATTGCCAGCAGATTTGTAATCGCCTGCCATAAACAGGTATACATCGCCTGCGACCATTGTTGCATCAGCCGCATCGTTACCAGTTGCCGCTACTGATGCGTGTTTTCCTACTACATATGAGTAGCGTTTATGGAAAGATGGTCGTCTTTCCGTGAATTTGAAACTTGGGTCATCCGTTGAATTCTTACCTACCTTCGATAAAAACCGAAAGAAAGGGGTTTGGGATATTGCAAGTTCACTTACTCTGTCGCCAAAGTTATACTTCCTGCGAAGTACACCAGTGTTGAGAGTGGAACCTGAACTACCCGGGGAATCTACGTCTGCCAAATTCCAATTACTTAATTGTAATGGTGTACTTGCCATGTTAATCTCCTTTATGAGTATTTATTATTGTCCAAATAGGTTATCTAAACCTTCATTCAACATGGAATTAAAGATAGCATCTTCAACTTTAACTTCTTCAGTAGAAGCTGCGCCTCGTCCTGCTAATGATATAGGCTTTTGCCTCACATTCTGCATTTGAGTTGCTACTTCCTTTCTAGTTTCTGACGCTATATTAGTGTCCCGACTTTCACGATTCATTAAATAGTAAATATCGTCATAATTCAATGGTCTACTCGTTGCGAATTGCATAAAGTTTTCAAACTGCTCATCATTCATATCGTGGCGACTTTTAAACTCTGCCGCCTGTTGTTGAATAGCTTGTTCTTGCTTTTCTTTACCGAGTTTCCCACTAACTATTTGAGAAACCTTCTGGTTAACTACTGAATCAAAAACTTTTGCAGAATCACTCTTTGGGTCGCTAAAAGCGTCATCGGGGTCAAATACAAAATCTTCATCTAAAGATAATCTTTCTTTGATTCCTTGTTGTCCACTACCCTGAATATAATCTCTAACTGTAGTAATCAATTTAGGGTCTTCCCTCATCTTATCTAAGAGAGGAGCATATTGCTCTAATTCCTTCAAGCGAGTGTTAAGTCGTTTTGCTTCTCTCGAAGAATCGGAATATCTCTTTTCAAGTTGTTTGAGGTTTTCGCCACTGCTTGTGGCTTCGGCAACAGGGTTCGCTACTTGCGAGGTTGTCTGTTGTTGGGGTTGCCCTTCATCGACTATAAGTCCGTTTGCCGCTTGGTCTAAAGCACCAAAAAAAGCACCCGGGTCGTCTAATCCCGCTGGGCTACCTGTTACGGCTTCTAGGACATCAGGGCTGCTGTCTTGCAGGTTGTCTGTTTGTTCCATGTGATATTACTCCTATCTGTTAATTTGATGCAAGTATTATTTTACCTTCATCGCTTGGTCTTTATCCGCCATTCGTTGACGCATAAGTTTTTGTTGTGCTTTTGATTTTACTAGTTCATCTTTCATCTGCGTCTCTACTTCGTTTGTCGCACCTTTAATATCTGCTTGCACAAGTTGGCGTTTCAAAGTTTCATTCTCACCCATCTTATCTTTCAATTGAGTTTCAAGACCATCAACTTGTGATTTTAATTGAGAATATATTGATTTACGTTTAAGGATTTGTTCTTTACCCCTAACGTCAGTTTCACCCAACATTGCGATGTCATCAATAAGACCAGATTGATACCATCTAAAATATTCTTCTAATAATGCCCACCTATTCACAGGCATTGAAGAGCCTGCTACTATTCTGACATCAAATCTCGCAGAAGAATAATCATTATATTTTTCTATTGATTTACCTAAGTCATTATAAATCGGTACATTAATCTCAACTTGTCTATCTTCCTGTATTCCACTAGGCTGAACTATCCTAAATACCTTATGCGCTTGATACGTCTGCTGTGCCATTTGCATAAATACTTTCCCCAACTGCTCCAATGCAGGTTCAACAATGGTTTGCATCCACGCTTTTATTCTTCTAGTTCCATGCTCGTCTTGAGCAAGTAAGCCACGGTAAGTCTCATGCTGCGCACCAGTGTCCCCCTGCATTGAAGAGTAAATACCTGATATATATTCCATATCTGATTTACCCTGTTGCACGGTAGTAAAAAAAGCATTGTTAATTTGCTGAGGTTGTATAGCAGTAGGAGGTGTAAATCCTTGCCTATACTTGAGTAATGCACCGGGAGCAGATGAATACGCTTCCCATTCCGCTTCAGGCACAGAACCTTCTTCATAAACCCATCTTAGATTGGAAGCTAAATTCGCATTATGAATCATTA
>Ga0114996_10008871_pt1 | contig 11096 bp, 10 predicted proteins | sample ArcticOcean_MG_C_4_FD_87039 | JGI IMG/M metagenome (GOLD analysis project Ga0114996, IMG submission 87039) | Marine microbial communities from western Arctic Ocean - ArcticOcean_MG_CB4_134 | ecosystem: Environmental > Aquatic > Marine > Oceanic | place: Arctic Ocean: Canada Basin | collected... | reverse complement strand
GAGAATATCCAGCATCTTGGCGACCTTGTCGAAGGCCTCCCCTGCCGCGTCATCACGTGTATCGCCCCACACCTCGTACTGGCCCCAATCCCGCACATACAGCAGTTGGGTATGACCTCCGGAAGTCACCAGAGCCATAAACGGCGGAATCAGTCCCGGGTCTTCCAGCCGGCCGGCAAAAAGATGGCCTTCGATATGGTGGACGCCGAAAAGGGGCAAACCCGATGTCATCACCAGACCTTTGGCAAAGGAAACGCCTACAAGGAGACAACCCACCAGACCTGGGCCGCGCGTTACTGCGATCCCCCCCAGATCCGCCAGACCGCAACCGGCCGAATCCAGCGACTCCTGCACAACAGGAACGATTTTACGGACATGATTTCTGGAGGCCAGTTCCGGCACGACGCCACCGTACAGACTGTGCTCGGTTTGCGAAAAGATCACATTAGATAGAATACCACCGCCCTGGACAACCGCCGCCGCGGTTTCATCGCAGGAAGTCTCAATGCCCAGTACGGGTGCTTCAGTCACAGACTAATCCTTCAGAAACAAGACGAATATAAGAAACAGGTTCACTGAAGAGAAGGCAGATGCCTGCCTTTGCAGGTGAATTTTCGGAAGGGGAGAATGATGCGCATCGGTATAGGATTCGACGGCTGCCATCGGAAACAACAGTGCAGGACCTGGGGAACTCTGACCGCATACAGCCGGAGGGAAGGCCTTAGACCAGACTAAAGAGGAACGTGGGAATGAACTGGCAGGAGATAGGCTATTACACAGGTTCGGAATGCGGATGGTGCCGATTACCCGGCCCAGATGGATCCGGGTTGGTCTCCAACCAGCCACGTACAGTTGGAGTGTGTTTCGAACCATTAAGGGGATATCTGCCCAACACCCCTTCAGGCACAGTCTATTTATACGATTCTGTTATGTTGCGACCAGTGCTTATTTCGCCATTGTCTATACGCAAATTGAAACCGCAGTCCGGGTTATTGCATACCCAGGCCTTATAATGAATCGGAGCCCCATCCCGACCATAGTCCGACAGAGGAAGCAACACACCTTTTTCACATTTCAAACACACCGTAAACTGGCTTTCCATCCAATCCTCCCCTCCACTTTTCTGATCGGCTCCATCCGCACACGGCCGAAAAAACGCAAGATTAACCGCTAAAAACAAAACGGCCCCTCTCAGCGGCCAGAGTGGGCAGAAAGACCGGCCAACCAGGAAGGCAAACCTGTTATAACCTTATCTTGGGTATAAATTTATATAAAGAAATTCGCAAAGTCAACTCATTTTCTGGTCGCCGGGATAACCATTTGCGTGAAGGATGCCAATTGACAAATGTCTTTGATTTCCTTATACTTCAGCGCCAATTGGTGCCCTGGACCAAGCCGCTTGAAGGCACCTTTTTACCTGCCGATACTGGAGCTCTCCAGATGTCCCAACAAAGCCGATTTCTCCTGTATATCGTGGTGTCTATCGTACTGGGCGCACTCTTGGGCGGTTTCTTCCCGGAACAGGCACTCTACACCAAATTCCTCGGTGACCTCTTCCTGAATGCCCTCAAGATGATCGTCGTCCCTCTGGTGATCGCGTCAATGATCATGGGGGTCGCAAACTTGGGTGACGTGAGGAAACTCGGGGGCATCGGCAAGCGCACCATCATCTATTATATGGCCACCACCGCGCTTTCCGTAGTGGTCGGCCTCATCCTGGTCAACATCATCCAGCCCGGAAAAGGCGTGCGCCACGGCGAAATCCTGGACTCGGTGTCCTACAAAATTCAGGGCAAGCAAGTGATCCTCCAGGGCGCAGAGTTGAGCGATACCCAGTACGACAATCGCTATCAAGTGGTCCTGGCGGACCAGGGAATCGAGGGCACCGTCTCCTCCACCACGGGCAGCGACCGCCTCACCGTTTCCGGCTGGACCGCCACCGAATCCGGCGAAACAGTTGCACCGGTGCCGTCAGGAACGGGAATCCGTGTTGGCCTGGGCGTGGCCGCCAGGGTGCGTGGAAAAGACAAGACGATTTTTCAGGTGCTCACAGACGTCCTCACTGGGATGGTCCCGCAGAACATATTCAAGGCAATGGTTGAAACCGACGTGCTCCCCCTGATCGTCTTCTCTCTCTTGTTTGGCGGCGTCCTGACCACCCTGGGTGACGTTGCGCGGCCGGTGATCGAGTTGATATCCGGCATCAATGAAACCATCATGAAAATCGTGCACGTCGTCATCGCCTTTGCACCTGTGGGCATATTCGGTCTCATTGCAGGCAGAATGGGCGACAGCGGCGGTTGGGCAGGTTTTCTACCCGAACTCATAAAAGTGGGTTGGTATGCCTCAACCGTTATCCTGGGTCTGTCGATCCACGGATTGGTGGTGCTTCCGCTCATCCTGCTTTTCGTGGCCCGGAGAAATGTCGCCTCATTCGTCACAAATCAACTACCGGCCATCACCACGGCCTTCTCCACGGCCTCCAGTTCGGCCACTCTGCCCCTGACCATCGAGTGCGCCACACTGAAAAACCGGATCTCGAACCGTGTCTCCAGTTTTGTGTTGCCACTTGGCGCGACCATCAATATGGACGGCACGGCCCTTTACGAGGCCGTCGCAGCTATCTTTATCGCACAGGTCTACGGGATCCATCTGGGTCCCATCGAAATGGTCATCGTCTTCCTCACCGCAACATTGGCGGCCATTGGTGCCGCGGGAATTCCGGAAGCGGGCCTGGTCACAATGGTCATCGTGCTCCGTGCCGTGGACTTGCCCATCGAGGGGATCACCCTCATACTCATCATCGACTGGTTCCTGGATCGCTGCCGAACCACGGTAAACGTCTGGGGAGACGCAGTCGGCGCGGCGGTAATCGCCCACTACGAGGGCGAATCAGTTGAAGCGGACCCCCAGTCCGCCTGATGTTCCTATTCCTACACTCCATTCCCAAACCGAACTAAAATATGCCATTTACGCCAGATAATCCATTAATTGTGCAGAGTGATCTGTCTGTTCTCGTTGAAGTGAACAGCCCGCATTACGCTGCCGCCAGAGACATCCTTGCACGGTTTGCGGAGCTTGAAAAAAGCCCCGAGCACATTCACACCTACCGGATCAGCCCGCTCTCCCTGTGGAACGCGGCAGCGGCAGGCCTGTCAGCCGAGGAGATTTCTGCGGCGCTGGAGCAATACAGCAAATACGAAATACCCCAGAACGTATCGGTGGAAGTGCGTGAAACGATAGGCCGGTACGGAAAGATTCGCCTCGACCGCAAGGGGAAAGACCTTGTCCTTACCTCCGATGACCCCTTCATCATCACCGAAATCTGGCAGCACAAAACCGTCAAACAATATCTGAAAGAACGAATCGACGATCACAGTGTGCTCATCGATCTGCTCTATCGCGGGCATCTCAAGCAGGCGCTCACACGGCTGGGTTACCCGGTAAAGGATCTGGCGGGATATTTGCCTGGAGCCAAACTCCAACTGAAGTGCAGAGAGCAGACTCTGGCGGGTCACCCTTTCCACCTGCGGGACTACCAGCGTGAATCGCGTGAAATCTTCCACGCCGGGGGTGGGCCAGATGGCGGAAGCGGCGTGATCGTTCTTCCCTGCGGTGCCGGGAAAACCATTGTCGGCATCTCCGTGATCGAGCTCCTCCAGGTACAAACACTGATCCTGACCACCAACATCACCGCCTCCAGACAATGGAAATCGGAGATCCTGGACAAGACGGACCTCAAGAAGGAACAGATTGGCGAATATTCTGGCGAAGTGAAGGAAATCCGTCCAATCACCGTGGCGACCTACAACATCCTCACCTACCGAAAAAAGAAATCCGAAGGATTTCCGCACTTCTCGATCTTCAACCAGGGAAACTGGGGTCTCATCATATACGATGAAGTCCACCTTCTCCCGGCGCCTGTGTTCCGCTTCACTGCCGAACTCCAGGCCAGAAAAAGACTGGGCCTAACCGCCACGCTCGTCCGTGAGGACGGTCTCGAAACAGACGTCTTCAGCCTGATCGGGCCCAAGCGATACGACGTTCCCTGGCGCGAACTGGAATCTCAAGGGTGGATCGCCACAGCCAAATGCTGCGAAATCCGCCTGCCGCTGCCCCAGGACCTCAGGCTGGAATATGCCGTAGCGGGCGGCCGGTCCAAATTCCGGATCGCCTCGGAGAACCCGAACAAGCTCCAGCTTGTGGAACATCTTATTCGCAAGCACAGGAACGCGTCGATCCTGGTCATAGGTCAGTATATCGATCAGGTGGAAGGATTCGCCCGGGACCTGAACGCGCCCATCATTACTGGAAAAACACCGAGCGACGAGCGAGACGTACTCTACGGCAAGTTTCGTAAAGGTGAAATCAAAGTCCTCATCGTCTCCAAGGTGGCCAATTTTGCCATCGACCTCCCGGACGCCAACGTGGCCATCCAGATATCGGGCACCTTTGGGTCCCGCCAGGAGGAAGCCCAGCGCCTCGGGCGGATCCTCCGACCCAAGTCAGACGGCAGTATCGCCCACTTCTACACCCTGGTCACACGTGACACCCGAGAACTGGAATTCGCCAGAAATCGCCAGACCTTCCTCACTGAGCAGGGCTATCGCTACACCATTCAGGACGCCGCAGATGTCTTCAAAGAAACAGTCCCAGCAGCCTGAGGCCGGTCTCCTGGCCGGCCTGGTGGCGCTCCTGGAAATCACCCGTCCTCTGAACTGTCTCATAAGCTTCCTGTCCGTCCTCCTTGGCGGCTGGCTGGCTATGCACACCCTGGACGGCTTTCTCCTACTTGCGGCGTGCTCCGCCACCCTGTTGATGGCCGGCGGAAATGTCCTCAACGACCTCTGGGATCAGACCTCGGACGGGGTCAACCACCCTGAACGGCCGCTTCCTTCGAACAGATTGTCTTCCCGAGTCACCCGGGCCGAGGCGATCGCCCTCCTCGCCCTTGGGTGCCTGCTGGCTTTGCCGCTCCCCCCACCCACACCGGGAATCGCTGTTCTGGCTTGCGCCCTGCTGATTACTTACAACGGAATCCTCAAAAATATCCCGTTGGCAGGCAATCTCGCCATCAGCTTGCTTTGTGGGGCAGCCTTCCTCTTCGGAGGCTACGCCGTCGACGATCCGCTCCCGGCGCTCATTCCTGCGATTTTTGCCACAGTTTTTCACTTTGGGCGAGAGATCTTGAAAGATCTGCAGGATATGGAAGGCGATTTGAAGGGCAAGGGCAGCACATTGCCTATTTGGGCGAGTCCCCGGGCTGCCAGGGCAACCATTTCGATCACCTACCTCGTATTGATCTTCATCACGCTTTATCCATTCAAGGCAGAGATTTACGGCCCGATCTATCTGTTTCTGGTATTGTTCCTCGACTTTCTCCTCATCTCTGTGGTATTCGAGGTCTGGCAATCCGATTCTCCCGGCCACTTGCGACGTCTGAGCCATCGGTTGAAGTGGGGAATGCTGCTTGGAATTCTGTCTATTTTCCTGGATGACCTGTTCCGCCACGCCTAGTTTTCGCTTGACACAACTCATTGATTATGCTAATTTAAGCGCATTATTGAGCGCACCAATCGGCCTTTCTGAGGTGCGGCTTTACAGCGCTTTCGTCGACTCTGAAATCAGCAGCATTTCAAGCAACACGGGGTATTTTCAGGACCCGCAGTGACCGGCCTCTACGCGATGGCAGGACCGCATCGCTCCCCTTGCAAGGAGGTAACCATTGGCGACCACCACCAAGAAAGAGCTTGCACTGAAGGTAAGCCAGGAAACCGGGTGCAAGAAGAATCTGGCCTCGAGAATGGTCGACACGGTATTTGAAGCAATGCGTACCAGTCTGATAGAAGGCAACCGCATTGAAATAAGAGGGTTTGGCGTCTTTCAGGTAAAGAAAACGCGTCCAAAGCCGGCCGCCAGGAATCCCCGCACAGGCCAGATCATTTACGTCCCTGCCAGAAGAAAAACCCATTTTCGTCCCGGGAAGCTGCTCAAGGAGGAACTGCACCGCCCAACGGGCCCTGTGGAGGAACAATCCTGAAATCATATCCTGTCCATTTGTATTGAAATAACGGCCTGCTCCAAGTCCTGGTGGCGGGCCGGTTTCTTACCTGCGGCAAACCACTTGACACCACTTGCCGGGTCGGTTAATTTGCCGATATCGCAGGTTGGGAAGCAGAGTTGAACTCACCTGAATTCCAGGGAAATTATGAAACGGGCGTTGGTAATCGAAGATCAGAAACCGATTCGGGAATCAATCGGGGAGCTTCTCGAGGTAGGCGGCTGTGAAACTCGCCTCATAGGCGATGGACAGGCGGCCCTGGAGGAATTGCTGAACACGGCTTACGATCTCATCACCCTGGACCTGAATATGCCCTCGATGGACGGCGTCAGCCTCGCGGAAACCATCACCTCTCAGGAGGGCCCGAACGCGAACACACCGATCATTGTCATCTCCGCCTACTTATCCCCGCAAGTGACCGAAAACCTCCAGCAGCTGAACATCAAGCACTTCCTGGAAAAACCATTTGTTGCGGAGGAACTGCTGCAAATCGTCAAGGAATTGCTCGGCACCGACTGAGACCTGCGAAGGTCCTTCTCCCAGTTCTCTGGTTCCTGACAATCCTCTGGACAACACACCACGGGACATCCGCAATGCCTGCACCTGCAGATCGAATCCGGCAGCTCACCGAAGAACTCAACGAACACAATTATCGATACAGCGTCCTCAACGCCCCCACCATTTCCGATCAGGAATACGATCTCCTGCTGAAGGAACTGGAGGCCCTCGAAAAAGCACACCCCGATCAGGTTCTGCCGGACTCGCCTGCAAAGCGAGTGGGCTCAGACCTGAGCAAATCCTTCCCGACCGTCGCCCACGAAATCAAGATGCTCTCTCTGGACAACACCTACTCGCAGGATGAGCTGGGTGAATTCGACGCGCGCCTCAGGCGCGAACTCCCAGGGGAGGACCTGGAATATACCGTCGAGCTCAAGATCGACGGTGTCGCCCTGAGTCTCACCTACGAAAATGGCTTGCTTGTTCGGGGTGTCACCCGGGGGGACGGCGTCCAGGGCGAAGAGATTACACCCAACGTGAGGACGATCCGGTCCATTCCGATCCGCCTGCGAACGCACCTGGACTTCTGCGAGGTCCGCGGCGAAGTCTACCTGTCCAAAGCCTCATTTGGTGAAATCAATCGCAGACGCGAAGAACAGGAGGAAGCCCTCTTCGCGAACCCACGAAACGCCGCCTCCGGAACGCTCAAAATGCAGGACCCGAGGATCGTCGCCGAACGAAACCTCAGCTACTTCGCGTATCACCTGCGCGCGCCTGGTGCCGGTGTAACCCGCCACGCGGAAGGGCTCGATCTGCTCGGGGAACTCGGTTTTGCGGTAAACCCCGAACGCCTCACGTGCAGCACACTCGAGGAAATCTTCGACTACTGGAGCAAGTGGGATGAGCACAGAGACGAACTGGACTACGAAATCGACGGCATCGTGGTAAAGCTGAACGACCTGGCTCAGCAGCAAAAACTGGGTGCCACGGCCAAGTCACCCCGCTGGGCAATGGCCTACAAATTCTCTGCCAGACAGGTACGGACTCGACTCAAGAGCATTCTGCTCCAGGTGGGTCGCACGGGTGTCGTCACCCCGGTCGCTGAACTCGAACCCGTACTGCTGGCGGGCACCACCGTCAGTCGCGCTACCCTCCACAACGAGGAAGAACTCCAGCGGAAGGACATTCGGGAAGGGGACACGGTCATTCTGATAAAAGGTGGCGACGTCATCCCTAAAGTCGTCGAAGTCGTCCTCGAAGAGCGCCAGGAGGACGCCGTCCCCTTCGTCTTTCCCGAGACCTGCCCGGTTTGCGACACCCCGCTCGTGCGAGACCCTGAGGAAGTGGCGGTTCGCTGTAACAACGGGAGCTGTCAAGCCCAGGTGAAGGGAAACATCCGCCACTTCGCCTCACGCACGGCAATGGACATCGAGGGCCTCGGTGAAGCCCTCGTCAAGCAGCTGGTAGAACAGGAACTGATCCGTGACGTAGGCGATCTCTACACCCTTGAACTGGAAGCGGTCTCCACTCTCGAGCGAATGGCGGAGAAATCCGCTCAGAACCTCCTGAACGGATTGGCGGCCAGCAAGAAGCAGCCCATTCACCGGGTCCTGTTCGCGCTGGGAATTCGCCACATTGGAGCCACCGTGGCCAGAACCCTCACCGACCACTTCGGCTCATTCCAGAAACTCCGCGAAGCTACTGTTGAAGAAATCGAAGCCGTCCACGAAATCGGCGGAGCAATCGCCCAGAGCATTCACAATTACTTGCACGACGAAATGAACTGGACGATCGTACAAAAACTCGAAACAGCCGGCCTGAACCTCGAAGCAGAACACCGCGAGGACACCGGCCCAAAAATCCTCGAAGGAAAAACCGTAGTCATCACCGGCACACTCACCCGCTGGGGTCGCCAACAGGCTCAGGACCTTGTCCGAACCCACGGCGGCAAACCCACCTCCAGCGTCTCCAAAAAAACCCACCTCCTCGTCGCCGGCGAAAACGCCGGATCAAAGCAAACAAAAGCCGAAGAACTCGGAATAGAAATTCTCGATGAGGACGCATTTGCGGCCTTGCTTGGTGAATAGGCTACAAGAAGTCTGAGTTTTCATTTCAATCAATATTCCATACGTGTGGAATTTTTATAAAAAACTCACATAGTTGTTTTTACAGTCTTTATATATTTTTAATTCATGAAATATTTATTTATTACTTAGTATCATTATCTTGTCTCCTTTGTCTCAGCTCACTCCACGCGATCACTACACCCCACCTGATACCCTGAAAGGGTATCGCATCTTAGCCAGGGGTCCTTGGACCCCTGGCTAACGCTTTGCTAACTCCTGGCTGACCCTTTGCTAACCCCTCGCCGACTGAAATCACCTCTGCAATATCCCACTCAAAACTCGCCACTCGTCACTCGAAACTCGCCCCTCGCAACTTTCTTCTTGCTCTGCCTACACTATTTGCCTACATTGTAGGCATGAATACGCCTCGTATACAGTATACGATCCGTCAGGTCCCACAAAACGTGAATGAAGCGCTTCGCCAGAAGGTCCAGGAAGAGCGCAAAAGCATGAACGCCGTCCTCATCGATATCCTCGAACGGGGCCTGGGGATCAAAGGTGAACCCGTCTACCACAGCGATCTCGATGAACTGGCCGGCACCTGGGTGGAAGACCCGGAATTCGACAGCGCCATTGCCGTCCTGGATCGCGTAGACCAGGAGTCCTGGTCGTGAATGCGGTGATCGACACGAGTCGATACCGTGACTTCTGCAGCAATGACCCGGTCGCAGTAGAACACGTTCGAACGGCCGAAAGCCTGTACCTCCCCTTTGTCTCCCTCGCTGAACTCAGATCAGGATTCTTGTTCGGAACGCAGGCCAGCCTGAATGAACAGACACTCAACAGATTTCTCAACAGTCCACGTGTCTCGGTCCTGTATCCCACAACCCAGACGATCCGCAATTTCAGTCAGATTTTTTATCAACTAAGGCAGCAGGGCACACCCATTCCCACAAATGATATGTGGATCGCAGCGCTTGTTGTCGAACACGACCTGATGCTATTCACCCGCGATCCACATTTCACACATCTGCCGCAGTTGCCCAGAGTAAGGTAGGGCGATTCGACCAGATCTGATCGATGCCAGTCGCCCTGTTTGAATGCACCTGCAGCTTGCCGGAGAGTATAAAAAAAAGAAAGAGGTGTGGATCGCAGACCCGACCCCACGTCGGGGGCTTTTCTCCCGCGATCCACACCTCTTTCTTTTCTTCTTTGCCTCCAAACTTACTGGAGCCTGCCGTTGACCTATCGGTCAGCAGGAATGCAGATTCAATCTTACCCTCCCACCAGCAATCTCACTAGACTGTTTCCAAGGATCAGCTGCACCGCGGTAAGGGTCAACACACCATAAACGACCCTGTTGAACCAGACCTCGGAGAATCGAGTGTTGAAATAGATTCCCAGCTTGACGCCCACATAACTCAAAGGCGCCAGACACAGAACCGTCATAAAATGCTCCACCCCGAGAATCCCAAGACCCACATAGGGTATCAGCTTGATCTGATTGATCGCTGCGAAAAAGATCACCGTCGTAGCCACGAAGTGGTCTCTCTCCAGCTTCTGTGGAAGCAGATAGATCGTCACCGGCGGACCACCTGCGTGTGCAAGGGTCGACGTGAACCCGGAAATCACACCCAGCGCGATCCCCTCGATGCCGTGCGGGCGCCTTCCCTCCAGCATCCCCAGAATCAGACCGCGAGTCGCCTGGAACAACACGAACACCAGGGCGAGCGCGCCCAACCCCACCTGAAGCACCCGTTCATTTCCGCTGAAATAGCCAAAGAAGAATGCGCCGATCGCGATCCCTCCCACAGATCCGATCAGCAGCAGTTTCACACTCCGTTTGTGAAATCGCCTCCTGTAATGAAGCACCGCAAAAATGTCGCACACAATCAGCAGCGGAAGCAGAATAGCTGCCGCGTCTGTCACCGGAATTACAAGCGCCATCAATGGGGTTGCAAGAATGCCAATGCCGCCCCCGAACCCAGCCTTGGCGATCCCTACGAACACCACGGAGATCGCCGCAAGCATCCAGAAACTCAGGGGATAATCAGGAATCAGTTCCAGAACCACTCCTTTCAATTACCAGCTTCAGACTATGCCCTGCCGGGCCGCTCGAACAAAACTTCATCACCTGCTACATAATCCACGACGTGCGCCCAGTCTCCCTCGGAGAGGTCCCCTGTCAGATCGGATTCACCGATCTCCATTGCGGTTCGGCTCCTTCCGGGATTGCTCGCGTCTGTGATCTCGGCCCACGCCTCACCGGTCTCCTGCTGAACCCGTGTACCCGAAAGATTGCCTGTGCGAGTCATAATGTGGAAGCCAAGCTCGACCTCACCTGCACCGATTTTAGTCACCATCCCGTGACCGAGCACCGAGGTAACCTCCAGCGTTAGCCTGAGCGATCCCGATCCGATATCTTCGACACCGACCACGCCGTAGTTGTGTCCTCTTCCGGCGGGATTGAT
>Ga0114996_10008867_pt1 | contig 11097 bp, 7 predicted proteins | sample ArcticOcean_MG_C_4_FD_87039 | JGI IMG/M metagenome (GOLD analysis project Ga0114996, IMG submission 87039) | Marine microbial communities from western Arctic Ocean - ArcticOcean_MG_CB4_134 | ecosystem: Environmental > Aquatic > Marine > Oceanic | place: Arctic Ocean: Canada Basin | collected... | reverse complement strand
CGAGTCGCTCATGAGGAGCGCCGCCTCGTCTTCCCAGTACGCCAGCCCGGTAACCTCGGCGCTGACCGAGCGCAGCGGCGCGAGCTGCGGATTGCAGCGGAACGTGCACGAGTAGGGATCCACCTGGGCGAGTTGCTTGCCGTTGGAGATCCAGACTCCGCCGAGGCTCTTCGTCAGGTTCGGGGGTACATCACTGTTGAAAGCCACGCCACCGGCCCATCCGCTGCTCAACCGCAGGAAACCCGTCAGACTGCATCCGGCCAGGGTGCACCCGGCGGAGTCGACGCCCTGGCGCACGAGCGACGGCGCGGTCGAGCCCGAAGTGAGGGTGATTCCCATGACCTCGCTGTGGGCAGGATTGGCCTGCGCCGGAACCGACACCGTCAGGACCGCGATCCCGAGGAAGAGAGAAGTGATCCGGAAAGGAATCGGAGCGCGCATATTGCCTTTATCGGCTATCTCCCCGATACGTACCGAGCCGTGACTCGCGAAATCCACGACATTCCTCCGGCGCCACGGCGGGTTCGACTCCGCGCCGTTTTGTGGCGATGGTGGCCGTTTGCGTTCTCGGGGTTCATCCTGGGGGTCTACGGCGGGTTGATCACGCTGATGTTGGTCTTCGCCGCCGGCGGCAAGCCCGCGGACGACAAGTTGCTCGACACGCACAGCGAGGTCGTTGTCGGCCTCGTCACGAAGGTCGAGGGGGGCGCGGACGGCAGGCCGATCCGACCGTCTTATCGATTCACCACCAGGTCCGGTCGCCCGCTCCTCAACTGCCGAGCCTTCCTGGACCAGAAAGGAATCGCGGAGAACGACCCGATCGAGGTCGAATACGTGCCAGGCCAGCCCTACATCAACCGGCCCGTGGGCGGCAAAATCGCCCTGGTGCCGCCGCTGCATTTGACGTTCGTGTGGTTCTTCCGAGCCGGCGTCCTTTGTTTCGCGATCTGGCTCACCGCGGTGTGGCGACTGCGCCGACTGATGATCCACGGTGACATCACGGTCGGCACGGTGACCGCGACGCATCCCGTCCCCTACGTCATGCCGACGACCCTGCGCGTGGACTACTCCTACCGCGACCACAACGCACATGAGAAGACCGCGTCGCACTGGGTTCGCGCGCGGTCGGCTCTCGGCATCCGGATCGCGGAGAACCCCAAGCAGATCGCGGTGTTGCTCGGTCGCAGCGGACCCGGCGTCAGCCGGTTGGTGATGGCTGACGACTTTGTGGTAGAACTCGGCGCACGAGATGACGACAGCGGAATCCCCGATCCCTGAGGCCAGCATTCCGGACGCCCCGCGCGATGTGCGGTGGCGCACCTGCCTCGGGCGACGCTGGATCCTGGGGATGTTCGGTATCCTCTTTGGTTGCTCTGCGGTTGTGATCCTGGTCTTCGCGCTCCTCGACGCGGGAAGTTCCCCAATCGACGACAGCCTGCTCGATTCCGGCAGCTGGACCGCGACCGGCAAGATCACTGCCGTGGAAGAGGTCGAGACCGGGTGGTCCGGGGTCGTTTGGCGTCTCGACTACACGTTCGAAGTGAAGCGCGGTGAAATCCTCGGCACGAGCTACGCGTCCGAACGGTCGCGCTCCATGCGCATCGACGAACAGTGCACGGTCGAATACGTCCACAAGAAGCCGGAGATCAACCGGATCGAGGGCACGCAGAAGGCGTTCTTCAGCCCTGTAGCGAGCGGGCTCGCCTCGGTCTTCGCCATTCTCGGGATCATCGGTCTGCACCTCTGGCTCCGTTCGGCGCTGCGCCTGCGGATCGCCTTGCGGGAGGGGCGATTGACGACAGCCCAGATCATCGAGGCCAGGCTCCTGCGCTTCGTGAACCCCCAACCCGTGAGCGTTCATTACCGGTTTCAGGACAACCTCGGAATGGAGCACATCGCTGGCCACTGGGTCGGCTCGAAGTCCAAGCTAGGTCGCCAGTTGATCAGCAACGAACCGCGCGAATACCCGGTCATCCACGACGAGGGCAATCCGGCGATCAGCCGGCTCGTTCACGCCGAGGACTTCATCGGTGGAGGACAGGCGTGAGCACCGTCGAGGAGCTCCTGGGCGCAGGCGGGACCATCGCGCAGCGTCTAGCGTCGTACGAGGAACGCCCCGAGCAGATGGATCTCGCTCGGGCCGTCGAGACAGCGCTGGCGGACCGCACGAGCCTCCTCGCCGAAGCGGGCACCGGGATCGGCAAGTCATTCGCGTATCTCGTGCCAGCGATCGTCCACGCGACATCCGGTCGGGCGCGGGGACCAGTCGTGATTTCCACGCGCACGATCGCGTTGCAACAACAACTCGAGCTCAAGGATCTTCCCTTTCTGCAGGGTGTGCTGCCGCTCGAATGGTCTGCGGTCACGGCCGTCGGTCGCAACAACTACGTGTGCCTGCGGCGGCTCGACCTGGCGCGGAAGGAGCCAGGATTGTTGTTCCCCGACGCCGAGCGGGAAACCCAGCTCGACGACATCGTCCAGTGGTCGCTGTCGACGCGAGACGGCACGCGCATGAGCCTGCCCAGTCCGGTCGACCACGCGGTGTGGGACGAGGTCCGCGCCGAGCACGGCAACTGCCTGAACAAAGCGTGCCCGCACTACGACCCTTGCCACTACCAGCGTTCCCGACGTCGCATGGGCTCGGCGGACATCCTGATCGTCAATCACGCGCTCTACATCGCGGACGTGGCGCTGCGCATGGCCGGGGCGAACTACCTGCCTCAACACGAAGTCGTGATCTTCGACGAAGCCCACCATCTGGAACGCGTGGCGACCGACGGTCTGGGGCTGCGCATGACGCGCGGAACGATCGAGTGGCACCTGCGGCGGCTCCACCCAAAGAACGCGAAGCGCAGCCTGCTCGCGCGCTACGGCAGTACGATCAGCAAGACTCTCGTCGGACAGATCCGGATGGTCGCGGAGGACTTCTTCGACCAGTTGGCCGTGCGGCTCTCACGGATACGGCAGGACACCTGCGAGCTCGGCGACACGGAGTTGGAAACCGAGCTCGCCGACGTGTTCGCGCGGCTCGGCGAAGAGCTGTCCCTCGACGCGGGGAACATCGAGAACGTGAGTCTCAAGACGGAAATGCTCGCCCGTGCCCGCGGTTGCCTGACCGTAGCCGCTACGCTCCATGCCCTGTGTCTCCCTCCGCGCAACCCCGACGCCGTGCCGACCGTTCGCTGGATCGAGAGAACGCGACGGGACCCGGAGCTGCGCAGCGCACCGATCGACGTCAGCGAGGTTCTGCGGCAACATCTCTTCACGCCTGATCACACCGCGATCCTCACGAGCGCGACGATGGCGGCGGGGCGATCCGGCTTCGAATGGATGCAGCGACGGCTCGGCATTGAAGACGCGCGGTCGCTCAAGCTCGGGTCACCGTTCAAGTACCGGGAACAGGTCGAGCTCGTGCTCGAGGAAGCGCTGCCCGATCCTGGTCGGGATCCAGAAGCGTTCCTGCGCGAATCCAAGAGCCGCATCCTCGAACACATCCGCGCCAACCGCGGTCGCGCCCTCGTGCTCTGCACGTCGTGGAACTTCCTCCACGAGATCGTCGAACACATCCGCGAACCACTCCTCTGGGACGGAATCGAGCTGCTCGTGCAGGACGAGGCGTCCGTGCCGGAGTTGCTGCGACGCAAGCGCGAAGAGCCATCGACCGTCCTCGTCGGCACCGACACCCTGTGGGAAGGGATCGACGTGCCAGGCGACGCCCTCACATTACTGATCATCACGAGGTTCCCGTTCGCGACACCGGGCCATCCGCTGACCGCGGCCCGGCTGCGGAACATCGAGCAACAGGGCGGCAACGGATTCATGGAACACTCGCTTCCGGAAGCGATCCTGAGGTTCCAACAGGGATTCGGGCGGCTGGTGCGCACGAGCACCGACCGGGGGAAGGTCGTGGTGCTCGATCCCCGGGTCCGCACCCGGCGCTACGGTCGGATGTTCCTCGACGCGCTGCCCCAGGGCACGCAGCAGGCGGAGGAGTAGCCGCAACCTCCTTTCCGAGCTGATTCTGCGTGGATCTCTAGGATTCCGACCCGAACCGGTGAAGAAGCGGAACCCCAGACCGGGACATCGCTGCGCGGCAGTTCCGACACCATCAACGCCGAGTTGATGCCAGCTTGAACGGTCAGCTCGAGTATCTGCTGCGGCAGGCGCTGATCCGGCGGAACAAGGCGACGGCGAAGAAGCTCGACGAGGAACCCGGCGTCGGCGAGGGATAACGGTCCCTCGCCGACACCGGGACTCGCTAGGCGCCGTACTTCTTGATCGCCGCGTCAAGCCTCGGCAGCAGGATGAACACACCGAACGCCACGACCGATACGCCGGCAGCGATCACCAGGAAGAACTGGGCCGGTGAATCGGCCATCGTCGATTGGAGACCACCGAGGAACCCGGAGAACTTGTTACCCACGGCCGTGGCGAAGAACCACCCACCCATCGTCAAGCCGACGAGCCGCTTCGGCGACAACTTGGTCACGAGCGAGAGCGCCATCGGAGAGAGACAGAGTTCGGCGACGGTCACCATCGCATAGAAACCGCAGAGCCACATCCACGAGACCTTCGACTCGCCGTTGTTGGAGAGGAATCCAGCACCTGCCATGACCAGCAGGGCGAGCGCGGTGATAACCATTCCGGCGAAGATCTTGCGCGCCGTGCTGAAGGCCCGACCCGCGTTCGCGAGGGCAGTGAATATCAACACGATCAGCGGGGTGAACAGGACCACGAACATCGGATTGAACGACTGGTAGAGCTCGGCGCTGGCAGTTGGCATGTACCTGCCTGGTTCCAGCGTTGGTGGATCACCATCGTACAACTTGTCGAATAACGTCTTCGTCGTGACGAAAGTCGCGATGCGATTGCCGTCGCCAAGCGTCCGCACGAAGACGATCCTCTTGAGCGTCTCGGCGTCGTCGTCGACCTTGACGGTGACCGCCGTACCGCCGTGCCCATCGGGCTCGTCGGTGACCTTCACCTTGTCGTCCCGGTAGACCGCCGCGGCCAGTGCCGACCACTTCTTTTGCTCCTCGGAGAGATCCTTGGTCGGAAGAACCTCGACCTTCACACCCGGGGGTAGCTTGGCTTCCAGTGCGGCGAGTCCAGTCTCGTCCAGGCGCTTCAGCCCGAACATCACCTTCTGCCTATCGTCGGCGACCGGCAGCAGACTGAGTTTGTGCGGTCGAGGTGTGTCCTTCTCCGCGTTGCTGTAGTAGCCGGGCTTCGCGTCCTCCGCGAACTTGCCCAGCCAACCGGGCAGTTCCGCCACCCACTCGGCGCGACGATCCGTGTTCTCCTTGGCCCAGGCCGTCATCGCCGAGCCGTTGAGATGCAGCACCATGAAGAAGGTGCCGCCGGCCACGTAGATCGCCAGCAATGCGCCGAGCCCCGGTCGTTCGTGTTCCTCCGCGTTCCTTGCCATGTTGATGAAGAACAGAATGATCGGAATCGCACCGACCAGGAACCCGATGTCCGAGGGCTTGACGAGATCGGTAATCCCAGACGGGAGAAGGAAGGCGAGGAAGTAGGCACCGACTCCCAACACGCCGGCGGGGAGCAGGATCTTGAGCATGATCTCGGAGAACGGCGTGTCCTCTGGCTTCGTGCCCGGCTCGACGTCGGCGCGTTCGAGCACCTTCCAGCTGGCGAGCAGGATCGTGATCCCGATCAGCATCCCGACACCGGCACTCAGGAAGGCCGCTTCCCAGGAAACCTCGTTGCGCATGTACGCCGCCAGGAACGGCGCGATGAACGCGCCGATGTTGATCCCCATGTAGAAGATGTTGAACCCGGAGTCGCGCTTGGGGTCCCCCGGCTCGTACAGGTTGCCGACCATCGCGGAGATGTTCGGCTTGAAGAACCCATTGGCAACGATCAGCATCACCAGGCCGAGCTTGAAGCTCCAATCCTTGCCCATGGACAAGGTGAAGAACCCGGCGGCAAACAGGATCCCGCCGATCAGCACCGCCCGGCGGTAGCCGAGAAACCGGTCCGCCAGCAATCCGCCGATGTAGGGCGTGAAGTAGACGAACGCGAGGTAGATACCGTAGATCTCGTTGCCGTCCGCCTTCGACATGCCGAGACCGCCGGTCTCATTGTCGATGGCGTAGAGCAGCAACACCGCCAGCATCGTGTAGAAGCCCAGGCGCTCCCACATCTCGATGAAGAAGAGACGGAACAGACCTTTGGGGTGACCTTTGAACATTGGCTTTTGTCCGTGTCGGGAGCGAACGGTGTTCAGGCGGAGGCGGAACGGATCATTCCACTCCGTGCAGCCACTTCTTGAGGAAGAGCGGCGTGAGGATCATCAGCAGGAAACCAGCGCCGACCGCGGAGCACGTGATGATCATGAACGTGTCGGCGTAGACGGGGAGCGTATCGGCTGGCGTCATCGTGGTCGTATCCACCGCCATGGAAGCGGCGATCTTGCCGCCGATCTTGTGCGCGAACGCGATCGACATGAACCACACCCCCATCACCATGCCCGTCATGCGTGCCGGGGCGAGCTTCGTCACCGCCGAAAGACCGACCGGAGAGATGCAGAGTTCACCGGTCGTGTGCAAGAGGTAGCAGAAGATCAGGATGAACAAGCTTACGAGACCTGTGTCATCCGCCCACGATGCCCCCATGACGAGGACCCCGAATCCCGCGCCGAGTTGAATCAAGCCGAGCGCGAACTTGATCGGGATCGATGGGTTCTTGCCGATGCTGCTGAGCTTCACCCACAACAGCGTGAACACCGAACCGAAGATCAGGATGAACAGCGGGTTGAAGAACTGCCCCCACGCGGCGGGAAACTCCCAACCAGCGAGGTCGAGATCGATGTTGCGGTCCGTGAACAGTGTCATCGATGTGCCCGCCTGCTCGAAGAAAGCCCAGAACAGGAAGTGGAACACCCAGAGGATGAGCAGGACGAAGATCTTCTCCCGAGCTACCTTGTCGGACTGGAACGCGACAACCAACAGGTAGCCCAACGTCGACGTCGCCGCGACGATCAAGATCCACAAGACGATCTGGTCCTCGCGAAGGAGGAAGTAGACCACCGGAACGACCAGGAGACCGCCGGCGATGACCTTCGCTCGATGGCCCGAGAACGCTTCGGGATTCGGCGGTTCGCCATGCCCTTCGAGCCGGGCCTTGCCCCTGGCGAACGTGAAGATCCCCACCAGCATGCCGACCCCGGCGATACCGAAACCGTAGGTCCAATCCCCCGTCTTCGCGAAGTAGCCGCAGATCAACGTCGCGAGAAACGCGCCGAGGTTGATCCCGATGTAGAAGATCGTGAATCCCGCATCCTTCTTCGCGTCGTTGCCCTCGCCGTAGAGCTTGCCGACGAGAGTCGAGATGTTCGGCTTGAACATCCCGTTGCCGACGACCATGAAGGCCATGCCGGTGTAGAAGAAGAACTCTTGTTGGACGACGAGAGTGAACTGTCCCACCGCCATGAACAACCCGCCTATCAGGATCGTCCATCGATACCCGAGCAGCTTATCCGCGACGATGCCACCGATCAGTGGCGTCAGGTAGATCATCGCATTGTAGCTGCCGTAGATGTTGGCCGAGGTCTCGTCGTTGTACTTGAAGACCTCGCTGACCATGTAGAGCATCAGCAGCGAACGCATGCCGTAGAAGCAGAACCGCTCCCACATCTCCGCGAAAAAGAGCATGGCCAATCCACGTGGATGGCCGCTGCCCTGAACTTCTGTAGCGTTCTCGAGATTGCTCAATGTACTCTCCGACAGGTGTGCGAGGTTGATACGGCGCCGCTAGGCTAGCTGGGCACTCGCCCTGTGCCATCGAAAACCAATCTGCCGCAGACAATCCTGCGCCGGCACCGGTACGATCGCGTCTGAGCCACGGTTCGCAACTGGTGTGCCCGATGCCAACCCCCGCCAATCGACTCACAAGCGTGGTTTTCCCGCCGATGCAGCTGCCTCGTGCCCTCTCTGCGAGACACTCCACGAGGGGACCAAGTCAAGGTCGCTCGCGACAAGGCAACTGCGTGGCCTAGCTCAGCAATTCATCCTTGCGATCCCTTGCCATGAGGGATCGCAGGGCCTGTTGGATCGGCACGCCGTCGAACAGCACGTCCGCTACCGCGTTGCTGATCGGCATCTCGACGTCGAGTTGCTTCGCGCGCTCGCGGACGACGCGGGATGTCCACACGCCCTCGGCGACCTTGTGTGTCGACGCGAGGATCTCGTCCAGGGTCTGACCCTGGCCGATTTGTTCACCGAACGCGCGGTTGCGACCGTGTTGGCTGAACGCCGTCACCGCGAGGTCCCCCATCCCGGCGAGTCCAAAGAACGTGTGCAGCTGCGCACCTTCAGCCCGACCAAACCGGGACATCTCGACGATGCCGCGGGAGAGGATCGCGGCCTTCGCGTTGTCGCCGAGGCCGTAACCCTGCGCCATTCCCGCGGCGACGGCCATCACGTTCTTCAGCGCGCCACAGATCTCCACGCCGAGCAGGTCAGAATTGCCGTAGATGCGGAAGCCTTCCGTGCTCAACGCTTCCTGTATCCTCTCGACTGCCGCGTCGTCGTCGCCGGCCAGCACGACCGTCGTCGGCAAGGAGCGGGCGACCTCTTCAGCGTGGCTCGGTCCGCTGAGCACGAGCACGTCGTTGTCGCCATCGAGAACCGCGTGCAGGACCTGGCTCGGACGCAGGCTGGTGTCCTGCTCGAGTCCCTTCGCGAGAGAGATCACCGGCACGCGCTTGGGAACATGCGGGCGCAGTTGTGTCATCACGGAGCGGACGTGCTGGGTCGGCACGGCCATCAACACCGCGTCGACTCCCTCGAGCGTCGCACCGGCGTCGGAGCCGATCGCGATCGCGTCCGGGATCTCGCCCCCGGGCAAGTAGCGCGAGTTCGTTCGAGCCTTCGCCATCTCAGCGGTGTACTCCGGGTCGTGCCCCCACTGCCGCACGTCGTGACCCGCGCGCAAGCTGACCATCGCCAGCGCCGTGCCGAATCCTCCGTTGCCCAAGACCGCGATCTTCATTTCTTGTCACTCCCTCTGGCGAACTCTGAGATGTTGCTGCGGTGCGTGTAGAACAGGAACACGACGAGCGCGAGACAAAACACAGTCAGCGGCAAGCGTTCTTCGCCAAACGGTGAAGGCTTCTCGATCAGCACGCCGATCGTCAGCGCTGTCACGAGGGACAGGCTACCGATGAACGCCAGACGGCAAAGCGCCATCATGACCAGGTAGGCGCCGATGCCGACGAGGAGCGGGAGCCAGGCGAGTACGAACGCGACTCCGGTCGCAGTGGCGACTCCCTTGCCGCCCTTGAACCCGAGGAACGGCGACGTGCAGTGTCCCAGGATCGCCGCAGACCCGAGCAGCACTCGATACAGCAGTCCATTGTCGGGCCCCAACCCGAACCAATCTGGCAAGTACTGCGCCGCCACGAAGCCCTTCCCGAAGTCGAGGAAGAAGACCAACAGAAACACGAGGTACTTCGTCTTCTTTCCGAACGCCCGCGCGGCGTTGCTGGCCCCGACGTTTCCCGACCCGATCTTGCGGATGTCCACCCCGGCGAGAGCGCGCACGGTCAGGAGCGCGAAGGGGATGCTGCCGAGCAGGTACGCAGCGAGGAGTCCGAAAGTGAGGGGCATGCAGGCGCGAATTGTAGAGACGAGGTGTCCACTGACACGAATTCGAAAAGGAACTGTCTCCGAATCTCCACTATCCTCCCACCCGAATGGCACCTCGACGCATCGGCATTGATACGGGCGGAACCTTCACCGACGTCGCGACCCTGTCTCGCGGGAACCTGTCCATACACAAGGTCCCCTCGACACCAGCCGACCCCGGACGCGCGGTCCTCGACGGGCTGGCGGCAGTGCGCCGGGAAGACGAGGAGGTCGACGTGGTCCACGGCACGACGGTTGGCATCAACGCCGTGCTCACGGGGACGCTGGCCCGAACGGCGTTCGTGACGAATGAGGGGTTCGAGGATCTGATCGAGATCGGCCGCCAGGAACGTTCGGATCTCTACGACCTCACCGCCCAAAAGTCGATCCCCCCCGTCCCGCGCAAGCTGCGCTTCGGCGTCCGCAGCCGCCGATGCGCAGACGGTTCTCGCGCGAAGAAACCGACCGTAACCGAACTCAGAGCCCTGCGGGAACGCATACGGAACGCCCGTGTCGACACCATCGCCATCGGCCTGCTACACAGCCACGCGTCCCCCGAAGACGAGTTGGAGATCGCGAAAGCGCTGCGCCCCCTCGGGATACCGATCACTTGCAGCTCCGGATTGCTGCGCGTGTCCGGCGAGTTCGAGCGGTTCACCGCGAGCATCCTCAACGCGGCCATGCGCCCGATCGTGAGCGCGTACCTCGACCGCCTCACCGTCCCGGTGCAACCCGGGCGACTCCGTCTGATGCGCAGCAGCGGCGGCATCATGGCGAGCGACGAGGCTTCCGAATTTCCCGCGCGCGCGATGTTCTCCGGTCCGGCCGGCGGTGTCATCGCGACGCGAGCGCTGGCTCGCCGCGCGGGTTTCAGTGACGTCGCGGCCCTCGACATGGGAGGCACTTCGACCGACGTGTGTCTCGTGCAGCCGAAGACCGTCGTCAGCGACAGCACGATCGCCGGCCTTCCGCTCGCGATTCCCTCCGTCGAAGTCCACACCGTCGGCTGCGGTGGCGGCAGCATCGCGCGCGTGGATGCGGGTGGCGCGCTACAGGTCGGACCCGAGAGCGCCGGCGCCGACCCCGGACCTGCTTGTTACGGCAGCGGCTCGGAGCCGACCGTCACCGATGCGCACATGGCGCTCGGACACATGGGGGCGGACACGCTTCTTCAAGGGAACTTCCCGATCGATCCAGACCGGTCGGTTCGTGCAGTCGAGAAGCTCGCGCGCCGACTCGGACTGACCACGCGGGCCACCGCGACCGGCATCCTCCAGGTCGCGGAGATCAACATGATGCGCGCACTCCTCGTCATCACCGTACAGCGCGCCGTCGATCCAGCTCGGGTTCCTCTCGTCGCGTACGGCGGCGCTGGCGGCCTTCATGCCGCCGGTCTGTGCAAACTGCTCGAGATGCCCCAAGCGATCGTGCCGGAACATCCGGGGGCGTT
>Ga0114996_10008865_pt1 | contig 11099 bp, 11 predicted proteins | sample ArcticOcean_MG_C_4_FD_87039 | JGI IMG/M metagenome (GOLD analysis project Ga0114996, IMG submission 87039) | Marine microbial communities from western Arctic Ocean - ArcticOcean_MG_CB4_134 | ecosystem: Environmental > Aquatic > Marine > Oceanic | place: Arctic Ocean: Canada Basin | collected... | reverse complement strand
CGGCGACGACATAAAAACAAGGGCTATGGAAATGACGGGACGGATGGAAAGCGTGGAAAACCTCAGCGAGCAGCGAAGAGGGTTCGCATCGCAGCGACAGGTTCCCCACCCTTCCCACCGTCCCTTGGAAATCGCTAAAGCGATTTCCACATTCCCACAGCCCCGCCGACGGTACTCTGATACATACTTACAAACAACAAAACCAAGGGGACATTTCTATTGGGCTACGACAAGAGGAGAACGAAGACCTTGCACCCGAGCCGCGGATTGGAGTACCCTGACCGTGGCGGGATGGCCAAAACGTAAATCCCAGTTGAAATGGGCTGCTCTCTAAGGGCTACAGATTGTGCTGACAGTGAACTCCCTAGACATCGAGTACGGATCACCAGGGGTTTTGAGATGGGCAAGTACGAGGTCACACAGGCGCAGTGGATCGCGGTGATGGGGAATAACCCGAGCCGCCACAAAGATCGCTGATGACGACCCCGTTGGCGGTCTGGCGGGTGTCATGGACTGGCCGGATCAGCTGTCCCAGCGAGGGGCCGGATCGGCCAGTTGAGGGAGTGTCTTGGGACGACACACAAGAATTCCTTCGTCGGATGAACGCTAGGCTTGACGGCTATCGGTACCGCCTACCCACAGAGGCGGAGTGGGAATATGCCGCTAGAGCGGGCAACACAGCATCCACACGCAGGAATCTCAGAGCGATTGCATGGGCCGCCGCAAGCTCCGACGAGTCTAATGAAGGACAGCCTTGTCGTATTAAGCCGCCGAGTGGGCCGACGTTATCGCCGGTGTTGCGCGGGCAGCTCCACCTCCGCTACTCTGCCCGTACCGGGGAGGAGCAAAATGGAAATCTCTGTTTACACACCTTGTGGAAATAGTCAATGTTCCAGAAAATAAAGACAATTTCAGCCGCAGTTTTCTTTACCATGATGGGGTATGGTCTTCTAATGGTATTTTGGGATTCTTCCTATACAAATGACGTTAACATTGAGCAGTTAGAGCCTTTTGTTCCGCAGTATATTGAGGAGGCGCTTCAGGCCAACGGAAAACATCCGGACGTAGCTGCTGAAATAAGAGGCCCCATCGTCGTTGTTCGCGAAGCCCCCCCACAGATCTATGAATATATGTTTCAGCGGATTCATCGCGGTCTTGTGGCGACACGAAACGAAGAAGCGAGGACAATAGTCCTCGTATCATACAGAGGCATTCGAGAGGCCTATCAGTATAACGTCGAGTACGCAGGCCGGACCGTATCCGCTCTTTCTTATAGCTGGACATTCAAGATCATTGACAGAGAATCCCGATCCATTATCTATGAGGAGAATCTCGTAAATACTGCCCCAACGCACGCTGGGGGCCTCCGGATGACGGCGAACGACATAGATTTTCCTGGCACGGAGAATGACCGTAACCAGTATCAGATCATCTACTGGAACGGACGACCCGGTGTGATTATGAAGGGGTACGACGAGAAGATTCCAGCTCGACCCCGGATTGGCAGACCGTTACTGGAGACGATCAACACTCTGAGTGGCTATCCCTTCCCAGTCTTGAATCTGCTTCTCGTGCCATTCGAGTCCTATTTCACGTTTGGGGATGAGAATTACGATTAGGACATTGTCCAGACTTCCATAAGGAACGGGTGCCGGTGCCGTTAGGATTGTCGTTTACTGATCAATCTCGGCATGTGGATGGTCATCCCCAGCATGTCCATGAGCCGACCCCTCAGGCTCATCTTGCATGGGCAGATCGGGGACGGCAGATCGGGGACAGCTCCCGAACCTCGGCGTTAGGCGCCGGCCGACCGCGATTTCGGTGGCGGGCCGGGCGGTTTGCGCCGCAGCGATCGTCCTGCCCGCTGCTCCAGTTCCGCCACGAAATGGTCATCTCCGAACGGATTTCCGGAACGAGTCGCCGCCCGAATCTCATCTGTTGCGTCCGCTCCGCCGGCCAGCGCCTCGCCCCAATCGTTCGCGGAACAAATTTTGCTCCAGCTCCCGAAATCAATTGTTCCCGATGGGTCCCCTCCCTCGGCATGGGCCCGCGCGCTCGACCACGAGTACTTTTCGGCTCGTCCGACCAGTCCGGCGCGAACCGGGTTCAAGTCCACGTACAGCAGCGCCCGAACCAGGTGAGTCCGGCCTAAAGGGCACGAATGAAAGCGGTTTTGCCACAAATGCCCTGTCCGCCCGCAGCGCCGGTTGAAGCGCTGAGCGTAGCGCGAGTGACACTGGCCCAGGGCGCGGGCAAGCGAATCGGGTCGCTCGGGAATCGCCACCAGATGGATGTGATTCGTCATCAGGCAATAGCCGAGCAGCGTGACGCCGCAGCGCCGCGAGCGTTCGCGCAGAGTTTCAAGATAGAAGCGCCGGTCATCGTCGAGCAGGAAGACATCCTGGCGGTTGTTGCCCCGTTGTGTGATGTGATGCGGCACGCCCGCCGCCACCACCCGGGCCATCCGAGCCATTTGATTCGCGGTGAGCATCAATATTTTCGCACAATTCGCGGTCGCTGAGGGCGAGGTTCAGGAGCTGGAAGGTGTGAAAAAATGCTGGGGACAGCCAGCCGCGGCCAATGTCATCATTGATAAACAGGGAGTTAGGGATGGCCGCTTGTGGCAGTCCCCGATTGTTTCACAGCTTCCTGTCCCCGATCTCCCCGATCTCCCTGAACAAGCCTTGGAATTTGGGGAAGAGTTGGCTCAGCGGTACGGTCTTGAGGTAAACTTTTAACTTTTAGAAGGGGCATCGTATCCGCCTATGAAAGGCCAATTCTTTGTGTTGCGAGATCCGGGTTCTCTGTCGGCCTATGGAGGAACGCATAGGCAACTCGATTCCGAGATGCGTCAGGCCCTGCGCGGTCAGTTCATACCTAGTGACCCGGTCAGAGTGCGACACGCGACGGGAGGGAAACCCTCAGATTTCATTTGGGTGGAGCTGTATCCCTTGATTCACGAGCGCGTGGCAGATCTTTTGAGTCAATCCGGTATCACCGGCTGGAGAGGATACGCCGCACAAGTTTTCGATAGGAGTGAGAAAACCGTCGCTGGTTACCGTGGCTTAGCCGTCAGTGGACGGTGCGAATCCATCCGTATCGACAAAGAACACTCTCAACTTGTTTATAGGACGTTTCCAGGAGGCGAGTTCCCCAACTTTAGGGGATTGCAGTTCACTGACGAATCGTGGGACGGCTCAGATTTCTTCATGAGCGCGGATGGTAAGACAGACTGGATTGTTGTCACTGATAAGGTGGAGCGAATCTTTCGTAAGGCTCATGTCAAGAACTGCGTTCTGACGCCGATATCGGAAGTTGAGATAATGGCTGGGGGGCAGAGTGAGATGAGTGAGATCGGGGACAGTGAGATCGGGGACAGCTCCCGAATCTCAGTGAGATCGGGGACAGGAAGGTGTGAAAAAATGCTGGAAAAAATGCTGAGTGAGATCGGGGACAGCTCCCGAACCTCGGCCCAACGGCAGATCGGACAGCCGAAGGGGACAGGCACCGTAATTACCTTCGACTTGTCACGGTGTTGCTTTTAAGGGACTTACTGCTGCCACTCGCTGCGGATCGAGAGTTCTCGCGATCTTGATCTCGTCTTAAGCCACTGAAATAGAGCAACTTAGTCGATTTCGAGGAGATGCCGTCAATCAGTTAGGGTGACTGCCCCCCTTCGTGGTCCATTCCGCGAACTCTGTCGGGATACCCTTCGCAGAAACAAACGGTCGGGAGGTTGCATGGCGTACTTCGACCTCCTGGTCGCGAGAAACGCCATTGAACCCTAAATCGCCGGAATTACTTGACACATGCATTACAATCAAGGCAGTAAGGCAGGTGAGGGCTTGTAGCCGGAACAGCACCGCGGAATAGCACCGCTTTCTGGTTGGTACGGGGTGCGGGCCTTGAGGCCATTCAGCCGGAGCATGCAGTGGCAGCGAACATAGCGGCAACGAACATGATGACAGCGCCCAAGGCGGCAGAGAACGATGCGGCAGAGAACGATGCGGCAGGGGACGTGACGGCAGGGGGAATGGCGGCAGGGGACATGACAGCAGCGGACAACGAACATCCGGGGAACATGAATCGAATCCGAGCCACCAAAAGGCGAACACAAGGGCAACGCATTTTCTGAAACCCGCTCAAACCTGCTCATTTACATATAGCTCGGGAAGGCGAGAGTAGAGTAAGAGTAGATTAAAGTAGAGTAGCGACAGAGCCCAACAAATATTCCCGGTACCAGCAGCTCTGCGCAACAATCGAAGCAGCCCGGACACCAGCATGCCCAGAACTGCTTCTAAGGAACCTCCCGGGTTCCTTCACCGCCTTGGCTTGCCAAACGCGAGCCCGCCGCTCGTGTGGTAGCGGTCCGTGAGCCGCACCACATCACCCAACGGGGCAACAATCGTCAGGATGCCTTCCTCTCAAAGAAAGACCGGCGATTCTATTTGGACGCTCTCCGCGAAAACAGTGGCCGTTATGACCAGCGGGTTCTCGACTACTGCCTGATGACGAATCACGTCCATCTGGTGGCTTTGCCCGAGCGAGATAATGCATTGCCGCGGGCGCTGCAGCGAACTCACGCCATTCTCGACGACGAGCGGCCAGAGCTGTCTCGGCTGCTCGTCGCCCGTGCGGCGCGATCGCTGGAGGAAGGGCTGGAGGAGACCTTGACACTGCATTGGCTCCAAGTGCCGGCGACGACGCACTCCCGTAGTGAGATAAGCGCGTTCGCGGGCGTTGGCCGTTTCCACGTACGTTATCCGGCAGCGGTCACTTATCCGGCGGCGGCCACATCGCGCATAATAACGGGTACTCATGACCTTGAATTCCCAATCTTTCATCGACAACGGCCGTGAACGTCTCCTCGAGGAGCTTTGCGAGTTTCTACGCATCCCAAGCATCAGCACATTGCCCGAGCATAAGGGCGATGTTTTGAAAGCCGCGGAGTTTGTCGCCTCGAGCCTTCGCGACGTTGGCATGGAAACGGTGGAAATCATCGCCGGTGAAGGCCACCCGCTGGTCTACGCCGAAAGCCTCGAAGCCCCCGGCAAACCAACCGTCCTCTGCTACGGTCACTATGACGTGCAGCCACCCGATCCCCTCGATCAGTGGGTAACCCCTCCCTTTGAGCCCACCGTGCGGAACGGCAGCCTCTTCGCCCGCGGAGCGGCGGACGACAAGGGACAGATGTATACCCACATCAAGGCCGTCGAGGCGCTGCGAGCCAGCGGCGGCCGTCTGCCCGTCAACGTCAAGTTTCTCATCGAGGGCGAAGAGGAAGTCGGCGGCGAAGCGATCACCGCCTATGTTCCGGCCCATCGCGACAAGCTCGCGGCGGACGTGGCCCTGGTTTCCGACACGGCGATGTACGCCCCCAACACGCCCACGATTTGCACCGCGTTGCGCGGCATGGTTTACATGGAATGGGAAGCGGCCGGGCCGGCCCGCGACTTGCACTCCGGGCTCTACGGCGGAACGGCGCCGAACGCCGTGTTCGGACTCGTCGAGTTGCTTGCCAAGTGCAAGGACGCAGCGGGTGTGATCCAAATACCCGGCCTTTATGAGAGCGTGCGGGCCCCCGCCGCCGCCGAGAAAGAAAGTTGGCGGCGCCTTCCCTTCGACGAGGCGGAATACCTGGCTTCGGAAGTCGGCTCGACGGCCCTCACCGGCGAGCCGGGTCAGAGTGTCTTTGAGCGAACCTGGGCGCGCCCCACGTTCGAGGTTCATGGTATTGGCGGCGGCTTCACCGGCCCCGGCGGCAAAACGGTGATTCCCGCCAAGGCCACGGCCAAGGTGAGCATCAGGCTGGTGCCTGATCAAGACCCGCAAGAAATCCTCCGCGCGGTCCGCGAATTTGTCGCCGCGAACACGCCCGCGGGAATTCAAGTGGAAGTGCGGGAGCTGCATTCGGCGCCGGCCAGCATGGTCAGCCCCGATCACCCCGCGATTCGCACGGCGGCGCAAGCGCTGGAAGAGGTCTTCGGCCAACCAACGGTTTTCATCCGCTCGGGCGGATCGATTCCAATCGCCGGAGACATCACCAAGCATCTCGGGATCCCGACCGTGTTAATGGGTTTTGGCCTGCCCGATGACGGCCTGCACTCGCCGAACGAGAAGTTTTCCATCGACAACTACTACAAGGCGATCCAGACCGTCAGTCACTATTTCGAACTGCTGGCAACTACCAACATGGAGCAGGCATAATTTCGAGCAGACACATCAGAGCCGCGGGTGGAAACCCGCGGTCAACCTGACCAGAAAACTCCCTCCGATCAACCCGACAATGGGTGAGCCGCAAGGCTATACCTAGGCGAGCCGCAAACCCATACGTGACCGAGCCCTGAGCCAACATCCCACCCAAAACTTGATTCCCGCACACCGATTGACGTAACATGCTGAGAACACGGTACCCGCCAGCCGCCCGGGAGTGAACTTATGAAAAAACTAGTGCTTTCCCTTTCCATCGCTTGCTTACTCCTCGTTCCTGCCTTCGCACAGGAAGAGGAGGAGTACAACTTCCGTGAAGTGGATATCAATACGGGCAGCCCCGAGGGCCAGCTCATCACCCAGGCCAGTGAATCCGAGGATACGGCGGAGAAGATCCAGTTACTGGAGACCTTTGTCGAGAAATTCTCCGATGATCACGCCGTCGACTGGGTTCGGCTGCAATTACAAGGGCACTATCTCGAATCGCAGAACTTTCCCAAAGTCGTTGAGCACGGCAATGCGATTCTGGAACTCTCCCCGACAGATATAGAGATTCTGCACAATCTCACCAAGGGTTATGAGGGCACCCAGGACTGGGCCGCGCTGCTACCGCACTTGCTGAAAATCAAGCCACTTGCCGATGCCGAGGCTGGCGTTGAGAATTACGAAGACGCGGACGAAGAAGAAACCGTGAGGTGGAAATCTCAAGTGGAGTACGCGCAAGGCGTGTTGCAGTATGTGGAGTACTCGCTCTACACTTCTTCGTTGAAAATAACCGACCCAGCAGCGAAGATCCAATACCTGGAAACTCTCAGAGAGCAATACCCGGAAGGACAGTATGGGTCTCAAGCGCTCGATCCGCTGACGATGGCTTATCGCCAAGCAGGCAACTTCGCCAAAATGGCCGAGATGATGGCGCTCTCGCTCGAGAAAGATCCGGCCAACGAAGAATACCTCTATGCGCTGGCGGAGACAAGCCTCGGCCAGCAACAACTTGAGCAAGCCAGGATGTACGGCCAGAACCTTGTGGATGCGATGGCCACAAAAGAAAAGCCCGAGAATGTCAGCGACGAAGACTGGATGAATAGAAAGGACCTGTTCACGGCCTATGGAAACTTCGTACTGGGCAAGGTTTCTTTCTCGGAGGCTGGCGACAGCAACAAGAACAAGTTTCGGGAATCCCGCAAGTTCCTGCTCCAATCCGTCGAACCGTTGAAGGCGCAGGGTGGGCAAAACTTCGGAATGCTAGCCTATTTTCTGGGCATTTGCTATGTCAAGCTCGACATCGCCGGAGACAATATTGCTCAGGCGACCCGCTGGATGAGCACTTCCGCCGGTATCGAAAGTCCAGCCCAAGCCGGAGCCAAGGACATTCTCTCGAAGATCCAAAGTTCGCAATAATGCCCGAACAGAGCCCAGAACGCAAGTGACGGGCCAGCAAGTGACGGGCCAGCAAGTGACGTGCCGGCAAGTGACGGGCCAGCTTCCCATAACGAGCCTCTTCCGTGAACATCCTGGTCCCCAATTTAGGTTCGACTTCCCTCAAATACCAGCTCATCGATTTCCCCTCGGAAAGGGTTCTCGCCAAGGGAAGATTCGAGCGAATCGGCCAACCAGGAGGGGATGCCCGCAGTCACCGCGAGGCCATTCAGCAGACGCTGGAGCTGCCCGATGTGGTCGACGGCGTGGGCTTCAAGGCCGTTCATGGAGGCCCGGACTATCGCGGGTCCTACCGGGTTGACGCCAGTCTGCTCGCCGCAATGAAGCAATACGAAGCGGCGGCGCCACTCCACAACGGCATTTACCTAACCGCAATGGAGACGTTCGGAGAGTTGCGGCCAGAGCTGCCGTTGGTCGCGGTTTTTGAAACCGGGTTCCATCGCACAATGCCGGATTACGCTACCCGGTACGGTGTTCCACGGGCCTGGGCCGAAACCCACGGCGTACGCAGATACGGGTTCCACGGTGCGTCCCACCGCTATGTGAGTCAGCGCCTGCCCGAAATGCTCGGCAGGCCCGGCGACGCGCTTCGGATTGTTTCCTGCCACCTGGGCGGCAGTTCCTCGATCTGCGCCATCGATCGGGGTAAGTCGGTGGACGTCACAATGGGATTCTCGCCGCAATCGGGATTGGAGAATGCGACGCGCCACGGTGATCTCGATGCATTCGCGGTGCTCTACATCATGGACCGGCTCAATTACTCCACGGCCGGGGTGAGAGACGTGCTGCTTGCCGGCGGCGGGTTGGCCGGGCTCTCCGGTATCGCTGGGGGCGACGTGCGCGACCTTGAGGCAGCGGCAGAGAGCGGCAGCGAGCCGGCCGCGCAAGCGCTCGAAACGTTCGCCTATCAAATCAAGAAGACGATCGGGGCCTACGCCGCCGCCATGGGTGGAATCGAAGTATTGGCGTTCACCGCCGGCATCGGCGAAAACTCGGCGCGGCTGCGGGCGCGGTGTTGCGAGGGACTCGAATTCCTGGGAGTTGCATTGGACCCCGCCGCCAATGAAAATGGCTCCGGCGACCGTCTGATCTCAAGCCAAGGCGCAGCAGTGAACGTAGCGGTTCTAGCGACGAACGAAGAGCTAATCGTCGCCCGTGAAACCGCCACCGTGCTGGAAACCGTACTGGAAACCGTACTGGAAACCGTACTGGAAAAACGATACAAGCCGGCCGAATAGCCCCCCCCCCCGGCACCGCGGCAACCTTGAGAGCTGCGGCGTGGCACACGCATTCTTGCCTGCCGTGTCGCCACTCCTGGCATCATCTCTCGTTATCCAATTCACTCCGTGCGCCAGCTTCGAGCTGCACGGCGCGGCAAGCTCTCAGCTTGCCGCGCCGGCACTCATGTCAGCGCTCGTGCCGCTCGCCCCTTCTCCCGTCTATATCCCGCACAGGCAGGCCGAACCACGGCCCTCTTGGGCCCAACCGCGGCGCATTCTAAAGTCCTTCAGCGTCGCACCGATTGAACGAGTGACGGATGCCGATACAACGCCGACTTAACCATGATGCCTGAGCCTAAGATCCCCTCCGCCCAGCCGCCCCAACAGCCGTCATCGCCGGCAAAACCAAGGCTCTTGCACATCGTCACCAGCCCGATGGGAGCCGAGACCATGCTGCGGGGCCAGCTTCGTTTCTTCCGCCAGGCGGGCTACGAAGTATTCGTGGCTTCTTCTCCCGGCACGGGCTTGAATCGAGTAGCGGCGACTGATGGCGTGACCGCTTTTGCGATACCGATGGAACGCGAAATGGCTCCACTGAGAGACGTTGTGTCTTTGTGGAAGCTGTGGCGCTTGATGAGGCGGCTGCATCCTGATATTTGTCATGTCGGCACTCCGAAGGCCGGCCTACTCGGCGGGTTGGCGGCGCTTCTCGCGGGAGTGCCCCGCCGATTTTATACACTGCACGGGCTGCGTCTCGAGACCACGGCCGGATGGAAGCGAGTGATATTGACCGCGGCCGAGCGGATCTCGTGCCTGCTGGCGCACCGCGTTATCTGCGTCAGCGAGAGCCTCCGGGAGAAGGTGGTCGAACTGCGGCTCGCCGCCGCTTCCAAGACTCGCCTGACCGGATCGGGCAGCGCCAACGGCGTGGATGTGTCGCGCTTCGATCCGAGCGGTCTTCGCCAGGCAGGCTCACGCAGAGTCCGCCGAAGCCTGGGCTTGCCGGATCAGGATGCAGTCGTTGGCTTTGTCGGCCGAATCACCCGCGACAAAGGCATCGTGGAATTGATCGAGGCGTTTGAGCTGCTCGTGGAGCGCTTTTCGGGTCTCCGGCTGTTGCTGGTCGGGTGTTTCGAAAAGTCCGATCCGCTACCGGCGTGGGTCGAGACGTCGATTCGGGCAAACCCGCTTATCGTTCACACTGGCTTTGTCGACGACCCGTCTCTTCTTTACCAGTTGATGGACATTGTGGTGCTGCCGAGCTACCGGGAAGGGTTTCCGACTGTTGCTCTGGAGGCCGCCGCCGCCGCCAAGCCGATTGTCGCGACACGGGTAACGGGGTCTTGCGACGCGGTACTGGACGGGGAGACGGGTTCGCTGGTGCCGGCAAAGGATTCGCCGGCGCTGGCAGTCGCAATAGGAGCACTACTCGACGACAAGTCTCAGGCTGACCAGATGGGGCTTGCCGCTCGCGGCAGAGTCGTGCGCGAATTTCGACCAGAAAGAGTATGGCAGGGAGTTTTGGCCCTTTACCAGGAGTCGCTGCAGGTTTCGAGCTCAATCGGCCAGAAGTCTTTCCCCTACGAAGCCGCGTCATTGACGGAGCCGCGCGCGTAAGCAAGCGGTAATCCGCCACGGGCGCTCCGCCGGCCTGAGCCAGAATGCTGATAGCAATTCTGCAAGCGTGACGCGGACGGGAAGCTCAGCGCTAAGCAGTGCTCAGCTATATAAGTGTCAGCCATATAAGTGTCGGCCATATAGGTAATGTGAAGCCCTAAAACGTAGCGGCCAGATTCATCCCCAATGACTTGCGGTCAAAACGATTTTGAAAATTGAGAAAATCAAGCGCCCGTTCGACACTGCCTCGGCGGCAATCGGACTCGTTCTCACCGCGCCACTCACCCTGCTCACCGCCCTGCTCATCCGAGCGACGATGGGCCGGCCCGTGCTGTTCCGGCAACAGCGGGCGGGGCTCGGCGGCGCCGTCTTTCACGTTTACAAATTTCGAACCATGCAGGCTGGCTCGGGGCCCGACGAGGAACGACTAACGAGGGTTGGCAGGTTTCTGCGGGCTACCAGTATTGACGAGCTACCGCAGCTTTAGAAGGCAATAACATACTTGACAACTCCACGGTTTTGGGTTACAATTAAGTCATGGAACAGCAACCGAAAACCCTTCAGGAAGCCATCATCTACTTCGCTGATCCTGACAACTGCCGAGATTATGTG
>Ga0114996_10008864_pt1 | contig 11099 bp, 10 predicted proteins | sample ArcticOcean_MG_C_4_FD_87039 | JGI IMG/M metagenome (GOLD analysis project Ga0114996, IMG submission 87039) | Marine microbial communities from western Arctic Ocean - ArcticOcean_MG_CB4_134 | ecosystem: Environmental > Aquatic > Marine > Oceanic | place: Arctic Ocean: Canada Basin | collected... | reverse complement strand
GGTCCGGTCGGCGTCGAAACCCTGGCCGCCGCCTTGTCGGAAGAACGCGACACCATCGAAGACGTAATCGAACCTTATCTCATGCAGCAGGGTTTTTTGCTGCGCACGCCACGTGGCCGGGCCCTGGCGGCTGAGGGCTACCGGCATTTGGGTCTCGACGAGACGGACGAAATTCAGCAACTGGAATTGCTGGCCGAGGCGGACGGCGATGACGATGACTGAGGCGCAAGGCGTGCTTCAAGGCGGCGTCCATGCGTTCCCGGTGCGGGTCTATTTTGAAGACACCGATGCCGGCGGCATCGTTTATTACGCCAATTATTTGCGTTTTGCCGAACGCGCGCGCAGCGAAATGCTTCGTCATCTCGGCATCGAAAGCGGCCGGTTGGTGGATGACTTGGGCCTTGCGTTCGCGGTCAAGCAGTGTTTCATGGATTTCATCAAACCGGCGAAACTGGATGACCTGTTGACGGTTGAAACCCGACTGACCGGGATTGGCGGCGCGTCCTTGACGGCGGATCAGCGAATATCGCTGGACGGCGCGGACCTGGTTCGCATGGAATTGAAACTCGCCTGTATGTCCCTGGATGGCAGACCTGCCCGTCTGCCGGGCGACATCCGCAAACGGCTGGAGGACTTTTTTAATTCGGCCGGGGCGACATAAGACAAACTTTTGACAAAATTCTAAGGCAACTCTTTCAAGGGAATAACCGAGGCTTATTAATGGAAAACCAAATTATCGAAGCGGCGACGCTGGGCGGCTCCGTCGCCGACATGGATTTTTCGATTTGGTCGTTGTTTGTCCGGGCCGATGCGGTGGTCAAGGCGGTGATCATTTTGCTGCTGCTGGCCTCCGTCTGGTGTTGGGCGATTATTTTCGACAAGGTCGTCAATTTGCGCCGCCTGAACAGCCGGTCTTCTGAATTTGAGCAGTCCTTCTGGTCGGGTAATTCCCTCGACGATCTGTACGAACGCATTTCCGCAAGGCCGCGCGATCCCATGTCGGCGGTGTTTGTGTCGGCCATGCGCGAATGGCGCCGCACGTCTACGCGAGGCACGGGCGTATCCGATGCCCGGGTCGGCGTTTCGGACCGCATCGATCGGGTCATGCAGATCACCCTGGACAGGGAAATGGACCGGACGGAAAAGAATATGACGTTCCTCGCCACCACCGGGTCGACGGCGCCGTTTATCGGGCTGTTCGGCACCGTGTGGGGCATCATGAACAGCTTCCAGGCCATCGCCATTTCCAAGAACACCAGCCTTGCCGTTGTCGCGCCCGGGATAGCCGAGGCGTTGTTTGCGACGGCGCTCGGTCTGCTGGCGGCGATCCCGGCGGTGGTCGCCTATAACAAGTTGAACAAGGACATGGACCGTTATGCCAGCCGTCTCGACAATTTCGCCGGTGAATTTTCGGCCATCCTGTCCAGGGAAATGGACACCAAGGAAAAGGATTGACGATGGTAGCCCACCTCAGCCGGGGAAATGGACGGACCGGACATCATGGCCGGCGGGCGGCGCCGATGTCGGACATCAACGTTACCCCGATGGTCGATGTGATGTTGGTGTTGTTGATTATCTTCATGGTCACCGCGCCGCTGTTGACCGTCGGCGTGCAGGTCGATCTGCCTAAAACCAAGGCGTCCATGATCCGCGGTCAAGACGAGCCGCTGGCCATTACCGTCAATGCGGACGGTCAGGTCTATCTGCAGGAAACGGAAATAGACCTGGACGGGCTGCTGCCGCGGCTCAATGCGATTACCGGCAATAACCCGGATGTGCGCATTTTCGTGCGCGGTGATGCGTCGGTGAATTATGGCCGGGTTATGGAGGTTATGGGAACCATCAACGCCGCCGGGTACAGAAAAGTAGCCCTGGTCACCCAGCAGGTCACCCGGCAGGCGAAAAAGCGCCCCAAGCGTAAAAAGTAAAAATTTTGTCATGCGTAACGCGATTGGTTTTTCGGTTTTATTTCATAGCGCGGTCCTGGTGATCGGGTATTTCGGCCTGCCGTATATTCAGACCTCGGCGTTGTTGACCGATACCCCGATCATGGTCGAAATCGTCAATGTGGCGGAAATGACCAACGCGCCGCCACCCAAACCCAAGCCGGACAAGAAAACGGAAAAGGAGGTCAAAAAGGAAGAGCCGCCGAAAAAACCACCGCCGCCGCCGAAAGCCTCGCCGCCACCGGTGCCTGAAAAGGAAGAGGTCGCGGCCCTGCCGCCGGAGCCGAAACCAAAACCGAAACCAAAGACAAAACCAAAACCTAAGGTGCAAAAGCCCAAGCCGGTCCGCAAGCTGGCCAAGGTCAAACCCCGGCGCAAGCCGAAGCCGCCGGACGCCTTCGCATCGGTTTTGAAGACCGTCGAAAAATTGAAAGCTCAGCCCAAGCCGAAGGACAAGAAAGAGGAAAAGAAAAAGAAACCGAAAAAGAAAAAAGCCGAAAACTTCGAGCAGCTTATGGCCCAGGCGCTGGCGTCGCGTACGGCCAAGCACAATCCCTCGAGGCCGCTGGCCATCAGCGAGATCGATCTGGTCCGCCAGCAAATCCGGGAATGCTGGTCCCTGCCCACCGGCGCCAGGGAAGCCGAAGACCTGAGCATCGAAATAAAAATGGCCATGAACCCCGACGGCACCGTGCGCCAGGCCCGCATTCTCGACCAGGGCCGCATGCAATCGGACCCATTTTTCAGGGCCGCGGCCGAGAGCGCCTTGCGGGCGGTCTTGAATCCCCGCTGTAATCCGCTAAAGCTACCTCCGGATAAATATCAACAATGGAAAAACATGATCATGAATTTCGATCCCCGGCAGATGTACTGAGCATGGTATCCCTCTGCAAGAATTTTTTTAACGGCGCCTGGCGCGTCTTGGGCGTGCTGGTGGTGTTGCTCGTCGTCGCCTTGCCGGCCCGCGCCGAACTCAGAATCAACATCACTCAGGGCAAGGTCGAGCCGCTTCCCATTGCTATTACCAATTTCGTCGGCGTTAATCCCGACGAGGTCCGCTATGGGCGCGACATCTCGAGCGTCGTTGCCGATGACCTTGAGCGTTCCGGCTTGTTCCGGCCTATCGAACAGGGTGCCTTCATTCAGACAACTATCGCGCTGCAGACGTTGCCGCGTTTCGGAGACTGGCGGGTCATCAACGCCCAGGCCCTGGTTCAGGGCCGGGTGCAGTTTGTCCAGGCCGGTCAATTGCGTGTGGAATTCCGCCTGTGGGATGTCTTCGCCGAGCAGCAGATGGTGGGGCTGGCCTACATTACCGTGGCGGACAACTGGCGCCAGGTCGCTCATATTATTGCCGATGCCGTCTACAAGCGTATCACCGGCGAGGAAGGCTATTTCAATACCCGTATCGTTTATATTTCGGAATCCGGCCCCGCCAACAGGCGCATCAAGCGTCTGGCGATCATGGACCAGGATGGCCAAAATCATAAATTTCTGACCGAAGGCGGCGCGCTCGTGCTGACGCCCCGGTTCTCGCCGACGCTTCAGGAAATTACCTATCTTTCTTTCTATGGCGATCTGCCCCGGGTTTATATTTTCAATATCGACACAGGCCGCCAGGAAGTTCTTGGCGAATTCCCGGGCATGACTTTCGCGCCCAGGTTTTCTCCAAACGGGCATGAAATCATCATGAGTATGGCCAAGGACGGTAATTCCGAAATTTACACCATGGATCTCAGGACCCGGGTGGTGAAGCAGCTGACGAGACACTCCGCCATCGATACATCGGCCAGCTATTCCCCGGACGGCGATCAGATCGTCTTCAACTCGGACCGGGGCGGCTCGCAACAACTCTATGTTATGGAAGCGTCGGGGCGCGGGGTAAGGCGGATCAGTTACGGCAAGGGGCGCTATGCGACACCGGTTTGGTCGCCCCGTGGAGATTTGATCGCCTTTACAAAGTTTACCGGAGGGCGTTTTTATATCGGCGTTATGCGCACCGATGGTAGCGGGGAAAGACTGCTGGCCGAGGATTTTTTGGTTGAAGCGCCGACCTGGGCACCCAACGGGCGGGTTTTGATGTTTTTCCGCCAGGAACCGACAAAGAAAGACGGCAGCGGCGGCCGGTCCCGGTTGTACTCGATCGATTTGACGGGCCATAACGAACGCGAAATCGTGACCCCGGTGGATGCCTCCGACCCCGCATGGTCACCGCTTATTCGCTAGTCGGCTTTTCCCGGCAATGTGTATAAAATCCGCTGGTTGAAGAAAACGCTTGGAATTGAGCTTTTTACTCTTTACTACAATGGGGTTAGTGGTCAATTCGGCCAATTGGTTAGTGTACGCACAAAAGTGCGATACGAACAACGTTTCGCTATATCCCAGTGATGGAGAATTATAATGCGTTATAAGATTTTGAGCCTATTTGCGGCTGTTGCCCTTATTTCGGCCTGTGAAACCGCCTCGAGTGGCGGCTCGTCCGGTGGCGGCTCGTCCGATGGCAGCGGTGTCAAACCGCAGGAAACTTACACGAGTCCTCTCATCGTGCCTGGCTCCCAGGAAGATTTGGTCGTCAGCGTTGGTGATCGTGTCTTATTTGAATTCAACTTGTACAGCCTTAAAAGGGATGCGCGAAAAACCCTTGAAAGACAGGCAGCTTGGTTGAAGGCCAATCCGTCCGTGACGTTCGCCATCGAAGGTCATGCCGACGAACGCGGAACCCGCGAATACAACTTGGCCTTGGGCGAGCGCCGTGCGAATTCGGTCAAGGATTATCTGGCTTCCCTGGGCATTAACCCGGCGCGTATGAAAACTATCTCTTATGGTAAGGAACGCCCTGTCGCCATTGGTTCGACCCAGGCCGCCTGGGGGCAAAACCGCCGCGGCGTGACGAGAGTTACCGGCGCCGGCAGTTAACGTCGCCGCCCTTCACTGGGAAAATTTAGGCGCTTGTCCTTCCGGTTTGGCCGGGGTGGGCAAGCGCCATATTTTTGCCTAAAATACAGCCCAGCATGTGGCCCACACTACCGCTTCCAATCCGCCTGAGTTTCCAGCCTGTCGAGGCAAAGGACCAAGGAAATGATTTTTCGGCTGAAACTATTGCCTGATCGGTTTTTCCATTACACCGTCCCGGTGGCCTTGGGTCTTTTGGTTATGCTGTTGGTGTCATTCGCCCCCGATGTTCAGGCGCAAAGCCAGGAGAACCTGAAGGTGATCCTGGATAGAATGGGGCGGCTGGAGAAAGATATCCGTAACCTCAACCTGTCCATTGCCAGGGGGACACCCGCGCTGGCTCCGGCCGGGGCGTCTCCGGCTCCGGCGCGCACCCCGGCAGTTATGGGGCCCGGCGGAAGCCATGCCCTGGCCCGCTTGTCGGTGCAAATGACCGAATTGGAAAATGACCTGCGCGCGGTGACGGGATCCATGGAAGAATTTAATTTTCAAATCGGCAATCTGACCAGACGCCTCGATAAGCTGGTCGCCGATATGGATTATCGTCTCGGCTTGTTGGAAGGCCGTGCTCCCGGGGCGACAGCCGGCGCCCGGCCCGCACCCTCGGGCCCGCCCCGGATCAGTCCCGCGCCGTTGCCGCCTTCGGTACAGAAAATCATTCCCGGCCAGGGAAATTCCTTCGCCTCTGAACCGGGCCTTTTGGGTACGGTTTCCAAACCCAGGGTCGATGCCCTGGCGTCCAAGGAGGACGGGGCCAAGGCGCCAACAAAACCGGCTTTGGCCGCGTCGCCCCGTCCCGCCGCCAGTCCGACCGGTAAGCCCGCCCGGAATGCGGCGCTCAGCACGCCGCCGGCCCAGCCCAAAGCCGCGCCCCCGGCGCCGGCCCAGAGTATTCTTCCCAAAGGCACGCCCAAGCAACAATTCGACTTTGCCTTCGGCCTGCTGCGCCAGGCCAATTACGACAAGGCCGAAATGGCGTTACAGGAATTCGTCAAAACCAATCCCAAGGACAAACTGGCCAGCAACGCGCGTTACTGGCTGGGGGAAACCTATTATGTGCGGGCCGCTTATGTGCAGGCCGCGGAAGTCTTTCTGGAAGGCTATCAGGCCGACCCGAAAGGCTTCAAGGCTCCGGATTCCCTGCTCAAGCTCGGGATGTCGTTGTCCGGACTGGACAAGAAGCGCGAGGCCTGCGCCGCCTTCGACAAGGTTGCCAAGGATTTCCCCGGCGCCTCGGCGGGCATCCGCAATACCATCGCCCGGGAAAAACAAAAAAACAGTTGTCCCTGATGATTACTTCCCTCGACGATAATGCCTTCGGAAAATTGATGGCGGATTTGGGACCCTACGAGCGCCGGCCCCATTTGGCGGTCGCCGTATCGGGCGGTTCCGACAGTCTCAGCCTGGCGCTTATGGCTGGCCGTTGGGCGGCCCGCCGGAGCGGGCAGCTCACGGCTTTAAGCGTTGACCACGGTCTGCGTGCCGAAGCCGGAGCCGAAGCGGCCCAAGTCGGCGAGTGGTTGCGCCCGAAAGGCATTGATCATCACGTTCTTTCCTGGCGCGGTCCGAAACCCGCCAGCGGAATCCAGGCCGCAGCCCGGGACGCGCGCTACCAATTTATGGGCGACTGGTGCCGGAGCGCAGGCGTTTTGCATCTCCTTCTCGGCCACACACTTGACGACCAGGCGGAAACTTTCCTGCTCAGGCTGGGCCATGGCAGCGGTGCGAAAGGTTTGTCGGCTATGTCGGCGGTCCGGGAAACCCCTGATGTCAGACTGTTAAGACCCTTGCTGGGAATCCCTAAGACGGTTTTGCTGGCGACCCTCGAAGCCGAAGGGCAGGACTGGATCGAAGACCCCTCAAACCGGAATGAGGCCTTCGCCCGCGTGCGCGTGCGCCGGGCCATGCGCGAGGGTGGGCTTGAGGCGGCGGCTCTGGCGCGCTCGGCATACAGATTCGGACGCGCCCGGCTGGCGTTGGAAGCTGCGGTAACGCAAGTTCTGGCGCGCTCGGCCCGGGTGCATCCGGCGGGGTTCGCGGTTCTCGATCACAGTCAAATTTTCGCCGCCCCGGACGAGGTCGGCCTGAGGGCGCTTGGCCGGGTGTTGGCGGCGATCGGTGGCAACAGCTATGCCCCACGCCTTGGCAAGCTGGAACGGCTTTACGAAAAACTGTCCGGCGACCATGGAATTCGGGGCCTCACCCTGGGCGGTTGCCGCGTGATGGCGGGGACCGGGCGCTATCGGGGAAAACTCGTGATCTGCCGGGAAGCCCGCGGGCTGCCCGAACCGGTGGCGGTTGAGGCTTCTCAGCGGTTGCTATGGGACCGCCGTTTTCAGATCCAATTCAAGGCATTCGGTACCGGTGAAGAGTCCCGGCCCCGGCTGGAAGCTTTGGGAGAGCACGGTTGGCGGGAAATTATCGGGCAAAGCCCGGAAATGGGCGCTTGTGGAATTCCAGGCCCGGCCCGGACCGCTTTACCGGCTTTATTCGATAAAAAAGGCCTGTTTTCCGTGCCTCATCTAGGGTTCCGGCGATCCAGGGAAGCCCCGGAAATAGCAGAGATGCGCTTTTTTCCGCCCAATTCCCTTTCAAGAGCAGGCTTTTTCTTGCGTTAAGAGCCTGACATACTATCTCTCTAGGGCAGAGGAACGATAATCCTTGTGTCCTCGTTGTTTCCAAGGAGGAAATGGAACTTGAATTTCAGTCGAAATATGGCGCTTTGGGTTGTCATTGCGCTTTTGGTGTTTGCTATGTTCAACCTGTTTCAGGGGACCGGGCAGCGCCAGCAAGCCATGATGGCGTTTTCCGATTTCCTGTCGGCGGTGGAAGCCGGCGACATTCGCGACGTGACCATCCAGGGGCCCGGTATTACCGGCCATTACCGCGATGGCCGCACGTTCTCGACCTATGCTCCGGACGATCCCAATCTGGTGGCGACCCTGACCGGGAAAAGCGTGCGCATTAGTGCGCTGCCCTATGACAAGGATACGCCGACGCTGTTCAGTATTCTGATTTCCTGGTTCCCGATGCTGCTGTTGATCGGGGTCTGGATTTTCTTCATGCGCCAGATGCAGTCCGGCGGCGGCAAGGCCATGGGCTTCGGCAAATCCAAGGCGCGCCTTATGACCGAAAAATCGGGCCGCATCACCTTCGAAGATGTCGCCGGAATTGACGAGGCCAAGCAGGAATTGGAGGAAATCGTCGATTTCCTGAAAGATCCGCAGAAATTTCAGCGCCTCGGCGGGAAAATTCCCAAGGGGTGTTTGCTCGTTGGTCCGCCGGGCACCGGCAAGACCTTGTTGGCCCGCGCCATTGCCGGCGAGGCCAATGTTCCGTTCTTTACCATTTCCGGTTCCGACTTCGTCGAAATGTTCGTCGGTGTCGGTGCGTCCCGCGTCCGTGACATGTTTGAACAGGGCAAGAAGAACGCGCCCTGCATTATTTTTATCGATGAAATCGACGCCGTCGGCCGCCACCGCGGCGCCGGTCTTGGCGGCGGCAACGACGAGCGCGAGCAGACTCTGAACCAGTTGCTGGTGGAAATGGACGGTTTCGAGTCCAATGAAGGCGTGATCCTGATCGCCGCCACCAACCGGCCCGATGTTCTCGACCCGGCGTTGCTGCGCCCCGGTCGTTTCGACCGTCAGGTGACGGTGCCCAACCCGGACATTCTGGGGCGCGAGAAAATTCTTAAAGTGCACATGCGCAAAGTGCCGCTGGCCCCCGATGTGGACGCCCGCGTCATTGCGCGCGGCACGCCCGGATTTTCCGGCGCTGATCTGGCCAATCTGGTCAATGAGGCGGCCCTGCTGGCGGCCCGTATCGGCAAGCGCGTCGTCACCATGGCTGAGTTCGAGGAATCCAAGGACAAGGTGATGATGGGCACGGAGCGCCGGTCCATGGTGATGACCGAGGAAGAAAAGAAACTGACAGCTTATCACGAAGCCGGTCATGCCCTGGTCGGCCTCAACGTTCCGAAGTACGACCCGCTGCACAAGGTGACGATCATCCCGCGCGGCCGGGCGCTCGGCCTGACCATGAGCCTGCCCGAACGCGACCGGCTGACCTATAAAAAGGTGGAACTGAAATCCATGTTGGCCGTGATGTACGGCGGCCGGGCGGCGGAAGAAATTGTTTTCGGCGAGGAAAACGTCACCACCGGCGCCGGCAACGATATTCAGCAGGCGACCAGTTGGGCGCGCAGAATGGTGACCGAATTCGGTTTCTCCGACAAGCTGGGCCGGTTGCGCTACTCCGACAATGAGGAAGAGGTCTTCCTCGGTCATTCCGTGGCGCGCCACAAGAACGTGTCCGACGCCACGGCGGCCCTGATTGACGAGGAAGTCCGCTGCTTGATTGACGAAGCGGAAACTTCGGCGCGCAAAATTCTCAATGAAAAACGCAAGGACCTGGACACCCTGGCCAACGCGCTTCTGGAATACGAAACCTTGTCTGGCAAGGAAGTGAACGCCCTGTTGCGTGGCGAATCCATCGTGCGGCCTGAGGATATGGATACGCCCGAAGGCGGTCACAAAGCTTCGGTCCCCTCCAGCGGCAAGACCAAGAAATCGAAAGGGGCTCCCGGCATGGACCCGGAACCTCAGCCTGAGACCTGAACAGCCATGAGCCAAGCATGAGCGCCGGGTTTTTTTTTGCCGGGCTGTCGCTCGACGTCCCCCGCATTCTCGGCATCATCAATGTAACGCCTGACAGTTTCTCTGACGGTAGCGAGGCCTTTGCCGTTGATGATGCCGTTCGCCAAGGCCGGGCGATGATCGTGGCCGGCGCCGATGTTCTGGATGTAGGCGGGGAATCCACCCGTCCCGGCGCGCAGCCGGTTACGGTGGAAGAAGAAATTTCCCGCATCAAACCCGTTGTCCAGGCCCTGGCGGGTGAGGGATTTACCGTTTCCATCGATACCCGCCGCGCTTTGGTGATGGCCTCCGCTATCGAGGCCGGCGCGAGCATCGTAAATGACGTAACGGCGTTGACGGGCGATCCGGATTCCCTTGCCCTGGCCTCAGACAGCGGATTGCCGGTGATCCTGATGCATATGCAGGGCGAGCCGGGCACCATGCAGGACAATCCCCAATACGACGATGCGGCCCTGGAGGTGTTCCGATATTTGAAAGAGCGCGTCCAAATCTGCGAGGCGGCTGGGGTCAAACGCGACAGGATCGCCGTTGATCCGGGTATAGGATTCGGCAAGACCCTGGACCATAATTTGGACATTCTGGCTAGGTTGGACATCTACCGGGACCTGGGATGCCCGGTGGTGCTGGGCGCATCCCGAAAGAGTTTTATCGGAAAGATCAGCCGTGGTGAGGCGGCCAAGGATCGCGTCTCGGGGTCGCTGGCGGCGGTCCTAAATGCCCTGGCCAAAGGTGTGCGGCTGTTCCGCGTGCACGACGTCGCCGAAACCCGCCAGGCGCTGGCCGTGTGGCAGGCGATTGAAAAAAATTGAAATAAAACGTGACGCCCGCTGTGGCCGGGTTTGTATTAAGAACAACACCGAACGAACCCCGCTATCGGGGTAGGGATTTAAATGACAACAAAACTTTTCGGCACCGACGGCATTCGCGGAACCTCCAACACCGAACCCATGACCGCCGGGACGGCGTTAAAGGTAGGCATGGCGGCGGCGGTCCAGTTTGTCCGTGGTGAGCATCGCCATCAGGTGGTGATCGGTAAGGATACGCGGCTGTCGGGGTACCTTCTGGAACCGGCGTTGACGGCCGGTTTTATTTCCATGGGCATGGATGTGGTTCTGGTCGGGCCGATGCCGACGCCCGGTGTCGCCATGTTGACGCGGTCGCTGCGCGCCGATCTGGGTGTGATGATTTCGGCATCCCACAACCCTTATCAGGACAACGGCATCAAGCTGTTCGGACCCGATGGTTTTAAATTATCGGATGCGACAGAAGCCGAAATTGAGGCTCGCGTTTCTTCCGATATGAGCGCTGATATGGCCCCAGCCGCCCGGCTCGCCCGCGCCCGGCGGCTCGACGACGCGCGCGGGCGCTATAACCAATACGTCAAACAGACTTTCCCCAGGGGAATGCGTCTCGACGGCCTCAAGATCGCCCTCGATTGCGCCAACGGGGCGGCTTACAAGGTCGGGCCCGAAGTGTTGTGGGAACTAGGCGCGGAAATCGTCCCCATTGGCGTCGATCCTGACGGCGTCAACATCAACAAGGG
>Ga0114996_10008863_pt1 | contig 11100 bp, 5 predicted proteins | sample ArcticOcean_MG_C_4_FD_87039 | JGI IMG/M metagenome (GOLD analysis project Ga0114996, IMG submission 87039) | Marine microbial communities from western Arctic Ocean - ArcticOcean_MG_CB4_134 | ecosystem: Environmental > Aquatic > Marine > Oceanic | place: Arctic Ocean: Canada Basin | collected... | reverse complement strand
CCTGTATTGAGGATGTTTCTTGTTCGGATCGCAAATGGAATAGGGACTAGTGAATCTGCCCTGAAAAGATATGAATCAGCCAGTGCATGGCCCTTTTCAATTTTTCTTCTATCATTTCTGGGAGCCTTTGGCGTGCAGTTTAATTTTATCAGTACAGGAATTCTTTGGTGTCTTTTCTTATTTGCGCAGTGGCATTGTCTGAACCGTTGTACTGATGGGAACATTGGCCAAAATTTATTTCAATCACGCTCGACTCTGGCTGCATTGTTCATGCTGTCAGGAGTGGCCGCATTGATTTATCAAGTCGTATGGCAGAGACTCCTATTTACATTGTTCGGAGTTAACATTGAATCTGTGACCCTGATCGTATCTATTTTTATGTTTGGATTAGGTGTCGGAGCCGTTGCCGGTGGTTGGTTATCGGACAAGTTTTCCAAGACGCTTCCTGAGCTTTTTCTTTGGATTGAGATTGGAATTGCAATTTTTGGATTTGTTAGTGTTCCTCTGATTCATTATGTGGGAAATGCTGCTTCCGGGTTGAACACATCAGGCATAGCTGCCGTGGTCTATTTGTTACTTTTCTTTCCCACATTATGTATGGGCGCGACCTTACCAATACTTGTTGCGTATCTTCACCGAGGGAAGGCAAAATTAGGCTCTTCTGTGGGGCTTCTTTATACTTTCAACACGGCGGGTTCTGCCTTGGCTTGTTTCTTGACTGCCGGTGTTCTTTTCCGTTTCTTTGGTCTTACAGGCTCGGTTTGGTTTGCAGCTTGTTGTAACTTAATGACCGGTCTTTTGGTTTTTATTTATTGTAAAAAAAATTCACATAAGGATAACCCGGACCCTACAAATTAACATGTTATCCAATAAAAATATTCATTTTATTGCATTGTTAATGGCATTGTTGAGCGGTGCGATTTCCCTTTCTCAGGAAATTATTTGGGTAAGGGTATTGAGTTTTGCTACGGCGAGTCGACCTGAAACCTTTGCGCACACCTTGGGAAGTTTTCTCATTGGAATAGCGATTGGAGCAATGATTGGGCGTAGGATCTGTATTTCAAAACAGAACTTCATCTCATCCGCTGCCTGGATGCTTGGACTTTCATCGTTCATTTTTTATTTTTCATTGCCGCTCGCCGCTAAAATGACTTCGGCTGATCATTATTGGCCTGTTCTTGGCATGGTATGTCTTACTGCAGCCGTTGCCGGTGGAATCTTTCCGCTTATATGCCAGTTATCAGCTGTTCAAGGATCTGCGGGGAAAACAGTGTCTGTGGTATATCTGGTTAACATTATCGGTGCAACGTTAGGGTCTCTTTTTACTGGATTTGTTTTGCTCGATAAAATGCCATTGAACCAGGTTGCAGGGATCACGGCAACTGCAGGTGCGATTGCTGCCGCATTAATCTTTGTGATGTCTAAAGCTACTGTCTCGATCCGGTTCAGAGGAATAGCTTTTGCCTTGGTTGTGGCTAGTGCCCCGATCTTTCTTGGTAAATCAATTTTTTCAGGATTTCTGGAGAATTTGCAATATGAGAAAAAATACCCCAGGGACCAGCATTTCAAAAAAATAGTTCAGAACAGGAGCGGCATCATTACTGTTGATGATGCATTAAATCCGGGAGATGCCGACGTTGTTTATGGGGGAGGTATTTATGATGGTCGATACGCTATAGACCCACGGTCTCCGAACGGTATTCATCGTTGCTACATGATAGCAGCCCTTCACCCGGAGCCGACCCGTGTCTTGGAAATTGGATTGAGCAGTGGGTCTTGGGCTGCGGCGCTATTAAGGCATGAGGCTTTGGAGGAGTTGCAGATTGTCGAGATTAATCCCGGATACCTTGACATTATAAAAGACTATGAGGAGCACAGGAGAATAATTGAAAACTCTAAAGTTGAGATAAATATTGATGACGGACGCCGATGGCTGCGACGTCAGCCTGATAAAGTAAAGTTCGATTTCATGCTAATGAACACTACGTTTCACTGGCGGAGCCACGCTTCAAATTTACTTTCTGTGGAGTTTTTAAATTTATGCAAGAAGCACCTTCTGCCAGGAGGGGTTGTGTTTTATAATACTACGGGCAGTGATGAGGTTGTCCGTACAGCTGCCGAAGTCTTTGAACATGTAACGATGGTCGGCAATTTTGTGGCGGCCTCTGATAGTCCATTTAATATTAATTCAGAGCAAAGACGTACAAATTTGCTTCGATTCAAGGATGATGACGGATCCTCGACCTTTTTAAGGACAGCCGAGTTTCGATCTGAACTTGACCGGCTAGTTAAAATGGAATTGCCAGAACTAGGAACTAGGATGCGATCTTCCAAAGAATTTGATGTGATCACTGACGATAATATGGCTTCGGAGTTTACTAAGAGGAAAGGGTACTGGTTTTCTCAAGAAAATAGCTGGGCAAATTTATTTCGTAAACTCAAAGAGAATTAATGAAGCTGTCCCTCATTGCTGCGATGGATGAGAGAAGGCTCATTGGTAGCATGAACGGAGGCCTTCCGTGGCAGGGCATTGAACAGGACAGGAAACATTTTCGCTCTTATGTTGAAGGAAAAGCATTACTGCTTGGGAGAAAAACTTTTGAGGAAATGGAAGGTTGGTTTGATTCAGACCATAGTCTTTATATTCTTACAAGGAACCGGAATTATGTGCCGAAAACCTCCGCAAGAGTCGCGTTCTCTTTTGATGAAGTAATCAGTCTGGCTGAAAAAGAAGCGGTGAGTGAGCTTGTCGTTTGTGGTGGTGCGGCAATTTATGAACGAGCTATCAATTCTGCAGATCTAATCGTTCTTACAATTATACACACTACATTTACGGTTGAAGGGACACCTAAATTTTTTCCTGATTGGGACACTAAAATATTTAGTGAAATTTCGAGACAGAAATTTGCCCCTTCAGAGAAGAGTGATTTTGGTATGTCTATCGTGCATTTACAATCTTAGCGATTTGAGTGCACCTTTTTTCGAGGCCAATGGGTTTATCATAATACCAAATAATGCCATAGAGCCTATTGTCCGTTTAACGAACCGTGATCTGTGCAGTGCTACTGCCATTCTTGGTGCTGGCTCTAATCAAATAGGTGCCTGGGCTAAGAGTTAGGTAAGGATCAATCAGGGAACGGCCATTCACTTTCCATCTAGTTTGATGGGCATCAGATGACAGGGTGATTCTTTGCTGATCAGCAGGTATTTCATGATCTATAAGAAAAATGGAACCGTCACTGGGGCTTAGTATCCTTGGTCCTCCTGTGAGTGGTGGCCTGACTTTGGCCGAGAGATAATTATCCTTTGTCGAGCACCAGCCGGCATATTCTTCAGGCAATTGGATATTACCATTCGAGTCATAAAATTCCATCGAGTCTTTCGAAGGTTCAGTTCCTGGCAGAAATATTTCTTCTATCAATCTTTTTGTATGCTTGCAAGGCAAGAGTCCGGTAAGACTATCAATCTTTATTCGTGCAGCTGTACTATTAGCCAGGGGTTGTGATCCTTTGGATTTTGCCAAATAGATAAACATTTCTTTCCATGCCGGGGCAGCGCTTTCAATGGTCAGTGAACCATCCATGGTCCTGCCATTCAGATTTCCAAACCACACTGCAACTGTATGATTTTTATCATAACCGACTGTCCATGCATCACGATATGAACTGCTTGTTCCTGTCTTGACCGCTGTACGATGGTCCTTGATGTGTAGGCTGGAGTGCCGGCCGAATGAAGAGGACCGAGCCTCATTATCAGCGAGAATGTCTGTAATGATTGTTGCTGATTCCTTGGAAACTATTCTCTTAGGTTTGATCATTGTTTCTTCAGAAAAAACAGGAGAAAGAACTAGACCGGACCGGGCAATATTAGAGTATGCCGAAGTCAGGTCGAGGAGCCGAATCTTACGATTACCTAAAATAAAACCAGCTCCTAGATCATCGATTGATTCATGCGTTTTTATTCCGAATCTAGTTGTAAAATTAAAACTTTTCCTTGGCCCTGTAAGGCTCAAAGCATAGACTGCGGGAACGTTCAATGATGATGCGAGTGCATGGCGCACACGCACGGGTCCACTGAACTTGCGGTTGAAATTCTTTGGTTCGTAGGCTTTAAATTTAGAAGAAACAGAGTCTGCAGTGTCAGGCAATAAGCTTGAGGTCGTGAAATTCCTTTCATCAATACCCAATAAATAAACGAAAGGTTTTAGAGTCGAGCCGGCCTGTCTCCATACTAGGGACGCATTGTATGATTCTTCTGATGAACCGTCATTGGTGCTTACAGATGAAATTGCACGAACATTTCCTGTGGCATTTTCAATCACAACCATTCCCGCATTGCGGACACTGTGTCGGTTCAGTAAGTCGAGTTGTTTTGCAAGTATATCATCGGCTCTTTTTTGAATTGACGAGTCTAGGGTTGTCAGAGTTGGTTCATTTTTGGAGATATTGTTGTTATTTTTTAACATCGCTTCCACGAAAGCCGGCGCTGATGATGGAGGCAATTTGCGGTGAACCAGAGGAGGATTAGCAGCTAGCCTTTCGGACTGTGCCGTCGTTAGTATGTCGAGCGATTGAAGCCTTTTAATGGATCTCAAATATTTTGAATTGGCATTTTCTGGTCTTAACCAGGGGTTGTAATTTGTCGGGGAATGAGGTAATCCGGCTATAAAAATGGATTCGGCCAGAGTAAGAGCGGATGCGGATTTCCCAAAATAAGCCCAGGCGGCTGCCTCAGGTCCTAGTCGACGATTCCCATAGTCCAATCGGTTCATGTAGGATTCCAATATTTTTTCTTTATCCCACACCCGTTCTAATTTCAAAGCGGATAAAGTTTCTCGAATCTTTGATTTTAAGGAACGGCCTTTCCGCTTATTTGCTAACTTAACGGTTTGCTGACTGATTGTTGATGCACCTGAAAGATGATCAGCATGTGTGAGGGTTCGGTAAGCAGCAGCAAATACAGCATAAAAATCTATACCGTTATGGAATTTGTAACGATGATCTTCTAATGCAATTGTGATTTTTGGCAGATGCTTTCCCATTTTTGTTATAGGCACGGGCATCTGGACTCTGGCCTCCTCGCTTGAGATCTGAGCGATAATTTTTCCTTCACGATCAAGTAGCACCGGGGTTCCATTCAAGTCTGAGAAAAGATTTTCAGGTAGAGGAGTTCGATCCACAGCAATCTCTAAGAATAAAGAAGTGGTCCACAAAATGATTGGGACAAAAATGAAAAAAAACAAAACGAACCGTTGAAGAAAAATCCTTCTCTTTGAAAATAGAGAATTAGATCCATTCATTTGTGATCGACAAAAAGAGTTGTTTTATTCCCAAGGCCATTGAATCGGGGTTCATACATTGGTGTTATCGTGCAGGCAGGCCAACTAAACTGACCAGCTGAACTGACCCGGGCAAGGAGAGAGTAAGTGCTTTCTCCCTTCTTCAAACGGTTAAAGTATAAATTTGCACTGCTGTCTCGTAGTTCTGAATAATCAAGATGAAGCCCTTGATTATTGGCGTCCTCAGGCAGTGAATAAAATGCGGCCACTTGTGCCAGATTAAAGTTTACGACTTCAAGGGAAGCTGCCAATTCATCAGTTACTGCTACGAAGTAATGATCTCGTTCACTTAATAAGCGATAAGTGATCATTATTTCGTCTCCAATCATTAGCGGATTATCCGGAGTTCCCGCTCTCTTCGCATTGGTTAGATTTTTAATAATGCGCTCTATTCTAATACCTCTGTCTTCTCTCTTGGAATTCTCTGCATTTCTTAAGACCGAAGCATTTGCCAGATAATAGGTAGGATGATTATCATTTTTAAGTTTGATGGTGTTAAGATTCCTGAGCGGTTGTTTATTCCATGCAACTGATAATTGATTCTCTGATATAAGATCGGCTTTTACAATTTCCTCTTTGAAAGGTTCATAATTATCCTTCTCCATCATCGATCTTATAGACATTAGAAGCCAAAGATTTTCCTGAGTTGATAAGTTTCTAGAATCGTCCATGACAGAGAGTATTTGTTTTCGGAACATAGGTTCTTTTTTCTCTTTCCACTGGGCATTTGAAATCGTATTGAGGGCAATGTATTTGACTGCGTTGGAGCGATTTGTGGAATAAAAGCTATTAGGATCAAAGGCCTCCTTAGGTGAAAGGTCACTAATTTCGCTGGCGAGTAATAGGCTCTCTTCTTGCATGATTGTGTAAGAATTCATTGCCAGAGCAAGAAATGCGCGGGACTCATCCGTTAGAAGATTTCGGTTCAAATAAAGCTCTTCGATAGCGCCAACCGGTTTCTTATTTGAACGGAACTTGCTATCCACAAACGCTGCAAATGCTCTCAAATTTCCATGATCCTTGGTTCGGCCCTGGATGATAGAATTGAGGGCCATTTCAAGATTTATATCGAGCCCTGCAGGGATGTTATAATTTAATTTTTTGCATTCATTAACAAGCCATGCTGCTTGGATAGTTACGTATGAATTGGACGATGATGAACCTGACCAGTAGGGAAGGAATCCTTTATTGTTTAAATTTTGGGCAATATAATTAATCCCCTTTTCGATAGTGGTTCTATAATTCTGATGCCTTTTTCCAAGAGTCGGAAGATATTGGAGCAGATCAGCTAACTGGATATATCCAAGCAATTTACTAGTCCTTTGCTCAAAGCAACCATGGGGATATTCAAGCAATTCAGGTAGCCCCTGAAGTTTAGGCAGAAAGGGTGAACGTGAAAACGTGATACCAAAAGTACCCTCAGACTTTTCCCATATTTTAGGTGCTGCTTTCGAGAAGACGAATTCCGTCTCGGTCTGAGGAATTTTTCCGTAAGTGCCTGTCCTTTGAATGATTCCAGGCCTCAGAACAGGTAACGTAATTTCGACCTCGTCCGTGATTTTAGAGTTTCCGAGGATACTGGCTTTGAAAAGCACCGTAACTTCTGAGATTCCTTTTTTGACTTTTGCTCTGAGGTTGAATGTGCCTGGAACATTTTTATTGAGTGGGCCGATTTCGTATTGCTCTTTTTCAAGGCTCGTAATCCCTTCCCCGGGCTCGCAACTGACCAGAACTTTGGCATTATCCATTACTTTTTGTCTGACAATGGCTCTGAAAACAATTTCATCTTTGTTTCGGATAAATCTAGGCAGCGCCGGTTCAATCATTAGTCCCTTACTCACCTCAAAGTGGGATTGTCCTTTTCCGAATTTGTGATCTTTCGTTTGAGCGACTGCCGTGACTCGGAAAGACGTAAGATTATCAGGTGCCTTGAATTTAAAAATGGCCTTTCCCTCGTTATCTGTTCTGAGTTCGGTTCTCCAAAACGCACGGGCGAGGAAATTAGAACGTGGTTGTTTTTTCTGTTGGCCATCCCCTGATCCACCACCACCAATAAGAAATCCTTTTTCTGTTACGTCTGCTTCCTCAAATCCTTCAATATGATTATCAAGGGCATGATAAGTTGCAACGTTGTGTGGGCGGAACGGATAAAATTTGGGAATGATTGGGGGAAGTTCCCAGTATCCTAGGCGAAGGACGGCTTCGTCCACGGCCATGACGGTTAGATCCGCATCAGTTATAGGTTTGCCCTTATTGGTGACAATGATGGTTCCGGTGCCATTATCTTGCGGTTCAATCTGTGATTGATCCATTACCACATTGACGTCCAACTTTAGCTCTTCACGTAAGACTCTGAGTTCAACACGACCGAATCGTTCGGAGGGAATCTTTTCCGGACCTCCTGGCCTAATAAGGTAAACTGTTGCGTGAGCGTTCGGAAAATAATCTTTCCTGATCGGAATATCAATTCTGCTTGCATTGTGTTTAAGGTCCAAAACAAACTGGTCAATGATCTTGTCCGTTTCAATACTGACCCAGGCCTTGCCTCCGAAAGGGGCTTCCAACGCGAGGGTTGCAGTTTCACCGGGATGATATGTTTCCTTGTCTATGGATATATTGAATCCGTCCCTGCCGCGGATCGGATACCTTGCCCTGGCCTCACCTGCCAGAAGGACTGAGTCACTGCAGCGAAGGAAATCTCCCTTCAACTGACAGACAGCAACATAACGGCCAGGATGACCATCGACACTGATGTCCAATGTTTCGTCATCAGTCAGCGGTAATTGGTTAGTGAAAGAGGCAACCTTAACATGCTCATTATAGTTCCGGTATCTGAAAATTCCTTGACCGAGCTCTTCTTTCACCGTCCGTACTTCGATTCGGTAAATATCACTTATCACTTCTTTACCACTAGTGATTTGGTTGTTCGGGCCGATAGTCGTGAATTTGAGCTTAAGTGAAGGTTTAGCTTTTTTGTAATTTGGCTCCAGATCAATGCCTAGGACCTGATCATGAGGTTGCAAATAACCGGATAGACCATTAGAAATAGTCCTACCCTCAGGAGAGATCACATCGACCAAAAAATGAAAATTGTATCTTGCCCTGCTCAAGGAGTCTTTTTCCGGAATTTTGAGTTCTAATAATCCTGAGCCGTTTTTATCGAGCCTGATCTCTCCTTCGGACGATTTCAGGTATGGCTTGGCGAATGGAAACTTGGAATAGTGATCATACGTTATGCCTGCAATATTTCTAGGTATGTAGTCTTCTCTCCAGTTAATCGACCATCGGGCAATTGCACCGCTGTTGGGTGATCCATGGAAGTAATTGGATTGAATTGCTAAACGCGCAGTGTTCCCCCCAAGCTCACTTTGATTTCTGATATCGACCTCGAACAAGGGAACCCTGTATTCTTCCACGCGTATGTAATGATTACCGTAATTGTTAGCGCTTAACCGATACCCGCCAATCTTAACATCCTTGGGTATGATCCATTCTGTTTCCCATCCTCCAAATTTATCGGTTTTGGTTTTGCCTTCCGATACAATTTTTCCATTGTAACCTTCGGATATTTTCCAGAAAACAGGAACATTCACAGTATTAATAAGCTCTCCTGCTTCACTTAGCCGAACGATACCTTTGAACTTTGCCGTGGAACCTGGCCTGTAGAGATTACGATCCGAAAATATAAGACTTCTGGGTTTACCTTTCTTCGTTCCTGAACTTACCCATCCAGAGTTGTAAAAAGTCTGCTTATTAATGAATGCAACTGCTGTCCCTCCTCCAGGGGAATCAATCAGAAGGTGACTGGCATTTAGCGCATTTTTGCGATTAAGTAAATTTCTGTCAAAATGACAGATTCCTTCATCATCACTGATTGAGGTGCCGAGTAGCGTATTATCACTAGTCACAAGGCGCGCTCTCAGTCCTGAGATTGAATCTGCGTCAGACATTTTCTGTATTTTGGCAATAATCTCATTACTGGTCTGCTTTTGTGAAACAAAGAGTTCAGTAAAGAAAATCACTGATCGATTAGCGATCAGTTTATTGGACTTTGTTGGAGCTGAAACTTCAAGTAAGTAAGCACCGTCCGGAAGAGGCCCTTTCTTTTTAGGTTTCCATCCGATGTCCCGATAAACGCTCTCATTTTCAGGGGCTCCAGGAACCTCTCCTTCAGCAATGCTTTGCAGTGCTAACTGATCAACCAAAAGTTCTCCTGTTTGGTAGAGACGCTGCCGAACCACTCCTATTTTATGTTCAGGAATCTTGGCTAAGCGCCAGTGAGTTTGCCCGGTATTTGCATGAAGAAATTTCATTTTAAATCCGAGCGCCGAACGGGTATAATACATAGTGCTCGGGAAGTAGATCGAAGGTCGCAGACCTTCGAATTTGGCTAGTTTTATTGTATCTTCACTCATTGCATATCCTGAAATTCCCAACAGCTTAGAACCGACATGGACTGTATAAGTTTCTTTGGGATTAAACTCACCTCGTAATCTAACAGTGCTACCTTCAACTATTTGCTGCAGGCCTAGAACATGCGGTTCTACTCTTATGACTGAATTTTTAATACTTTTCTGATCAACTCCCTGATTAAATTTGAGGATAATATCAAGGGCTCCAAAAACATCCTGATAAGTTTCAGCAGTTTTGAGTTTCAAAGGTTCCGTTTTTCCTAATGGAAAAACTTTTACATAAGGAATGAGCGTTTTACTGGCGGCATCTTTAATTCCATCAATGACAAGATCGATATTACAATTTATCGGGAGAGGTTTTACTGGCTGAACTAAAAAAGAATGGCCTTCAGTTGGAGCTTTCGGATCTTTTTTCTTTGGCTCGGTATTAAGCGCCGGCAGGAAAATCTCGCAATCAAATCGCTCACGGGTCAGATGATTCTGAAAATAAATTGTTTCACGAGCACCTAAGAACTGGACATTGTAATTAAATAATAAAGAGACACTAGGCCTATGTTCGAGACTGGCACTGTTAAGACGAAATTTTGTCCTTACATTAAGCTCATGCGCCTTAAATGAACGGTCAATCCATTGATCATAATTTAAGGGATTGCCGTCCAACTTGGTAAGATTAGGGGCAAGCGTTGCCTTGTATGACTGACCCGGAATAACCGGGCCCTTAATCCTGTAATGAACTTCAGTCTGGCTTTTCCAATTAAAATCATATTCCAATTTAGGTTTAAAAATTAACGGATTAATGGTGTTTGAATGTCCGATACTTTCTGGCTTAATCATAGATTCCGGAAAGTAGAGAGTCATGGTTTGTCCCGTCCGTATATCCCCGGATCCAGGCCTCAACCTGATGGAATTGTTGATTTCCTGAGCATGCGTGAATGCTCCATTTGTGCTGAGAATTCCAATTAATAGGATAGATCTTAACATGAGAGGCATCAGTGCTGAGACGATATGATTCATTGTGAAGTTTTCTGTAACGATGAGAAACAGGCCTTATAAAGGTCGTTTATTTTCTGATTGTATTGAATCTCCAGATAAGCCTTGAAGCTTTGTGATGCGTCCGCAAAATTTCCGAGACTGATTTGGAGCCGTCCTAGTTTCTCAAGGGCCTGAAGGTGAGTCGTCTCGCCACGCAAAAACATATCAAAGCGAATGTCCGAACTGGCCCCTCTACTCTGGTGAATTTCAGCTGCAATCACATTAGTGCCGGCAGAAAAAGATGCTGACGGTAACGTGACCTCTTTCCAGCCAGATTCATCACTGACCGTACTACTGGCAAAAGTAGTAAATGAAGCT
>Ga0114996_10008861_pt1 | contig 11104 bp, 7 predicted proteins | sample ArcticOcean_MG_C_4_FD_87039 | JGI IMG/M metagenome (GOLD analysis project Ga0114996, IMG submission 87039) | Marine microbial communities from western Arctic Ocean - ArcticOcean_MG_CB4_134 | ecosystem: Environmental > Aquatic > Marine > Oceanic | place: Arctic Ocean: Canada Basin | collected... | reverse complement strand
TTGATCGATCCACATGTCTGCGCTCGTACACGCCCGTTTGACTTTGGTCTTCCTGCCGGGTTCTCACCGGTTCCTCGGTCAGCTTGCCGCAGTGCGGGCAAGCCTTTCCTTCCCTCTCCTGCATCGAAACGACGAAACCTGAGCTCAGAATTGCCGCTGGAAGGGCGAACAGCCCGATCCCCAGGATGGCGATAATGGTACCAAAGAACTTGCCAAGCGACGTTACCGGATAGACATCTCCGTAGCCTACGGTCGTAAGCGTCATCACGCCCCACCACATGGCAGCCGGAATGCTGGAAAACACATCCGGCTGTTTCTCATGTTCCACGAAGTACATCAGCGTAGATGCGACCACTAGCAGAATGAGAACCATAAACAAAACGATCCCCAGCTCTTCCCGCTTCGACCGAACGACGATTCCGAACAGCCGGAGCGACTGCGAATAGCGGCCGAACTTCAGCACCCGGAAAAGGCGGATCAAGCGAAGGGCACGCATCATTCGCAGGTCGAGTTCGACAATGAATGGCAGGTAGAACGGGAGGATTGCCATGAGATCGATGAGGGCCATGGGTGTCCATGCAAAACGGAGACGACCTGTTACCGGATGTCGATAGCGGGGCGACGACGTAACACTCCAGAGCCGCAGAAAGTACTCTATGGTGAAAACAGCCACAGACAGAATATCGAACGCGTGAAAGAAATAGCTGTGTAACTCGAACAGGGAGTGCACGGTCTCCAGCATAACGGCCACTATATTCACGACGATCATGGCCATGATGAAGATATCGAACACCTTGCTGGCGTTATCTCCCTCGTCGGCCTTTTCAACAATCTGGTAGATACGAACCTTGAGACGGTTGTACATCGACGTTCCCTCTCAATTGTGACAAGCGTAGATCAACTCTGTCGATGGCCCGGGCTTCAGTTTACGTAGGATCGGTGGAACCCCGCTCTTCTCTTGCCGATTCCGGCGTTGGCAACTATTATTGCGCTTCCTCTAAATTGACTCCTGGAGACCTGAATGGACGAACGTTCAACAACCGCCTCTCATCGAAAGAACCCCTATCTCCGAGTGTCAGCTGCGCTGGCCGTTGCCTGTTTGGCGGCAGTCCTGCTCCCGAACAACCGGGACGGCGTCATCCGCGAACAGCTGATCCAGAATGTCCCGAAACTGGCCAAACCGCTGGGAGATGGAGTGTGGGCCCTTGAAGATGGAGTGGACGCGGCGATTGTTGACGGATTTGCGTCTGCAGTAGGCAGACGACCTCCCGGCCCTCGAACCGGAAACCCGATCCACTTCAGTGCTCAGGAGACTCTTACAGGCATTCAACTGGTAGCCACCAGAAAATCCGTAACGGATACGCTTCAGCAGCGCGACGCCCACATCCCGATCGTCAACGGCTGGAGTCTCTTTCCGCCGCTAGCGGCAATTCTCATCGCCATCGTCAGCGGGCGCCTCGTCCTGGGACTCTCGCTCGCCATCCTTGGCGGAGCCGTTCTTACGGTTGCTCCGGGAATGTCTGCGCTTCTGGTTCCGGTGGAGGCGATACGAATCGCATTGGTCGATTTCGTCTGGACACCTCTGGAGAGCTCATTCCAACTCTACATTCTCGGATTCACAGCCGCTTTGATCGGAATGATGCGAGTGACGAACATCGCCGGCGGAAACCGCGGAATCGCCGACCTGTTGGCCAGGAGCGCTCAGGGAGCTCGGTCGACACGCCGTGCCGCCTTCCTGATGGGCCTGGCCATCTTCTTCGACGACTACGCCAACACCGTCGTTGTCGGGACGACCCTCCGCCCTATTGCCGACCGCTTCCGGGTCTCCCGTGAAAAGCTCGCCTTCATCGTCGACTCCACGGCAGCCCCAATTGCCGGGGTATCCATCATCAGCACCTGGATTGGCTACGAAGTCAGTCTCTTTGAAGACCTGATGACCGACCTGGGAACGGGTCTGTCCGGCTACGAACTCTTCTTCCAGGCGCTGCCGCTCCGCTTCTACTGCCTGATGACGCTGGGGTTCGTCGCGTGGAATACGTTCCTCAGCCGAGACTTTGGACCGATGCTGCGGGCGGAACAGCGAGCCGGAAGAACGGGGCAGGTCCTTCGTCCCGGGGCTGTGCCGATGGCGGGCCGAAACCTTCACGAAGCAGAACCTCCTGCCGGAATCTCTCCGGTGTGGTGGGCGGCTGCCGTCCCCGTCGTCGTCGTCATCGGCTCCGTTCTGGCCGGCATCGTCCTGGACACGTGGCAGAATGCAGACACCTTCGCCGTGCGAGAAACCTCAGGGGTCCTGTCCCTACAGTTCTGGATGTCCTGCTTCTCGAACGCCGACGGCGCCCGCATCCTCTTCACTGCTTCAGTCGTCGGATCGCTGGTCGCCATTGTCATCGCCGTCACCCGTCGGAACGTCCGAACAGGCGAGAGACCCATCGGGGTCACCGACGCACTTAAAACCTGGGGCCTAGGAATCGTCGGCGTCCACTACGCCATCGTCATCCTCATCCTGGCCTGGGCAATAAAGGAAGTCTGTGGGGCCGTAGGCACCTCCACCTACCTCACCGCTGCACTATCCCCCGTCGTCTCCCCCGCCATCCTCCCACTCCTCATCTTCCTGCTATCGTCGGTCGTCGCTTTCTCCATCGGCACCTCGTGGACGACGATGGCCCTTCTGATTCCTACCGTCGTCCCACTCGCCCACTCCCTGGGCGGCCTTCCGCTTACCGTCATCGCTGCGGCCGCCGTCCTCGACGGGTCCATCTTCGGCGACCACTGCTCCCCCATCAGCGACACCACCGTCATGTCGAGCATCGCCTCATCGTGCGACCATCTCGACCATGTCCGCACCCAGATCCCCTACGCGCTGACCATATTCGCTCACGCCGCCCTCTTCGGCTATCTCGGCGCCGTCCACCTCTATCCTGCGTGGGTGGGTCTCGCACTTGGAATTGGAATGATCGGCCTCATCCTCTCTCTCTTCGGCACCGATCCAGACAAGGCCTGACGGTTCCACGCTACTCCATTTTCGTGCGGGCGATCTGAAGGATCGCCGTCTGGGTGTCGGCGATCTCCTTCTCTGCCGTACCTTCAGACTCTGCCATCGAATCCCGTATCATCGTTTTCACTCGATCGGATACGTTCGAGAACATCCGATTGCAGACCGCTTCGCTCGCCCCCAGGAGTGCGACCGCCAACGTCCCCATCTCCACCTCCCGCAGGGTGGTCTGTATCTCCTTGTCGGAAAGATGGAGCAGATCGTCGAACGTATCCAACTGGCGGTTCTCACCGGACATAGCCCCGATTCGCTCCATCTCTTCTATGGACAGAGACCAACCGAACACATCCATGTTCTCTTTTAAATGAGCCTTTGAACCTGCCTTTGGAATCACGATGATGCCCTGCTGAACGAGCCACCTCAGCGACACCTGGGCCGATGTCTTACCCTGAAGTGCGGCTGCCTCTTCAAGCGCCGGCGCCGTCAGGATCCCGCCTTTCCCCAGAGGAGAATAGGCCGTAACCGCCACACCATGTTCCGTGCACCACGCCAGGACATCCCGCTTTTCCTCACCGGGGTGGTACTTGATCTGATTCACACAGATCGGCACTTTGGAAACCGCCACAGCTTCTTCGAGTAGTCGCACCGTGAAATTGCTGACGCCGACACTACGAACCTTCCCCTCGTCCTGCAGGTGAGCGAGCGCTCGAAACGTCTCCTCCAGCGGAATCGCCTCGTTGGGCCAGTGAATGAGGAGCAGATCCAGATAGTCGACCTGGAGGTCGCGCAGGCTCCCCCCGCCCTGCTCTAGAACGCCGTCATAGTGCAAGGAGGACTTCGCCACCTTAGACGTAATGAACAGCTCCTCGCGGTCTACTCCCGAATCCCGCAGCCCTTCTCCGACCTCCTGGTGGTTCTGGTAGTTCCAGGCGGTATCGAAATGAGTATACCCCAGCTCCACGGCCTCCGTCACCGCCTGCTTGCACGCTTCACCTTTCAGCGGCCACGTGCCCATCCCCAGCATCGGCATCCAATGCCCCGTTGCGAGTTCAAAGTCCTTCATCGTACGCTCCCCGTTTCGAATTTCAGCGTATTCATTTCCAGCTTCGTATTTCGTATTTAAGATTTCTTATTGCCTCTCGCGCTTCTATCCTCTTGCCGGCTTACCCAGGGCTTCCGCCATTGCCCGAACGTGCTCCGGCCCCGACCCACAGCAGGACCCCACGTAGCGGACGCCGTCCTCGACAGCTTCGGACGCGTAGTCGGCCATCGCACTCGGACTCAGCACGCGCTCGGTCCACTTCGGGATCTGACTGATGTGGACGTACTCAGGCTGGCACTGGATGGCCACGGGCTGAAGCGCCAGTGGCGTCGATACTGAAGCCCCCATCTCTCGTGCCAGGGGCAGCAGCATGGCCGGTTCACGCATACAGTTGATCCCTACAACATCCGCCCCGGCCGACACCATCCCCAGCGCGGCTTCCTCAGCGGTTGTCACCCCGTTTTCAAGAGTCGTCTCGTGCTTCCGAAACGTCGCAGTCGCCACGACCGAAAGTCCGGGTTCCCGAGCACCTTCGATACCCGCCGTCATATCGTCCATGTGAAAGAAGGTCTCCACGATCAGGAAATCGACTCCCAGTTCAGCCAGCAGGTTCGCTTCTTCCGCGTAGAGTCCACGAGCCTCATCTGTCGTCAGCCCGCGCTCCGACAGCCCCGCCGACCCCACGGCCGAACCGATGGACCCCGCTATCAGGACATCCGGCCCTGTCGACGCGCGCGCCAGATCTACCGCCTGCTTGTGAATATCCTCATATCGATCACCCATCCCCACGTTGTCCAGCCGATTCCGGGTCCCCTGGAAGGTCTGCGCCTGAATAATGTCCACCCCTGCTCCGTAAAATTCGTGATAGAGCCTCCCGACTTCATCCTGGTGGCTGAGGATGCCGTACGGTGTGTAGTCGTTCATCGGCACACCCCGCTGTTCCAGGATGTAGACGTATCCCCCATCTCCCAGCACAGGTCCTTCTGCGATCTGTTCGAGTATCCCCGCAGGCATTCTCGTCCCTCACCAATGTCTGTCCGTTTGCATCCAATCCACCGGGACCGGGTTGGTTTCCGGGTAGTCGACTCAAGGATAATACCGAAAAGAGAAAGGCGACAGCCCAAACGGAGCCGCCGCCTCTTTCTGCGTATTCTGCGTATTCTGTGGTCTCTCTTCTACGCGGGGACCAACTTCTGCGCGTTCTGATAGGTGATCTTCGCAAACACATCCTCAGGCAGCTTCTGTGCCTCCAGGAAGTCCATCAGCCGCATGTCGAAACAGTCGCGACCGAACAGCAGCCTGTCCTGGAATTCCACCAGGAACGCCCTCCCGAACGCATCGTCCCGCTGGAGGGCCCGCAGTCCAGACCCGGCCGACAGGTCAGCATACAGATTGCCGTACGTCCGCAGGATTTCCGACACACGTCCGCCTGGCTCGATAGGTCCCTCGGGATAGGCCTCCGTAAGGTAGTGGTCGTCTCCCGATAGATGGGCCCAGAATCCCGGAGCGTGCCCGATGAACACCGTATCCGGGCAGGCCTTCACCGCACGCTCCAGAGCGTCCAGGCTGCCCCCGTACCAGTAGTTGGGCCGCGGGTAGCCGGCACCCTTCGCGAAAGGGTAATCGAGGTGGATCGTAATCGGAAGCCCCATTTCGCCGCACGCTTGATAGAGGCGAATGGCGTCCGGATCGTCGAACAACACTCGCGTTTTCAGTTCGCCCGCCAACCGGATGCCGTGAATCTCAACGGCCGCCTTCAGTCGGTCGATGGCGTCGATCCGCTTCGGATGCGGCATGTATCCCAGGACGAACCGATCCGGCGCCGTCCGCCCCACCTCCAGCACGTCCTTCAGCGGAATGCCAACGCCGTCGGGCGGTAAGACTTTGTGGTAGGCGGCCACGTCATACTCGTCCTCGGAACATTCCCAGGAGAGCAGCCACATCTTGTCGATCCCCTGTTCATCCATATTCCGGAGGATACGCTCGGCGTTGTGCCCGTGCCAGTTCGGATGGTTATGCGCATCGATCAGCAAAAGTCGTCACCTCGTCGTCTCAATCCGTGTCCGCAGCCACCTGCCTGAGCAGGGCTCTTTTCTCTTTTCACTTTTCATCCTTCACCGCATCCAACAGCCTTCTTAGAAACGCGTCGCCCTCCCGAAGCAGCACCGCCCGTTCCAGCATCCCCAGCGCCCGCTCTCTTTGCCCCAGGGCATACGCCGCAAGACCCCCCACCTGGAACGCCTCCGCGTCTGTGCCGGGGCGACGTCCCCGACGCTCAGCACTCGTCGGTCGCTGCCGCTCCTCAGCCTCTGCAAGGATCGTGGCCAGGGCCGTCGATTCCGCGCCGCCGTCCAGCTTCTGTCGGCACATCTCCACGTAGGTGCGTTCCACCGACCCGATCGGGTGGTGTGTCTCTCCAAGCGCTTCAGCCCAGTGAGCTTCCGCCGTCTTCCGATCGCCACCCTTTTCGCACGCGACGCCCGCCCGGTACAAGATCGGAGCGTCCGACGGCCGCCACGTCTTGCCTACGGCGACGTTCAGTGGATACTCCAGTGCCGTTTCGAACGCTTTCCGTGCTCCCTCCGAGTCACCCGCTCCCAGAAGTATCTCCCCCCTGCCCACATGCGCCCCGGTGTAGACATCCCGCATCGCCCGGGCGCCTTCCCACGGATCGAATCGACGAGAGCTCAGAATCTCGGCCGCACGATCGTAGGCTCCTGTCTGAACGCACAGATCGGCAGTACGCGCGCCGATGGTCCCTTTCCCCTGAAGGGCAGCCGGCACCGCTTCGAGGGCCTTCAACCTGTCCGCCGCTTCCCAGCCCATCGCCTCCCGAACCTCATCCAGTTCCACGTGAAGTCGGAAATCATCCGGTCTGCTGGAAATCGCCCGCTCGTACCATATCTCTGCGGCTGATGGATCGTCATCGTCTTTCCAGCGTGCGAGTCCCATCAACCGAAGAAGGGCCGAATGGTCGCACCCCAGCTCAACCGCCCGCTCCCACCAGCGCCGACCCTCTGCTTTCCGATCGATCATGTAGAGCAATGTTCCCAGATAATAGGCTGCGTTGCCATCTTCAGGATCTGCCTCGAGAGCTCGAGTGAGAGCCGCTTCTTCTTCCACCCGGTGGGGAAAGACATAATCAGATGACATCTTCGCTGCTTCCGGGAACGCCTTCGTTGCAGCGCCGGCCTGGCCGGTAGTGTCGAGCAGGTGCCCGGTGATATACCGGACCATCGCACCATCCGCCTCCTCGGCCGCCATGTCGAGAATCCGGAGGCCGGTAGCCGGGAATCCCGCCCGGGCGTAGTCCAGCGCCACTTCGATGTAAGTCTGACTCTCCCCGTGAGCGATCTCTTTGAAGGAGCCGAAAGGATCCTTCTGATCTTCCGCGAGAAGGGCGCGCTCGAATGTCAGCAGCGGGTTGATCGGATCGGCAGAGTCGGCCGTTTCTGCGAGTGAACGAGCCTCATCTATCCGCCCGAGCTCGCGCAGGACGGCGATGCGGAGGCACCCACTCTTTGTGCCGTCTGCTTCCAGCGATGTTGCATGTTCGAAATGCTCGAGCGCCTCTTCCAGGTGCCCGTCCTCCACCGCCATCTCGCCAAGGAATGTCCGCGCGATCGAGCCGAATGTAGAACTGCGCAGCCACGCTCGCCATAGATCGCGCCGCGCCTCCTTTCGACGCCCAAGCGCCCGAAGCGCATAGCCGCGGTAGTAGCGGGCCTCTCCCGAATCCTGATCGATCCTCAGGGCCTCATCGAGCCGTTCCACCGCTCTGCTCCAAACACCCTGCTTCAAGTCCAGGACGCCCAACCTTACGAGTGCGCGGAACGAAAGCGGGTCTTCTTCCAGAGCCGCTTCGTAGCAGGCTCTCGCGTCACTCAACTGCATCGCCTTTTCCATCAGATCGCCCTGAGCGATCCGCCCTCGGGCCGTCTGCTTCTCGCCATCGGCCAGCTCAGGATCCGTCGGCAGGTCCTCTTCACCCTTCCAAGGCAGCGTCGCACGCGCGATCTCGACCCCATCAGCAACGACGGCAACGTCGATACCTGCGTTCGGGTCCGCAATCTCCAGCGGCAGGGCCAACGGCGTATGGGGACCCAGGCTGACGGTCTCCGTCATCTCCCACTCAGCCTGCGTCACCCGGATCTCCGCCTGACCGATTGCACGCGTGGCGTTAATGGCCAGCTTCGTCCTGCCGTCGACCTGTGCCAGGTTGAGGGCGATGTCTTCATTGGCGAAACCGATGCCTTCTGTCTCCCGGATCCCGAACCACGATTCCTTCCACCGGTGGACGCGGTGCGGTTCGAGCATTTTCCAGATCATCTGGGTGGGAAAGGGCCCGCACTGGATTTCGATATAGGGACCGTCGCCATCGCTGAGAATGTGCTCCCAGAGCAGCCCGTCGTGTGAATTGCCCCAGGTGAAGTACTTCCGTCCGGTCACCTCGTTCGGATCGGCCACGTTCACCGTGCCCTGCTTGCGCCCATAGTCGTAGTGGCCGAAGAATCCGGCCTTCAGATTACGCGTAAACAGATCGCCCGCGTGCGGATGGTTCCGGTACCAGGAGATGTCCACGCCTTCGTGAACCGGATAACGCATAATGCCGCTCCACCCGTACACGGAGGTCGCCGGTGTAATGAACCGGGTGTCATCGGTAACCGGCTGGGCCGAATTCGACCAGAAGTAGTATCGATGCGGAAGCCCCGTGCGGTTTTCCAGCCGGATGTCGGTGAATATCTGGTTCCGCCCCGGCTTCAGCGTAATGGTCACCGAATACCGCATACGAGAGAGCTGTTCGATAGCCCCGAAGCAGACCGACACCGACCCGTCGTCCTGTTCCAGCGTCCGATAGTCCACGCGGCTGTGGGTGAGGCAGTGGTGGCCAACCGGGAAATTGAACTCCACTCCGCCCGCAATCCACGCCCCTCGGAGCGCGACCAAACCTGGCTTGATGACGTCTGTCTTGTAGAACAGCTCGCGGCCGGCGACTTTATCGTAGGCCGAGTAAAGCCGCCCACCCAGTTCAGGGAGTACGATCACCTTCAGATATTCGTTCTCCAGGACAACGGACTCGTATGTCTGGTCCGCCTTTTCCGACTGGAGGTCGTCCAGCATCGGGTAGGGATAGATGTACCGGGCTCGTCTGCCCGTTCGAACCGGTACGTTGGGGTCCGGTGCATTCAGGCCGTACGTGGGCAGCGTCAGGGGCTCGCATCGAACCGTCGTATTCGAGTTGGCCATCGTTTCTCCGCTCATTGAGCCGTTGAGTCTCGCTCGTTCTGTATGAAGTGGACATCCGCAATGTGGTCGCTGGCTCTGGTCGCAATCCCGAGGTCGGCGTCCCGTACAACACAATGCTCCAGTGCCAGCGCCCCGTCAAGGTTTCGAATGCCGGCCCAATCCCCAGGAACGGGATTCGGATCGGCAGACCCGAATAGAACCGGGTCGCCCTCATTACCAAGCGCCACCAGCCGGCCTCTCTCCTTCACGGTGATCTCCCCCCGTGTGCGTCGCTCACCCTAGGCTGACAGATCCGTACGTGGACGGAACAGCAGGTGCGAGCCGGCTTCGAGCGTCAGAGTGGCGCCCTCGATAATCTCGACGTCCCCCAAAAGGATCACTTCCCCTCCCCAGACAGTGTCCTTCCGAATCCGTACGGGCGGAAAGACCTTATCGGTTGCAGCCAGGAAATTTGCCAGAACCTCGACCTCCCACCGGTTGGCCCAGAGCCCTTCCCCAGGCCCTCCAATGCCCAAGTCCTCCCCCTCCACCTCCCAGTTCAGCACCAGCCGGTGGGTCTCCTCCTGCGAGGTGCCTTGCACCGTCCCCCACAGTTGTGCCGGGTACGCGCCACCTACCGGCCAGGGGATGTCCGTTGGGGGAGGATGGCCGTATCCCTCGAGCGTGTAGTCCACCCACCGGGGCTCTCCCTTCCACTCGATCTGCGCACCCGAATGCGTCGGGTAGTAGGCGACGAGCGTCGGCCTGCCGTTGGCGCGGGCGGCAGCCACTGAGGCCTGGCGAATGATTGACTTGAATCCTTCCCACTGCAGGTGCATCGAATGGACCACCTTTAGAACGGTGGGATCCTCGGTGGACCTGTCGAACGTCATCGCCTGCCAGATGACTCCTCGGCCGTTGGCAATCGCCTTAGTGGCCGTAATCGCCTCGGAGATTCGAGCTCCTTCCGACGCAGTGACTCCCGGCGTGGGATCGATCGGGAACCCGAGCATGCACGCATCGATGCCGCCGTTTCCCTGCGTAAGCAGGTCCCAGTCGCAGCTGTAGAACACTCTCTCCCACCCGTCTCTGGAGAACCCGCTGAACACCCACAGGTCCGCCTTGGGGAAAACGGTTTTAAGCACCTCCCGGTAGCGTCGAATAAGGGTCGCATAGGCAGCGGACACCACCGGCGGCCCACCATGAATTTCGTGCGTCAGGGCGCGGACTTCCAGGTTGTATGTAAACGCGTCGGGGTGAATCAAATGCTCATCGCGAAGGTCCGTCAGCCAGTCCTCGAACCTTTTTAGCGCGCCGCTGTCCGGGTAGGCAGCCAGAACGTCTCCCGGCCAGACCGTATCCGGCGGGGCAACCGGATCGGCCAGCCCAAGGACCAGCACGCGATCCGCGTCCACCACCCTTTGCATCACCTCTGGTTCCACGAAACTCGAAAGCCGTATCGCGTCAAAGTCTGCCAACTGGTCGACGGTCCCGTTCCGCGCCCACTGATCGCCCTTCATAAAAAGGCGCCGGACCCGGGGCCAGACCGGTTCCGGCGCTGCGTCAAGCAGATCAGGGTGGGGCCCATCGTCAAGCAGGTCGGCAGGCCTGCCGAACGCGGCTGCGAACAGGAGAAAATCGGCCATCCCCACCACCCCGTCCTCATTCAAATCGGAGCGTGTGTCTCGCCGCGCGAATCCCGTCACGAACTTTAGAAAGTCAGCGTGCCCCACCGACCCTGACCTGCCCCCCTGGATTGTTCCCAGTCCTATAGTTAGGATATGGGACATAGAAAGGGGGCCACATGGCCAGGAAGCGTTACACAGCAGAGCAGATTATCG
>Ga0114996_10008860_pt1 | contig 11104 bp, 11 predicted proteins | sample ArcticOcean_MG_C_4_FD_87039 | JGI IMG/M metagenome (GOLD analysis project Ga0114996, IMG submission 87039) | Marine microbial communities from western Arctic Ocean - ArcticOcean_MG_CB4_134 | ecosystem: Environmental > Aquatic > Marine > Oceanic | place: Arctic Ocean: Canada Basin | collected... | reverse complement strand
GTAGCCCCTCCGCCGTCGCCGCTGACTAGCTCTATATAAGGTTGATCGTTTATGTCATCGTTTAGGGTAGCGGCCTGCGTTCCGCCGGTGGTCTTTGCCCATGCATCGCCGGTCCCCTCCGGATGGGTAAAGGGATACCAGTGCTCCCGATAATTAGCGCGCCGTTCTAGGTGCGCCGTGCCCACTGTAGATCCGAGGGTAAGCGTGGAATAGCCGCCCAAATAGAGCGCATAGGTACCCTGTTCTGTCAGGGGCCCGGCTTGCTCATCGCCCGGTGTCGCGGCCGGATCGGTGGCATCATATGAGGTCAGCAATACCAGCCGCCCGCGTTGCCACGTTGCGGCGATATGCCGGAGCCGGTCCCGAATATGTAGCTTTGACGCCGTTCCAAAATCATAATTTGCGGCCATAAAGCCGCCGTCTCCGGCGTCCCAATTCGATCCGGCGTATGCATTCCACGCGCCGCCGACATCCTCCCACGCATCGCCGCCGTTATATGAGACTTGGATCGTTGCTATTTGCTTTGTGATCGTGGGAGCGAAATACCCCAAACGCACAAAGCATAAGTAGAGGTTCCCATCCGGAGACCGGGTAAGCGAAAGCTCCCCTTTCTCGAAAAAATCCGGGCCCGGTAGCCCTGTCCCGGCGGATCCCCCGTCGCGCTCGCCGGCGCCTGCGGTATCCGCTACCGCGATCCGGGTCGCCGCGCTTAGCTTTTGAAACGCGCTCCCGATCTTCCGGATCTCGATCGTCTGAACGTTAGGATCGTGTACATAGGCAACTATAAATTTGCCGCCATGGGTCACAACATCACAAAAGCCGCCGGACTGCGCTTCGGTACCCTCCCATATTTCTATCAGCTCAAAGCCCGCTCCGAGCGAAGAGCTCGCCCACTGCCCCACGATCGTCCGGCCGGTTTTAGTCCCGACAAAGCCGGACGGGGTCGCGCTCGCTATTTCGTCTCGGATGGTAGCCAGTAGCAGCACTTGGCCGTCTTTGTACGCTGCCCTAAGCCGGCCCGGATGATGGTCTTCGGCTGTATCGTGGAGCTGCTCTAGTGGATTTGATAGCGCGTGCTCCTGATAGAGGCTCCAAGTCGATCCCTTATTTTTGGATACATGCACCCGGATTTGCCAGAAATCGCGATCCCGGCCGGAGATATACGCCTTATAAATCCGCACCCAAAAAAAGCATAGGATCCGCCCGTCCGGCAATTCGAGCAAGGCCGGGCCATTATTCGCGCCCGCTGAGCCCCATCCGTCGATCCGGGCGGACTCAATCCGGGCCCCTTCGCTTAGGTCGCCGTTTTCCGCGATCTGCGTCTCAGTCCAAACGGAAGCGGCGGGCGCCTTAGACCAGCATAGGATCTCCCATGGGTCCGAAGACGTAGCGCCGGCCGTAGTCGGATGAATGCCGGCCGCTATCAAGGTATCGTTATCGGTTGTCAATACGTCGAAATTGACCGCGCGCTGTCTCCCTACCTGCGGATTTTTCACGACTTCCATTCCGGTAACCGTCCACGGTGGTTCCCAGCCGCGGTGCTTTAGGGTCGCCGTGTCTGCGCCGTTATGCCATAGAAAGGCGCCGCCGTTATTCTTTGGGTGTCCTGAGTACTGCGACTCGATCCGGATATCGCCCGCGGCGCCTTGCGAACCGCTGGTCTGTAGAATCATATTTGTATCTACAGTCGCCCGGGGTACACCGACACGGGGCCCGGCCTCCGTCATGGTCGATAGGGTCTCCTGAAAGGTTCCCTTATAGGTGACACGCGGATCCGGAATCAAAAGGCCTCTATAGGTGCTGCCGGTCTTATCTACTCCCATTGCTAGCCCCTATGCCCTGTGTTCTTCCCTCTGTTTATCTCGCTTGAAAGCGGTCCGCGCATTCTGGCATTATCGCGGATGAATCGCGAAAATACCCGGTGCTCATATTGGAAGACCACCGGCGAGCCGCCACCGCTACCGCCGATCCCGGCGTTAGCCCGCTCGATATTGCCGCGGCCGATTATCTCGGCTCCGAGCGGAGTAGATACGGCTTCACCTGCGCGCAGTCGCGCATTCAATTCGCGCCGCTGCCCCGGGCTTCGAACCATACCCGTACCCGCGTGGAATGACGGCTTTTGGGCGGCCACGATAGCCAAAGACGCGCCGGCCTGGGCTATCACTGCGGCAGCCTTGATAGCATCCACGGGCGGCGGTAGAGCTGCCGCGGTCATTAGACCCTCTGCGGTACTCAGTCCGATCTGACTAACCGTAAAGGCTTTGGATACGTTGAAGAGCCGCTTTGCCATGTCGCGATCCATGCCGCTAACACTCTGGCTAAGCGCATCGAATAGCTGCGCCGTGTTCCCGGTTAGATCCCGGAGGCCGCCGGCTATCGCTTGCCTATGGGCGAGGTCTTCGGCCATGCGTTGATCGTGCGCGTCCGATCGCTTTTGTCGCTCTTCCTCGACTGCAGATAATGCGCTAGCGCGATCCTCTTCGCGCAGATCCCGGACCTCTTGCACCCGTAGCAATTCCGTTTGGTGTTCCGCGTCCGCTAAGGCCTGCGCAACGGCTGAATTGCTTACATGCTCGCCGGCCACCTGTCGGAGTACATCCGCCCGATCTTTAAACTTTTCATTTAGCTGTTCTTCACCGTCTAGGCCTTCAACAAAAGCCGTCCGCTGCGCAGCCTCCAAGGCCTGGACTGCCGTTTTCATTTCGAGCAATCGCTTTAGTCGATCGGTCTCAATTCGGGCGCGCCGGCCGCCTGATTTGTTGGCGTTCGAATCGTCTTCGGCGCGCTTCTTTGCGGCGGCGGAGGCCTCTTTCTCTAGCTTATTTATCAGAAGGATCGTCGCCGCCTCTTCCCTCTCGCGGACCACAAGCGCGCCTAGGCTTGCCTTATTTTTATCCCGGGCCGCCGTTAGCCTTTCGACTTGCGGAGTTAGCCTTTCGAGATCCGCTTTCGCGGTCAACGCGCCTGCTGTTGGAAAGAATACGTCTTCCCCTTTGCGGCCTAGCAAGACGTCCGTCATGCTTAGATCTTCGGCCATTGTTTTACGGTGCGCGGCCTGTTCAGCCTCCACCGCCGATAGGGCCTGAATGGAGGCCATTAGCTCAGTGTGGGCTTCTTTCTTAAAGTCTTTATATTCGCCCGCGGCGACCTGTTTAGCCTTGAAGGCTTCCAGCTCTTTAACGTCCGCGCGGCCTTGCAGGACCGCCAATTTAAGCGCGCGCTCCGCCTGTGTAGGCTTTACACGACCGGCAATAGCCGCAAGCCTTGCGGCCTTTTCCGCGGCGGCGCCCATTCGCCGTTCAGCCTCTTCCAGCTCTTTATTGAATTTGTGCCATGCGATAGCGCCCGCGGCAATGGCTACACCGATCGGGCCCAATATGGCTGTAAGGTTTAACGATGCGCCCGCCGCTTTTGAAGCGGACTTATAGGCGGCCTCCAGACCGCTCGTAAGCGCCCCAAGTGCGGAAGCCGCGGCGCCGGCGCGGGGCGATACTACAGATAACGCGCCCGCGAAGCCGCCCATAATGGACGCGGCTTCTCCGGCGCTAGATGCGTTGCTGTCTAGGCTGTCTGATAGTTTATCGGTTTTCTTGCTGGCGTCTCCGGCCTGCGCGCCCGCTTTGGCAGAGGTCGTGCTGACCTTCGGTAGTGCCTTGCTCGCTTTCTTTGCGCTTTGCTCGACTCCGTCCAGACCTTTCCGTAGATCGTTTGTTGTGCCCTGCACGGAGCTCGCTACGCTATCCAGGTTCTTTCCGATGGACTGCAAGCCGGTATTCGCCGCGGTAGCGTCTACAGAGATCCCGATCTTTACGTCTCCGGCCATGTTCTACCCTCCGTCTGCGGTGCCTTGGGCCCCAGCCCTTTTCCGTATCTTATCGAATCGCGCGCGCTTTGCGGTGCGATATCTTCGCTCGCGCGTCTTTGGATCCTCGTGCTCTAAACGATAATCAGCGAAGAGCCGGACTTGACTATGCTTCGGCAGAGTAGCAAACCAGCCCGGATGCTTTCCCCAATCCCGCTCAATCCGCAGGATCATGCGGTCAACCGTTCCGACTCCCCTTCGGAAAAATCCTCCGCTTCGGAGACCTCGATCTCTGTCGGAATATGGCCGAAGAGCCATTCGATTAGCTCGCGCCCGGCCGGGTATACCAGCGCGGGCGATATGTCCTGAGCATACAGCCAATCGATAACCGCGCCGCCGTAGGCTACCGGATCGGCAGCCTCGATAGCGTACCGCGGCGGCCCCTTCGGATGCTTATCAAAGTCCCAACAGATACCGACTGCAGCTCCGCAAAGCCGCGCCAATTTCGCCCGGCCAGCGATATCTACCCACTCCGAACATAGATCGTTAATCGCAGCGAACGATCGCGGCTTAATGACCGCCACCGCTCCCAGCTTCCCCAATTCGATCTCAGTCATTGCTAGCTCTCAGTCCGTACAACAGTGCCGTAGACTTCCCCGGAGACACTGATCTTGTTTCCGTCTTTGCCTTCGGAAAACTCCCAATTGAGCAGACACTTTGTCATCGTCACTTTGTGATCGCCGGTGTCACCGTGATCGGTACCCTCCGCGGCAAACTCCAGATCGACTAGATATTGCTCGAAGCCCGTTCCGCCGGTGCTGACCCATGCAGACGCTGAATCGGTTTTCTCGATAACGTCTATGATCGTCGTGTCCGCAGCGTCTACGAAATCCCGGTGGTATACGGAAAAACTGAAGGTCGGTACTGTATCGTCTCCGGCCCGGAGGCCTACGATTTGCCCACGATCGCGAATAACGACGCGCTCTGACTTTTCCGGAGACAACGAAAAGTCGCCGTCTTCATAGGCTACTGTATGCGTGTTAGCGCCGTTATCGCTTAGGATTATGCGGCCATCGCGGGCCACCTTTACAACTGTAGAGCGTGCCATGGTTTAGGCCTCCAGAGATATCGTTTTATAGGAAGAGGATTTGTTTTTTCGAACCCGTTTCGGCGGGCCGTCCGTATGCAGTCCAGCAATGATCGCGGCTTCTAAGTCTTCGATCATTGCAGGTACGTTGGATTCTAACAGGTTTTGCCGGACGATCTTCCATTCCTGCGTTCCGCCTTTTGTGCGGGCTACATGCGCGGAGTAGGGTTTGTTGCTGTAGTACCCGCGCGCGTCATTCTCTAGGATGATTTCGCGCTTGCCTTCGGTCGTTTGCTCGCTTGCTTTCCATCCGGCGCGGGAACGGCCCACTGATAGCGGGTTGCGGCCTTTGTATTTCCAGCCGCTCCACTGTTTCCGTATATCGTTAAGCATCGTTTCGCGGTGCTCGCGCATAATCTGCGCCATAGCATCGGACATAATGCCTTCAAGGCGATCGGCGTCCCATCCGATCGTTATCTCTACTGAGGCCGAATCACCCAAAGATGCCCCCAAAGATATCCGATAGCTCCGGATCGCTGAGGATATCGAGCAAGGCGCGGCGGTCCGCGACACCGGACGCGCGGCGCCTGGATATCGCGCGCTCAGTTAGATCTACCTGATTTCGGACGGCGACTAGCATTGGCTCTTTAATGAGCTGGAAGGCTTCCGGAACCAGTGTTTCCCATAGCGGCGTCTCCGGACTTCCTCCGCGATGATGCACCCACTCGGCATAGTACATAGGGTTTTCAATACGGATCCCAATGCGGCCGAATGACGGATCGAGCTCATAGGTCCACCGATCGCGGCTAGTCCCGGTGTCTACCGGCCACCGGCTCTTAATGTATTCGAGCATTCGATCGGACCAATGCGCAAGCTGATCAAGCTCGCGCGGGGCTATCGGCCGGGGCCCTCCGTGTTGCCGCTTTATGTAGTCTTCGATCGACTTCAACCGAACTAGCAGCTCTACCGCCACCGCTAAACGATGCTCAGATCGAGATCGAAAGACACAGCCAGATCGAAAGCTGTAACCATGAAAGCACCGCCGCCCGCATAGGTAAAGGCTGCCGGCCCAAAGTCGATCGCGCCGTCGGTCGTTAAGGTCGTGCCGCCCGCGGCTAGATACCGGATCGCGGCCTCGTAATCGGTCAAGGCTTGATCGGGCGCATCCGCACCGCTTGACGGCTTTAGCCGGTGGCCGAGCTCTACCAGAAACGAAAGCCGGAGCCGGTGCCGTTCCCGGCCTCGCTGAGTTAGCGCGGTAGCCTTCGGCTTGACGCTGAAAGACCGATCGATCTTGCCGGAGGCCTCATTGCGCACGCCTAAAGGCGAACGGGCTTCCGTTAGACCTGCGGCTACCAGCCGGGCCGCTACCGCGTCAAGTGCGCCGGCGCTTGTCACCTGTACCGCCGCGGGCCACTGGTCAGCATGATAATCGGCGCGATCGGCTTAGCCTCCGCTTCGAGCTTATTATCCTCGCCGATATCGATCCGGCTCCGGATCTGGTCATAGGCCTTATCGGTCTGCGCATCATACCGATCGGCGTGTTCCATGTACCGATCGCCCGGGTCTAGCAGGGTCGAATAGTCCCGGAAGATTAGGGCAAAGCTCCGAGCGAACATCCATTCGCGGAGCGCGGACGGGGTCCGGATCTGCCAGAAAGGCACGGAGTCCGCATAGAGACGGCCCAATAGCTCAGCCCATGCCGACGATATGTAGTCCTGCAGGTTTCCCTTTGAAGCCGACACAAGCGCGGCCACGTCCGAATGACGGGCTACCAGATCGGTCTGCGCGATGGGACAATAAAGCCGGGCAAGGCACAAAACGGCATCATTATAGAAAGTGAAAACGGAGCCGGCGATCGTAACATCGAAGCGTACCAGCCATGCCTTGCCCAGGGTCTTTCCTGTTGTGTCTCCGCTGGCGATCGTACCGGTAACCGTGCCGGCCGCTACCGCGGCCGCGGTAGCGTCTACCACCGTCGCCCCGTCCGCTTGGTATAGCGTAAAGGTCGCAGAGGTTACCGAAGCGGCGGCCCCGTCCAGCTCGATAGATACAGAGACCTCTTGCGCCTTTCCGCGCTCGATCATGCTGGGGCCCGTCCAACGTGCAGACCAGAGGGTTTCCGCCATTCTATCGCCTCACTTGATAGGGTTCCGCGCTTTCTTATCTTCGCGCGTATCGGCCCGGATCGCTATCTCCCGTGCCTTTCGTTTAGCATAGTCTGGCGCGGCGCCGCGGCGGATCATATCTCGCGCGGTCCGGTCTATTTGATCGCGCCGGCCTTCGCGCTCGCTACTCACTTTCTACCCTTGCGGGCGGCGGGCTTAGCCTTGCTGGGCTTTGGCTTCGGTGCGGGCTTCGGTGCGGGCTTCGGTGCGGGCTTAGCCTCCGCCATTGCCGCGGCCGCCGCCCCGGCGAGCTCCGCGGCGGCCTTCAGTGCAAACGCGGCGTCGGATGCATACCGGGCCCGATCGGCGCCGCCCGCCCTTAGCGAGCGTTGCGCTAGCCCGTGGCCGTCTTCGGCCATCCGCAGAGCTGCGCGAATGCTGGTCTTCCAAGTGAGTTTGTCCATTCAGTCTACCTCTGCGATTTTGCGGCGCGGCTTGCGGGCCGTGCCGTCTTTGTTGGCCTTCGCGATTGCGCCGGACTGCATGCGCTCCCACTCTGTCTCCATTGCCTTAATACGGACTTCCAGCGCGTCCGCTTGCGCGGTTAGGTGCGGATTCAACCCGGATCGGCTGGACACGTTGCGGTGTCTGTTCCGCTCGCGATTCAGTAGCCAAAGATAAACGCCCGCGGCAAGGCCGGGAACGATCTGGTTATCGCGAAGGTGCGCGCGGAATTTGATTACCTCCGCGTTTGCTTCCGCAGAATTCCAGATGATTTCGCCGCCGGGTAGGATCGTCGCCTCTTGCGAGAAATCCACATACCAGCGCGCACCCGTGTCGCAGTCATAGTAGCGCACGTAGTCCTGAAATTCGCCTAGGCGGCTATCTTTGGGATCTATGTAGGTCGCGCCCATCTCTACCGCGGAGGCTACCGCGCGGGACACGTTTCCATTGCGGCCGACACCGTTAGCGCCGGGCTTTGCAACGATCCGCTTCAGGACCGGCAGAAACCCGTAGCCCTCCACGTATTCCCACGACTTTGGATAAGTGATGTAGACATAGCGCGCCTGCGGCCGGAGCTGCCGGCCTGCAATCGGTAGCCCTTCGCGGGTCTCTGCGGACCGCACGTCGCGCTTAGGCTTGTTTAAATGGACTGTCTGGTTCATATCTTCCCCTAAGTAGAAAGGGGCTGGCGGCGGAAAAGGGATACCACCGCCAGCCCCTTCAGAAATGCGACTAGGCGTCGCTAACGATCTCGCAAGCCCGCAGATCTTCGGCCTCGCTTACAGCCGGGAAAATCGTGGAAATGGCTTTCGAAAGTCCATTATCCGCGTCCCGGGACAGTTCCACCAGCACCGCACCGGCGTCCATAAGGATATTAGCGGCCGGGATCTGACCCTGCAGCGCGCTAACCGGTGCCATCGTGTAAGCGAAAGCACCCTTGCCGAACATGGCCTGCGAACGATCCTCGCCGGCATTAATCAGCGCGCAGCTATCACTTTGCCAGAATTCGATCCCGTTCCATGTACCTTGGAAGCCAGGACCGCGCGTAGCAAGTGCGGCTGCGCTTGCGTCGGTGTACTGAATTGCGCCCGCCTCCGATCTTAGCGACTGGCGAAAGTCATTCATTCCAACCGGCGAAAGAACGCAGGTTAGCGGCGCGTCTGTAGTAGCGACTACGGCGTTGCTATTGAGCTGGAATGCCGCGTCATAGATCGTGTCTGTTGACAAATCCACGGTTGTCGCACCGACGGAGCTTCCAACGCTATTAAACAGAGCGCAGAGTAGATCCGTCATAGTCAGACCGACACCGGCTGCGAGGGTCTTAACCACCGCTTCCAGATCAACAGGACCGCCGGAAACGCCGAATAGATCCGACACCTGATAGGCTCGAACATAGCGCGCGACCTGCAAGCTAAACTTGCTGGTCGTGTACGCTGCATTGTCTGCCGCGGTACCGTGCGAGATCTCAGAGCTAGCGGCGCTGAAAGCACCGGGCGCCGCGTCAAGCGTAACCGACATGCTGTCGGAGCCGATCGAGGCCCAAGGTACCTCTGTCATAACGGCCCGAAGATCTGTCGGATCGTGCAAGGTCTCCATAAGTAGAGAGGAAAGAACGGAGGATACGCGCCCGCCACTAGTGGCGAGCCCTGTAAAGGTAACTTCGTTGGCCATGATAAATACTCAGGGTTTTATGGTTTTGATACCGCGAATCCCCGAGTATCGGCCGGAGCGCCGGTGCGGCTTATCTCTAATGTAAGCGGTTCTAGGCTATTTGATCAAGCCCTCCGCGCGCAGGGTAGCTAATACTGCGTCCTTGTGCAGTCCTAGCTTTCCGCTATTCTTGCCGCGGATGGCTGAGATCTCATCGCCGGAGTATTGGCGCCCGTTATGCGCGGCGGGTTGCGAAGTGCCCGCGTTTGGGTTTCCGTTTTCTATCATCGCACGGACCGCCGATAGCAGATCGGTACTCGGATTCGATACGGGCGCCGGCTCGCTATTAGGCTCCGCCGCCGGGGCTGTACCCTTCAAGCGTTCAAAGTGTACAGAGTACAGCGGATCAGATGCGTTTTCGTTCAGCCAGTCGTTAAATGTAGGCCGGGCGTCTGCGGCGAGCTCTGCGACACTATCCACGTATTCCCGGCGGAAGAACCGGCGCACGCTCGGAGCCTTAAACCCCAGCTCGATCAAGTGCATGTCTTGCCCGTGCGAGGTCTGCAGCTCGCGAAGGCCGCTATTGGTTTTCTCATATTCGCCTTTCAGTGTTTCAAGCTGCGCGGTTAGGTCTGCGGCGCTAGCCTCCGCTACCCGGCGCCGTTCGCTTTCCTCGCGCAGGCGAAAGCTCGGAACGGAAGCACCGCCGCGATCCTCGCCCTTTGCGGCTGCATGTTCAATCCGCACCGTTTGCGCGGCGTCTTTATCTTCGGCCATGTCTTCCCCTTACAGAGCGGTTTCGCTTTGCTCCGATTGCGTGTTTAGAACCTCTGCCAGTCTTTGGATCCTCAGTAGCCGCTCAATCGCCTCTTCGTCGGAACCGATCTCCGGGTTTAATTCCCGGAGTGCGTCCACCTTGGAGATCAAGCCCATCTCTAACTTCGCCTTAATCAGCTCAGCCCGGCCTTTCGTTTCCTCGCTGGACTCTGAGACCCCGCGGTATTCGATCGTGTAGTCGCCCGGGGCTTCCGGTAGAGCGGTGCCGCCGTACTCGTTCGAAAGCATGGCCGCCCGGCTTAGCAGTAGCTGATCCGACATGCGCAACGAGGGTTCGCGGGCTTTCATGCGCCGCCGCATACCAGCGCGGGACACGACGATCGCATAGCCGCTCTGCGCCTGCGTCACTTGCAGATCTGCAGGATTCAGCCCGGCATAGGTCGCTAAGCCCGATTCGTACACGCGGAGGGCTTCCGCCGCGCTTCGGGGTTCCATGGCTGGCGATAGGCTACCGATGGAACCGGAGCCCGGGCCGGAGCTGCGGAATTTGATAATAGACTTTCGATCGATCGGTACCGTGTCCACCTGCACGCCCGCTATCGTCCTGGTGATACCGGCCTGCGTGTCAACGTCCAGCGCATACCGCTGCGGATGCGCGCAGCTTTGGAAACCATCGGACCAATGCGACCACAAAGCCGCCAGCCTAAGCGAGCCGCGCGCTAGCTCGATCCCCTCGCGATAGCTCCATAGGCCCGCGCCGATCGTCGCATGGTAAAGAACATAGGGGAGGACCGGTTTTCCGTTCCGCATGTACGGATAGGCGCCTTCAAGGCCTGCGGCATATTGCGCGGTAACATCCACGCGGACGCCGTTTGCGCTTACAGCTTCAATCCGAAACACGGGCGCCGCCGGATCGGAGATATCCCATATCTCCCAACACCAGACGGTTTCGCCGTTCTTAGTCCGCGGCCTTAGCTCTTCGACCCGGGCCGGTTGATCCGGCATATCCTCCGAAGCTGTCAGGACTACCAGATCGGGCGATATCGGGCGGTAGGATACCTCGGAGGCTTCCGGGTTCCAATAGGGCCAATCTAGCCGCATTAAAGATTCGTTGATCGCCAGGGTCTGCAGCTCTGTTTTCTGCTGCAGCGCCCATAGCCTAGGGGTAACGATGCT
>Ga0114996_10008858_pt1 | contig 11105 bp, 11 predicted proteins | sample ArcticOcean_MG_C_4_FD_87039 | JGI IMG/M metagenome (GOLD analysis project Ga0114996, IMG submission 87039) | Marine microbial communities from western Arctic Ocean - ArcticOcean_MG_CB4_134 | ecosystem: Environmental > Aquatic > Marine > Oceanic | place: Arctic Ocean: Canada Basin | collected... | reverse complement strand
TCGGCCAAAGTTAGCGCGAGGTGGACAAATGCTTTCTTCTCCCAGGACATCAGGTCGGCAGCACTTTCTGGAATCATCTTAAGGATACTCCTGTCGGTAAATGTTGGTGGTCACTTTATCCGGGCGGTGAAAATGAACATAGTAATGGGGCCTGTCGAGTCATCTCAGTACGCCCGGCATGCTGCAGACCTGTGTGCGTAAAGTATGTGCACAGGCTTATCTGGCCAAATGCCGTGGATCGGCAGTGATGCCATTGTACTCGCGCGGCAGCAGTCCTGACTGAAACCAGCTGATAAACGAGATGCCGCTGAAAATCGGAATGCCAAGTTCACGTCGCAGTTCGAGGGCATAGGGTCCCATGTTGGTGCATTCGAGTACAACCGCACCGACATCCGGGTGGTCGCTGACCAGTTGTCTACCCGCATCGAGCAGGTCGAGCCGGCACGCGTTCACATCCATCCTTGGCCGATTCTCCATAATAAAATGAAAGAACTCCCGGCCAGTTTCTGTACCGGCGATCGGTGTATCCAGGGGCGCACCGGCAGCGGCTAGATGATCAGGGGTCAGGTTTTCTCGCGACACGGTCATGACTCCCACCCGCTTACCGGAGGGCAGGAGCTTTTGGACTGTGGGTACTTGCATCAATGAAGATGCGGCGACGGGCACGTCTACTGCACGTGCCAGCTCCTCCTGAAACAGCGATAGAAAACCGCAGGTCGTGGTCAAACCATCAGCACCGTCGGCGACCAATTGTTTGCCCGACTCAATGAATGCGTCGAGCAATCCGTCGGCCCGTTCTCGAACCACGCGGTGTGGTGATGCACCGTGGACGATGCGATACATCACTGGAAACGGCCAGGTTGCGGCATTGCCGAAATCTCCGGGTATGCGTGGGAATACAGTGTCCAGCATAAGAATGCCGATGCTCGCGCCGTAGACAGTTTTTCCGCCCTGTGCGAACTGGTGTTGGGTATTGGCGCTATTAGACATGCTTAAGACTCCCTGTTAAGCATAGCCTACATCGTTTACCAGATCACCGGTGCAGTTATCTCGTGATCTTGGGGTGTCTAATTGTGTTGTCTTGATTTAGCGCTACTGCTATCCTAGCTGATGCTATCCGTTGGGGTGCCATAAGGCTGAGAAGCGAATGCTGACCCATCGAACCTGAACCGGATAATGCCGGCGAAGGAAACGGACACCCGCCTGCAGTATCAAGCGTGGTCTCAGATTTCCGGAACCGGAAGGAGAAGACTGAATTGCGCTCACTATTAAAGATAAACCTTCTATTTATTCTGCTGTTGATCACCCCGTCGCTGGTCGCTGCCGATCGGCTTTCGCTCGTACTCGACTGGTTTGTGAACCCGGATCACGGGCCCATCATTATTGCTCAGGAGAATGGGTATTTCACTGAACAAGGGCTGGAAGTAGAAATAATTGCTCCGGCTGATGCTGCCGACCCACCAAAACTGGTGGCAGCTGGTAAAGTGGACCTGGCGATATCCTACCAACCCCAGTTGCATCTTCTGGTTCATGCGGGATTGCCACTGGTGCGGGTGGGTACCCTGGTGGCAACGCCGCTGAATTGTCTGCTGGTACTGGATGAGGGGCCTGTCAATACTATTGCTGACCTCAAGGGGCGCAAGATCGGTTATTCGGTGGCTGGTGTTGAAGAGGCTCTTTTGACTGCGATTCTGGGGCGTTATGACTTGTCACTGGCTGATGTCGAACTGGTCAACGTCAACTGGTCACTGTCACCTGCTCTGATGTCCGGCCAGGTGGATGCCGTGATCGGGGCCTATCGTAATTTCGAACTCAATCAGATGGAGATCGAAGGCGTTGGCGGGCGATGTTTCTATCTCGAGGAGGAAGGTCTTCCGCCCTACGACGAATTGATCTATATCGCCCACCGGACAGAGCACAATCAGGATGCGATCAAGCGGTTTCTAAATGCTACAGAAAAAGCTACCCAATACATTGTGAACCACCCACAAAAAAGCTGGGAGATCTTCTCTTCGACAGCCAAAGAACTCCAGGATGAACTGAACCGTCGGGCTTGGACAGACACATTGCCCCGTTTTGCATTGCGCCCCGCCGCTATGGATGCCGGACGCTACCGGAACATGGAAGCCTTTCTCAAATCGGCAGGTCTGATCAGTGAGATCAAGCCGGTTGAGGATTTGGCCATTGATGTCACCCGTGAGTAGGTCGCTAGGCACCATTAATGGGAGGCTTACGGTGGCTTGACTGAAATGAAGTTCGCACCTCAGTTGCAGATCCGTGGCGGATTCAGCCATGGGGATACCATTCTTTTCGACGGACTCGACCTTGTGCTCGAGGCCGGCCAGTGGACCTGCCTGCTGGGTCCTTCCGGGGTCGGCAAGTCAACCATACTGAGACTGGTGGCTGGACTGGATACCGGCGGGGACTTCAAGGGTGCCATCGAGAGTACCGACCGCCGACCGTTGCGTGAGCAGGTCGCCTACATGGCTCAGGCTGATCTTCTTTTGCCATGGTTGAATGTTCGCGCAAATGTCATGCTGGGGGCTTCATTACGCGGAGAAGCTCGGATGCTCGAGCGGGCCGATCAACTCATCAATGAGGTTGGATTGGGTAGGCACGCGGAGAAGCGACCCCATGAGCTTTCGGGAGGAATGCGACAACGCGCCGCCCTGGCGCGTACGCTTATGGAAGACAAGCCGTTGTTGTTACTGGACGAACCATTTTCGGGACTGGATGCACGGACCCGCAGTGAGATGCAGGAGCTCGCTTTCGAGGTGCTGGCGGATTGTACAGTGATGCTCGTGACCCACGATCCGGGTGAAGCTGCTCGCATCGCGCACAGCGTATATCTGTTGACTGAAAAGGGTCTCTATCAGCCGGACGTCGCAGCCCAGCCACCCATTCGCGCTTTTGATGATCCGGAAACACTTGATATACAGTCCCGTTTGTTTGGCGCGCTTCGGTCATGACGAAAAGATTGCGCGATTTTCTGGTTGTTGCCGCAGTTGCTCTGAGCGCGTGGGAGTTGTTGGTGCGTGCGACCGGCGTGCCGCCTTATATCCTGCCGGGTCCGTTGCGGGTCGCCAGTGCTGCGATCGAGTATGCCGAGCTGATCGGTGAGCATACATTGGTTACCCTGGTAGAGGTCCTTGTCGGGCTGTTGCTCGGCACTGTTCTTGGCGTCTGTACTTCGCTTGTCCTGGTGGTGTCGGGCTATGCTCGTCGTCTGTTGCTGCCACTGATGCTCTTCAGCCAGGCCGTGCCTATATTTGCTTTGGCACCTCTACTCACACTTTGGCTGGGTTACGGGGTGGGCTCAAAAATCGCCATGACATTGCTGATCATCTACTTTCCCGTTGCGTCGACGTTCTACGACGGACTGCGCAACACCCCCCGGGGATATCTTGATCTTGCGCTAACCATGAATGCATCCGCCAGCCGGACATTGTTCCAAATTCAGGTGCCTGCGGCACTGCCTTCACTCGCTTCGGGTCTCAGGTTGGCTGCTGTTTACGCGCCGATCGGCGCTGTAATTGGCGAGTGGGTCGGTGCCTCCCGTGGGCTGGGTTACCTGATGCTACTCGCCAACGGACGCATAAAAATAGACCTGATGTTTGCAGCGTTGTTTGCTCTGGCGGCTCTCACCATCACTTTACACACGCTGGTTAATCATGTGGGCCGTCGGCTGACTCGCTGGTCGCTTGGTAGTTGAGGTTCAGTGATAGTAAACACGCGCTCATAACATCGCTACACTAGCTGGTCAATGTTTTGAGGGGGTGCTGTAACCTGTTTAACTCGCCATAGGTGGCTCAGCCCAAACTATTGATGGATCAAAATCTTCAGACAATCCTGGTACGTGAAGTTCTGCAGCATATTGATGCCGGGACTACGCAGCTCGCTGATGACATCTATGTCAATCCCGTGAGAAACTATACATCCACCGACCGATTATCGACGGAGCTCGAAGTGCTCTTTCGACAGCGACCCTTATTGGTCGGGCTATCATGTCAGTTGCCCGAACCGGGAGACTTTCTGACTTGTGACCATACCGGTGTTCCCCAGTTGGTTGTCCGTGGGGAGGATGGAACAGTTAGAGCATTTATGAATGTGTGCAGGCATCGGGGTGCCCGGGTCGCGGAGGGTCACGGTAATACCAGAAAACGATTCCGCTGCCCATATCACGGTTGGAACTACGACACCAGCGGCAAGCTTGTGGGTATCCCGGACAAGCAAAGTTTTCCCGGTATAGACAGGCCCGGCTGCGGTCTGATTCCTTTGCCCGTAACAGAATCAGACGGCATGATATGGGTATCTGCGACACCGGCTCTAACCAGTGACGTATCAGCGAAAATCGATATACAGAGTCAACTGGAGGGACTAGGAACTGAACTACGCAGCTACGACGTGGCGCGCTATCATCACTATGCTTCGCGAGCGCTTCATCTCAAGATGAACTGGAAACTCGTTATCGATACTTTTCTTGAACCTTATCATTTTGGCGTGCTGCACAAGAATTCCATCTCCCCGATATTCTTCAGTAACCTGTGTTTGTTTCATCCTTTCGGGCCACATTTACGAGTCACTTATCCGCGGCGAAGCGTCGAATCGTTGCGTGATCGGCCTGAGGCGGAATGGAATCTTGTGGCACATACTGCACTGATCTATGTGCTCTTTCCAAACACTGTTTTTGTGGTTCAGGCCGACCACCTGGAAATCTGGCGGATCTATCCCATGGACAATGCGGTCGATCGGTCCGTGATTGTTTTGGATTTTCTGGTACCGGAACCCGTTGTCAGTGAGAGCGCCCGAGCGCATTGGGAGAGCAATCTTGAACTCGTGATCCGTACGGTGTCGAATGAGGATTTTCCAACCGGTGAAGGCATACAGTTCGGTTTTGACTCCGGCGCACAGTCACATTTAACCTATGGGCGAAATGAACCCGCGCTGGCCTACTTCGAGCGGACAGTGAGTCAATTGGTCGAATGATCACAGCAACTATGAACGCTGTGGTCCTGACGGGGCACGGTGGTCTGGACAAGCTGGAAATTCTTTCCGACTATCCAACCCCTACAGCAGGTCCGGGCGAGGTGTTAATCGAAGTGCGTGCTTGCGGTTTGAACAATACGGATATCTGGGTGCGAGAGGGTGCATATGGCACAGACGAAAATCCAGATGAAGTCGCAAGCTGGCGTAGAGGCCAACCGAACTCCCTTATATTTCCTCGAATTCAGGGTGGCGATATCGCAGGATACATCGTTGAGGTCGGTTCAGGCGTCTCAAGAAGTCGCCGGGGGGAACGGGTTATGGTGGATTTCAGCCTTTATAACACCGAGACCGAGTCTATGGCCTACATTGATTACATCGGTCATGGTCGAGATGGTGGTTATGCGGACTATTGTGTTGTGCCCGCAGAAAATGCCTACGTTGTCGATAATGATCTACATGAGACGGAGCTGGCGACGTTCTGTTGTGCTTATCTCACAGCAGAACATATGCTTGATCGAGTCCGTGTTAAGAAAGGCGAAACTGTTGTCGTTACTGGGGCATCGGGTGGGGTTGGTTCAGGATTGATCCAGTTGTGCCGTGCACGTGGTGCGATTCCCGTGGCCATCAGCAGTAGTGGCTATGAAGAACGTTTAACAAGCGTTGGCGCAGAAGCCGTCCTAATCCGCAACAGTAATTCTCTTTCGTTGCAGTTCGAGTCAGCAATGCCTGGAAGATCTGTGGACGTGGTCGCTGATTTGGTTGGCGGCGAGCTGTTCCCCGATCTGGTCAACCTTCTGAAACCAGAAGGACGTTACATTTGTGCGGGGGCAATTGCGGGACCGGTTGTGCCTCTGGATTTGCGCACCGTATACCTTAAACATTTGGAGCTCCATGGTTCTTCTCAGGGCAGTCGGGCGGCATTTAGCAATCTACTTGGTTATATCAGAACTGGGAAAGTGCAGCCTTTACTCGACAGGGTATATGCCTTGAGTCAGATTCACCGAGCACAGCAAGATTTCATATCAAAGCAGTTTTTTGGCAAGCTGGTTGTTGTGCCGGATCGTTTTTATGATGCGTCGAAACCGCAATCGACTACTGAAGTCTTGATTCGAGGGCCCATAAGTAATTGATATTAAAGGATAATAGTTTTTGTGTTTCGAATAATCTCAAAAATAAATGTAGAAATATCAATAACTTAGTTTGGTTTACTACAAACTAGACTCGATTACTCTAAATCAATCGTTTACTACAAACTTTTGGCAAGCTGCTTGGTGATAGAGACTGATTACTCAGGCACCCACGACATTGATTCACCCTAAAATAAGTCAGGCCTGACTTATTTTGTATTTTACCGTTTGGATGGTTGATCTTAGTTCTGTCGGATCTCGGTACATAGTGATTACTTGAACTCAAAAACCCGGGTAGTATTGTGTGGGTAGGACTTGTGGAAGTCCTGGGGTGTTACAACTATGATGGAGAAATGAATAATCAGATTAAATCAATCATCATCCTCAACAATTATTAAGGAGTTTATATGCCATATAAAATAATGATGTCTATAGCAGGAATAGTACCTCTAATATTTTTGATTGCTTTTGTTATTGTTCCAGAGTTTTTTATTTTACAGTCGTACCCTGGTGCCGAAGGGTTAGCTTTGGATATAGGTACAACTCAACGGTACATTATGTCTGGTATGTTATTCATCGTTGTGTGTCTTTTATTTCAATCCAGAAAAGTTGAGAAAGTGGATAACCAAAAAGAAATTCTTTTGGGTGTTTCTATCGGTTTCGCTGTGATGTGTGCTGTCATAATATCTATGTCAGTATTTCGTGATATCCCGTTGAGTATCCCGCCAATGATTGCCACAGGAACAATCGCAGTACTTAGTTTCTGGTCACGCTCGAAGCTGAGCTAATTAGGTAGTCAGATAGTCAAACAAAAAGGGGATCGTAATGATCCCCTTCTTACTATGTAAGATGGAGAAATGACTAATCAGATTAAATCAATCATCATCGTGGCTGTGGTGATAATCGTTCTGTACTACATCATGTCGCCGTATCAGAATTGCGTTAGGAACGAAATAGATGAGGATCTTTGTCTCTCAAAAACTATTTGGTAGATTGGATAGTGAATGGTGATCTAGGGCTAAATAATCTATGTCTAACTGGTGTGAAAATGTAATATCAATCAATCACACTGATCCAGTGGTGTTAGAAAAGTTTCGCGTGGCCTTTAATGAAAACATAGTAGCCCAAACCTTTCGTCCATTAGAAGAAAATGAAAACGCTACTGATGTATGGGGTACTAAATCTGACTTAGTACAACAACATTCACTAGATCCAGATGAAGGTTTCCAATCTATCTGGTTTTATTCAGAGGACTCACCACCTGATGAACTGATAAAACATTTAGAGACTGATCATGGGTTCAGTATTCATCATGAGTACCATGTACCCCATGAGAAGTATGTTGGTGTCTATAGTTCTTATGAGGATTTCATTGAAGAATATCCAACGACAAGGGATGAGTTACTTGAATTAGCTGAAGATTTTAAATTGATGGACATAGTAGATATGTTTACTGAGTTAGGTGTAGTCGGATAGTCAAACGAAAAGGGGGTCAATATTCATTAGGAGACATCAACATTCTAATTCGTACCGGGTATGATTTGAAAACTTACTGACATTAGAAAGGAAAAAGACATGAGATTTCTGACAACATTCAAAAAAACCAAAGAATGCAGCTTTGCAAGTTGGCTGAAACTAGTTGATGACTTAAAGCCTCATATGCAAAAAAATGGGCTAAAACTAATAGTGGCAACGGAAACCGAAGATGGAACAAGAATTTATGATATAGCGGAAGCGGAATCCATGGAAGGTGTCGGAGCATTTATGTCCGACCCAGAGGTAATTCGAATGAGACAAGAAGCCGGTGTAGATACTGATAGCCAAGAAGTAGTCAGTGCCGTAAGTGAATATCACATCTTTCAGAATTAATGTACTGGGGTGCAATCTATTCCGAATTTTCGATTAATAAAAGGTAGTCGGATAGTCAAACAAAAAGGGGATCGTAATGATCCCCTTTTTAATCTGAAAGTGTACATAGTCTAGTGGTCAGATAGTCAAATGGCACAAAAATCTACCATATACAAATTTAGAATCGCTTTGTCAGATTTGGAGAGAAACTATTACGACGCACTTAATTTGACCATTGCTAAACATCCGTCTGAGAGTCTGGAACGGATGATGGCAAGATTGCTCGCATTTAGCATCAATGCGAAAGTCGGATTAGTGTTTACAAAAGGGCTCAGTTCGGTAGAAGAACCTGATATCTGGATACGAACCCTGGACGAACAAACGTCTTTGTGGATTGACGTAGGTGAACCTTCAGTTGATCGGATAAAAAAGGCAAGCCGGCAGGCACGTGAAGTTAAAGTCTATAGTTTTAATTCAAAATCAGATGTTTGGTGGGAACAGGGACGATCAAAGTTTGCGATGCTAAAAGTATCCATCTTTCGTTTTGATTCGCAGAATGTAAAAGCGTTCGCCGCATTGATTGAACGCACTATGGATGTCTCCATTACTATTACTGGGAATTCGGCTTTTATTGCGGCTGATTTGGGTGAATGCGAAGTCGTGTGGGAACCATTACAAGTAGTATGAGTTTCGTTAATTACTGTTTCATTTGTTATAGACAAAGAAAGGGACCACATCTAAGACATGATCCCTTTCAGTGAAGTGAAGTAAGTCTAGTGGTCAGGTAGACAAAAGAAACTGCACTACTATTTATCTGTTCGCCATCACTGCCGCAGTGTTGTACTGTGGTATTCGTATGTATCGGTTTATTCGTGCCTCCAGGAATACTGACGGTGATTAAGGGACGGTGACAATGAAGAAACACACAATTGTATGTAAGTTAATACTGTCATACGAAGATAGAGAAGATGTCGTTCTGTATTGTGAAAATGTAACTGACCAACACTCAGATGAAAAAGATGAACAAGATGTTTTGGAGAAAATTAAGAGTGGTGAGTTAGCACACGACGTAATAGGATCTGATGACCTTGAGGATTGGGAGGTTGAATTAATATCTAGTGAATCAAATATCTTAAAAGTTGATGATGAATTTACTGAGGATGTGATGAGAGTAGTTACAACACCAGAATGGTTGTTAGATGTCACTGACCATGAACGAGATGGTAATCAAATATTCATCCGAGAATTAGTAACTAGTGGGGAGATAGTAATCAAAGAACATAACCCCATAATTTATGAAGATGGAAAGTTGGTGGTATTCGGTTATACAGAACAGTGGAATCTCGTAAAGACTGAAGGTGATTACGATCCAGATCAAGACTTCAAAGACTTAGAGTTTGAATTTATCTCGATGGGAGATGTAATAGTCTATAACTAAAAAAGACACCTTGAGAACAATTGTGGACAGCAAGTAATGGACGGATATCCAGGATATATCTTGGTGTTTGTAAGTGGTTTGATGGTGGGTTGTATTCTAGGACACCGATGGATTCGAATAGTCTATTACTGGGCACAGAATAAGATCCGGCACCTCAGGGATCACAACTAATGGACATGGCATCATTCATTTGGATTTCCACCTTTGGAGTCGTGATCACTGCCGCAGTGTTGTACTGTGGCATTTTTATTTATCGGTTTATTCGTGCCTACGGAACTACTGACGGTGACTAAAAAAAGAAGAAAGTCGCACGAAGGGTGTTGCCTTCCTACAAGTTCGTAAAAAGAAAGTCAGGGAAAAAAAGGTAGTTCTAAACGAGCAGGTAAGTTGTAACCATTGGAGTCATTTCTGGATTCCTTGAACTTCTTAACCCCAGTAGTATTGTGGTCCTATCAACCTGATTGTCTACGATGAGATTTACTACAAACTTACTACAAAGTCTTAAAAAAGACTAAATATATCTAATAGTTACAATGGTATCACTACTGAAGTCTGACTATGGTTCGATAATTCAGATTCCGAATTCTGCCCTGATGTCCTTCAGTGATCGGGTGAGGTAAGCCGCAGGTTGGTGCCAGGGCTATTTTTTGGTCATCTTGAGCGCGCGAGTAACTGTGACACAGGAAATGGGAATCTGCCTGACTATTTCCCAGTAAACCAAAAACTTGTTGCCATAGCGTGGAATATAACTCTTGATGATCCCGTTATAGCTGATCTGGGTCACTGAGAAAAACCGCGCATAGCCTTTCAACGTGACGTCTGACCCAAATATCGTCAACAGGTCATTGATAGTTTCCCCTTGAATCCCGAAAGGGGCCGTACCGAAAATCACATGTGTCAGATCGTGTTTTCTGAACCAGGCACTTGCCTCAGTTTTTCCTTCATTATTGTTCAGAAAAGAGTAGGCTGAAGTCTATTAGTCTAGACCCCCTGCCAGCGTCAATTCGCATTCGGGGTGAGATACCGAAATCTATTTTTCAACACGGCCGCTGGCCAGGTTGCTATTTTCCCTTGAATACAGCGTCACGTTTCTCGCGAAACGAAAGATTCCCTTCCGCCAGATCTTCGCTGTCTGCAAGATTTCGGAATGACAGTGATTCGATACGAAGGGCCTCATCTAGGGTCAAACCATGGGTGCGGTACATCACTTCCTTGGCAAGTTGTTGTGCGATGGGTGCGCGTGATGCCAGTTTTTCAGCATAGACCATGGTTTTTACGAGCAGTTTGCTTTGTTCAATAATCCGGTTGACAAGTCCTGTGCGGTAGGCGAACTCAGCGTCGAAGCGGTCGCCGGACAGGATCATCTCCATGGCGCGACCCAGTCCGATGATTTCACGCAAGCGAATCAAAGCGCCATCGCAAGCATGGAAGCCCCAGCGGACATCTTGCAGTCCAAATGCAGCATTGGGTGAACAAAACCGTATATCACAGGCCAGGGCAATTTCCAGTCCGCCTGAGATCGCATAGCCGTTGACGGCGGCGACGATTGGTTTGAAAACATGAACGTTTCGGGTGATACCCCCAAGACCGGGGCCATTGGTATACACGCGGGTGAATTCCGGTGCCGGTGTTGTTGCAAACGGCATGGTGTAAGTCTTGAGATCAGCGCCAGCACAAAAAGCCGCTTCGCCGGTACCCGTAAGCAC
>Ga0114996_10008857_pt1 | contig 11106 bp, 11 predicted proteins | sample ArcticOcean_MG_C_4_FD_87039 | JGI IMG/M metagenome (GOLD analysis project Ga0114996, IMG submission 87039) | Marine microbial communities from western Arctic Ocean - ArcticOcean_MG_CB4_134 | ecosystem: Environmental > Aquatic > Marine > Oceanic | place: Arctic Ocean: Canada Basin | collected... | reverse complement strand
ATCACCGCCGCGTATGCTGCGTGGTTGATGTTGTTTTATCGAGATAAAAATATTATTGTTATGGCAACCAAGTTTAGTACAGCAAGCAACTTGGTAAAAAAAGTGAAAGCCATAATGAAAAACTTGCCGGGTTGGATTCGCGTTGCAGATATCTCCGTGGACAACCGAGCCAGCTTTGAACTCTCGAATGGATCTCAAATAAAAGGAATTTCAACCAGTGGTGATGCGGGTCGATCAGAAGCGTTGTCGCTTCTCATTATTGATGAGGCTGCACACGTTGAAAATATGAGCGAGTTGTGGACTGGTCTCTACCCAACCCTTTCAACTGGTGGTCGTTGTATCGCACTATCAACTCCGAATGGCGTCGGCAATTGGTTTCATAAGGCGTATATTGAATCAGAAGCGGGGGAAAATGATTTTTATCCCACCATGCTTCAATGGGATGCCCACCCTGATCGGGATAAGGCGTGGTACAATAAAGAAACCAGAAATATGTCTCGTAGACAAATCGCACAAGAATTAGAATGTAATTTTAATACATCGGGGGAAACAGTTTTTCACGGTGATGATATTGACCGCGTTCGAGAAGGCACCCAGGATCCAAAGTATAGAACTGGAGTGGACAGAAATTTGTGGATTTGGGAAGAATATCAATCAACTAATTCTTATATGATTTCCGCAGATGTCGCAAGAGGTGATGCTAATGATTATTCTGCTTTTCTTGTTTTCAAACTAGAAACCATGGAAATCGTTGCTGAGTATCATGGAAAAATTACAATAGATTTTTTTAGTGATATACTCTATAACACGGGCAAGGAATATGGAAACTGCTTAATGGTTGTTGAAAATAATTCTGTTGGATTTGCTGCTTTGGAAAAATTACGAGAAAAAGAATATCCAAATATTTATTATTCTGTTAAGTCCACACACGAGTTTATAGATCCAATCTCTGCACAGAACAATAATAGTGCGGTGGCCGGCTTTTCAACCACAAGTAAAACAAGACCCCTTATCATTGCTAAACTTGAAGAATTCATTCGAAATAGACTAATTACCATATATTCCAAACGAATGTTGAGCGAGATGACAACGTTCATTTGGAATAACGGGAAACCACAGGCACAAAGAAGTTATCATGATGATTTAATTATGTCTTGTGCAATCGGATGTTGGGTGAGGGATACTGCGTTGGTCGCGAACAAACAAGAGATCGAGTATTCAAAGGCAACTTTACAGTCGGTTTTTAAAACAAACTCCACCCTCAACACTACAATTCCGGGTCAGAAAGGCTATAAATCTATTGATCTATCTGATAAGATGAGTGAACATCAAAAGCAAATGAAAGAATTTTTTTGGCTTTATAAGGGATAAAAAATGGCTGGCTATTACAATCAACGAAAAAGAATAAATCGGGAAAACAACCCAAGAAACTCAAAGTCTGATCTTTTTAAAAAATTAACTAGATTATTTTCTGGTCCAATCGTAAATTATCGCACACAGACTGAAAGGGATCTGACAAGACGAAAGATGGATAAATACCGCTTTCGTTCTATGAGCGGTCAACAGTTTAAAAAAACAACCTATAATCCCCTTGACCACATCCATTCAAATATTATGGCAGGCCAGAATCGCTCAGAGCGGTATGCTGACTTTAATCAAATGGAGTATACACCAGAGATCGCTTCAGCACTTGATATATATGCAGATGAAATGACAACTTCAAGCGAGCTTCAGCCGTTATTGAGAATAGACTGCCCAAACCAGGAAATCAAATCAATTTTGTCCTCTCTTTACGAAAACATTTTAAACCTTGAGTTTAATCTTTTTGGATGGTGTCGAAGCATGTGTAAGTTTGGAGACTTTTTTCTCTACCTTGATATCGACGAAGAACAAGGAATTAAGAATGTTCTTGGCCTTCCACCCCAAGAAGTCGAAAGGTTGGAAGGAGAAGACTCTACAAATCCAAACTATGTCCAGTATCAGTGGAACAGCGGCGGTATGACGTTTGAAAACTGGCAAGTGGGACACTTTCGAATTCTTGGTAATGATAAGTTTGCTCCGTATGGGACTTCTGTTCTTGATCCTTCAAGAAGAATTTGGCGCCAACTAACTCTTCTTGAGGACGCAATGATGGCGTATCGCATCGTGAGATCCCCCGAGCGCCGCGTGTTTTATATTGATGTTGGTGCTATCCCACCAAACGAAATTGAACAATACATGCAGAAAGTTGTTACGCAGATGAAGCGCAATCAGGTTGTAAACCAAGATACTGGTCGAGTTGACTTGCGATATAATCCCTTGAGTATTGAAGAGGACTATTATATCCCTGTTCGCGGTGACCGCGGCGGCACGAAGATTGAAACACTCGCAGGCGGTTCTTGGACTGGTGACGTTGACGACGTAAAATATTTGAGAGACAAACTTTTCTCAGCGTTGAAGATTCCCGCATCTTATCTTTCGAACTCAGCAGAAGGAGAAGAAGATAAAACCACTTTGGCTCAAAAGGATATTCGCTTTGCTCGATCAGTTCAACGGCTGCAGAGGTCTGTTGTAAGTGAGCTGGAAAAAATTGGTATTATTCATCTTTATATTCTTGGTTATCGAACAAAAGATTTAATTTCTTTTAGTTTATCACTTAGTAACCCCTCTAAGATCGCTGCGATGCAAGAGCTTGAACATTGGAAGCTCAAGTTTGATATTGCTAGTGGTGCAACTGAGGGATATTTCAGTAAGCAATGGGTCGCTAAAAACATATTTAACCTCTCAGACGAGGAGTTCTTGCGAAATCAGCGTGAAATGTTTTTTGATCGCAAGTTTGAAGCCGCCCTTGAAGCAGCCGGTGCAGAAGCCTCTGAGGAATTGGCAGGCGGCGGCGAACTCGGCGGCGAACTCGGCGGCGAACTCGGCGGCGAACTCGCCGGAGACGAACTCGGTGGAGACGAACTCGGTGGAGACGAACTCGGTGGAGAGGAAGAGGAGGAGATTCCCGGTGATGATCTTCTTTTGGCCGAACCCGCGAAGAGAGATGATAAGACAGAAAAGAAAAATATATTTGGTAAAACAATTGAAACAACGACTAAGAAGTCCAATGGCAAAATGTATAAACCAGTAACAAACGATGGACGGAAAGACACGGGACCAAGAAAGAAAAATATTAAAGCAACCTGGGCGAGCGAAAAGTCGAAACCAACTCAAAGAAATTTATATCCCGGCCATTCTCCCCTCAGACAGTTGGCAAAGGGTATAACAGTTACCGAAGGTACTATTTACAACGAAGAGGAAATTCTTCTTAAAACAAATAAAGAAATTATGGATTTAATTTCTGGAATGGAGAAAAGAGATGAAGCTTAAACACAATAAGAAGCGGAACACTGCTTTCTTGTATGAGATTCTGATAAGACACTTAACGAGCAGTATCCTTGAGCAGAACGAAAGAAAAAAAGAAAAAGTTTCTAAAATTATAAGAAAACATTTTCGCAAGGGAAGTCTCTTGAGGGAAGAACTAGAAATCTATAAACTCATGATTACGGAAGATCGACATGGATATCATGTAGCAGAGAAGCTTATCTTTGAAGCGAAGAAAGCATTTTCCAGAATGAACAAAGAAAATTTATTTGTGGAGCAGACCGGGGTAATCAAGGCAATAAACATTGTTTTGGGGAAGGGTGCTTATTCGGTCTTTGTCCCAAACTATAAAAGTCTTGCGACAATTCAACAAATTTTTAATGATCAAACTCCGATTAAAACAAGGGTTTTGTTGGAAGCAAAAATTATTCATAGTCTTTGCGATCAGCAGAGCGTAGAGGGAAAGAAGATGTCCTCCGTTGATAATATCGTTTATAAAACTTTTGTGAAAAATTTCAACAGTCATTACGGGGAAGTTCTTTTCCAGGAACAGAAAGATCTTTTGGGAAAATATATTAATTCTTTTTCCGATAATGGACTTGAACTTAAGATTTATCTTAACGACGAGGTGGTTCGTTTAAAAAATTTGATCGAGGCCTCTTTAAAGAAAGAAGAAGTCCCCTTGCAGGAAGAAGTTGTTGAGAAAATAAAAAAAGTATTAACTGTGATTGATGAACTTAAACAACAGGAAGTTGATCAAGAGATGGTTGAGAGAATTTTAAAAATTCAAAGCTTGGTAAAAGAGATTTAAACAGATGGCGTTGACCATAAAAGTTGGTGATCAGGTTGATGATCAAGAAGAGGCCGAAGAGGTTCCTCCCACACATGAACCTATTCCGGTACGCCTCAACATAAAGAAGACGGTTGATGGCAATCTTCTTATTTTTGATCATCCTGATGTTGATTTTTCAATTGTTCCGGAAAAATCAAAGATTACTGTTTTTCCAAAAGAAAGAATTTCTGATAAGGTGTACGATATTCAAGACAGGCTGTTTAAGAACCTATTCGACAATGGGGTAATTAAGCAAGACTCGATTCAGGGCGGAGCTGTATATGGCTCGATGGAAGCAACTTACCCAGAGAGCGAGGAAGTTAATGTTTTGGAGACTGTCGTTCTCGTCATCGGCAAATTTATTGAAGAAGAAAGGAAATTTATAGACATCGACAAAGAAGTGGAAGAAGAGTGGGAAGACAATCTCATAGATCCCGATAAAGATGATTCAACAGAGTTGGGCGAAATTCCTCAACACACACAGAAGGGTTCTGTCCGACCTGGATATATTTATAGCCCCTACGGTATTTCCTCAATCTACCGATACGAATAGGTGAATAATGGATTTAATTTACTTTGTCTTGGTTGCGTTCGGTTTGACGCAAATTCTTGTTTATAGTAAACTCTTTGATAGCATTCGCCCCTCCAAGAAAGTTTGGAAAGGATTTTTCCATTGTCCGATGTGCCTGGGCTTTTGGGTTGGCTCTTTTTTGTTTGGAATAAATGGTTACACAGAACTATTTACCTTTGACTATAGGTTAGCTAATTTTTTTATATTAAGCTGTCTATCGTCAGGAACGACCTATTTGCTTACACAGTTTTTAGGTGACTTTGGTTTTAGATTGGAGGTGAAAAAAGACAATGAATAGATGGCGATTACAGCCCGTCCGCCGATGCCGAAACGGATGTATATTCGCGCCGCAGCGAGCGCGGCGACGGAGTTAAAAAATGACTGATCTAAAAAAATATCTTATTCGAGAATACTTTGAACTTTGTGAGGGAGGAGAGTGTCAAGACTTTTTAACCGAAGACGAAAAAAAGAGAGTCCGCGACGGAAAGGCTGTAATCTTAACGGGGAAGCTCCAGGAAGCAGACCGCAAGAATGGTAATGGTCGTGAATATCCCGTAGACATTCTCAGGAGAGAGATTGAAAGATATCAATCCACGGTAAAGGACCGACGAGCGATGGGCGAGTTGGATCATCCTGATAGTTCTGTGGTCAATCTACAGAATGTTTCTCACCTTGTAACAGATATTTGGTGGGACGGTAATAATGTGATGGGCAAGATTGAAATTTTGCCAACCCCTTCTGGCAATATTCTCAAATCTCTTGTTGAGTCAGGTGTTAAGATGGGCATTTCTTCAAGAGCTTTGGGCTCCGTGAAGAATTATCAGGGCCGCACCGTGGTTGAACCAGATTTACAATTGATTTGTTTTGATATGGTTTCGGAGCCATCAACACCAGACGCCTTTATGTTGAAAGAGCACCGAGAGATCTTTTCGAAACAAGATAAAATTAATAATCTTTTGGATGATATTATTGGATGATGAAAAAGAGCGAATTAAAAAAGATTTTAAAGCCCCTTATTAAAGAGTGTATTAGGGAAGCTATATTTGAAGATGGGGTTTTGTCTAGTTTGATTTCAGAAGTGCTTGTTGGAACAGCTAAATTAAACTCTCATGAGCCTGTGCCTGTTGCAGAGAATTTAATCACCGAACAAGTAGAAGTACAGGAAAGGCAAGAAGAATATAAAGAAAAGATTCGAGACACCAAACAGAAGATGTTGGATGTAATTGGAAAGGAAAGTTATAATGGCGTTAATCTTTTTGAGGGGACTGATCCTCTGAGGAGAGGTGGATCAACCGGTGCTCAGTCACCACCTGGACCGCTGGGAAATTATGCGCCGGAAGATCCTGGAGTAGATATCAGTTCTCTTTTTTCTTCGAAGTGGAAGAACTTAGTTTAGGAAAATAATATGGCGCGAAAATCAATTAATGTAGAAGTCTATGTGAGAAGGGGTGATTCTGTCGAGCGAGCAATCCGACGTTTTAATAAAAAAGTTAAGAAATCTGGTGTTCTTGAAGACTTTATTAAAAGAAAGTATTACGAAAAGCCGTCAGTTACAAAGAATAGAAGGAATAGGATGAGAAAGAGACTTATCGAAAAAGAAAATCAGGCGAGAATAGATGAAGAAAAGAACTTTTATAAAAGAAAGCCAAAAAGGAAGAGGAGATAAATAATGCCAAATTATAAAGCGGGAATCCATAGCGTTGGTCAATATCAGATGAGTGGAATTCCATACGCAACCGCATCGCTGACCGTTCCCGACGATTCCATGCCACCTTTGGAAATTAATTTCCCAAGGGTAGCAAAGTTTGTGACGATTAGGAATATAATTCCAACCGCCTCTGCTGATCGAATATTGCGGGTTGGATTTTCTTCCGCGGGCGTCGCAGGGTCCATCCCCCAAAATCAGAACTTTTTTACTTTGGCTAACGGTGAATCTTATACTGGAGAGTGGCGCGTTAGGAGTGTGTTTCTCGTGAGTAATAGCGCCGACGAATCGTCCGCTTCAATTATTGCTGGCCTTACTGCCGTGTCTACTTCGTCGCTTGGGTTTGATAACTGGTCCGGATCGATGGGCGTAGGTTAAAATATTTTTGTGTTTATAAGCGTTTATAATCAATTATTACTATTTAAATTGATGAAATATTACATGCAGATAGGAGTATTCTAAATGAGTTCCATGCTTGATCAGGCCATTATTGATGCGACAGCACTCAAAGAAGCGGCCATTAAAAACGCCGAACAAGAGTTACTAGAAAAGTATTCGCAGGACATCAAGGAGGCCGTAGACGCTCTTCTTGAGCAGGGTGACGAACTAGATCTTGAGGGAGAGGAAACCGAGGAAGACCCCTTGGTCGCTGAGGTTCCACTCGCCGCCGCGGCCGGAGAAAATCTCTGTCCATGTCCGGAGAAAGACGAGATCATTACGGTGGATCTCGAACAGATCTTGAAGCAGGCCTCAGAAGAAGAACCTGAGATTGGTGAACTCTCTGATCGAGAAGCTCTCGCTGAAGAAATTGCTGATGAGCAAGAACTGCGTGGAATTAAAACCGCTGAGACTGAAACCGCCGAGGGAGACGACGAAGACGATGAAGATTCTGATCTTGATCTCGACGAAGCAGACCTCAAGGAATTGGCTGAGGAATTAAAGTTTGAGTATGAACCGAAGCCGACCGGCTGGTCGTGCGGAACCCCCGTTGCTGATCTTGAGCAAGAACAACTTGTGCAGCAAGTCCAAAAAGATGTTGAAAAGGCCAACAAAGAAAAAGAAGATCTTAAAGAAAATTTGGACAAATTAAATAAACAAAATCAAAAGTTTAGAAAAATTATCCTTCAATTGAAGGATAAGCTTGATGAAGTATCGGTCTCCAATGCGAGACTTTTATACACTAACCGTGTGTTAGAAAACCCCTCCTTGAATGAGCGACAAAAATCTAAAATTGTCGAAACGATTTCTAAAGCACAAACAATTGAGAAGGCACAGATGATTTATGAAGCCCTTCAAGGTGCAGTGGATGGTACAACCTTCAAAAGGGAAAAACCGGAATCACTGAACGAAGTAGTCTCCAGACCATCAACGATGCTCTTTTCTAACCGACGTGAAGAAGGACAACCGTCTGATCACGTCTTAACACGGATGCAGCGTTTAGCTGGAATCAAAAAATCATAGGAGGATTTAAAAAAATGTCAGTGTTACAAAAATTAACTGAAGGCATTGTTAACCGAAATCTTCAAAGTGAAGGCGACGCCCTTCTCTCCAAGTGGGAGAAGACGGGTCTTCTTGAAGGTCTAGATAATGATAGTGCTAAGAGCGGTATGGCCGTTCTTCTTGAAAACCAAGCCAAGGAGCTTCTTCGCGAAGCTTCCTCAATGGCTGCTGGCGATGTTGAGGGTTTTGCGGCTGTCGCATTCCCCATCGTTCGTCGTGTCTTTGGTGGGCTAATTGCCAACCAACTCGTATCTGTCCAGCCGATGAGTCTACCAAGTGGACTTATTTTCTTCCTGGACTTTACTTATAACAATCCTCGCGCAGGAATGCAGGGTCCCGATCTTGAATCGGTTTATGGTGGAGGCGCAATCGGTAGTCAGATTGTTACCGGCGTCACTGACATAACTGAGGAAGGCGGTGGTTTCTACAACCTTCAAACTGGCTACTCGTCACCGACTGGTAGTTTTGAAGTAGTTCTGAACCCTGTGCTCGCGCTGCCCACTACTGCGATTAGCGCACTTACTGATGTTCAGCTGCCTCTTGTCCGATTTGACCCGGACCTTCTTCAACAGCCTGCTGCTGATCACGTGGCGCAGTTTACAATAACTCTTGCCAACCTCCCCAACCTTAATGTTGATGAGGTAATCAGTCTTAATGCACTGGCTGCAGGCGGTGGCCTCCCGGCCAACCATCAAATTGTACGTCGCCTATCTAACGTTAATGCAAATACGGCTTTGGTCACGGTTACAATTCAGAATACCAATGGCGCTGCTGTTACTGCAACAGAGCTATCTGGTACTTACAATCGCGCAGATAATTTCGCCAGCACAGGCCCTATTGGTTCTGTTATTGGTGCGGATCCCTGGGGACTTGAAGGCTCGAATGACCAGACAGGTCAACAGTTTAATGGTGAATTCGTTGATCAGATGCCGGAAATCGACATCAAGGTGGACAGTATTGCTGTCACCGCGGTCACCAAGAAGCTCAAGGCTAAGTGGACCCCGGAACTCGCGCAAGACCTTAATGCGTATCATAACATGGATGCAGAGGTTGAGCTTACGAGTATCCTTTCAGAGCAAATCGCTCTTGAGATCGACCGTGAGATTCTTCACGACTTGGTCGATGGTGCAACTGCTGATACTTTCTTCTGGTCTCGACGCCCGGGTCGCTTTATTGACCGTGCAACTGGACAAGATATTAGTATTCTTGCAAACGAAGGCTTGCTCGGTGCTGACTTTACCGGTACGGTTTCTGAGTGGTATGAGACTCTCATTGAGACAATTAATGATGTGTCTGCTCGCATTCACTTGAAGACGCTACGTGGCGGAGCAAACTTTATTGTTTGTGGTCCTGAGACTGCTAACATTCTTGAGTTTACCGCTGGCTTCCGCGCTACTGTAACTGCAGATGCCGAAGTTGGTTCGGCTGGCGCAATTAAGATTGGTGCTATCAGCAAGAAGTGGGATGTGTATGTTGATCCATACTTCCCGCGAAATGTTGTTCTTGTAGGTCGTAAGGGTAGTTCTTTCCTCGAAAGTGGCTACGTGTACGCCCCGTATGTACCTCTCCAGGTAACCCCGACGATCTTTGGTGTCGAGGACTTCGTGCCCCGTAAGGGCGTGATGACCCGGTATGCCAAGGCGATGGTTCGTCCGGATTCTTATGGTTTGGTTATTGTCAAGGACTTCACAGGCTAGAATAGCCCGGTAGTTTAAAAAGAGCCCCCGCACCTTTGGTGCGGGGGTTTTTGTTTGTGCTTAACTATTTAGGGTGTATTAAAGGAGGTCTTGTGAATGGCCGTTCCCACATTAACACCGGTGAGTCAGACAAGCGCAATCGTGCTTCCTGTAACCGGGACTCATGCAAATGTAAATTCTGTAACTAATCCGCTTCCTTTTGGTATTTACACCGGTCTCGCTGGCCTTCAAGCTTCGACCAATTTTGTATCTGGAGCAGTCGATCAGGTCTCCTATGTTTATAAAAAACTGGGTGGTGATGTTTTAGATATTGAGATAACACAATATCAAGTTTATGCCGCCTATGAAGAAGCGGTCTTAGAGTACTCTTATATTGTTAATGTTCACCAAGCCAAGAGTGTTCTCTCCGATGTCCTCGGTGCAACAACTGGGACCTTTGATCATGACGGGGAGATTATAACTGGGCCTACCGATGTCGCCATAAAACTTCCCAAGTTTACTTTTGCCTATTCCAAGAGGGTATCTGACGCGGCAGCAAGTGAGGCGGGTGTTGGCGGCGACCAAACGGTATATTCGGCAAGCTTCACCACTCGGGGAGATACGCAGGATTATGATTTACAGTCGATAATTAGTTCGTCCGCGGCGACCGACACCTCCAGCTCTTATTTCGGATTGATAGGAAATAAAAAGATCTCTATTAAAAAAGTTTATTATAAATCACCATACGTCATGTGGAGATTCTTTGGATATTATGGCGGGCTAAGTGTTGTCGGGAACCTCCACAACTATGGCCAATGGAGTGACGATTCCACATTCGAATTGGTGCCCACGTGGCAGAACAAGTTGCAGGCGATGGCCTTTGATGACTCGGTATACACAAGAATTTCACAATATTCTTACGAATTAAGAAACAATAGATTGAGGCTTTTTCCAGAAATAACGACCGCCGGCCCTGGTAAGATTTGGTTTGAATTTATGGTTGCTGAGGATCCATGGGATCAAGAGGCCAATAGAGAAAATGGAACTCTGGGCGTGAATAATATGAACACGGCCCCATTTGCTAATATTCCTTATGCGAATATTAATTCAATTGGGAAACAGTGGATTCGAAGATTTTGTTTGGCCCTTTGTAAAGAAATGCTCGGACAAATTAGAGGGAAGTTTACAACGGTTCCTATTCCAGGAGAGTCCGTAACCCTCAATCATTCTGAGCTTTTATCGCAAGCAAAAGAAGAACAGGAAAAATTAAGAGAAGAATTAAAAACTGTTCTTGATGAATTAACTTATGCTAAGTTAGCAGAGATAGATGCACTTAAGCTTGAATCGGCCAATAAAACGCAACAGAACATTCCGATAACTATTTTTGTGGGGTAATATGAATGAGCGATAATGAATGGTCACAACCCGCACAGCCCCCACCCCCGATGTTCCTGGGGGAAAAAGAAAGAAACCTTGT
>Ga0114996_10008856_pt1 | contig 11107 bp, 11 predicted proteins | sample ArcticOcean_MG_C_4_FD_87039 | JGI IMG/M metagenome (GOLD analysis project Ga0114996, IMG submission 87039) | Marine microbial communities from western Arctic Ocean - ArcticOcean_MG_CB4_134 | ecosystem: Environmental > Aquatic > Marine > Oceanic | place: Arctic Ocean: Canada Basin | collected... | reverse complement strand
GGCCGATCATGCGGCGGAACTTGACCAGGGCGGGTTGACCTAAGAGTTCGCGCAGCGGCGTTACGGCCAGGGCAAACAGCAAAAACCGTAACGACCATCCGCCGAGGTAGCGGTTGTTGGCTTCAATGGGATTGGCGCCGAGCCCGCCGTCCCACCACAACCAGCCGAGCCACGCCAGGGGAACGAGACAAAGCGTGAAGACAAGGGGCTTAATATACCACCGCACTTAAATTAAAAATTCTTCTTCATGTCCATGCCCGCATAAAGGCTGGCGACTTCGTCGGCATAGCCGTTGAGCATCGGGGTTTTTTGTTTGAGAAATTTTCCTAAGCGCCGTTCTTTGCTTTGGCTCCAGCGCGGATGATTGACCTCGGGATTAACGTTCGAATAGAAGCCGTATTCCCGGGGTGCTTGCTGGTTCCACGACGTTGGCGGCATTTTTTCCTGTAGCTTGATTTTAACGATCGACTTGATGCTTTTGAAGCCGTACTTCCAGGGCACGATCAGACGAATAGGCGCGCCGTTTTGATTGGGCATTACCTCGCCATACAGGCCAACAGCTAGCAGGGTCAGGGGGTGCATGGCCTCATCCATGCGCAGGCCTTCGACGTAGGGCCAATCCAAAGAATTGCGTTTTTGCCCTGGCATTTGTTTGGGATCATGCAAGGTTTCAAAGGCGACGAATTTGGCGTTGCCGGTGGGCTCAAACCGTTTCAAGACATCGGCCAAGGGAATGCCGACCCAAGGCACCACCATGGACCACGCCTCAACACAGCGGAACCGATAAACACGTTCTTCCAACTTGTGGGGTTTGATCAGGTCTTCGAAGCCGATGGCACCGGGTTTGCCGACGTCGCCTTCAATTTTCACGGTCCAGGGTTGGGTCTTAAATTTTTTGGCCCGCCGCTTGGGGTCGCGTTTGCCTGTGCCGAATTCGTAGAAATTATTGTAGCTGGTGATATCATCATAGCTGTTGGGCGCTTCCTTAGTGCTAAAGGGCCCCTTGATCACTCCGGGTAGCTTGACCCGCTTGGGATCGGGCTTTGCGGCAAATACCGATTGTGGCGTCAGAAGCCCAGGAACGGCGATGCTGGCACCCGCAACCGCGGCCGTCTTCATGAATTTTCGACGCTCCAAAAAGACAGATTTCAGCGTAATCTCAGACGATTGAACGTCAGACGACTTGCGGGTTTTTATGAGCATGAGTGCGTTTTCCTAAAACCATTTAGGGCCAAATATTGAAGTGCTTTATTATTAATCAAGGTTGCAGACTAAAGCTATCCTCAATTCGCCGATTTCTCTTCAAACTTTCGTGGGGTGTTTAGCAAATGTTTTTTAGAGACATCATCTCAAGGGGTATTTCTCTTCCTTGAATTTAGGTATAAGTAGCGGGATATGCGAACACTTTATCATTTATGGCTTTCCCCGTTTTGCCGCAAGGTGCGTTTATGTCTCCAGGAGAAGAACCTGGAGTTTGAGATGAATGTGGAGGAAACCTGGGCTCGGCGGCAGGAATTTTTGGCGCTTAATCCAGCAGGCGACGTTCCGGTCATGGTGGAACCTAATGGCACTGCCCTGTCCGGCAGCGATGTTATTTGCGAATACCTGGAAGAAATTCAGTCTGACGCGCCATTGATCTCAGGCAGTCCGGTGGCCAAGGCGGAAATTCGCCGCTTGGTCGGCTGGTTTGATCGAAAATTCAATAAGGAAGTCACCGATAACCTGGTCGGTGAAAAGGTAATGAAGCGGTTTTTGGGCTTGGCCGAACCGGATTCTAGGGCGATCCGCGCGGGTCATGCTAATTTGCCCCATCATCTGGACTATATTGCGTATTTGGTGGAGCGTCGGAAATGGCTGGCCGGGGAACAGATGACCCTGGCTGATCTTGCTGCTGCGGCGCATCTTTCAGCGATAGATTATTTGGGCGATGTTCCTTGGGACGCGCACCCAGAAGCCAAGGACTGGTACGCTCGGATCAAATCTCGGCCAAGTTTTAGGCCGTTGTTCGCTGACCATATCCCTGGGGTCGTGCCAGCAAAGCACTACAAGAATCTAGATTTCTAACCTAACGACGTCTCACAAACAAAAAGTCTCCACCCTCATGCCCGGCGTTGGCGGAACAATGAATTGCTTTTGAGCCCTATTTACGACCTATTTTTGTATTCTTAGACTGATTTTCACTGTTCAGGTCCATTTTTTCTAAATTGGACTGGGCCGCATCGGCGGCAGGGGATTTGGGAGCAATCGACAAAACTTTTAACCAGTCTCGTCGGGCACCATTCTTGTCCCCTTTCAAGCGCCGGATAATACCTCGTTCAAGAAGGCCTGCTGGGTTGTTTTCGTCTAGGGCCAATGCGCTAACGATTGCGGTCTCTGCCTGCTCCAATTTATCGGTAAATCTAAGCGCCGTAGCCCGGAAAATGAGCGCGTCAATTCGTGTCGGGTCCTTGGCCAGGATGAAATTTAATTCGGTGAGAACAGATTTATAATCGCCGCGGCCCGCATGCATTGTCGTCCTGTCTTCCAGCAGGTCGGGGTTGCCGGGAGAAAGTTTTAGGGCCGCATTCATCAAGGCAATGGCCCGGGCCGTCTTTCCTTTCAAGTGTCGCGCTTGGGCAACTTGAGTTAAAATCCCAGCCCGCACTTGCTTGTCGCTCTGCATTTCCTGGGCCAGAGCTTCCAGGCGATTTCCTGCCTCTTTGTAGAGTTTTAGACCGATTAAGGCGACGCCGATGCAATGTCGGGCGGCTTCTTCTCCGCCCATATCTCGCCAATACATGGCCCAGTCAAACGCGACATCCGGGTCTTCCCGCGCCATTTCCATACACTGGACGTATTTACGCGCATTAACCGGATCGCGCCGGGGAGCCGCCCCACCCGTCATGGCGTGCAAAGTTAAAATACCAACCAGCAGGGCGAAAATAGAAAATCGGTATAGGGTCATGACCTTGTCTGTAGCATACCCAGACGGATAAAGTCAGGAGTCTTTGAGGGAGAGAATTTAATGACGGATAACACACCCCACCTGTTCTGTTTTGGATTGGGCTATAGCGCTGGGGTCTTTGCACGGCAGTGTTCGGCTCAGGGATGGCAGGTTTCAGGGACACACCGTGGAGTGGACCATCCAGATCAGTCGATCAAAGACGGCTTTGATCTCTATCCGTTTGATCGCGTGACACCGTTAACAGAGCGCTACGTGTTGAAAGACGTCACTCATGTTCTGGTTTCCGTACCGCCAGATGAAGAAGGCTGTCCTGTTGCAGATCTCCTGGGGGCGGAAATTGCTCAACTGCCAAACCTAGTTTGGCTCGGCTATCTTTCCACGACAGGCGTGTATGGCAATACGGATGGGAAAAGTGTGAACGAAGAAGCACCCCTAAACCCCTCATCAGACAGAAGTATTTTTCGGGTTAACGCTGAAGAAGCTTGGTTAAACTTTTGGCAGAAGAACAATGTACCGGTCCATATTTTTAGGCTGGCTGGTATTTATGGCCCAGGGCGCAGCCCGTTGGACCGGGTCCGGGCAGGAAATGCAACGCGGATGGATAAGCCCAGTCAGTTATTTTCACGTATTCATGTGGACGACATCGCAAGAGTGCTTAAAGGCTCGATTAATCAGCCCCGACCAGGTGCCATCTACAACTTATGTGACGATGACCCGGCATCGCTCGCGGATGTCGTGGCGTATGCCTGTGAATTATTAGGGGCAGAAACGCCCCTCTTGGCACCATTTGAAGAAGCTGTAAAAACAATGTCACCCATGGCGCTGAGTTTCTGGCAAGACAACCGCCGCGTTGATAATGCTCTGATAAAAAAGGAACTTGGTATTCGGCTCGTGTATCCAGACTATCGCCAAGGCCTCGCCGCTGTTCTTAAAGCTGAAAGCACTTAAGGGTCTTCCACGGTCGTTATCAGTCCCTTCAATGTCGCACGAAGCCGGTCGAGGTCTTGCGGTTCAGACAACTGATGGTCGCCATTCTTAACAAAGGTGGTTTCAACGTCGGTGCTGCGAAGACGTTCAGATATTTTCTGACTGGTCGTCCAAGGAACGTCTTTATCTTGTAAGCCATGGATCAGACGGACAGGACAATCCAAGACGATTTCTTCTCTCAGCAATAAATATTTGCGGCCATCTTCAATGAGTTTCTGCGTGATGATGTAGTCTTCCCCATCGTCATAGTTGTTACCGATCGCAACGCGGCCGTCTTTGTCCAGGGCGGCCTGCTGTTCCGGCGTAAAATCTGCCCACATCAGATCCTCCGTAAAATCAGGGGCGGCGGCAATGCCCAGCAACCCTGCAATTCGCTCTGGCCGGGCCAAGGCCGCGAGCAACATAATCCATCCTCCCATGGATGATCCGACCAAAATCTGCAGGCCTTCGGTCAACTGGTCCAAGGCGAAGATTGCATCGCTTGCCCAGTCGCCGATACAGCTATCAAGAAATTCTTCTGAACTTTCTCCATGGCCGGTGTAATCAAAACGCAAGAATGCCTGCCCTCTATTTTGGCAAAATTCTTCCAGGCACAGGGCCTTGTCGCCGGTCATATCGGAGACAAACCCCGTTAGAAACACCACGCCCGGGGACTTGCCAGGAGTGGAGTGGTAGGCGATAGTCCTCCCATCTTCGCGGGTAATTTTTTGCGAGATGGAGGCAGAGCAATTTGTTAGGTTTTTCATGACGGTACCGGTCAAGTGAACGGGATGTCGGACAGTAGCATCAATGAGGTTCCAGAGGAACAAAACTTGGAGCCTAGTGGTCTGTATCATCTAAATTATACCCCTACGATCAGTTTTCCCATTTCCTCGGTAGGAGAGGATGCGCGGGCGATGCACAGCATCGTCAAGCTTTCTCGACACCCCCGAGGGAGTGGGAAAACTGACCCGAAGGGCGACGGCATGAGGCTTCCGGACGTTGTCGTACGTCGTTTGTGGTGTTTACACCACGGCGCGACGCACTCCTCGCCGGAAACCTCATGCCGTCGTCGTAGGAGTATAATTTAGATGATACAGACCACTAAATTGGCCTCTATAGCTGAAATCGAGGGACGCTTGGCGACAGTACTTCAAGTGCTGCCGGCGTTGGGTGGTACGGGCGGTGTTGAACGCGGCACGGTCGAAATTGCACAAGCCGTTGTTGAAAGCGGCGGCCGGGCTTTGGTTGCGTCCGCTGGCGGCCTGCTGGAACACGACCTAAAGCGTGTGGGGGCCGAACATTTTACCTTACCTGTCGATAGTAAAAATCCGTTTGTTATATGGGCGAATGTCGCGCGGTTGTCTGAGCTGATCCAAAAGCAAAATGTAGATGTCGTTCATGTGCGGTCGCGGGCACCGGCCTGGAGCGCCTTTTTTGCGGCCAGGCGAACAGCGCGTCCGTTCGTGACGACATTTCACGGCACATATAATGAGGGCGGATGGCTAAAGCGACGCTACAATTCGATCATGACCCGGGGCGCACGGGTCATCGCCATTTCCGGGTTTATCGCAGGCCTTGTTCGGCAACGCTATGGCATCCCTTCATCTGTCATCAGGGTGATTCATAGGGGCGTTGAATTAGAACGCTTTGATCCGGCTCAGGTCTCAGCCGAACGGGTTGTTGCATTGGCAAAACAATGGCGGCTTGATGATGGCTTGCCGGTGGTAATGTTGCCGGGACGCCTGACCCGATGGAAAGGCCAGACAGTCTTTATAGAGGCTATTGCAAAGTTAAACCGTTCCAACATTCGGTGCGTTCTGGTGGGCGACGATCAGGGCCGAACCGGATACCGCAGCAAGTTGGAGGGGTTGATCGAAAAATACGATTTGAGCGAGATTGTGCGGTTTGTCGATCATTGTAATGATATGCCTGCGGCCTTCATGTTGGCCGACTTAGTTGTCTCGGCTTCGACCGATCCGGAAGCCTTTGGCCGGATTGTACCGGAAGCTCAGGCCATGGGCCGTCCGGTTATTGTCTCCAATCACGGCGGCGCTCGGGAAACGGTGATCGAGGGTGAAACCGGCTGGCTAACGGAGCCAGGAAATTCAGGTGCATTGGCAGATGCAATCGCGCGGGTTCTGGCTTTATCAGAAGCGGCGCGCGCCCAAATGGCAAAAAAAGCAATCGCGAACGTTCGTGAAAACTTTTCCCGGCAATCCATGTGCACAAAAACCCTGGAAGTCTATAACGAAGTCCTACGGCTGAAGATGGGTGCGTGATGACTGTCGGTGGTGATCCCCCTGGGCAGACTTCTGGGCAGATTCTTGTGATTAAATTAGCCGCCTTGGGTGATTTAGTGCAGGCGTTGGGGCCATGTGCGGCAATTCGGCGACATCATAAGGAAGCGCGGATTACGCTTCTGACAACGGCGCCGTTTGAAGACCTTGCCCGACAAAGCGGCTATTTTGACGAAGTCTGGCTTGATGGCCGGCCCAAGCTGCTGCAACCGTTCCGCTGGTTGGCACTTAGGCGGCGTTTAAGGTCGGGTGGCTTTAGCCGCGTCTATGATTTGCAGACATCGGACCGCAGCGGATTTTATTTCAGATTATTTGGCCCAGGATCGAAGCCCGAATGGTCTGGTATAGCCGCGGGGTGTTCACACCCGCACGCGAATCCCAAACGAGATTTCATGCACACCTACGAACGTCAGATCGAACAGTTGGGAATGGCGGGAATTCTGGATGTGCCGAGCCCTGATCTTTCAGGGGTATCAGCAGACGCAACCGTATTCGATTTGGCTAAAAAGTTTGCGTTGCTGGTTCCAGGCGGGGCCGCCCACCGACCCGAAAAACGGTGGCCTGCTGAGGCTTATGGCGAACTGGCACGACGCCTTGTGGACAAAGGAATACAGCCCGTTCTGCTCGGCACGTCAGGCGAACGTGCGGTGTTGGAAAAAATCATAGTGCTGTGTCCCGAGGCCAAAAATTTGGCGGATCAAACTGATTTTGGCCAGGTCGTGGCCTTGGCCCGAAATGCCGAATTTAGCGTTGGTAACGATACCGGACCGATGCACCTGATTGCAATCGCGGGCTGTCGTTCGGTTGTGTTATATTCAGGCGCATCTGATCCTGCACTCTGCGCCCAACGGGGACGCGATGTGCGGATATTAAGACGTGACCGATTGAGCGAACTGTCGGTTGATGAGGTGTTGGCTGATGACGCTTCTTGACAGGCGGATTAATCGGTCTACATTTCGCCGGTTTTCAGAGACCCAATATATTTAACGAGTTAGGTTTAACACTCCCATGGTTGCGATCACCCTTCCCGACGGCAGCGTCCGCGAATTTGATGGTTCTGTGAGCGGCTTAGAACTGGCCACTGATATTGGCCCCGGTTTGGCCAAGGCAGCACTCGCGATTCGACTGGGTGGTGAAATGCGCGACCTTTCAACGCTGATTGAAGCGGATGCGGAAGTTTCTATCGTCACGGGTAAAGACGACGATGCGCTGGACCTGTTTCGCCACGATACAGCGCACGTAATGGCTGAGGCCGTGCAGGCGCTTTATCCCGGTACCCAAGTCACCATCGGCCCTTCGATTGAAAACGGCTTTTACTATGATTTCGCCCGCGACGTGCCGTTCACCCCGGAAGACCTGGAAAAAATCGAAGCCAAGATGAAGGAAATCATCAAACGAGATGATCCCTTCGTGCGCGACGTCTGGGACCGTCAAAAGGCCCTGGATACCTTCCGTGATAAGGGCGAGACCTACAAAGTCGAACTCATTGAGGCGATCCCTGAAGGCGAAGATATCGGAATCTACCGACAAGGCGACTGGCTTGATGTCTGCCGCGGCCCGCACATGCCGAGCACGGGGAAAATTGGCAAGGCGTTCAAACTGATGAAGCTCGCCGGGGCTTATTGGCGGGGTGATTCCAACAACGCCATGCTGCAGCGTATCTATGGCACGGCCTGGGCGACCGAAAAACAGCTCAAACAACACCTGCACATGCTGGAAGAGGCCGAAAAACGCGACCACCGTCGTTTGGGTCGGGAAATGAGCCTGTTCCATATTCAAGAAGTTGCAACCGGATCGGTTTTCTGGCACCCCAAGGGCTGGACGCTGTATCAGGTTCTACAAAATTACATGCGCATTCGGTTGGACGCGGAAAACTATGTAGAGGTCAATACGCCGCAGTTGGTTGATCGAGTGCTGTGGGAAGACTCAGGCCATTGGGAGAAATTCCGCGAACACATGTTCACGGCTGAATCCGAAGACCGGATTTTGGCGCTAAAACCGATGAACTGCCCCTGCCACGTGCAAATTTATAAGCAAGGCACGGTCAGTTATCGCGACCTGCCGATCCGCATGGCAGAATTTGGTTCGTGCCATCGGAACGAACCGTCTGGCGCCCTGCATGGCTTGATGCGGGTGCGGGCGTTTACGCAGGATGACGCCCATATTTTTTGTACGGAAGACCAAATCACGTCGGAAACAATCGCGTTCTGCGATCTGTTGTTGAGCATCTACAAAGACATGGGCTTTGAAGATGTTCTTGTAAAATTTTCCGACCGTCCAGAAGTCCGCGCTGGCGAGGACGAGGTTTGGGACAAGGCGGAGCAGGCGTTGTTAGATGCGACTAAAGCGACAGGACTGGAGACCGAACTAAATCCTGGCGAAGGCGCATTCTATGGACCAAAACTCGAATTCGTGCTGCGGGATACCTTGGGGCGAGATTGGCAGTGCGGCACGTTGCAGGTTGATTTCCTGCTGCCGGAGAGATTAGACGCCTCCTATATCGCCGAAGATGGCCAAAAACACCGGCCTGTTATGCTGCATAGAGCTATTTTGGGCTCGTTTGAACGCTTCATCGGCATTTTGATCGAACATTATGGCGGGCGCTTCCCATTGTGGTTGGCACCGACCCAGATTGTCGTGGCTGGTATTACCAACGACGTGGATGATTATGCGCTGGAAGTGCGTGATACGCTGGCGGCTGCGGGGCTTCGGGTCGAAACGGATCTCCGCAATGAGAAGATCAATTACAAAATTCGCGAGCACTCAGCGGCCAAGGTGCCGGTGATTTTGGTCGTTGGCGGGCGTGAAGCAGAGGAAAAAACTGTTGCAATGCGTCGCTTGGGCGGAAAAGCACAAGAAATTCTTGCGCTATCACAGGCAGTTGATACACTTTCTACCGAAGCGGCTGGGCCAGTGCCCAATTAGCCGTTTAGAAACTGATTTCTTCCCAAGGGTGGGAGGAAATGAGTCGTAGTGTGCATGTAGCAAATCGACTTCAAATTTTTACGTAACATTGGGAGATATTTCATAGCTAAGCGTCCACAGAATCAGGCGCCAGGCCACAGCGGCCCGCGTGTCAACGACATGATAGATGCCCCAGAAATTCGCGTTGTCGGCGCGGACGGTGAAATGGTTGGCGTCCTTACCGTAGCTGAAGGAATAGAACTGGCCGAAGAGGTCGGATTGGATTTGGTGGAAATAGCACCGAACTCAGACCCGCCTGTCTGCAAGGTTCTCGACTATGGCAAGTATAAATACGAAGAACAAAAACGCCGTAACGAGGCACGCAAAAAGCAGAAGACCATCGAGGTTAAGGAAATCAAGATGCGTCCGGGCATTGATACACATGACTACGAAGTCAAAATGAAGGCCGCGCGCAAGTTCCTGAACAATGGTGATAAAGTAAAAGTCACCATCCGCTTCCGTGGTCGTGAAATGGCGCACCAAGAATTGGGTATGAAGGTCCTAGACCGTGTTCGTGACGGGCTGGAAGAAATGGCCAAGCTCGAGCAGTTCCCAAAGATGGAAGGCCGCATGATGACAATGGTTGTTGGACCTAAATGAGTTAGGTCGTGCACCAATTGCGACAAATTAAAAAGCCTGCTTCGCCGTCAAACGAGGAGCAGGCTTTTGATTGCCTGAAATTAGATGCCTAGCATTTTGAATGCGCTGATCGACGCACGCTTAAATCAAAGTCCAATCCCGCACTTTGGTGATACTGATAAGCCAACGACACTTGAAGAAGGGTACCCCACATAAAAATAGATCCAATCAACCCGGACGATATTGAACAAAATATTTCATCATTGGGATATGTATATCTGCTCAAGTCGGGAAAATATTACAAAATCGGCAAGACCAATAAACCAGATCAACGACTTTACGAAATTGGGCTCCAACTTCCTGAGAAAATTCATCCCATACATAGTATTGAAACTGATGACCCAAGTGGTATTGAAGCATACTGGTACAACAGATTCAGAAAGAACCAACTGGAAGGCGAATGGTTTAATCTTAATGCCAATGAAATAAAAATATTCAAACGCAGGAAGTTCTTGTAAACGGTTGCCTCTATTCCAACTTAATCAAACAAAGCCACCGCCCGCGTCCACCCTGCCGACGCGTCCTTAATCTAGCACGGGAAGCACGACACCGTGAATCCATCTCCCGGCAACTTTTCCAAGTGCTGGAGTTTCTCCAAATGGCAATACGGCGTGTCGATCCCGGCGTAGTGGCCTTCCCAGATGATGGAGGGGTCTTTGGTTTCTAGCCAGCGTTCTCTGGTGTGCGAAAACGGGGCGTCCCAGCCCCAGGCGTCGATGCCGGTGAGGCGCACGCCGCGTTCGGTGAGGTAAAGCGTTGCTTCCCGGCCCATGCCTGCGCCTGCGGTTAAGTATTCTTCCGCGCCGTAGCATTCGCTGGCCCGCGGGTTGACGAGCACGATGTCGAAGGGTTGGAATTCATGACCAATTCGCGCGAGTTCGTCTTCGACCTCTTGCGCCGTCACGACATGACCGTCGGGCATTTTTCTGAAATCCAATTTGACGCCCGGACGAAAACACCAATCCAGCGGCACCTCGTCTATGGTCATCATCGCGTCGCCTTCTTTATCGACCGGATGGAAATGATAGGGCGCGTCAAGGTGGGTGCCGTTGTGGGTGACCAGGGTAATTTCCCCCACGACCAGCCTTTGCCATCGGGCAGGTCTTCGGGTTTCAGACCTGGGAAAAACTCACACACCATTTCTGCATTGTCCGCACCGCTGCGGTACTCAATGTGCGGGCGCATGATTTCAGGATCGGATACGGTTTCATTGTCGAGGGTCATGGAGATATCAATTATTTTTGACGGCAGTTGCATGGGAAGCTCCTTGTTGGATCCTTCCATTAGATCTCGG
>Ga0114996_10008855_pt1 | contig 11109 bp, 6 predicted proteins | sample ArcticOcean_MG_C_4_FD_87039 | JGI IMG/M metagenome (GOLD analysis project Ga0114996, IMG submission 87039) | Marine microbial communities from western Arctic Ocean - ArcticOcean_MG_CB4_134 | ecosystem: Environmental > Aquatic > Marine > Oceanic | place: Arctic Ocean: Canada Basin | collected... | reverse complement strand
GTAAGTAGGGTCGTTCAGCAAGGCCAGCGACTGCAACGGCGTGTTCGAAATCGAGCGCTCCGCCGTACACTCCTCGCGCGTCGGGGCGTCGAAGGCCATCATCGAGGGGTGCAGGTAGGTCCGCTGCCAGTGCGTATACAGCCCGCGGCGGAACTGATTTTCATTCAGATCGGGATGGTAAATTCTCTTCGGGAAATTCAGCTCCTCGTAGTAACCGGGCGGCTGATAAGGCTTGGCGCTGCGGCCGCCGATTCGGCGGTTGAGCAGGCCACTGACGGCAAGGGCATTGTCGCGAATGAACTCGGCGTCGAGACGCCGCGCGGTTTGGCGCCCATGCAGCCGGTTGTATGGGTCGCTTTCGAGCAAGGCAGCCGAGGGCTCGCTTGAGCGGCGGTAGGTCTCCGACTCAAGCATCGTGCGAATGATGTGCTTAACATCCCAGCCGCTGTCCATGAATTCGGCCGCCAGCCAGTCCAGCAATTCCTGGTTGACAGGCGTTTCACCTTGGGAGCCGATATCGTCGAGGATCTTCGAAATTCCGGTCCCGAAAAACAGCTTCCAAAGCCGGTTGACGAACACGCGTGCGGTCAGCGGGTTTTCGCGATCGGTGAGCCAGTTGCCCAGATCAAGCCGGGTGAGGCGCTTGCCCCTCACCGGAATTTGCTTAAGGAAGTGCGGGGCCCGAGGCTCAACGACCTCGCCGGAAGTATCCATCCAGTTGCCCCGCGGCAGCACGCGGATTTCCCGCGGCTCGACAGACTTACTGATGAGAGTTTCGTCCGCGTTGTCGATCAGCGTCTTCTTGCGGCGCTCAAGCTGGCGGATCTGCTCCCAATTGCCGTTGCGCCGAGTTGTTGATTCGAAGACCTCCGCGAGCGCCGAGCGGCGGCTTGCTGTCAAGGGCTGCTGGAAGGCGCTTCGAAGCTCATCCCGCGGCGGAACTTCGGGGAACGCGGAATCGGTCGACCACAGCCGCTGCCGCAACGCGAATCCCGTGAGCCCGAAGTTTCGGTCGTAAATCGTCGTGACCACGAGGCGATCCCCATCGGAAACCTCAAGCGCCTCGTCCAGCACGAAGGCGGCGCGGCGAGTGCCTTCCTCGCAGGGGTCGCCGCTCCAGCCGGTGTGATGATTATCGTCAACGGTCTTGCGCAGCATCGAGCCCGGAGCTTCCCAGTCCGGCACGAACGACTGGATGCCGATACGCCGGGCTGGCTGGCCGTCCCTGACGAGTCGAACTTGAAACTCAGCCAGGAAAAATTTCATGGAGAGTTCTGCCTCAAAGACTTCGATCAGCAGCGCGGTAATGCGGCCTGGCGTCAGGGGGATTTCCGCCTGCTGGGCCGCGGTCAGCGGCACGGAATTACTGGCGAAGCTGAGATGAACGGCGCCCGCTGTCTCGACGCGAAGCTCGATCTTCTCGCATTCGTCGACGTTGGGGTCTGAACAGTCGCTGCTTACCGTTGAAGGTCGCAGCGGCATCCAGCTCTTCAGCGACTCGCGCATTTGCGCGGCGAACTGTCTTAAATTTTCGTCCGCGGGGGGAAGCTCGTTCTCGCCCGCGCCGCGAAGATCCGCGATCCGCGCATCGATGGATGCAATCTCCTCCTGCGCCTCGGCCGACGGGACTTGGATTTTGCTTCCCCAATCTCCATAGCCTTGGAAAACGCCATCCTCTTCTATATCCGCGAAAAAAGCTTGGAGCGCATAGAAGTCTTTCGTCCAAAACGGGTCGAACTTGTGGTCGTGGCATTCCGCGCAACCCATCGTTGAACCCAGCCAAACCGTGGAGGCGGTTCTGGCGCGATCCGCCGCATATTTCGCGAGATACTCTTTCGCCTGGGCGCCGCCTTCATTCGTCATGCGGCTGAGGCGGTTGTAGGCGCTGGCGACTTGCTGCTCGATCGTCGCTCCGGGGATGAGGTCCCCGCCGAGTTGCTCGCGAGTGAACTCATCGAACGGCTTGTTGTCATTGAAAGCCCGGATGACGTAGTCGCGAAATGGGTAGACATTCACCGCGACGTCACCATGGAATCCAACCGTGTCGGCGTAGCGCACCAGGTCCAGCCAATGCACCGCCATTCGCTCGCCGAAGTGAGGCGAAGCGAGGAAGCCGTCGAGCAGTTTGCCATAGGCCCCAGGGTCTTTGTCCTCGACAAACTCCTCGACAACGTCGGGAGGAGGAGGTAATCCCAGCAGGTCGAAACTCAGGCGCCGCGCCAGGGTGCGGCGGCCGGCTTCCTCCACTGGGGCAAGAGCCTTCGCGTTCAGCTTTTCATTGATGAAATGGTCAATGGCTGCCGGGCCGGCGGGCGCTTCGGAGCGCACCGGCGGGATATAGGCCCAGTGCGACTCATATTCAGCGCCTTGACTGACCCATTCAAGCAGGGTTGTCTTTTGCTCGTCGGTGAGCTTTTTATCGGACCACACGGGAGGCATTCGCAACGCATCTTGTTTCGCCTGAATGCGTGCGGCCAGCTTGCTCGCGCCGGGCTTTCCGGGGTCGATCGCGCCTCTTGCAACGGCTTCCTCCCGCCGATCCAGCCGCAGGCCGGCTTGGCGGGCGTTCTTATCAGGACCGTGACAGGGATAGCAATTTTCCGAGAGAATCGGCCGCACGTCGCGGTTGAACCCGATCGGAGCGGCTTGCAGGAGTGCCGCCAGCAGCGGCAAGAAAAGAATCCGTGGCACCAGTGAGCGGTTCATGTTTCGACAGCCTTTCTCTTCGCTTGATTCAAGCGATGATTTCATCAACAACTCTCGCCGGGAATTGATCCGTGAGCCGCTCGTCGAGGCCGTGCCTTGGGAACGTGAGTTCGCGATTGTTGAGTCCCAACAGATGCAGGATCGTCGCGTGGAAATCGTGTACACTGACGCGGCCCTCGACCGCTTTGTGTCCAATCTCGTCCGTCGCTCCGTGAACCACGCCGCCCTTGGTGCCGCCGCCGGCCATCCAGACACTGAAGCCACTGGGGGAATGATCGCGCCCCGCTTTCGAGAGGTCACCGATTGTTTGGGCGATGGGCAAGCGCCCGAATTCGCCACCCCAGACGACCAATGTGTCATCGAGAAGGCCGCGCTGCTTGAGGTCCTTCACCAAAGCCGCGCTCGGCTGGTCGGTCTTGCCGCAACAGTAGCGCAGTTCCTTAGCGATCTGGAAATGGTTGTCCCAGATTTGGCCTTCGATGTAGATCTGCACGAAACGAACGCCCCGCTCGACCAACCGCCGCGCCATCAGGCAACGCTTGCCAAAGGAGTGGCTGACCGGATTGTTGAGACCGTAGGTCTCCTTCGTCTCATCGCTTTCCGCGGAAAGATCGAGAGCATCGGTTGCGGCCATTTGCATGCGGGCCGCTAGTTCGTAGCTCGCGATGCGGGCATCCAAGTTGGGCTCTTGCGGACGCTCCCGGCGGTGGGCGTCATCCATCCAGCGGAGCAGATTCCGTTGCGCTTCGAGCACGGGTTTGGGCCACTCGGGACGCGGGTCGAGGTTGACCACGGGCGGCCCTTCGGACCGGAAGCGAGTTCCCTGATAAACCGGCGGCAAGTAGGCCGACTGCCAGTTTTGAATTCCGTTGATCGGCAGGCCCTTGGGGTCATCGAGAACCACATAGGCCGGCAGGTTCTGGTTCTCGCTTCCGAGCCCGTAACAGACCCAAGCACCGAGCGCCGGACGGTCGGCTTGAATGCGTCCGCCTTGCATGGTGAAAATCGCCGGTTCGTGATTAGTGTGATTCGTATACATCGACCGAATCATCGAGATGTCGTCAGCGCATTCGGCGATGTGGGGCACGAGTTCGGAAAACTCCATTCCGGACTGGCCGTGCTTGGAAAACTTGAAGGGCGAAGGCAACAAGCCGCCGACTTCCTTGGAAAAAAGGATGTCGGAAATCAGGTCGCGCGTCGGCGCCGTCCCGGCATATTTCTCGAGCGCCGGCTTGGGATCGAACATGTCGATCTGGCTCGGTCCCCCGTTCATGAAAAGCTGGATGACCGCTTTGGCCTTGGGCTCGAAGTGCGGCTGTTTCGGGGCTAGATCGTAGATTTGGCGGCCGTGGATGGGACGGGCCGCTTGGGCTGAGTTGGCTTGGTAGAGATCGGCTCCCAGGAGCGACGCTAGGGCTGCGCCGTGGAGGCCGTCGGCGATTCGGTTGAAGAAGTCGCGGCGTGATACCGCGGTTGAGGAGCGTGGACTTCCGTCCACGCCTCTGTCCGGCCATCTGAAAGTTTCCGCCATAATCAGCAACGATTCACTCTACAAATCCTAATCAATATAGGCGAACTCGGCCGTGTTGAGCATGGTGTGCGTCAGCCCAGCCAGCGCCAGCCAGCGGGACGTCCAAGCAACCGGCGAGATCACAGCGTCTTTTTCGAGCCGCGCCGGCCAATGGCTGGCCAACTCGCGCAGGGTATCGAGCGACTTCTCCACTTCAACTTCGCTCGGCGGGCGAGAGAGAACACGCAGGAAAAGCTCGCCGACCTGTGCTCGCCGGTCGTCCCCGGCTTCGTCGATGATTCGCCCCGCCAGGTGCCGAGCGTGATCCCACATCTGTTCACTGTTCATCATGTGCAGCGCTTGTGTGGAGACCGTCGACTCACGGCGCTCAAGACAGTTCGGCGTCATGTGCGGCAGGTCGTAAGCGTCCATCAGCGTCACGCGCGTTGTCCGCCTCTGCAGCACGTAGACGCTGCGGCGAAACCCGCGGCCGGTTCCCTTGGCGACGACTTCTTTGCTTTCCTTGACCTCAACCAGCTCGGGCGGACCAAAGCGTTGCGGGTTGAGCCGGCCTGTCGCTTTCAAAATCGAGTCATAGAGTTGCTCGGCATCCATGCGGCGCAGCGGCATGCGGCCAAGCAGAAGATTTTCGGGATCGGCGGCAACGACGGTCTCATCTTTCCGCGACGCTTGCCGGTAGGCGGTCGAGGTCACCATCAACCGATGGATATGTTTCAAACTCCAGCCGCCTTGCACCAGCTCGGTCGCCAGCCAGTCGAGCAGCTCGGGATGCGATGGCGGCGTGCCGGACTTGCCGAAGTTCGACGGACTCGCCACCAACCCGCGTCCGAACCGCCGCATCCAGATCTGATTCACGATGACGCGGGCGGTGAGCGGGTGATCGGGCTGCGTCAGCCAGCGGGCCAGAGCGAGCCGCCGGCCGCTGGATTGAGAACCCGGCCAGGGGGGCGCGGGCTGATAAGGCTCGAAGCCGGCACGAAAGACCGCCGGTACGCCGGGCTGGACCGGGTCCCAAGGCGCCAGCGGTTCACCGCGTCTGAGTAAATATTGCCGCGAGGGGCTGCCGCCGGTGTCGGTGAGCGCCCGGATTTGCGGCTTGGGTTTGAGCTGTTCGGTCTTGCCGGTAATTTCCTTTTGAATCGGTTCGACTGCTTCCTTGAATTCGTCGAAAGCCCCGATCAGTTGATTGGTCGTGACGTCGAGCAGATCCTCGAACTTTCGCGCCAAGTATTGCTGGACTTCAGTCCGCTGGTCTTTTGGCGTGTGGATGAGCTTTTCTACGTCCCCGCGGACTTCTTCCGGCAGCGCCCCTAAGCGCTTGTTGAGAATGCGTTCGCGATAGGGTTTTTCCAGCTCCTCGCGTGCTGTTTCGAGCCGTTTGATTTCGGTCTCGATCGGTTCGTTGTGCTCCGCCGTCCGGTTCCTCTCATGGTCAAGAGCGATATCGAGCAGGCGGTCTTTCGGAACACGCCAGTCGTAGGGGTCGTAGGCGGTTTGCAAAATCGCCGCAAAGCGGTAATAGTCGCGCTGCGAGATGGGATCGTATTTGTGATCGTGGCAGCGGGCGCAGCCGATCGTTATCCCCATCACGGCTGATCCGAGCACTTGAACCGTGTTCGAGACAACGGTCATGCGCTCCGGGATGTAGGCGAATTCCGCTTCATAGGTGCTGTCCGGGGTGGTGCGGAGAAACCCGGTTGCGGCTAGCCGGTCAATCAGGTCCTGGGTTACTTCTTCCTTGGAGTAGTCGGAAAGCTCGTCGCCGGCGATCTGTTCGGTCAGAAACTGGTCGTACGGTTTGTCGCTATTGAGAGAACGTATCACGTAGTCGCGATAGCGCCAGACGTTAGGACGGATTTTGTCTAGGAAGCCGATCCCGCGGGAGTCTGAATAGCCCGCCAGGTCGAGCCAGTGCCGCGCCCAGCGCTCGCCATACTCGGGCGAGGCGAGCAGGCGATCGGCTTCTCTCTCGTATGCGCCGGGCCGCGCGTCTTCGAGGAACGCCCGAATCTCCGTGGGCGATGGAGGCGTTCCTGTCAGATCGAGATGAAGCCGGCGGAGGAGCTTCAGGGGGTCTGCCTCCGGCGAGTAGCTGAGCCCCTTTTCTTCCAATTTCTCTAGCAGGAAAGAATCGATTTCGTTGCGGACGAGGGTTTTGCTTTTGACTCCGGGAATCGCTGGACGCCGGGGAGGCTGGAACGCCCAGAAGGCGCGATCCTCGGCGGTTATCTGGCGTTCGGTGATCGTGCGGCCGGGCAGCGGCGTAGCGCCGGACGCTATCCATTGCTTGAGCGTGTCTAGCTGAGCTTCGGTCGGCGACTTGACCGAGGCCTCGTGAATCAGCTTGAGGGGCGGCATCTCTCTCGACTCGAGCCGCTTGACGATGAGACTCTCTTCCGGCTTGCCCAGGACGATCGCCGGTCCGGACTTGCCGCCCTTCAGCATCGATTCTCGGGTACGAAGATCGAGACCTGCTTCCTGCTTGTGCTTGCCGTGGCACACCAGGCAGCCGGCTTGGATGATGGGCAATATGTCACGCTCGGTGACATTCGCCGATTCTGCTTTGGCGTTTTGGGATTCGCTGGTTGTTAGGTCACGGTCAATCCAGACGCGAATTCGGTCGACCTCGTTTGCGGACAGGCGGACGTCACCGGGAGGCATCACTCCGCTCGCTATTTTGGATATCAGCAAACTTTGGGCGGCGTTGCCCGGCCGCAGCGCGGGCCCCGAAGCGCCGCCTTGTAGGGTGGTCTCTATCGAACGCAAGTCGAGGCCGTTTTGGGGTGATTTCTCTCCGTGACAGACGATGCAGTTTTCTTTCAGGATGGGCAGAATTTCGGATTCAAAGATGTTTTTTGCGGCGGGCGGCGCGGCGAACAGGGCGTTCGGGACCAGGCCTCCGATGCAAACGGAAACGGTTAGTACGCCGCGAAGAATCAACCCGCGAATGCCCGGTCCGCGAATGCCCGGTCGATCGATTCGGTTGACGTTTCGGAACTGCCGGTGGAGGCGAGCTGACCCCCTCCCTTGCGGTCGAGGCTCTGACACTTCGGATCGGGGCTCTGCATCACGTTGAGCCGCCGCGAATTTAGGCAACAAAGTCACTTCTTGAGAGCAGGTTACAGCGCGGAACCGTGCCTGCAACTATTGTAGCGCCCCGATTGCGATGGAAGACACAATCGAACGGAACGTTATACTGTTGACTCGCCGGAATTGCATTTCAGCGACGAGGCGCGACATCGCGCGACGTCGCGCGGGCGCCGAGGCCTGCAGCCGCGGCCTCCAGGCCGGCGCTTGACCAAACCCGCCTCAAACCGCCGAGCACCGCAATAAGCCCATGACCCGCCAGACACAATGACCTGCGAGACGCGATGACCCGCTGCACACCAGACAACGTCCAACTCATTTGCCAAGGGCTCGACCATCCGGAAGGTCTCAATTTCGCCCCTGATGGTTCGCTCATCGCCGGTGGCGAAGCCGGTCAAATCTACCGAGTCGACTGCGCCAAGGGAACTTCGGAAACCATCGCGAGGACCGATGGCTTCGTTCTCGGCGTTTGTTTGGACGCGGCGGGCAACGTCTACGCCTGCGATGCCGGCCGGCGCGAGGTTTTGAAGGTCTCAGCGGCTGGCCAGGTGGATGTTTACTCATCCGGGACGAGCGATCACAAGCTGACCAACCCGAATTACTGCGCTTTCGACCGTGCCGGTAATCTGTTCTACACGGACTCGGGCGACTACCACCCGAGCAAATGCAACGGAAAGCTTTTCGTTGTTACGCCCGGCCAACAGACACGCTGCATCCATCCCGGCCCCCTTTGGTTCGCCAACGGCATTTGCATCGACCCGGAAGAGTCTCTGCTGTATCTGGTGCAGAGCACGGTGCCGAACGTTCTGGTTTTCCGGCTGGACGGCCCGGTCCTCGCCTCCACCGAGCCAGTTCGCACCCTTGAGCTGGAACCCGACACCGTTCCCGATGGGCTGGCGCTCGACGCCGACCGCAACCTCTACGTTTCCTACTACCAGCCGGACCAAATTGCCGTAGTCCGCCCCGATGGCGAGTTAGAGGTCGTCTACCGCGATTATCTGGCCGAGTTGCTGAATCGCCCGACGAACGTAGCCTTGCAGAAGAACGCGATCTACTTCGCCAATCTAGGCGGCTACCACATTGGTAAGATTGAACATCCCTTGGAGGCGCTGGAACTCGTGCGGCCGTAGGGCATTCTTGTGGTGATCCTCCGCTTACTTAGCAGGTTGCTGTGGGCGCACGCCGTCATGGGCGCCGCTCTGCTGGGAGCTGATTGCGCTGGTGTCCGGGGGCAGCTCGCGGCCGCGGATGAGGCGCTGGCACGCGGCAACCTCGCCGGAGCCGAGAGCCAACTTTCGTCGCTGATCGCAAGCGGTTGCAACGAAGTGGTCCTGCTTGAGGCGCGTCTGCGGGCGGCCCAGGGGGACCCGGCGCGAGCCGGACGACTTTTCTCTCAATACACGACGGCATCGCCGGGAGACGCCAAGGGCTTCTACCACTTCGCCTCATTTTTGCTCGGCGGTGCTCAGTATCCACAGGCCGACGCGGCGTCGGCCCGCGCTGTTTCGCTGGACCCAGAACTCGCGAATGCGCTCGTGCTCAGAGGCCGCATCCTGGCGATGAAGGGACAGGCGGGCGAAGCCGAAGCGATGCTGAGCAAAGCTTGTCGGCTGGAACCGCGGAACGCGGAAGCTCAATTTCAGCTTGGCGTTTTCCACGACGCCCGCCAGCAAAACGGCAAGGCCGCCGAACAGTTCAAGAAAGTCGTCGCTCTGACCCCCGGCGACCCGAGAGCACACGACTACCTGGGCCTCAATTTGGAACCCATCGGCGAGATTGAAGCGGCGGATCGCGCCTACAAAAAGGGGCTCCGGCTCAACCGTCCCGGACCACGATTCGACGCCTATATCAACTACAACTACGGCCGCTTTCTGATCAAGCGGAACCGCTTGGAGGAAGCGAAGCAGCAGCTCGACCAGGCGGTGGAGCTGCTGCCCCAGTTTCGCGGCGCTTTCTACGAGCGCGCCAAACTCAATTTGAAATTGAGCCGGCCGAAACAGGCCCGCGCCGACGCCGAAACAGCGCTCGCCCTGAAAGACCCCGGGGGCGTCATTCTTGATCTTCAGGTGTACTATCTATTGGCGAGAATCTACGGACGAACGGGCGAAAAAGAGCTGGCTCAGAAGTACATCAACCTCAGTCAAAGCTCGTCCGTTCCGCTCAAGGCCCGCCGCGGCCCCAGCCGCGGGCGGTAAAAATCGCAGGCGCTGGCAAACATGAGCCCCAGTATTCGAGCCTAGCCTCAATACCGTTCACTGAGGGCCTCGAGCCCAGGGCCGTTAAGCCGCGCAGCGGCGCAGGATCGTAGCCCAGGGTGGAGCAAAGCGTAACCCTGGGTAAAAACCCTCAACGCGAAAGCCCTGAAGGGGCGGAGGAAAGCACTCCGCATGGCTCCGATGGCGGGGCCGATTTTCGCGGAAGACAGAACATCGCCGAAGACAGAACATCGCCGAAGACAGAACAATGGACTTGGGCAGGCAATCGTGCGCCTAAATCGTTAAGTGATGAGCATCGAGCCTAGCGCTGCCCTGTCGATGACCGTCCGGTGACAGGCGATCGCTGGCCCTGTGCAGGATTTCGCGCATCGAGTCGGCGCGATCCGCGGCGACGACGGCGGCCTATAATCCGGGAAGGAAAACGATGCCTCAACCTTCGACCGATCGGCCCTATCGCTGGCTTGCTCCGTTTTACGACCAGATTTTCTCATCCTTTGGACCGCTGACGGCTGCCGCCCGCCAGAAGATACTGGCCCAGGTCATGCCGCAAGTGGAATCTGCTTGCGACCTGGCATGCGGCTCAGGAACGACTGCCCTGGCCCTGGCGCGTGAGGGAATCAAGATGTTCGCGGTCGATCTGTCCCCCGATATGTGCCGCCTTGTCCGCAAGAAGGCGCGCGGCGCCGGTCTGCCCATGCGCGTGCTTTGCGCCGATATGCGCGAATTTCGGCTACCGCAACCGGTCGACTTGATCACTTGCGAATTTGATGCGCTGAATCACGTTCCCCACAAGGCGGACCTGCTCTTGGTGGCAAAGGCCGCGGCGCGGGCGACGCGGCCCGGGGGCTACTTCTTCTTCGATGTCAATACCCGCTCTGGGTTTGAGCGCTACTGGTCGGGCACCTTCTGGATCGAAAAGCCGGGCCTCGTCATGGTGATCCGCAATGACCGCGACCTGGAGCAAGACAAAGCCTGGAGCAATATCGAAATGTTCATCCAGGAGGGACCGCTCTGGCGCCGCCGTCAAGAACGGATCGAAGAGGTCTGCTGGAGCGCTACTGAAATTCGTCAAGCGCTGCGCGAGGCAGGGTTTGATCGGGTGCGGGCGTGGGACGCAGCCCGCTTCTTCAAAAACAAGTCGGTGATGCGCCCGGGCTGCCGCACCTTTTACCTGGCACGGAGGTCCTCGGCCCCGAAAGCGTCGCCGCGATCAACCTCATGATGCCTCCATGAAAGTCGCATCCTCTAACCCAACTAGCCTGCATTTCTCACCGGGTGGCGAGGCAAAGTGCATGAGAGGCCTGTCAGTACGAGGCGCGTCGTAGGGACCGGCAATCTTGCCGGTCCATCGCCGCAACGCGGCGACGCCCAATCGTTCCGAGCAAGCGCAACGAAGTCATGGCGGGCCTCTCATGTGCGTGGCCCGTCAGCCACTGAGAAATGCGGGCTAGGAGTCCGTCCCACAGAAATCGGGCGCGGAGCTGGCGTGGGGGCGAAATTGGATTTTCGCGGGCGGCGGCGCGGCTGCCGGGTTGCGATGCGGCTGAAATCCTTCGCTGGCCCGTCCTG
>Ga0114996_10008854_pt1 | contig 11109 bp, 9 predicted proteins | sample ArcticOcean_MG_C_4_FD_87039 | JGI IMG/M metagenome (GOLD analysis project Ga0114996, IMG submission 87039) | Marine microbial communities from western Arctic Ocean - ArcticOcean_MG_CB4_134 | ecosystem: Environmental > Aquatic > Marine > Oceanic | place: Arctic Ocean: Canada Basin | collected... | reverse complement strand
GGCGTCGACCGATTTTATCTTGGCCAAACCGGTCTCGGGCTGCTGAAACTTTTTACCGGTGGCGGCTGTCTAATCTGGGCCATCGTCGACACGATCCTCATCGGCGTCGGAGCAATGCGCGACGCGGATGGGAATTCGCTGGAGTAGCACGAAAATGAAAACCTCGCCCAGATTGTTACGTTCGACTAGTCGTCTGATGATGGGACGGCCGACAGGAATGGTGCGGGTTGCCTCACCGCGAGCGGCTCGCGGGATGTCCATTTTTCAGCACACAATCGGGGGACACCCCGTTACCGGAAATGATCTCATGGTGCGTATTGCGATCGCTTTTATTCTCGCCGCTACGGCGCCGGCCACTGCGCTCAGCCAACCACCTAATATTGTATTGATCCTTGCGGACGACAAGTAGCAGCGAATGGATGGTGCGTGCCACAAATACCCAGAAAATAGCGAATACATCCGTTTGGAAAGTCATTTGCGGACCACGGGAAATCACTCCATATCCAGGGCGATTCAGGGTAATTAACTACACTTTGCTACAGCGAAGAGCCTTCGCCTTGAGCGTAGCGGTTTACCGCGCCAGTTGAAACTAGCGAGGCAGATTATTTTCCGCCGTGAACCCGACCGCACGTGGTGCGTCCTAATCAAACAGTTTGCCAAAAGCCTCAAGATAGTTCATTCGCGAGTCCGGCGCATTTTTCTTTGTGGATGTCTCGTAACGCACTGGCGACACCACGGGTGTGCGCCGCGTGGCTTTACGGGCTTCCGGCGACGGCGGAACGGGAGCTTGCAGATTGCCTTTGTGTGGCGATTGGGCAGGATTCCCCACGCGGCCACAATCACCATGTTTCGCCGACTTGGCGTCCCATCGATACTTGCAAACCTCACACTCATACTCGCGCTTCATTAGGACGTTCACACATTTGGTACGACCACATTTGGGCTCGGGGCACACCAGCTTGCAACACCCCTTTTTCCCGCACTGCTTTTCCCACGGGAAACGCACTTTCGGTATACAGATCGTCCTCGTTTCAATCTCCCAGCACTTCTTCTTTTCTTTCTCCACGGAAACCGACGGGTAGCACACCTCGCCGCACTTTGGGCAGCATGAACATCGTGAGTGCTTCGATTGATGATACGCTTCGCCCGCTCGCGTCGTGGAAACGCCGACAGTCGCAGCTGCCAGGACGAATGGTAAAAGGATCTTATGGCACATGAATCTCTCCCCTATGATTGGATGCTTCAAGGAATTGACGGCCAGGGCGACTTTTAAAAGTCGACCATGAAACGAGCGCCGAACATCTGATAGTCGCCGCTGGTGTTACCGCCAGAACCGGGTAGAGGGTTTCCGGTGAGTGCTTCGGCACGTTGACTCATGCTTCCATGGATGTAGTTGAACTGCATTCGGCTGTACGGAGTCCACCACCAGTTCATACCAAACGTAAACGTGTCGCCCACGCCGCCAAATATATTGTCGTCGCTGAAGTCACCATGCGTGTAGCGGGCAGCCACTTGCCAAGCCCCGAGTCCTCTACCCCGACTCCCTTCGCATTGTCGGACCAGGAAGAAGTTTTCAAAAGGCTTCACGCGCCCCAGGGTTCCCGACTTACGTGACCAGGGCGTGTGTTCGCCGGTCAAGAAGTACGCAACGTAGACATAGCCTCCGCCGAAATTCAGGTCGGAACCGACACTACGCTGAACGTTGGCCGTTTGGTACTCACCAACGACCTGAAACGCGCCAACATTAACGACGCCCTCCACTCCGAACAGTTGATATCGCTGTCCGCCGGCGATCTCATCGGTGTCGTACCACGCAGTAGATGTTCGACCTTCGGGTCGTGTTCTGAAGCGTGCGTCTGGACCGCCTCCTGGAAAGGCCGCTGAGCCGGACACGGCCCAATGTGCATAGCCACGACCGCCGGAAGTTTCGTCGTACCAGATCGTGTTGGCCAGTCGTCCGGCGAATTCCGACTGATAGTGGTCTGTCCGTTGAAAGCCCGTCTTCGATAGATCGTCCATAAGAAAGTAGCCGAATCGCCAGTTCCAACTTTGCTCGTCTGACAGGCCAAAGGACTGGAGACCCATTCGTCGGGCATCCTGGTTAAACGCCTCGACATGAAGCGGTCGTTCCATGAAGACGTTGTAGCGGCTACTGTTGAGGGTGTCCAAACCGTAGGGACGCTTCTGATTGCCTAGCAACACCGTATGCAGGAGTGGCAGTTCATCCCAGCCAAGATATGCATCCTTGAATGTGACATCGCTCGGTGCGGCGAATTCCATTTCGAGCTTGTACAACATTGTGTCTGTGATATCGCCCTGCACACCAATACGAAGGCGACGGAAACCAAAGAAGTCGGGCGGTCCCGTAGCCGAACTACCCGGATCGAACGAATTTGGCAAGTCATCGACCCGAGGGAATCCCCAGTAGTCGAAATGGACGCGGCCCGACCACTTTTGTGTTGGCTTGTTGTTGGCCGGCTTGAGACCATTGGTATCGCCGACCATTCCTTCGAGACTCGAAATCCGGCGTTCGAACGCAGAGTTCGTGAAGACTGGATTCGCATCGACCGGCGGCAAGCGGACCGTTTCCAATTGCCGCAGTCTCGCTTCTTGCTCCGCGAGTCGCTGCTGCATCCGCAGGTAGTCTTCGTGAGTTGGTTGTTGGGCTTCAAGAGACTGCCAACTGCATAGCATCAGCAGAGCTAGTGTCTGGAAAATCAATCCGTTGCGATTCCACCATGTCCTCATGAAAATCACCCTTCTCGTTTTGCCGATAGATTACATTCACTGTAGCGTCATCGAACGACCATTTTTTTTCTTGGACGACACACTGGACGAAAGGTAGATCGTCTTTCCTCGAACGACGACTATTTCTTGAGAGCGCTGAGTATTCCACACGCTCTCGTGCAGCCAGCAATCGTCGTTACTATTATTCGGAAGATACCGAGGGTCTCGCATATTAAGAACTTGTGAGAATCAACGATTATCGCCAATCTTCCGCGGATTTAATCGGCTCAAACGACAGAACCGGAATCGATGTTAATCGTTGTCGATTATGTGGATTATGCTGAGCGCCTGAAGAGGTTGTTCGCGCCGGCAGAATTTGCTCGGCGAACGTGTCCGCGTAGAAAAGAAGTCGCACGTCTCGCATAACTTGTCGGCGAGAAACGTAGCAGTCGCCAGCGCGACGACAGCGATTCGCGCTATTCGTTCGTCTCGATTGTGCTAACGCTCCAAAACGCGTCGGGATGCGCCTCGCGGATAACGACGACCTCCGACTCAAGACGTTCCATCGCTTCCAGATCCGTATAGTAAAACACCGCGGGATCAATGCCTTGATCGCTCAGGGCGTCGATCCGCGAACGCACCGACCCATGTGTGCCAATCCAGGGTAGAACAAGCGTCCACACGACCGTAATTGCTACGGCCCAAAGGCACAGAGACGGCCATCGTTCTAAATTCCGGCGGCTCAACGGGATGAGCTCCTATTTCTCGAGCACTTTCAACGAATCGGGAAACACTTTCTCGAACATTAACCAGACCATGAACAGCGTCAGACAGAGGTTGAATGACTGACCCACGATGTACAGCACCAGGGGTTTGCCACCTTGGAGGTATTTGGCCAGTTCACGAAAATTCGTCTCCAACCCGATGCTGACGAAAGCGAGACAAAAAAACCAGCCTCGAAACGTTTTCGTACTACCCTTGATGACCGCGCTGGTGATCGCAGGACCGTCGGGCCATGTTGCATAAACCACTGAAAACGCGATCGACGCCGCGACAAAACCGAGAATAAACTTGGGGAACCTTCGCCAAATTTCCATCGCGCTAGGCCGCGCCCCACCTTCCTTCCCTTCGACTCGGACGACCCAAAACACTGCCACGAAAAACGCGACCACTCCAATAAGAATGTTCTGAATCATCTTGATCGTTGCGGCGACTTGCAGCGCGTCTTCGCCGAGCATCGCGCCGGCGGCCGCAACGGCGCCCGTTGCGTCGATCGTGCCGCCCATCCAAGCGCCGCCGAGCACGTTGCTCATCCCTGTTGCGCGAATGACTGCAGGCATCACGATCATCATGATAACGGTAAAGCACAGCGAGATTCCGATCGTCAGCGAAAGCTCTTCCTTTTTCGCCTTGCAGGCTGCTGCCGTAGCGATCGCTGCGGACACGCCGCACACCGACATGTCGGCCGCGATCACCATCGTCAACGAAGGTGATCCGATCCTGAGGACCTTCTGGCCAAACCAGAAAGTGGTAATCAACACGATAGGCGTCACGATCCAGGCGACGAAGATCCCCGGCACACCCAGGGTCAACAGGCGCGTAAGGAGCACTTCTGCACCGAGGATCACTAGGCCGGTCTTGATAAACAGCTCGGTACGGATCGCCGGCCGAACCCACAACGGTGTCCCTACGGTGTTGCTGATCAAAAGGCCGAGCAACAAGGCCCACAACGCATATCCCAAACCGTAATACTTCAGGACTTCCTGGCCGGCTAACACATAGGCAAGCACGGCCAACACAAATACACAAGAGAATCCGCGAGCGAACGAAGTGAACCTCTCACCCGTTGCCATCGCGCAGATTCCGAACGCGGTAATCGCCACCACGAAAACGCCGACGAGCCCCGGAAACACGTTGGTCTTCCCAGTAACCCAAAACGCCTCCAGCGGACTGGCTGACCACGACTTGGGTTTGCCAAGCCACTTGCTGAAGGGGTTCGTATGCGAACCCTCTGTGTCCGTTCCGCTGGCGAGCACAGCAACCAGACAGGCTGCTAGTAGGAAGCCGCCTATCCAAGTCGCCCACCAATCTTCGGATCGATAGAGCTGTCTCCAACCGGCGTCCGGCGCTCCATGGGGATTTACTTCGTCACTAGCCTCTTGCTTTTGGTCGCTCATGCTGTCTTGCGCACTCGGATTTGTGATTGTGTTGCCCCCGATTCTGTAACACGGCTGTCAAACAAACTACAGAGAAGAAATGGCCGTGTCGAGGGTCGCTGGTTGAGCTTGGACCGTCGCCAGACAGTAGCGAGAGGGAAAGTATCGACTGAATCGTGCAAAAGACGATTTCGTCAGGAGTATTCGGACGAACAGCCCCACGCAGTGCGCTAGTGGTGGGTTGGAGCCAATAAATTTGGATTTGCCAGTTGAGCCGCAGGGCATTAATCCACGGTAATGGTGATGCCAACCTCGGGCTAGTGCCCAATACGACCGCCGTCGTTGCGGGTCACGGCGATGCCGCAGTAGCCTGAAACACATGATCATCGCCTGATACTCAACAAACCATCATCAAGGAGGCACCCATAAGCAGTTTGCCCGGTTGTTCGGTCCGATTTGCCACTGGTAACCTAAGATCCCTCCCGGTTGGTCCAACTCGAACGAAACCGTGGATGCCGTGAGTTGAGGCAACCTCGGCCAGTCACCCGCGAAGGAATGTGCACGGAGCAATCGCGTCAGAAGAGAACGATTGCAACATCCCGTAGCGACGACAACCAGCACGAATTCAGAGTGCAACGTCCCCAAGCCAACATCAACACGCCTGGCTCATCGGCACGCCGCAACTTCGAGATAATCTGATCCACACTATGACGTTTCTGAGGCATCGACAAAATCCTTTCCGGGCCCTCAGCCGGCAGAGGATTCTCTCAATTCCACTAGTACTACAGCGCTAGGTTGATTCCCATTCACAATGAGGGAGTTGAGTCAGTTTGACAACCATGGCTTGTCTGTAGGCGTTGGCGTTAAACGCTTTTATTGCAATGGACATCCACAAATGGACGTGGTCGGTTCGCTTTGGACGCAATGAAAACTGATTCGCAGGATATACGGCGTGTTGAATGCGAGTCGGCCGAAGAAATAATGATCCTCAACTTCAGCGCCATACTCCCGATCAAGCGGTTCGAGTAGCGTCAAGAAACAGTCCGACGAGATGCCCTAAGAGATGAAGACCATGCACATGTCCGTGCCGTGCGAGCTGGATATTGACATCCCATTGGCTGTTTTACGAACGCGATATAGAATTGTCCCAACCGGTTCATATCCGCAGAGCTCGTTGCAGGTGCTGACACACGGACTATTCCCCGGACTTCCCAATTCTTATGAAGAGAATCAAACGACTCCTTGTGGCCAACCGCAGCGAGATTGCGATTCGCATTTTTCGCAGCACCCACGAATTGAGCATTCGCACGGTAGCGATCTATTCGCACGAGGACCGCTATGCACTGCACCGTTTCAAGGCGGATGAAGCGTACGAGATCGGGAAACCGGGCGAGCCGATTCAGGCATATCTTGATATTGATGCGATCATCGCGCTGGCCAAGAAGCACAACATCGACGCGATACATCCGGGCTACGGGTTCCTGTCCGAGAATCCGCAACTAGCGCAGGTGTGCGACGACGCGAAAATCATTTTTGTCGGGCCGCGGGTCGAAACGTTAAAGCAGTTGGGTGATAAAATCTCCGCTCGCAAGATTGCGGAACATGCGGGCGTGCCGGTGCTGGGCGGCAGCGCCAGTGCGATCCGCGACGTGGCGCAGGGAAAACGGCTGGCGGCGCAAGTCGGCTTCCCTGTGATTCTCAAGGCCGCTCACGGTGGTGGTGGCCGCGGCATGCGGGTCGTGCGCGAGCCTGCGCAGTTCGATGCCGCCTTCGAGCAGGCTCGACGTGAATCACTCACCGCGTTCGGCAGCCCCGACATTTTCATCGAGAAATTTATTGAGCGGGCGCGGCACATCGAAGTGCAATTGCTCGGCGACAAGCATGGAAATCTCGTGCATCTTTTCGAGCGTGATTGCTCGGTTCAGCGCCGGCACCAAAAGGTTGTGGAAATCGCGCCCGCGCCGGTACTCGATCGCCACGTTCGACAGGCGCTGTGCGAAGCCGCCCTGGCGATCGGTCGCGAGGTGAACTACGAAAATGCGGGAACCGTGGAGTTTCTCGTCGACGCGGACACCAACGAGTTCTATTTCATCGAAGTCAACCCGCGGATTCAGGTCGAACATACGGTGACCGAGGCAGTCACCGGCGTTGATTTGATCAAATCGCAGATCCTCGTCGCACAGGGCGAACCGCTCGATGATCCGCTCATCGGGCTGCCGTCGCAGGACTCAGTTGCCACACATGGCTTCGCCATCCAATGCCGTGTAACGACTGAAGACCCGTCAAATCGCTTTGTGCCCGACTATGGTCGCATTGCCCATTATCGCTCCGCCAGCGGCCTTGGCATTCGGCTCGACGCGGGCACGGCATTCTCTGGTGCGGTCGTGTATCCGTTTTATGATTCGCTGCTGGTAAAGGTGACGGCGTGGGCGCGACATTTCCCTGACGCAACTCGCCGGATGGAACGCTGTCTTCAAGAGTTTCGCGTTCGCGGCGTGAAGACGAACATCCCGTTCCTGATTAAGCTGGTCATGCACCCCAAGTTTATGGACGGCAAGTGCGCGACAGGATTCATAGACGAGACGCCAGAACTGTTCAACTTCCCTCCGCGCCGAGATCGGGCAACGAAACTGCTAACGTATCTGGCGGAGACTATCGTCAATGGTAACCCGTTGGTGAAAGACCGTCCGAAGGCTGCCCGCCGTAGCGCTGCCCTCGTTCCGGCTCACGACGATTCGGCTGCCGTCCCTAAAGGCACACGCCAAAAGTTACAACAACTGGGACCGGAGAAGTTCGCGAAGTGGGTTCGCCGCCGCAAGACGCTGCTGATCACTGATACCACGTTTCGCGACGCGCACCAGTCACTCCTTGCGACGCGGCTGCGTACCTACGACCTGTTGCAGGTTGCCGGTGCTTACGCGCAGCTCTCTCCTGAACTTTTCTCGATCGAAATGTGGGGCGGGGCGACGTTCGACACGTCAATGCGGTTTCTCAAGGAATGTCCGTGGCAACGCCTGGGCGAATTGCGCGAGCGGATTCCGAACATTCTGTTTCAGATGTTGCTGCGGGCGTCGAACGCCGTCGGTTATACCAACTACCCGGATAACGTAGTCAAAGCGTTTGTGACCGAGGCAGCCGACGCAGGGATCGACGTGTTTCGCGTTTTTGACGCACTGAACTGGGTGCCCAACATGCGCGTGGCGATGGATGCGGTAATCGACAGCGGCGCAATCTGCGAAGCGGCCATCTGCTACACCGGCGACATTCTCGACCAGGGGCGTACGAAGTATGACCTGAAATACTACGTCGATATGGCCAAGAAACTGGAGCGGATGGGCGCCCACATTCTGGCTATCAAGGATATGGCTGGGTTGTGCAAGCCGTATGCCGCGGAACTGTTAGTCAAGACGCTCAAGCGTGAGATCGGTATCCCGATCCATTTTCACACGCACGATACGGGAGGCGTGCAGGCGGCGTCGATCCTGAAGGCGTCTGAGGTCGGGCTGGACATCGCCGATGCCGCCATGGCCCCCATGTCCGGTGGCACGTCGCAGCCGAATCTGAACACCATCGTCGAAGCCCTGCGATTCACCGATCGCGACACAGGCCTACCCGCTGTGCATCTCGACGCGATGGCCGAATACTGGCGAGCGGTGCGCGAGTTCTACACGCCGTTTGAAAGTCCCGTGCTGCCGGCGGGAGCCGATTTGTACCGGCACGAAATGCCCGGCGGCCAGTACACAAACTTGTTTCAGCAGGCACACGCGCTGGGGTTGGCCGACCGCTGGAGCGAAGTCTGCCGTGTTTACGCGGACGTCAACCGGATGCTGGGCGACATCGTCAAGGTCACGCCTACCTCCAAAGCGGTCGGCGATCTGGCACTGTTTCTGATCGCCAACGACGCGACGACCGATGACGTGCTGTCGGGTACGCGCGAGCTGGCGTTCCCGCAGTCGGTCGTCGATCTGGTCAGTGGCCGCATGGGCCAAACGCCGGGCGGTTTTCCGCGCAAAGTGCGTCAGCGGATTCTACGCGGCGAAAAGCCCCTGCGTCGCCGACCGGGCGCAAGCCTGCCCCCCGCCGACTTTGAGCAAACGGCCGCCACGATTAGCCCGCTGCTGGACCACGAGCCATCGCGCCGCGAAGTCGTTTCGCACCTGCTTTACGAGGAAGTCTTCGTCGACTTCACGCGGCATCAGCAGCAGTTTGCGGACACCAGCATCCTGCCGACGCCCGCGTTCTTCTACGGCCTCGAGGCCGGCGAGGAGATCGCGGTCGATATCGAAGTGGGCAAGACGCTCATCATCCGTTACCTGACTGTCGGCGAGCCCCATGCCGATGGCCGGCGCACGGTCTTCTTCGAGTTGAACGGCCAGCCGCGTGAAGTCGCGGTGACCGATCGCGCCTTGGAACCGGAAGTCCCGCGACGCCCGAAAGCCGACTCGAATAACTCCACTCACGTGGCCGCCAGCATGCCCGGCATGGTCGTCAGTGTCACGGTCCAGCCAGGCGATCCGGTCGCCAAAGGTCAGAAACTTTTGATGCTGGAAGCCATGAAGATGCAGACCACTATTACCGCCGAACAAGAGGGCAAGATCAACGAGGTCCATGTCGAATCAGGCACACAAGTTGAAACTGGCGATCTACTAATGGTGATGGAACCATGAACGCACGGCCGAAACATATTTCCCTGAAAGACATCGAACTTATCAAAGCCGACTCTTTCGTGCAGACGATCGAGTTCCATCGCGAGCTACCTTCGACCAACGATCTGGCACTTCAGCGCGCAACGCTTGAAGAACTTGACACACCATTGCTGGTGCTTGCCGAGTTCCAAACCGCCGGCCGGGGACGCGACCATAACCAGTGGTGGTCAGCGCCGGGATCGCTGACGTTTACTCTCGTGATCGACACTGACAGGTACGAGCCGACGGGAGCGTGCGATCCACGGCTTTCCCTGGCCACGGCACTGTCCGTGCACGATGCTTTGCAGGAGTGCATTCCACTCAGCGACATCCGATTGAAGTGGCCCAACGACGTCTATCTTGGATCGCGCAAAGTTGCCGGCATCCTACTGGAGCGTCCCGCAACTCGCCCAGATCGCCTTGTCGTCGGTATTGGCGTCAACATCAACAACTCGTTCTCGGAAGCACCGGAACAGATTCGGGCGACCGCCACGTCGATGTGCGGCGAGAGTGGAACATACCATGTCCCAAGCGAAGTGTTGCGCACGATATTAAAGCGTCTTGTCTTGCGTTACGAAGCGTTAGCCGCGGACGAACTAAGTTTGGCTGAGGAGTGGCGCGAGCACTGTGTGTTGCGGAATCGAACCGTACATGTTGCTTTGGGAAAGCGGATCATTAGCGGTCTCTGTCACGGCGTCGACGACCAAGGGGCGTTGATTGTTGAAGCCGGTTCTACCCTTCTTAGCTTGCAGAGCGGAACCATACAGCGAGTCGAGGAGAGTGGAGTCGATTGAACATCTCGCGAGTCATGCAGCGACGGGGCTCTGGCGAAAACTCAATCACTGGCGGGGCTACGTCAGTGTCCGTGCGTTACACGACGCAAGATGGACTGTTACGGACTTATAAAACGAGCGTACGACACGAGTCGCAAAACGGACCTACCACCGGGTTGTAGGCGATGATTGAGGACGTTTCATCATCGCGTATCCAGCCGTGCAAAAACAAAAGTCCTTGTCGGAGCCGCGTTTGGATATCGTCATCATCCATGTCAGCAGCGGGCAACAATCCTCCGGGATTCTGGACAATGAACAATTCGCCGGAATTTGCACGGGATACTTGATCTGGCACCCAGCCCAGCTCCCAACAAGTTAACATCACTGCGATCGGCTCGCAGCCTCGGCCTAGTTCTGCCAGCAGTTGCGATTGCGTGCCGAATTCGTCTGGTGGCAGGACGTGTTTGTACGGCTCAAGTAATGGGAGTTTCATAGCAGATCTCGACGTTCTTTCGACTTGGATCATCGTTGAGGCGCCGCGAGAGACTGCCAAGCACCCTGACACGCGGTGTGCCACACCACCGACTGGATGCTACGGATCTGCAGACCATTGGAAATGCAGACGAGCCGACGCGCATATGTAAGTATCATCTGCATATCGGCACAGTTCATGCGACGAACAGCGAGTTAATTCCCCTGAAAGACATCAAACGGATCAATGCCGACTCTTTCGGGCGATGTCTCCAATTTTCGTCATCGGGCACCCCT
>Ga0114996_10008851_pt1 | contig 11112 bp, 11 predicted proteins | sample ArcticOcean_MG_C_4_FD_87039 | JGI IMG/M metagenome (GOLD analysis project Ga0114996, IMG submission 87039) | Marine microbial communities from western Arctic Ocean - ArcticOcean_MG_CB4_134 | ecosystem: Environmental > Aquatic > Marine > Oceanic | place: Arctic Ocean: Canada Basin | collected... | reverse complement strand
TGGCGTCGTGGAGCGCTGCGTTGAGAGCATCTGCCATTGTGTAGCTCATAGCCCAGCCTCCTCGATCTCGGCGAGAACGGCGTCTCGTTGCTTGATGAGGTGGCCGGGCGGGTCCAGATAGACGTGGCTGAACGCTTCTGCAACGGCTGGGGCGCGAGCACTCGTGACTTCGGCCCGGACGCTGAGAGACTCTTCGTTCGCAGCGTGGTTGATCCCTTCGATGAGTTCGTCGTTGAGATCCCCTGTGGACCGGAGGAGACGTTCGAGGCGCAGGATGGGATCCTTCTCAACCCAGGTTTCCGCTTCGGCAGCGGTTCGGTAGCGGGTGTCATCGTCCGCAGTTGTGTGGGGCTGCATCCGGTAGGTATGGGCTTCAATGAGGGATGGCCGCCCCGTGGCTCGGGCCTCGGCCGCCGCAATGCGAGTGATGTTGTAGCTCGCGAGAACATCGTTCCCATCAACTTGGTATCCCTGCATGCCGTATCCGATAGCCTTGTGAGCGATGGAGGGTGCCCGGGTCTGGATTCGAGCGGGCGTGCTGATCGCGTACCCGTTGTTCTGGACGAAGAAGACGACCGGCGCATCGAGAACTGAGGCGAAGTTGAGGGCTTCGTGAAAGTCTCCTTCGCTGGTCGCACCGTCGCCGACAAATCCGAAGACAACGAGGTCGTCGCCCGAGAGGCGAGCCGCATGGGCGTAGCCGACCGCGTGCAGCAGGTGGGTGGCGATGGGAATTGAGTGAGGAGCGAACCCGTACTCTTTGGGGTCGAACAGTCCGAACCACTCGCCTTTGTACTGCCTGAGCAAGCTTGCGAACGGGACACCCTTTCGGAGTGAGATTCCGTGCTCGCGGTATGTGGCAAACGCCCAGTCGTTGTCGGCCATTGCAAAGGCGCAACCGATCTGGGCTCCTTCTTGTCCGCGGACGCTCGCCCAAACACCGAGCTGGCCTTGGCGTTGCAAGGAGATGGCCAATGTATCGAGAGTTCGGGTTCTGACCATGGATCGATACATGTCCACCAGCTCGTCGGAGCTGAGACCGAGGTTGGGCATGTTGTCGTGCAGTGTGCCGTCGGGGCGAAGGTACTGAACTGGGCTCTCTGGCGGGAGGAGCGAGATGCTCAAGCTGTTGATCCTTCGTTCGGCGTCCGCACAATATTACGCTATCGGCTCTCCTTCCCGATTGCGTATTAGTCGCTTCTTTCTCCTCCTATGCAACTTCTCGGCGTTATGGATTGAAACTGTTGATAGAAATTGTGCCCACAGAGTAAACTGGATATACGATGGATTTCTCACTTGACCGTATTGACCGCCACATCCTCGTCCTTTTGCAGATGGACAGCCGGATGCAGAACCAGGAGTTAGCTGACCAGATTGGGCTCTCCCCGTCGGCCTGTCTTCGGAGGGTGCGGCGTCTGGAAACGTCGGGGCTCATCGCCGGATACGTTGCGCTCGTCGATCCACAGATGGTGGATCGTGGACTCGATGTCTTTGTAAGAGTGAGACTGGAGACGCAAACCATCAGCGCGGTGGAAAGGTTTGAGTCACAAGTAGCGGCTTTGACAGACGTGCAGGCTTGTTACCGGATGGTTGGGGAAATCGACTTCCTCCTGCACGCCGTGATGCGAGATCTTCAGGCCTGGGATGAGTTCTATATGACGCATCTGGGTCCCCTCAAGGGCGTTGCTGGCATAACGTCGATGATCTCGATGCGCCGGGTTAAGTACACCACCGCGCTCCCTCTTTAGAGAGTAGAGAGTAGAGAGTAGAGAGTAGGGAAAAGAGATTAGAAAGAAGTTTTGAGTTGGGGCCTGGCTCTTAGCTGCGGTTGTTGTGGGGCTTGGCGATGTCGCGAACCCCGAGGCCAATCATGTAGAAGGCCGCGGAGAACAAAGTGATAGCGCCTGCCGCCGACACCAAGGCTTCCCACGGGATACCGGCCCTGTTGGCCGGGGGCAGTGCCAGGGCGAAGAAGATTATGGTGCCCCAGTTCAGGCGAGTGTCGGAAAAGCCAAGAAACGAAACGAACCCATCGGCGACGATAGCTCCGCTGACGCCGAGGAGAAGGTACAGGGCAGCGATGGGGACTAGATGGGGGAGTAGATGGTTCTTGATGATCTGGTACCTGTTGGCTCCGGCAACGGCGGCGGCGTCGATGAAGGGTTTGGCTAGCACCGAAAGGGCTTGGGATCGCATGACAACTGCAGCGGCGCCTGCCCCCATGACGAGTCCGTAGATGAGGCCAAATACCACTGGTCCCAGCTGCGCCCTGAAGGGGCCGGCTCCCAGAATCACCATGAGCAGCGGGGCTGGCAGCACCAGCAGCGCATCAGAAACGTTCGAAAGAATCGTATCCACCCACCTCCTGAAGGTAGCGGCAATTTTCGAGAAAATGAGTCCGACGATGGCGGTCGATATTCCGGCTGATAGACCAACGATGAAGCTGGGTCTGGTCGCGGCCAGCACCATCGACAGTACGTCTCGCCCTAGGTTGTCGACTCCGAGAATGTGCTTCTTCGTGAAGGGAGGAGGAAAGGTGACTGCGGTGTGGATGTCACCAACCTGGTAGAACGGGTTGCTGAGCCGAGCAGTCATGAGATCGATCTCAGTGGCTGGGTCTGTGATGTTTTCGACAATCACGAACTCCGTCTCGATGTCGTCGTGCCCATAGCTGGGGTGGTAGGTGGCTCTGTCCCAGACCGTACTCATCAGAATGGGATGGGCTGCGCCAGCTAGAGCAAAGGCGATCACCATCGCGACGCCGAGAAGAGCCAGCTTGTTCTTGGCGAAACGGCCAAGGGAGACCCAGAAGAAGGATCGGCGTTTCATAGCTGGACGAGAGCCTCTTCGTCGTAGATAACACGCGGGTCGAGGTACACGTGAAGGAGATCAATGACGATTCGGGCTCCGATCGAAATGATGCCGATGACGAGTAGACCCCCGATCACGAGGGAGTAGTCGCGAGCGGTGAGTGCGTTGAAAAGCATGGTTGACAGGCCCGGGAAGCGAAGGCTTGCGGCGTACGCCACAGGAACCGTGAAGGAGAACTCGACAATGACGAGTCCGGTCAGCACGAAGGGGAGGGAGGTCACGAACTTTGAGAGGGCCGGCAGCAGGGCCACTCGAGCTGCGTGCCGATCTCGGACTTCTCGTTCAGAGAGGCCCTTCGCTCGGGCAGTCTGAATGAATTGTTCGCCAGCTGCGCCGTCCATGGCGGCGTCAACGACAAGAGTGATCTCTCCGAAGGCGAGAATCGTCACTGCAATGAGCGGTAGAGCCAAGAGCGCCAACAGATCCAGTGCCATGGCTTTGCGCGAGAACAGGTTCCAAACCCACATGTTGGCAGCGAGAAAGATGGCGAGTTGAAGGACTCCGGGTATTCGCTTCCTTATCAGGCGCTCCACGATTCGTTGGAGTAGAACGACCATTGCTGCCATCAAGATGAAGGTCCCGATCATCATCCACAAGACGCCAGTTTGTCCTTCCGGAGAGGAGATATAGCTCCGACCGAACCTGACGAGGAAGTTACTTGCCCCTTCAATCCTCTGGGAGGCAGCCCAGCGCTTCGGGCCCAGGAGATTCGAAACGGCAAAGGCCAAGAAGAATGTGAGGAATGGTGGGAACGTTGAGTGTGCAGTTACCGCTGAGAACCGAATGATGTGTTTGAGGACGGGACGATTAGTCCACCCCGTCACTCTCCCCAACCAGTGGCCCATCACAAACGCAATGCCGACCGCGAAAACGAAGATCAGCAGTGTCCACGGCAGCAACTGCGCCATGATCTCTGAGATTGGTTGACCAAAGCCTGATGTGCCTAAATTCCCCGTAATGAAAGCCTGCATGAAGGTCAGGTACTGTGCCCAGAGAGGTTGATTCAGCCCGTAGCGCTCTTGCAGGACGGCACGTTCAGCACCCAGACCGGGCATGAAGTTGTTCGTGATATCCCCAGGAATCATGATGTTCGCCAGGAAGAACAGCATGGAAGTGAAGACAAGAAGCGTGATCACCGACGAGACGATTCGCTTGAGCAGGAACTGTTTTACGCGATGAGGTTACTCAGACACGTAGGATGGGCAGATCAGAACGAACCTTGTAATCATGAACACACCATGAGTGTGTTGACGGGCTACCGCGTCCTCGACTTCGGTCGGTACATCGCTGGTCCCTATTGCGCCGCGCTCCTCGGTGATCTTGGCGCTGACGTAATACGGGTGGAGAAGGTGTCTGGCGGGGAGGACCGGTGGCTTTCGCCGATCGCCCCTGATGGAACCGGTGCCAGCCACATGAATATTGGTCGCAACAAGCGCGGGTTCACGCTCAATCCACGAACTCCAGCGGGGAGCGAAGTCTTGAAGAGGCTGGTCGCCACCGCTGACATCGTGGTAGCAAACCTTCCCCGCAGAGGTCTTCAGGCGATGGGCCTTGGTTACTTGTCGCTCAAGGCCGTGAAGGCTGACATCATCCTGACAACCGCGGATGCTTACGGGGACGAAGGTCCCTACGCCGACCAGTTGGGCTTTGATGGCGTTGGCCAAGCTATGAGTGGAGCTGCTGTTTTGACGGGGCCGCTCGGTCAGCCGACTCGTGCTTATGTGACCTACGTTGACTTTGGCACGGCCTCTCTTGCTGCTTTTGCGACCATGGCTGCTGTTCTTCATCGGGAACGTACCGGGGAAGGCCAGCACGTCCAGACCAACCTTCTCCACACCGCCCTCTCTTTTAACTCCCCGGTGCTTACCGAGGAAGCCGTGACCCGGCGCGAACGGACTTCCACACACAATCAGGGTCAGACTTCGGGGCCAACTGACATTCTTGAGGTCACTGATGGGTGGATCATGGTCCAGGTGGTAGGTACACCGCTCTTCCACCGGATCGCCGCAGTGGTAGGCAAGCCCGAGTGGGTTGAAGATCCTCGCTTCGCGACCGACGACCTGCGCGGGCGCAACCACCCTGATCTTTCGGTGGGTCTCAGGGCATGGGCGGAAAAGCGCGCTTCCTCCGAGGCGCTGTCCGCTTTAGCCGAGGGTGGTGTGCCGGCTGCTCCCGTGCTTGCTGCTGCGGGGACCCTGGCCGATCCTCATATCGTCGCGACCGGCCTTATGCATCCAATGTCATTCCCTGGAATGGGCGAGGTACCGGTGGTGCTCCCGCCGATGTCTCTGTCGGTCACGGGACCGAGCCTCAATCGACGGGCTCCGACGCTAGGCGAACATACGGACGAGCTTCTTGCAGAACTGGGGTACACACCCACTGAGGTGACTGGCTTGAGGGGCGAGCGGGCGGTCTAAGCGGACTTGAGGAGGGCCGCGACGATGTCGGCTCCGACCCGCCTGGCTAGGTCTTTCATTTCATCATCGGTCCGATCTTGGATGGGGTGGGGGACCCAGACAGTTGCGGGGTCGGTACCCAGGGCGCTACTTTGCGCTTCTCGGGCAGATCTGAACTGGTCCGATGCGATGAACACAGACGGAATGCCGCGTTCTTCCAGATTTGCCACATCGTGCACACTGCACGACACGCAAGAGCCTCAGTCGGCAAGGGCTTCGACGACAGCCCCGCACTCCTTGGCGATTTTGGCTTGCAGATCGGGAGAAGCGGGCTTTGCAAAGGTTTGCTTCATGTACCGCTTCACGACGGCTCCGGCAGCAACCAACTGAGAGCTGATCTCGTCAAGGAAAATGTCGCCCCGAGGTTTCGAGATGTCAAGAAGTCCAACCGTTACCCCGTCGAGGCCTGCCAGACGTGGGGCGGGCCGCCGGTTCAAGTCTTCTAGTTGAGCCGTGGGGTCGAGTAGGCGCATATGGGAGCACCCTAACCGGTCACAGCATCCGGGGATGGATGAGGAATCGCAATGTGCCCTTGGTACTTGAGATGTTTGACCAGATATGGGCTGAGAACAAAGTGCGGGTCGGAAACTCGATAGCGGCGACCGTAGCGGTCTTGACCGTCACCCTGGCTCCGGTGAGTTGACTGATGACACTGCCGCAGGTGGGTTGGTGGCCCACAATCATCAACGTCTCGGCACCTTCTGCTGACTCGATGACTGAGAGCATGTCGTCGACACCTCCGCTGTAGAGTTGCGGTTCAGAGCGGATCGGTGCATCCCAGGCGCCGGACTCTGCGGCGAGCTGGGCAGTGTGGAGGGTCCTCGTTGCCGATGAAGCAATGATGAGATCTGGAGCGTGGTCAGCCCGCGTCAACATAAGCCCGATCTTCTTGGCTGCCTGGATCCCGCGATCGTTCAGTGGTCGGTTGTGGTCTTGGTCGTAGGCAGCGTTCCAGTCGGACTTCGCGTGGCGCAAGAGGAGGAGAACGGCCATGACTGCGAAGCTAGATGGCTCGGGTCACCATGTCCGAGCCCTTTTCGCCTGATACCCAGCTGGCGAAGATGCCGGTCCAGAGCCCAGCCCCCGAACCAACGTGAGTGATCCACAGCCCGTTCGGTCGGAACTTCGGGATGTCCATATCCTGCATGGCAACGGGGACGCCTTCATCGATCCCTCCTGCGCCTCTCACCATCTCGGAACCTGGTCGGGTGGTGAGAGCCAGTAGTTCAGTGCAGAGTCGAGCCTTGTCCCATCCAGCCTCAGCGAATACGCGAGCGTGCTCTGGGCTGATCGCAACCATGGCGTCAGACGTCATGGCCAGCTTCGGATGCCATATCTGTTGGAGGCCGGTAGCTATTGAACGAGCCAGAGACTCTGGGTTGCGAGATATTTGGTCGGCAACCCCCGCCGGTCCCGAACAGGCGAAGGCTGTGACCGTCGAGGTGTCAGGCTCGAAGCCGCGCTCGGTAGCCAGCGACGTCCATGGGGAGTCGTGTTCTCTTTCAGCAAAACACAGGGTCCACTTGGCAGGATGGCCTTGAGTTGACCGGTCGACGCCGCCGGCTTTGGAGCCTCCTACGTTTTGTACTACCAGGTTGACCGCTCTTCCGATGGTCGCGTTGGCTCGGTTGCCCGGTCCAAAGGCGTTGAACCCGTTGTTCATTCCAATCTCGTCTGCGATCGGTCCGTTGATCACCAACATGGTCCCGGACTACCAAGTGGTGGCCGCAAGCCCGTGAATATTGTATGCATCGCTTGCCACAGCTTCAACGGCGGCAAGCACCACGGGGAAGTACTCAGGTTTACATCCGGCGAGGACAGCGTTGATGGCGACCTTTTCGACGGTGGCTGGCGCGATGTTGGGGCCGATGTGGGCGATCACATCCTCAGGTGATCGGGCGGTAGCTGCGAGCATCGCCCTGACCTTCTCCGGCGTCGGTGGTACGACGGGTAGGCCATCAGTCCACCCTCTTGTGAACATGGCTTCGTGGGGGTCTTCTTCTGGGCCAAGTTCGAGAGTTCGAGAGGCGAAGACTTGCCGCCCTTCGTCTTTGGCGGTGAGTCGAGCATGGGTGGCAGGGTCCTGCGTTATAGACCCGCAACCGGGTCGATGCGTTGGCAGGCCTTCTCCGAGTTGAGGCATGCCGGTTATATCACGCCAAGCCGCCCGATCCCAACCAATGGTGAGCAGCGTGGCCGATCCGTCGGTGACTTGATACAGAGTGGGGGTCACTTCAGTGTTGAGTTCCCAAGACAGTGCCAATGACGAGTCGTCGAGAGGTGATACTTCTGTTGGCCATCCGGGATGATCCTGAACCGCGACCGTCAAGGTCTGCTGGCTCGCTAGGTCGACAAGCGCAGGTACAACTGTTTGGCAGGTCTCACACTCTTCCTTGACTATGACAAGGAGACCGTCTGGAACGTCGCTAAGCAACATCCCCTCACCCTAGAGGAACGGCCTGCCGAAGGTGCGATCCCCTCCAGTAGCTGAGTTCACCCCTATCGGATGCCTTCCAAGGCCAACAAGATTGAGGCCAAGAAGACAGTGCCAACAAGATCAGGGCCAAGAAGACAGTGCCAACAAGACAGTGCCAACAAGACAGTGCCAACAAGACAGTGCCAACAAGACAGTGCCAACAAGACAGTGCCAACAAGACAGTGCCAACAAGACAGGGCCAACAAGACAGGGCCAAGAAGATCAGTACTGGCCTCTAGAGCTCTAGCAACGCTAAGAGGTCTTCTCCGTAGGACTCGACCTTGCCGGGGCCGATGCCGGTGATCTCTAGCAGGGCTCGCTCTGTGGTTGGGCGTCGTGACGCAAGTTCCATGATGCTGGAATCGTGGAGGATGACGTAGGCAGGCATTCCCTTTTGGGTGGCGGTTGCCCTACGCCACTCCTTGAGTCGGGTGACGAGTTCAGCGTTTACGGGGTCCGGGCCATTGGGGCTGGAGCGCACGAGTGTTCCGCTGCGGCCGTCGGTCAGCGAGATGTGTTGGCCCCAGTGGAGTCGCACTGCAGCTGCGCTTCCGACAATCTGAGCGAGGGCTCCGTCCTCGTCGATCTCGCTTATGGCTGCTTCGTATCCGCCGCTCATGCGCACTCGGTCTCCTTCTGCGACGCTGATGCCCTTGGGGGGTCGCAAAGGTGGGGGAGGGCTGGTTGTCTCTTGCCTATCTTGGGCGAGTTCGGTGAGGAAGGGAGAGGGTTCGGTCTCGTCGGCGAATAGGCGGACTTCTCTCCGGCCCCGAGTGAGCCCAACATGAAGGATTCGTCGTTCCTCTTCTCGATCATCTGATAATCGGTGAGGCATTGCTCGGCGATCTACGCCAAAGATCAGCACGTTGTCCCACTCTGCGCCCTTCACTTTGTGGATGGTGGCTAGCTGAACCCCCTCTGGGTTGGAGGGCGTTGCGCTGAGTGTGTTGAGCCATGTTTCGAAGGTCACCGGATCGTCGTGCAAAGCTGCCAGTCGTTCTAGGGCCAAGAGGTCGTCGCCGTGGGCCGAGTTGGCAGCGGTGCGTCGCTTGTCGAGAAGTTCGGCTGCATCAGAGAGACCCAGTGTGTGGAGGATTGCGTGCATGGTTGTGGCGGTGGTGCCCACAACCTTCCTTGACACCATGGCGATGTTGTCGCAGAAGAGATCCCAAGAAGCAGCCTTCTTCCCTGACAGGTTGGCCCCGAGGGAACGGAGTTGCGTGATACTGAGAGTTCGGTGGCCTTCGAGTCGCCGTTCGGCCTCGCGCACGAGTCCGATCCGTGGCCGGCGGATAGCGCGCATGAGATCAGCCCTATGGAGTCTGTCTGGATCCAGACCGAGCCTGAGCCATGCCAGGCTCGCCGCCACGGCGGTCCGTCCCATGAACGGAGGCATGTTGACGGCCACCTGAATATCCCTGAGTCCAAGCGCCGCGACCATGGGAAGTAGCGCGGTGTTCACCCGGGTGAGTACCGCTATTTGGGACGGGAGGGAGCCGCCAGCGATCCAATCCTCGATTTGGTTTGCAGCCGCGTCGGCGATTCGCGATGATGAATGGAGTTGAACGCCCAGGCTCTCAGGGCCGTCGAGAGCGTCTGGACCAGCTGCGATTTCCTTGTCCACTCGCTTCGAGTTGTGGGTGAGCAGGTGGCTGGCTGCCTTGACCACTGGCACCGGGCACCGGTAGTTGGTCTGCAGCGAACGTAAGACGGCACCGGGGAACAGGTCGCTGTAGTCGATGAGGTACGCCGGGTCTGCACCTATGTACCCGTAGATGGTCTGGTCGTCATCACCGACACTGAAGACCTGAAGGCCGGGGGATGCAACCAATCGCAATAGAAGAAGAAACGCTGGTGTGAGATCTTGGAACTCGTCCACTAGAACATGGCGGCAATACCGCTGCCAATGGGAGCGTTGCTCTGGCTGGCGGAGGAGAATTTCAATGGCTCGGTACACCATCTCCTCAAAGTCGAGTGCTCTTTTCGACTGCATGTGCTCGCGGAGTTGATCGAAGACGTTGCGGAAGTCGGGAACATCGTCGCGAGACAGCTCGACTTCGGCGGGCGCAACTAACCCCAGTCGGACCTCGGTGGCAGCCTCAATGAACGGGGCGATAGGGTCGACGTTTGGTCGAGGGATGGTCCTTGCGAGTCCTGAAATGAGGCTGCGGACGTCAGCTTCATTGAGGACCGCGGGGGGATGGCCTAACGCTCTCGTCACGATGGAAAAGGCGAGACTATGGAAGGTGCGGACGTGCAAGCCGTGCCCGTCGGATCCCAACCGCTCCTCGAGTTCTAGCTGGGCCTTCTTGTTGTATGCCAGCACCGTGACGAGGGAACGCTGCACCTTCTGTTCGTTCACTAAGTGGCCAACTCTGGCCACCATTGTTCTTGTCTTCCCTGATCCGGCAGGGGCGATGATCCTGGCAGATGGAAGGGGCGCCAGCACCGCCGCCGCTTGATCCTTGTCGAGGCCTGCGGCCGCTGCGTCCCGAACGTCCATCGGCTCCACGAGCAGCTCGCCGAGCTCGATGGATTCCACATGGATGGTGTCAATTCCTTCAGGAGCGGTCCCTCGAGGCCCGCCATCGATCCAATACTCGACGCCGTTAACAAGAGTGTCAGTAGTGGTGTTTAGTTCAGCACCCAGGTTCTGCGCCTTGCGAGCCCACCACCAGATGAGCTCGTCCGTTCGTCCGTCATACGAGTTCCGCCACACCACAAACTGCAGTCGTTCGATGAGGAACGTAAATCCGCCGCCAAGTTCCCATGGGGCGAGGCGGGTGGTCTGCGGCTCGCGGAGGGTGGAGGGGTCGACGAACAATTGAGCTACGAAGGGTGCTCGCTCCGACCAAAGCCTATGGAGCTCGGAGATCACCAGCTCTAGTTGTGGAGGGTTTTCCAACAGCGCTTCGTCGATGGCGTAGGTAGGTGCGCTGGCCCAAGGCTCGGGGATGACAGAACCCTGTGAGACGACAAGGGAGCGTCCAAACTCCGTGGGGGCTGGGTTGATTGAAGATGAAGCAACAGGGGCTGGCACGGCCGTAGGGTACTGCGACTGGGTGACAGAACTTACTGACCTATATGGCGACGCTCGATCGGTCTGGCTAGGTTGCCTTGCCGCCGAACCGTTCCGAGAAGATGACTTCTTCAGCAGGCTTTCGCCCACCAAACTTCCTGGGAGCAGCGTCGTCGGTTGGGTAGCCCAGCGTGACGGCGTACCGACAGCGCCAACCCTCAGGAAGGCCCAATGTAGCTGCGGCCATTTCCTCTCTGTGCAGGGTTATGGGACAACTTGCGACGCCGATA
>Ga0114996_10008844_pt1 | contig 11115 bp, 10 predicted proteins | sample ArcticOcean_MG_C_4_FD_87039 | JGI IMG/M metagenome (GOLD analysis project Ga0114996, IMG submission 87039) | Marine microbial communities from western Arctic Ocean - ArcticOcean_MG_CB4_134 | ecosystem: Environmental > Aquatic > Marine > Oceanic | place: Arctic Ocean: Canada Basin | collected... | reverse complement strand
TATTTATTTTATGAAAATAACTTCTTTTTTTCAAATAACAGTTCTTTGTTTTTTTTTCTTTTCAAACGTTGATGCAAAAGATTCAAAATCTTTTGATCTAGGAAAAACACTTTTTGATAAAAATGAAACTGAAAAATCAAAAATATTTTTTGAAAGAGATATAGTATTTAATCCAAAAAATTATAAATCATACTTATATTTGGCAAAAATTTACAAAAAAGCTGATGATGATGTAGATGAAGAAATGAATTTAAAAAGTGTTCTTTTGTTAAATCCCGATCATGACGAAGCATTATATCTGTTAATTTTACTTAAGATTAAGCAATCTGATTATAAAGCAGCAAATGAGTTAATAAAAAAATTCGATTTAGTTTGTGATTTATTCTGTCATAAAAAATCTGAAATGAAAGAAAAATTTGATAAATTAATTCCAGAAAATGAAAATAAACAAAATTAGTAAAATATTAAATAAAAAAGGGAAAGTTAAAATAACTTGTTTAACAGCTTACTCGAAAAGTATTGCTTCAATTCTTGATAAGTATTGTGATATAATTTTAGTTGGTGATTCTCTTGGTATGGTTTTATACGGAATGAAATCAACCAAAGAAGTTCAAATAAAAACTATGATGTTACATGCTAAAACTGTAAAAAAAGAATCAAAAAATAGCTTGGTCGTAGTAGATATGCCATATAAAACTTATTCTAATAAATCAAATGCACTTAGAAATGCGCGCAAAATATTGAAAGAAACAAATTGTGATGCTGTTAAGTTAGAGGGTGGAAAAAAAATAGTCAATACAGTTAAATATTTGATAAAAAACGGTGTACCAGTTATGGGTCATATAGGATTGTTACCACAAACTTCTAAAAAATATAAAATACAAGGTAAAAGTTTTTCACAAGAACAAATGATCTTAGAGGATGCAAAATCTTTATCAAAATCAGGAGTATTTGCTATTGTCATAGAGTGTGTACTAGAAAGATTAGCAAAAAAAATTACAAATTCAATCTCCATACCCACTATAGGAATAGGGGCATCTAAGTATTGTGATGGCCAAATCCTAGTAACTGATGACATGATAGGTATGACTAACTTTAGCCCAAAGTTTGTGAAAAAATATTCTAATGTAAGAAAAATTATTGAAAAAAGTGTTAAAAAATACTGCAATGAAGTTAAATCAAAAACATTTCCCTCATCACAACATGTGTATAAATTATAACAATAACTATTAAAATGAATAACAATTTATTTCAAACAGAGTACGATATAACTCAAAAAACAAAGATAAGAAAATTTTATGAGAATAACAAAGTCAAAATAATTTTATTTTTATTATTATTAACAATCTTTATTATTTCATTTTTTTTTTATATAGAGTTAAAAAAAAATAAAAAAATAACTTTAACAGAAAATTATATTGCTGCTAAAATATATATAGAAAATGATAATAAAAACGAAGCGATTAAATCTTTAGTAAAAATTATACATTCTAATGATAATACTTATTCGCCTTTATCACTTTTTTTAATATTAGATGCAAATCTTATAGACGATAAAGAAGTAATATCTGATTACTTTTTGCATATACTTAAAAATTGTAAATTTGATAAGGAAATTGAAAATTTAATAATTTTGAAAAAAGCATTACACGAATCAAGTTTTGCAAGTGAAGACAAGCTGTTAGAGTCCTTGAGACCAATAATAAATAGCGAATCTTTATGGAAATCACATGCCTTATTTTTATTAGGTGATTATCACTTAGATAAAAATAAGAAAAATCAAGCAAGAGAATTCTACTTACAAGTATTAAAAATTAAAAATTTAAATAAAGATTTTTATGAAAGAGCCAGAATACAAATATTACTTACAACCAATGACTAAAATAAAAAAATTATTTTTTTTATTATTATTATTTGTATTTACAAACTGTTCTTTTGATAAAAAGACGGGAATATGGTCTAGTTTCGAAGATGAAAAAAAAAGAATTGCGAGACTTGAAGATGATCAAAATAGTGATTTAGTCACTATTTATTCATCTGAGCAAAAAAATTTACAAGAATTAGCTCCTACCCAAATAATTTCAATTAATAAACCAGCAAATAATACTACGTGGTTAATGGCAGGATTAAATTTGCAAAACTATTTAGGAAATCTTTATTTACAAAGCACAGATAATAAGTTTTTAAAAAAAAAGATAGGAAAAAATAAATTTAAAAACAAAAATTATTTATCACCACCACTTATTTATGAAAATAAGATTATAATATCTGATGATATTGGAACTATATTTAGTATAAATCAATTAGGGAAAGTACAGTGGAAAAAAAATATATATAAAAAGCTATATAAAGGAATAAATAAAAAATTATCTCTCATAATATATAAAGGAAAAATATTTGTTTCAGATAATATTGGATTTATATATGCCCTTCACTTTGAAACTGGTGAAATTATTTGGCTTAAAAATATAGAAGTTCCATTAAAATCAAACATAAAAGTTTCTGACGACAAAATTTATCTTATAAATCAAGAAAATAGAATTCTTTGCCTAGATGTTAAAACTGGTATTAAAATTTGGGACTATCGCTCTGTTGCATCTTTTATTAAACTACCAAATTTACTATCTACCGCGATTGCTAATAACGATGTATTAGTTGCCCTTACTTCATCTGGTGATTTGTTAAAATTAAACGCAAAAAATGGAAGAGTTTATTGGGTTGTTAGCGCGATAGCTTCTAACTATGCACACGATGATGATTTTTTTAGTTCTTCTGAAATTGTTTTAGATCAAAACTCAGTTATTTTTTCCGCAGGTTCAAAATTTTATTCGTTTAATTTATCTAATGGATATCTTAATTGGGAAATAAATGTTTCATCTAATAATACTCCTATAATCGATGGAGAAAATATTTTTATAGTTACAGAAAATGGTTTCTTTGTAAATATAGAAAAAAGTTCAGGAAAAATAATATGGATAGTTAATATACTTAAAATATTAAAGGAAAGAAAACAAAATACAAAAGTGACTGGAATTGTAATGGGCTCAGGTAAAATATATGCCACAACAGAAAATGGCTATTTAATTTCATCATCAGCTTCTACTGGTGAAGTAATAAGTTCAAAGAAGATAGGAGATAATATTATTACAAACCCAATTATCAGTAATGGCTCCCTTTATATTTTAACTGAAAATTCAAGAATTTTAGGTTTCAATTAGAAGAATATAATTTTTATTTTATTAAGATTTTGAAGCAAGAAAAGTAAGTTGGTTTTTTTCAAAATTTTCTTCGTATGCGTCAATAGGCTTAACTGGATAATCACCAGTAAAGCAATGGTCTGTAAACTGAGGATAGGAAGAATCTCTTTTTTTTTCACCCATAGATTTATACAATCCTTCTATAGTTAAAAATTTAAGTGTTTTAACATTGATAAATTTTCTCATTTCCTCAAGATCATATTTTGAAGCTAGTAGTTCATTTTTATTAGGAGTATCTACACCATAAAAGTCAGGATATTTTATTGGAGGCGAAGCAATTCTTAGATGAACTTCCTTTGCACCAGATTCATAAAGCATTTTAATAATTTTTACAGAAGTTGTTCCCCTTACTAAAGAATCGTCTATAAGTGTTAAAGACTTGTTTTTTATTAGGGATTTATTAATGCTATGTTTTAGTTTAACACCCAAACTCCGAATTTGTTGGGTAGGTTCAATAAAAGTTCTGCCCACATAGTGATTTCTAATAATTCCTAATTCTATATTTCTTTTTACTTGCTCTGAATACCCAATAGCAGCAGGTACTCCCGAATCTGGCACAGGAACAATTAAATCAGAATCTATATGAGATTCTTTTGCAAGTTCAGCACCAAGTTTCTTTCTATACTCATAAATACTTACATTATTTATAATACTGTCTGGTCTTGAAAAATAAATATACTCAAAAATACATGGTCGTTCTTTAACTTTAGGAAACGGTTTTATACTTTCTATATTATTTTCTGTTATTATAACTATTTCACCATTTTCAACTGATCTAATAAATTTAGCGCCAATAATATCAAGCGCGCAAGTTTCGGATGCAAGAACATAAGATTTATCTATTTTACCAATCACTAAAGGTCGAATTCCATAAGGATCTCGTATACCAATTAATTTTTGATTTGTTAAAATTGTTAACGCATAACCACCTTGAATTTTAAAAAGAGTATCAATTATTTTATCAACAATTTTTAATCTTTTTGATTTTGCAATTAATTGAACAATAGTCTCTGTATCTGAAGTGGTTTGAAAAATAGAACCACTTTTTACTAGTTCTGCTCTAATGTGTCTAGCGTTACTTAAGTTTCCATTATGAGCAATACTTATTCCTCCATCATGTAGGTCTGCAAAAAAAGGTTGGATATTCTTAATTAAATTACCTCCAGTTGTTGAATAACGGTTATGTCCAATAGAACAATTACCAGGTAATTTCTCTAAAATTTTTCCTTTTGTAAAATTATCACCTACAAGTCCAAGTCTTCTTTCTGAATAAAATTTTTTACCATCAAATGAGACAATTCCACAACCTTCTTGACCTCTATGTTGTAAAGCATGCAAACCTAAAGCTGTTAATGTAGCTGCATCTTTATTATTAAAAATACCAAATACTCCACACTCTTCTTTAAGACTGCTCATTTATATATTTTCTATTTTGTCTTCAGTTTCTTCGTAATAATCTTTGCTATTGGGCAATTCTTCAATTAAGAACTTACTTCCTTTATATATTATTTGAAAAGAATAAGTACCTTCAGTTTTTATTGGCCATTTTTGGTGTGGATAAAACCAGTTTAACAAGGAAAAAAAACACACACAGATTACATATCCTTTAAAAATACCAAAAATTAAACCAAAAGTTTTATCGACACTACCAAGTCCAGACCAAGTAACAGCTTTATTTATAGCCCTTCCAGTATTAATTATTAAAAAAATTGAAATAATATATATAAATATTCCTAAACCAATATCAGCAACAAATTTTGATTCTACAAAACCTTGTATCCACGGATTTAGTTTGGGAACTAAAACAATTGTTATTATTAGAGCAAGTAGCCATTTTGAAAACGACAATAAGCTTCTCATAAATCCTTTTGCAGCACATTGAGCCATAGAATAGATGATGATAATAAAAACTATTAAGTCGAACCCGGATATATTATTTTGAATAAATTCTATTAAACTATTCATTGCCAAATGGTTTTGCTACTAAAATTAGTTTTGGTAAGAGTGTTAAAACTGAAATCATAGCTAAAAGCATCGCTATTCCAGTGAAAACTCCAAAATAAATAGTGGGTATAAAATTAGATAAAAACAAAATTGAAAAACCAAATACTATTGTTATAGAAGTATTTAAAATAGCTACTCCAACAGTATCATGGCAAGTTTCAAGTGTTTTGTGATAATTTCTATTTCTTTTGAATTCTTCTTTAAATCTGTAAATATAATGTATGCTGTTATCAACAGCTATTCCAATTGTGATAGCAGCTATAGTTATTGTCATCATATCTAGAGGTATTCCTAACAAACCAATAATACCAAGTATTAAAAAAGCTGCCATAAAATTTGGCACCACTCCAATTAAAGATAAAGTTAAATTTCTGAATAGGATTAAAAACATCAATGTTATTCCTGTCATAACAACACCTAAAGTTAATATTTGAGATTTAAATAAACTTTGTAAAAGATTATTAAATAAAATGAGGACACCAGCCATTTTAAACTCTTCTGGATCTAATCCAATTTTATTCTCCAAGTCATAATTAATTTTTTTTATCAATTCATTTCTTCTTAAATCCTCTTTTGAGTCTAAAACTCTTAAATTAATTCTAGCTTCATTATTTTCTATTGATATATAAGGATCAATTACTTCTTTTTTAATTGAATCAGGTATTTTGGTGTATAAAACACCCATTTCTAAACCTTCTAATTTTTTTCCATACAAATCTTCAGCAACTCGCACCATAGACGCAAAAGATATGACTTTACCAACACCTTTTAAGCCGTTTAAATAATCGTGTACTTCAGTAATTTTATCTATTTTATTTCTTGTAAACCAATATTTTGAATCATCTTCTTCTTCATCTTCCCAGCTATCAAATTCATCATCTTCATTTTCTTTTTCTTCTTTCCTAGGAAATTTAATTATAATACTGAGAGGAGTTGTTCCTCCAAGTTTATCATCTATTAACTTCATTCCTTTATAAATTTCAGTTTCTTTATCAAAATAATTGATAAAACTATTTTCTACTTCTAATTTTAAAATTCCAACTACACTTATAATAACAACAAGGATAGTTGATATAAAAATAGTTTTTGTTTTTTTTTGAGCAACTTTACTTAAGTAAGTAATAATTTTTGATTTTCCTTCACCTTTATAATTTGAATTACTATTACTCAATAAATTTAAAATTACAGGAAGCAAAGTAAAAGTTATAATTAATGAAACTAATAGACCTAATGTCATCATCCAGCCAAAATCAATGATAGGTTTAATTCCACTAAATATAAGAGATAAAAACGCACAAATAGTTGTCAGGACTGTATAAAATATTGGCCAAAACATTTTACCAACAGTCCAAAGTATGGCTTCATTATTCAAAGTATTAGGATTTTCCTTTTTAAACTGCAAATATCTAACACTAATATGGATATTCATAGCCATAGTCAGAATGAGCATTAAGGCTATAAAGTTTGATGATATAACTGTAACTTTCCAACCCAACAATCCTAGCAAGCCAACCATTATAAAAACCGAAAAAAAACAACTTAACAAGGGTATAAAAACCCAAATAAAACTTCTAAAAATAAACCACAAAGTACAAACTATAAAAATAAAAACGCCAACCCCAAATACTATTATGTCACTTTTAACATAAGTCATCATATCGTCAGCTATCATTGGAATTCCACCTAAATGGATTTTAGCTGTATTTTGATATTTTTCTATGACACTTCTAATTTCATTAATGTTTTGATGATTTTTTTGATTATACAATTTTTTATAACTATCATATTTTTTTAAAAAACTTTTATATTTTTTATTTTCATCAGGATTTAATTTTTGATTGCTAATTTTATTTAGGTAGTTATTTTTAGTTATTACAAGATTTGACATCTTCTTGTCATTTTTGATGTAAATTAATATTCCACTAGTATTACCATCTTTACTAATTATCAATTCTTCATAAATAGGGCTATTAATAATTTCTGCTAAACCTCTTTCTTTATCAACACCATCACTTGATAGTGTTTTGAAATTTTTAATTCTTTCTGCAAGAGGCTCATCATTATTTTTTAATAAAGGTACGTCCAAAATTGTTATTACACTATTTGTCCAATCAAGTTTTATTAAATCATTTTTTAAATTTGTAAGATTTTCTATCGTATCTTCATTTAATAATTTTTTTTTAGGAGTGTAAGTAAGAATCAAATATTCTTCTGAACCATACTTTTTATTAATTTCTCTTAAATATTTTAAGTCCGGGTCATTTTCTAAAAGTAAGGTATCGGAAGAAGCATCCAACTGGAAATCTTTGGCATGGTATCCAAAACTTAATAGCAAAGTAATAAGAATTAATAATGTGAATTTAGGTTTTTCAATTATAAAATTTTTGTATAATTTGCTAAACATTAGAATGTATAAGTTTACTTGCTTTCTAAATTTTTAAATTTAGTATACATAGCCTCAAACTCTACTTTGACATTTCCTGTTGGTCCATGTCTTTGTTTGCCAATCATAATGTCGGCTAAACTAGAAATTTCACTCATTTTTTGTTGCCACTCTGCGTATTCTATTGATCCTAGTGTTGGCTCCTTTCTTTCAAGGTAGTAAGCCTCTCTAAAAACAAACATAACAACATCTGCATCTTGCTCTATAGATCCAGATTCTCGTAAATCTGCTAACTGTGGTTTTTTGTCATCTCTTTGTTCAACAGCTCGAGAGAGTTGTGATAAAGCAAGAACAGGCACATTTAATTCTTTAGCCAAGGCTTTTAGACCTTGAGTAATTTCAGAAATTTCTTGAACTCGATTTTGCTCTTGTCTTCTGCCTCCAGATCTCATTAGTTGAATGTAGTCAACTACAATTAATTCTAATCCAAAAAGTCTCTTAATTCTTCTGGCCCTGTTACTAATGGCCGAAATAGTAATTGCAGGGGTTTCATCTATGTAAAGCGGCAAATCAACAATATTTTTAGAAGTTTCTATCAATTGTTCAAATTCTTTTTCCGAAACTTTACCTCTTCTTATGTCATTAGATCTTATTCTTGATTGTTCTGAGAGTATTCTTGTAGATAGTTGTTCAGAAGACATTTCTAAAGAAAAAAAAGCTACTGTAGATTTTGTTCCTTTTTTTTCAATATTTTTTGCAGCATGAAAGGCTATATTCGTTGCTAGCGCAGTTTTTCCCATTGAAGGACGGCCAGCAATAATAACTAAATCTTGTTTATGCAGTCCACCTAACCTTGAATCTAAATCTGTAAGTCCCGTAGGAACTCCAACTATACCCTCATCATTTTGATAGGCAGTTTTTGCCATTTCAATTGTTTGCTTAAGTGCATTTTCAAACTTTAGAAATGAACTATTAAAGTGTCCTCTTTCAGCTAAATCAAACAAAGATTTTTCTGCTGATTGAATAATTTCTTCACCAGATAAAGTAGTTTCGGTATTGTTAGTAGATTCACTTAAAAGATTTTCAGAAACTTTTATTAATTCTCTTTTAAGATGCATTTCATGCACAATATTTGCATAATCAGAAGCTTGTTTTACTGAAGTAGAAAACTTTGTAATTTTTATTAAATATTCTTGTCCTCCCAATTCTTTAAGACCCTCATCATTCTCAAAATAATTTTTTAACGTAATTGGATTTGCTAAAAGACCTTTAGATATTAATTTATCAATAGTTGTAAATATTTTCACATGAATTGGATCAAAAAATTTATTAGCGTCAACTAAGAGAGAAACTTCGTCATAAATTTCATTGGAAACTAAAATTGATCCTATTACAGCTTGTTCCGCTTCGATGTTACAAGGCATCTGTCTTTGAGAATTTTCTACTATTTTTAAAGGGTTCAGAATCATTATTTTATATATTTAATACTAAATAAATAATTAATAAATACTAAAGTTATACACTTAAACTTAACATCTGTGGAAAAAAATTAGGATTTTGCTTTGTCTTCTTCTACAACTTCAATAAGAATATTAGCTTGAATTTCTGCATGCAAATCAACTCTTGCTTTATAACTTCCAATTTTTGTAATTTTATTAATTAAGTCCATTTGGGAAGCTTTAATTTCAATTTTTGATTTTTCTAAAATAGATTTGCAAACTTCAATTGGTTTTATTGATCCGTAAAGTTCTCCATTTTCTTTAGATCTTTTTGAAAACAAGTATTTAGTATTGTTAATTACATTAAACACTTTCTTTGCACTCATTTTTTGTTCTATATTTTTTTGATTTAATTCATCTTTTTTTTTGCTTACCAAACTAATATTTTCCTTTGAAGCAATTAATGCTTTTCCGTATTTTATTAAAAAGTTTCTTCCGTATCCCCTTTTAACATTTACAAGATCACCTACTTGGCCTAGTTTTTTTATATTTTCTAACAATACAATTTCCATAAATATTTTACTGTAGCAAAGCTAATATTCTAGCTCTTTTAATAGCATTACTAAGCTCTCTCTGTTTTTTTTGTGACACCGAAGTAATTCTTGAAGGTAGAATTCTTCCAGTTTCAGACATATATTTTTTTAACAACCTAATATTTTTATAATCTACAACAGGAGCATCTTTAACTGACAAAGGGCAAGATTTAAAAAATTTGACACCTGGTTTTTGAAATAGACTTAAACCTGAATAGCTTGACGATTTTGATTTAGAATATTTACCATCTTTTTTTCCTTTTTTTTTAAATGCCATTTTATAAATCCTTCTTTTCGAAATAATTTATTTCAAGATTATGTTTTTTTACCTTAACCGTCAAAAATCTTAAGAGAGATTTATCGATAATTTCAGTTTTTTCTAGCTCTTCTATTGTTTTTCCTGTGCCTTCTAATTTTAAATGAAAATAAAAACCTTTTTTATGATTTTTAATAATATAAGATAAGGGTCTTAAGCCCCATTCCTCAGTTTTTACGACTTTTCCAGAATTTTTATTAATGACGTCGCTGTACTTATCAAAAAGTTTTTTCATATCAACTTCTGATAAGTCACCTTTAGCAATCAATGTATGTTCGTAGCAATTCATTTTTTATCCATGGTTAATTCGTAATTATACGAAAAATCCGCTTTTTTAAGCAGAGGCCGAGGTTTTATACTATTAAAGTTTTAAATATACAACCATAAAAATTAAACTATATTGTTATTAATTTTAATGAAAGCAATACTATTTCCAGGACAAGGATCACAATATGTTGGCATGGGATCAGATTTTTATAATAAGTTTGATTTAGTCAAAAATATTTTTAAACGCGTGGATGAGACCCTTAATTTTTCGTTATCAAATATCATACTTAATGGCCCGGAGTCAGAATTAAAATTAACCAAAAATACTCAACCTGCCATAATGACTATAGGTGTTTCAATATTTAGAGTATTAAATGATGAATTAAATCTTAATTTAAACAAAGCAAAATTTTTTGCTGGACATTCTTTGGGTGAATATACGGCATTAGTTTGCTCAGGATCTTTAACTTTAGAAAGAGCTGCATACCTACTTTATGAGAGAGGTAAAGCGATGCAAGATGCAGTTCCTAATGGGCATGGAGCTATGCTGGCTATAATTGGAATGACAATTACTGAAGTTGAAAAAGAATTAGAATTATTACCTAAATCTGAAATTTGTGAGGTAGCTAACGATAATAGCAACGAACAAGTGGTAGTAAGTGGAAAAAAAGAAGTTATTAAAATTCTTAGTGAAAATTTAAAAAAGAAAAAAAAAAGAGGAATAATCTTACCTGTGAGCGCTCCTTTTCATTCTTCATTAATGAATAATGCTTCATTATCTATGAAAGATAAAATTAACAATACTGACTTTGTTGAGCCATCGCCCGATATAATAAGTAATGTGACAGCTAAAGCT
>Ga0114996_10008842_pt1 | contig 11116 bp, 10 predicted proteins | sample ArcticOcean_MG_C_4_FD_87039 | JGI IMG/M metagenome (GOLD analysis project Ga0114996, IMG submission 87039) | Marine microbial communities from western Arctic Ocean - ArcticOcean_MG_CB4_134 | ecosystem: Environmental > Aquatic > Marine > Oceanic | place: Arctic Ocean: Canada Basin | collected... | reverse complement strand
TGGCAACGGCAACGACAACGACAACGGCAACGCCGGCGAGAACGACAACGACAACGCCGGCGGTACCGACAACGACAACGCCGGCGGTAACGACAACGCCGGCGGCAACGACAACGACAACGCCGGCGGTACCGACAACGGCAACGCCGGCGGTACCGACAACGGCAACGGCAACGGCAACAACAAATAGGAAGCGCGAACGAGGTATCGCCGAGCGCGCCAGGGAGAGGCGGAGTCCCATGTTCGAGTTCCGGTTGCGCGGACGCGGAAGCAGCAGCGCCCCAGTGGGCGCTGCTGCCGCGTGGGACAGCGACGAGGCCATCGCCAATGAATCCGCCCGCATTACGCGCTGGTTGGCCGCCGCGGCCGTGATCGGGCTGGCCGCTATCGGCGCGCTCGCCATCTACAGCACGATCGAGATCAGCGCCGCGCTCACCCGCCAGTCCGACGACGCCGCCAGCGTCGCCCTCACCTCCAGCCAGCGCGGCCTCAGCGCCCGCCTCAGCGAAGCGGCCCTGATCGCCAGCGTCGCCGGCTCTCCCGAGCTGATCGATCTCGGCACGCAAGACGTCGCGGCTCTCGTCGTTCAGCTCGGCAACAATGACGCGCAGCTCAGCAACGATGTCTCCCTGACACGAGACGGCGATCTGGCCGCTTGGGCGGCAGCCACCCACCTCCTCTTCGTTGATCTGGAGCTCGCCGGCACCGCCTTCCTCAACGACGCCACCCCGGACGGACGCCCAAACGCTCTGGCGCAACTCTTCGCCAACGAAGAGAACTACCGCGCCGCCATCGGAATCTTGCAGGCGCAGCTGGAGGGCATCGCCGCCGCCAACGTCTCGCAGACCAACCGCCGGGCAACGCTCCTGCTCGGCCTCACCCTGTGTTTGCTCGCGTTGGAAGGCCTCTTCCTCTTCCGTCCCGTCATCCGGCGCGTCCGTGGCCGTGCCCACGACGCGGCCGTTGAACGTGAATCCCGATTCAGCAGCCTGATTCAGAACTCACCGGATGTCGTCACCGTCTTGGATGCTGGGCAACGCATCGCCTTCGCCAGCCCCTCCGCTGCCGCGATCTGGGGCCGTGATCCCAAGGCCCTGCGCGGCACGGACTTCCTTGCCCTGATGGCCACCAACGATCGTGCCCGCGTGGCCGCGTCCCTCGCAGAGACGGTCGCGGGCGCCGCGACGGGCGGATCGATCGAGTGGCGGCTCCAGCACAGTCCGGAGCGGCTCTTGGACATCGCCTCCTCCGTCAGTCTCATGGAGACCAGCAGCGGCGACGTGCAATTAGTCGTCAATTCGCGCGATGTCTCAGACCACAAGGCGTTGGAGCGTCGGCTGAGCCAGCAGGCCCTCCACGACCACCTCACGGGTCTGCCCAACCGCTTGCGCTTCTTGCAGTACGTCGATCAGGCCACGGATGCCCAGCCGGACTCCGAGGCGACCGCCGTGCTTTTCGTCGACATCGATCGATTCAAGGTCGTCAACGACACGCTGGGGCACCTGGCCGGCGACGCGCTGCTGCGCTTGGCCGCCGCGCGGCTCCAGCGGATCCTGCCCGGTCGCCACTTGGTGGCCCGCTTGGGGGGGGATGAGTTCGCCTTCGTCCTGCCCCAACAGCGCTCCCAGGCGGGGATCATGGACGCCGCCGGAGCCGTCTCCGACGCCTTTCAGCAGCCGCTCGTCATCGACGGTCGGGAGATCGAAGTGGGCCTCAGCATCGGGATCGGGATTGGGATCGGCGCGACCGCCGCCACGACCACGCTGATGCGCGATGCCGATGTTGCTCTGCACACTGCCAAGTCCCGCGGCGGCGGCCACATCGTCGTCTACGACGAGACCCTCAACGCCTTCACCGAAGAGCGCCTACGGCTGGAAAACGACTTGCACCACGCGGTCGAGCGCGACGAACTCCGCGTCTATTACCAGCCCGTCGTCGATCCGCTGCGCCGCAAAGCCTGCGGCATGGAGGCCCTGATTCGCTGGCAACATCCCACGGAAGGTCTGCTCAACCCGGGGCGCTTCATTGAGATCGCCGAAACCACCGGCCAGATCGACATGATCGGCCGCTGGATTCTGCGCCAGGCCTGCCTGGACCTGGGCCGCTGGGTCAGTGAGGGGGTCGCCGAGTCGATCTACGTGAGCGTCAACGTCGCCGCCGCGCAGCTGCAGGACGCCACCCTGCCGCAACAAGTGCGCGCCGCTTTGGAGGAAGCGGGCCTGTCGCCCCGGCAACTCGAACTGGAAGTCACCGAGACCAGCCTGCTCGCCGACATCGCCACCTCGCAGCGCAACCTGGAAGCCATCCGCGCCATGGGCGTGCGGGTGGCCATTGACGACTTCGGCACCGGCTACTCGTCGCTCAACTACCTGCGCCAGCTGCCCGTCGACACCTTGAAGGTCGACAAATCGTTCATGGACGAAGTGGCCCGCGACCACCAGGCGCAGAAGTTGTTCACCGCCATCGTTGGTATCGCCGACTCACTGGACCTGGCGGTGACCGTGGAGGGCGTGGAAACGGCGTCCCAGTTGCAGCGCGTCATCGAGGCCGGCTGCGGCCGCGTGCAGGGCTACTACTTCTCCCCGCCCGTCCCGCCCCCCGCCATGGAGGCGGTACTCCGCGGCGTGACCACCTGGGCGGACGCCGCTGCCTAGTCGCCAGGCGACCGCGGACGGCGAACGGAGCAGCGTGGATGTCAAGGCGCGCATGAGTACGCTACTGAGGTTCTGTCGATCGACGCGGAGGGGTGGCCGAGTGGTTGAAGGCGGCAGTCTTGAAAACTGTTAGGCGCGCAAGTGTCTCGGGGGTTCGAATCCCTCCCCCTCCGCCAGACCGCCCCGGGGCCGCGATGCAGGCGTCGGGGACGCAGGCAGGCCTGCGAACCCATCGGCGTCGTCTTTCCGCTTCAGCGGCTTCGACGGGATGGGCTTAGGCTAGGGGCATGTACACGAAGATCCTTGTTCCCCTCGATGGCTCCCCGTTGGCCGAGCAAGTCCTGCCGGAGGCGGTGGACTTGGCGCGAGCGATGAAGGCCCGCCTGGTCTTGCTGCACGTGGTCGACCACGGGATCTCGCCCATGGAATCACTCGCGATGGCGGGCGCGGGCACACCGGGCGGCGGTGTGGCCGGGGCCACTGCGGCCATGCAGATCCACGAGCAGCACGAAGCGGAGGAGCGCGCCGCGGCGGCACGCGTGGAAGAGGTCGCGGCGGAGCTCGCCGGCGCCGACGGGCCGGAGGTCAGCTCCGAGATCGTGGAGGGCGCGTCCGCCGACACGATCATCGCGTACGCGGAGGCGCAGGGCTGCGACTTGATCGTGATGGCGTCGCAGGGGCGCGGAGGCCTGAAGCGCGCGGTGCTCGGATCCGTCGCCGATCGCGTGGTGCGGAACACGCCCGGCGCGGCGGTGCTGGTGGTGACGCCGAAGGCGGTTGAGGACTGATCCGGGCGCGTGCCCTACCCTGCCCGAGTCGTTGAGGCGTTGCGATTCCGAGTCGGAAAGGGCGGGCGCTCTGGGGATCTGCCCAGTGCCCGGGTCTGATCATGCAGGTCACGGTTGAAATCTTGGGCTCGTCAGAGCTCCTGCTCCCCGAGGGCGAGACACGCACGACGATTGACCTGGCGGCAGGCAGCACGGTGCAGGACGCGATGCGGGCCTTGGGCGCCAAGGACGGCGGGACCTGGAACGCGTCGATCGACGGGCAGCTGGTATACGCAGAGACGCCCCTGGAAGACGGCGCGCAGATGTTGATCTTCGCGGCGATTCAGGGGGGCGATCGAAGGCAGCCGATTCACGAGTAGGGAGCCGGAACCATGGTGCATGGCGTTGCAGGCAAGATCCTTCGGGTCGATCTGAGCACGAAGTCGATCACGACGGACGAGCCAGATGAGGACTTCTATCGGACGTATCTGGGCGGCGCGGGCTTCTTGGCCTACTACCTGCTGCGCGAGATTCCGGCGGGGATCGATCCGCTGTCCGCAGAGAACAAGCTGATCTTCGCCTTCGGCCCGATGACGGGACTGGCGATGCCGGGCGCGACCCGCAACTGCGTCGGCGCGAAGTCGCCGCTGACGGGCGGCTTCTCGAAGTCGGAGGTGGGCGGCTTCTGGCCGATGGCGGCGAAGCAGGCCGGCTACGACGCGATCATCATTGAGGGCAAGTCCGAGACGCCGGTCTATCTGTTTCTGACCGACGAGGTGGTCGAGATCCGGGATGCGAGCCACCTCTGGGGCGAGACGGTGATGGACACGCACGACGCCTTGGTGGAGGAGACGGGCGTCAAGCGTCTGCGCACGTGCTCGATTGGCCTGGGCGGCGAGAACATGGTGCGCTACGCGTGCGTGATCAACGACCTGAAGGACGCGGCCGGCCGCGGCGGCATGGGCGCGGTCATGGGCTCGAAGAACTTGAAGACGATCGCCGCCGCCGGCAAGTGGAAGCCGGAGGTCGCCGACCCCAAGCGGATCCGCGAGCTGACGCTGCTGATGAACCAGGATTTCCTGGACGTTCCGATCTTTTCCAAGTCGCTGCACGAAGTCGGGACGGGCGAGCACAGCCAGATGGTGGGCGGCAACGCGGTTGGCAACATGCCGTCGTACAACTTCGCCCGCAACGACTTCCCGGCGGTGGCGGAGATCACCGCGACCAAGGCGATGGCGGACCACGGCGACGGCATGGAAGCCTGTGCGGCATGCAGCATTCGCTGCAAGAAGACGGTCAAGCTGGCCGGGGAATACAACGTCAGTCCGCGCAACGGCGGGCCTGAGTATGAGTCGCTGGGGGCGCTGGGTTCGACGTGCGGCGTGGACGACTTGCCCGCGATCATTAAGGCCAACGAGCTCGCCAATCTGTACTCGTTGGACACGATCTCGCTGGGGGTCTCGATCGCGTTTGGGATGGAGTGCTTCGAGAAGGAGATCCTGACCCGCGAGGACACGGGCGGTATCGATCTGCGCTTCGGGAACGCCGAGGCAATGCTGCAGATGGTGGAGGCGATCGCGCGTCGCGAGGGCATCGGCGATTTGCTGGCGGATGGCGTCATGGCGGCGGCGGAGCGCCTGGGCCAGGGTTCGGAAGAATTCGCGATGCACGTCAAGGGTCTGGAGATCCCAATGCACGACCCTCGCGTGAAGCAGGGGCTCGGCGTGGTCTATTCGGTGGAAGCGCACGGGGCGGACCACTGCGCGGGGATGCACGACACGGGGGCTACGCAGGACAGCCCCAGCTTCGAGCACTACCGCAGCATGGGGGCGACGCGGCCGCTACCGGCCAACGATCTGAGCGCGGACAAGGTCGCCAACCAGAAGGCGGCCCACACGCACAGTCTGTTCCGCGACTCCGTGGTGGTCTGCTCGTTCGTGCCATGGACGATCGAACAGACGGTGGACATTGTGCGGGCGGTGACGGGCTGGAGCTACTCGGTGCATGAGGCGTTGATGCTGGGCCAACGCATCGCGACGCTGAGCCGGATCTTCAATCTCCGCGAGGGGATTGACGTCGCCGCCGACAGCCTGCCCAACCGCATGTTCGAGGGCACGCCGACGGGCGGGCTGAAAGACGGCGGAATCGACCGGGAGAAGATGCAGGACGCGATCAGTCTCTTCTACGGGATGATGGGATGGGATGAGCAGACGGGCGTGCCAACGCGGTCGCATCTGGGCGAGATGGGCATCGGCTGGGCCGGGCAGTACCTGGCGGAGCCCGTCACGGTCTGACGCGACCCGCAGCACCCGCCGCTCCCCGGCGGCCTAGGCCGGGGTCAGCCGGGCGTCATTCTCCGGGACGACGCAGATGCGGTACCAGCTGCAGCGGGGGAAGGCGTCTGTCTGCAGCCAGGCCTCGCCTTCCGCGGCGAGCAAGCGGTCCAGATCGCCACTTGCGACCGGGAAGTCGCCACACTTCGTCGGACGCGTCTTGTCGTGCAGGCCACAGGCGCCGCCGCTGTCGCTGCGGGGCGCGAAGGCGGCGCAGCGGAAGCGCGTGGGGCCGAGCTCGTTCGCGTCGTCTGCGGTCCAGGCGCGGTCGCGCCAGGATCCGTCGCTGCGCTCAACCGGGATGATGAGTGGGGCGCCTTGGTTGAGGGCGCGATATTGCGATTCTGGGAGCTGCCCCCAGGTCCAAAATCCGTCCGTGCGGCCCGATGCGCAGCAGTCGCCGCAGCCGTTGCACTCGATCGCGCGGGCGGCGGCGAGCGTCAGGTAGCGCGCGACGGGAACGGCCGCGGCTCCCGCGCCACGGGGGGCGTAGCCTCCCGGGATTTCGCGGGTCGAGGATGCGGGGTCGTCATCGGTCATCCGGGCACCGGCGCGGGCCGTGAGCGAAGGCCTTCGCGCTCGAAGAAGAAGGTCACCGCCGGCGCGGGCGGGAGGGTCATGTTCAGCGAAGCGAGATAGGCGGTCTGCGCCGCGGTGAAGCGCCAGCCGTTGCGCAGGGCGAGCCGGGCCCGGAACTCCTCGATCTTGCAGTCGCCCTTGCGGGCGGCGCAGGGGGCGCAGGCCGGTACGAGATTGCCGTAATTGTCGCTACCTCCGTGCGTGGTCGCGAGCACGCGGTCGATCACGCCGGCCGGATCGCCGCAATACCAGCAGCGACCGCCGGTCATTTCCATGACCTTTTCCGTCTTGGCGAGTCCGAACTTCGGTGGTGGCACAGGCTCAGCCTACTCGTCCCGCCGGAAGCGACGCACCCGCCCGTCTTGCGGCGCCTGAGGACGTCACGCCGCGGACCGCAGGCGCGTCCGGTCGTGAGGGGCAGCGCCGCAGATCCGAAGCCCAGGGAGACACGGGCTACATTCGCGGGCCCGCGGCTGATCGAACCTATCCAGCGTCGTCGATACTGTGAGGATGAGTTGAGAATCGGCCTCGAAGGGTCTGGAGACAGGCGCGCGCGGAAATCCCCGGCACACATGATTGGTTCCCCCGCCGTCCGCGAGCGCGTTCGATTCCCAACTCCCCGTCGATACCCACGAACTAGACGACTGTACCGCCGTTATGGCTCGCTTACTCCGTGAGTGGAGTGCGCTTGAGCACCGGTCGGTCCAGGGCCTATGGCGCCCGCCTCGCGACGCAGGCGCGCTGAGTCATTGCGAGAAGATTGGCCTTGCTGCAACAGCTGATTCTGAACGCCCCCCGCCTGCCGACGAACATCGGCGCCAGCCTCCGTGAGACGGCGCGCACGAACCCTCGCGCCGACCTGCTGGCGGGAATGACGGTGGCGCTGGCCCTGGTGCCGGAAGCGGTCGCGTTCGCATTCGTTGCCGGCGTGGCGCCGATGGTGGGGCTCTACGCAGCGTTCATGATGGGTCTGCTGACCTCCATTTTTGGGGGCCGGCCGGGGATGATCTCCGGCGCCACGGGCGCGACGGCCGTGGTGATGGTGTCGCTGGTCGCGACGAACGGGGTGGAGTACCTGTTCGCGGCGGTGGTCCTAGCGGGGGTAATTCAGATCATCGCCGGGGTCTTCAAGCTCGGGAAGTTCATTCGCCTGGTGCCGCACCCCGTGATGCTGGGGTTCGTAAACGGTCTCGCGATCGTGATCTTTCTGGCGCAGCTGGAGCAGTTCAAGGTGGAGGACGCCACAGGCGCGTCGGTCTGGATGGGTGGCAGCCTGCTGGCGATCATGCTGGTGTTGATCGCGGTGACGATGGCGATCATGTACTTCCTGCCCAAGCTCACGACGGCGGTGCCGGCCGGGCTGGTGGCGATCGTCTCGGTCACGCTGGCGGTGATCGCGCTGGACCTGGACACGCGCACGGTGATCGATTTCGTGCGCGACATGGTGCCGGAGGATCAGGCGGCGACGATCAGTCTGGACGGCGGCTTGCCGACGTTCGGGATCCCGTCCGTGCCATTCAACATTGAGACGCTGCGCATCATCCTGCCGTTCGCGTTCCTGATCGCGGCGATCGGTCTGATCGAGTCGCTGCTGACGCTGACCCTGATCGACGAGATCACCGAGACGCGGGGGCAGCGCAACCGTGAATGCGTGGGGCAGGGCATCGCGAACACGACGAACGGGTTTTTCGGTGGGATGGGCGGCTGCGCGATGATCGGGCAGTCGATGATCAACATCAAGTCCGGCGGGCGCGGCCGGCTCTCCGGCATCACGGCGGCGCTGGTCTTGCTGGCGCTGATTTTGGTCGGCGCGCGCTTGATCGAGATCATCCCGCTGGCGGCGCTGGTGGGGGTGATGTTCATGGTCGTGATGTCGACGTTCGAGTGGTCGTCGCTGCGCATCCTGGGCAAGATCCCCCTGACCGACGCGCTGATCATTGTGCTGGTATCAGCGATCACGGTGCTTTTCGACCTGGCCATCGCCGTGATCGTCGGCGTGATCGCGTCGGCGCTGGTCTTCGCCTGGAAGAACGCGCAGCACATCCACGCCGATACGTACCACGATGATCATGGGTACAAGGTGTACGACCTGCGCGGACCGGTGTATTTCGGTTCGATCGCGAACTTCAAGGATCTGTTTGACCCTCAGGGCGACCCGGATCACGTCGTGATCGAGTTTAAGCACTCGCGGATTAGCGATCACTCGGGCATTGAGGCGCTGGACTCGCTGGCGGAGCGCTATGCGTCACTGGGGAAGCGGTTGCATCTCCGGCATCTGAGCCCGGAGTGCCGGCAGTTGCTGCATCGGGCCGGGGACATGTGTGAGATCAACGTCCTGGAAGATCCGCACTACCACGTGCCGGAGCACATGTTTAATGACCGGCTGGTCACGCCGAGGGCGGATTGAGGTCGGCAACGCCCTAGACTGTCGGGCGTTGCCGCCGGCCGGCGTCGGAGCGGCGCCCAGTCATCGAGGAGGTGCCATGTCCACCGTCGAGTTCATCCGCGACACCCTGGACTTCGCGCATCGGGCCCTGGCCGACGCACGCACCGGAACCGCCGAGCAACTGCACTACGTCCCTGATCACGGCAGCCACTCGATCGCCTGGTGCCTCTGGCACACGGCTCGGGTGGAGGACGCGATCGTCAACATGCGCATTCGCGGTGCGGCGCCGGTCTGGAACGCGGAGTGGGCGCAACGCACGGGGCTGCCGGCGGATGGATTTGGGACCGGCCTCTCGGATGAGGAAGCGCAGCGGGTGCGGATCACGTCGATGGAGGACTTCGCAGCCTACCAGGACGCGGTCTGGGCGCAGACAGCGGCCTTCCTGGACACGGCCGCGGACGCCGACTTGCAGCGTGAGGTGCCGGCGCGCCAGGGCACGGAGAGCGTGAGTCAGGCGATCTCCTTGCACATGCTGGGGCACTTCAACGGACACCGCGGCGAGATCAACACGTTGCGCGGTATGCAGGGCATGCCCACGGTGATGGCGGCCCAAGGCACGCACTAACGTGGTGGCGCCGGATGCGATGGGATGGGAGTTGCGATGAACACGCTGAACGTTCGTGATGAGGGCGCGGTCCGCGTCGTGCAGTTGGATCGGCCGGACGCGCTCAACGCGTTCAGCATTGAGCTGATGGACGAACTGTCCGACGCGTTCTTGGCCGCCGCCGAGGAGGCCAGCGTGCGGGTCCTGCTGCTGACGGGGGCCGGTCGTGCCTTCTCGGCGGGGGCCGACCTGAAGGGAAACCCGGACTATGTGCCGCGTCACGCCCTGCCGGGGCTGCTGAAGGCGATCATCGATTTTCCGAAGCCGTTCATCGTGGCGGTGAACGGGCTGGGAGTGGGGATCGGCGCGACGATCTGCGGACTGGCCGACCTCGTCTATATCGCCGAGGGGGCCCGGCTGCGTGCCCCGTTCTCGGCGCTGGGGCTGACGGCGGAGGCGGCGAGCACGGTTACGTTCCCGGCGCAGATGGGACGGCAGCGCGCGAACTGGTTCCTGCTCTCCGCGGAGTGGATGAGCGCCAGGGAGGTGGTCGACGCTGGGCTCGCGCTGGAGGTCCTGCCGGGCGAGGCGCTGCTGCCGCGCGCGATGGCGCAGGCCGCAAAGCTGGCGGCGCTGCCGCCGGCCTCCCTCTTGGCGACGAAGTCGCTGATTATGCAGCCGCTGCGAGCGCAGATGAAGGCGTCGTACGCGGAGGAGAACGTGCAGATGGCGGCCTTGCGCGGACAGCCAGCAAACGTAGAAGCGATCACCGCCTTCCGCGAGAAACGAGAGCCAGACTTCTCGTCGTTCTAATTCGGCGGGGGCGAGTTCGGCAGGGCCAAGCGGGCGGCGGCGAGCCGGCACGCGGAGCGATGGCCCGGTCGTCCGACATTGGCCAACGAGTGCGCCCGGTAGGATGTCGGCATGCCGAAGCTCGCTGCCAGTGTCGCCTGGATGTTCCAGGAAGCGCCCTTACTTGAGCGTTTCGCGCTGGCCGCGTCGGCCGGGTTCGAGGCGGTCGAGGTGCAGGTCCCGTATGCGGAGCCCGCGCAGGCGATCGCCGATCGGGTCCGCGACGCGGGCCTGCGCGTCGTGCTGATCAACACGCCGGACGCGGTCGCCGCGATCCCCGGCGAGGAGCGCGCTTTCCAGGCGGGCATGACGCGCGCCCTGGAGTATGCGTCCACGCTGGGGTGCGAGCAGGTGCACTGCATGGCGGGGCGCAGCGCCGGCCCGGCGGCGGAGGCGGCCTTCATCGCCAACCTGCGTTGGGCAGCCGACGCAGCCGAATCGCAGGGGGTACGGATCAACTTGGAGCCGCTCAACACGACCGACAATCCCGGCTACTTCCTCACGAGCAGCACGCAAGCGGCCGCAATCATCGAGGCGGTGGGGCGCGACAACATGCGCTTGCAGTTCGACTGCTATCACATGCAGATCATGCAGGGCCGCCTGTCGGAGACGATTCGACAGCAGCTCGATCTGATCGGGCACATCCAGATCGGCGGGGTGCCCGGCCGGCATGAGCCCGATGCGGCGCAAGAGATCAACTACCCGTACCTGCTCGGCCACATCGATGCCCTGGGCTTCGACGGCTGGGTGGGCTGTGAGTACCGGCCTCGCGCCGGGAGCATGGACGGGTTGGAGTGGGCGCGGCCCTACGGCGTGGCGGCACCCGTCGCGACGCGGACGGGGGCTGCGCAGAAAGGGACAAGCGCATGAGCACGACGACGAATCCTGTCGCATTGATCACGGGCGCCGGCTCCGGCGTGGGCCGGGCCTCGGCGCTGGCG